>Ga0210388_10000252_pt1 | contig 46781 bp, 42 predicted proteins | sample IncBWC19OmetaG_FD_155485 | JGI IMG/M metagenome (GOLD analysis project Ga0210388, IMG submission 155485) | Forest soil microbial communities from Barre Woods Harvard Forest LTER site, Petersham, Massachusetts, United States - Inc-BW-C-19-O ...
GCAACAGCAGGAGCAGGAACAACAGGAACAGCAACAGCAGGAGCAGGAACAACAGGAACAGCAACAGCAGGAGCAGGAACAACAGGAACAGCAACAGCAGGAGCAGGAACAACAACAGGATCAGTAGGTACTATTCGCGCCCATCAAAAAAAAACGGCGCCATCCCGAAAAAGGATGGCGCCGTTTTTTGATTACAGAACCCCAAACCCAGACTAAATCACTGGCCTGTCCCAGATGTCTTGGGTGTGACCTCTCCGGTCGCAGGATCGTAGTCCACATTCCCCGGCACGACGTCGATCAGGCCGTCGGTCTTGAGTTCGTCCAGGCTCGCGGGCCAGCGCTCTTTATCTTCATGAAACTGCGCAATGACCATTTTAAGCTGGGCCTGGCTGGCCAAGGCCATCGCATCAGTGGCCTGGTTCTCCATAACCTTGGCCTGGACCACGGAAACCCCATGCTGGGTCTCGCTGGTCTGCTTCATCAGCATAAAAGCGATGATGCCCAGCGTCAGGAGCAACGAAACAAAACCCAAGGCTCTCATGCCGCCCTCCCTGCAAAGCCCCCGCTTAAACCAGAAGAGCCCCGCGCGGCGGCGTACCCCCCGATTATAGCAGATCCAGTCCCACCCGCAGCAGCTCCGCGACGCTCCAGGCCTGGGCGGGGCATCCGCGCGGCGCATGAGGGGCTTCGGCGTCGAAGATCTCCGAGACCGTGCCCAGTCCGGCTTCCTCCAGGTGGGGCTCAAAACCGCGCAGAAGCGCCCGGGCTTGCTCCTTCCCAGCCTCGCCCCTGACCCGGACCATGGCTTCGATCATGGGGCCCAGGAGCCAGGCCCACACCGTCCCCTGGTGGTAGGCACCGTCGCGCTCGGAGACCCCGCCTTGGTAGCGCGGAACATAGCGCGTATCGCGGGGACTGAGGCTGCGCAGGCCACGGGGCGTGAGCAATTGGGCTTCCACCGTTTCAAGCAGGAGACGGCTTTTGTCCGCGTCAAGAAGCGGGAAGGGCAGGCTCAGGCAAAAGATCTGGTTGGGCCGCACCGAAGGGTCCGGGCCTTCGGCGCCGATCGCGTCATAACAGCATCCCTCCTCGGCGTTCCAGAACACCTGTTCAAAGGCCGCGCGTACCCGATCCGCCTGGGCGGACAAATCCTTGACCAGGTCCTCCCGACCTGCGGCCCGTGAAAATTCCTGGGCGATGCGCAGCGCGTTGTACCACAGCGCGTTCACCTCCACAGGCTTCCCGCGCCTGGGGGTCACCACCCTGTCCCCCACTTTGGCGTCCATCCAAGTCAATTGCGTCCCGTCGGAGCCCGCTTCCAGGAGGCCGTCCTCGGCCACACGGATGCCGAAACGGGGGCCGCGGCGGTGCCAGTCCAGGACATCCAGCAGCGCGGGCAGGCAGTTGCCCAGGACGAATTCCGAATCTCCCGTGTTCTTCTGGTAGTCGTAGGCAGCCACGAACAGCCACAGGGTCGCGTCCACGCTGTTGTATTCCGGCGCCGACCCGGCCTCAGGAAAGCGGTTCGGCAGCATGCCCCGGTCCAGGACCTTCAAAAAAGAGGCGAGGATTCCGCGGGCCTCCTTGGGCCGGCCCGTGGCCAGGCAGAGGCCGCGCAGGGAGATCATGGTGTCGCGCCCCCAGTCCTCGAACCAGGGATAGCCCGCGATGACCGTCTCCTGGTCCGCGCCGCGCCGCGCCAGGAACTGGTCCGCAGCCAGGGCCAGGCGGCGCAACATCTCCGCGCGCCCGGCCAAAGGCGCCTGCAAAAGGGTCCTGCGGTCCTTTTCCGCCCGCCACAGGACCCCGGCGTCCCGGCCCGAAGGATCCTGAGTGGAAACCATGACCAGGACCGGCTTGCCGACCTCGAGCCCCAGCTCGAAGCTCCCGTAGCTGAACAGGTCTTCCTCAAAGTCCAGACCGCGCTCCAATTCGCGCTGGTATTGGAAGCGGTGGCACCACTGGGGGTCGGATGCGAAGCCGGCCCCGGGCACCCGGATGAAAATTTCGGGGCAGCCCTCGTAGGGGCTCAGGCGCAGCAGGCCGTCGGCGAAGGCGTGGTCCCAACGCAGGGCGGAATTGGCCTTGGCCAGGGAGTGTATGCCCCGGGGCGCCAAAAGGGGCTTGAGCTGAAGCCTGAGGTCGGCGGGGCCGGCCAATAGTTCGTAGCAAATGAGGGTGCTGTTCTCGTTGTGCACCGCGGCGACGGTCTTGCGCAGGCGCGCCCCGGGCACCTCGAATTCCATCACCGGAAAGATGCCGCGTTCGTAACTCGCCAGGGCGGCCCCCCCGTCCGCGGTCACATGGCCGGGAAAGCGGTTGCAGGACAGTTCATGGCGTCCGCCCCCGAAGCACAGGCTCTCCTCGAGCTTGGACAGAAGCACCCGGCGGTCCAGCGGGGGATGCATGGCCGCCACCAGCACGCCGTGGTAGCGGCGGCTATTGGCCCCGCTGAGGGTAGAACTCGCGTAACCCCCAAGGCCGTTGGCCTCCAGCCATTCGCGGCCTTCCTGTTCCTCAAAGCTCCACCGGCTCAACCTCCGGCCTCAAAGCCCGGATACAGGGTCATGCCCCCGTCGACGAAAAGGGTCGCGCCGTTGATGTAATCGGAATAGTCCGAAACCATCCAGACCGCGGCGCGGCCAATCTCCTCCGGCTCCCCGATGCGCTTGTAGGGGATCAGCTTCATCAGGCTGTTGTAGGCCTCGGGGGTGGTCCAGGCCTGCGTATTGATGGGGGTGCGGATGGCCCCGGGGGCGATGGAATTGACCCTGATGCGCTCCTGCGCCACCTCCTGGCTCAGCGACTTCATCATCATCATGACGCCGCCCTTGGAGGCCGCGTAGTTGACGTGGCCGCCCCAAGGGATAACCTCGTGCACCGAAGACATGCACAGGATTTTCCCCGCGGCGCAGGAGATCTCCGGATTCACCCCCTGTTTTTTGAACAGGCGCACGGCCTCGCGGGCGCAGAGGAACTGCCCCGTCAGGTTGACGTCGATGACCTTCTGCCACTGCGCCAGCGTCATGTCGGCGAAGGGGGAATCCACCTGCAGCCCGGCGTTGTTGACCATGATGTCCAGGCGCCCGAACTCGGCCACGGCCTTCTGGAACACGGCGTGCACCTCGTCCTCCTTGGACACGTCCGCCTGCAGGATCACGGCCTTGCCGCCCGCGGCGCGCACTGCCTGCGCCACCTCCTCGGCCTGCTCCGGATGCACCACATAGTTGATGGCCACGTTGGCCCCGGCCTCTCCCAGGGCGATGGCCACGGCCTTGCCGATGCCCGATCCGGCGCCGGTCACCAGCGCGCTCTGCCCCTCCAAACTGCGCTGGGGCGGGATGTTCGGGAGGTGGGGCTTCAGCAGGCCTTGTTCGTCATAATAATTTTCCATGTTTCCTCCTTCGTCAGGATGCGTCGTCCAAAAGCAGGGCCACCAAGCCGGTCCATCCGGTCTGGTGGGAGGCTCCCACGCCGCGGCCGGTGTCGCCGTCGAAATACTCGAAGAACAGAAGGTTGTCCTTGAAGTCCGGGTCGTCGCGCAGGAGCGGGTACTGGCCGAAGACCGGACGTCTGCCCTGGGCGTCGTTCAAAAAGATGGAACAGACCCTCCGCCTGATCTCGTTGGAGACTTCCTGGAGGGTCATCTTGCGCCCAGAGCCCACAGGGCACTCCACCTTGAAATCATCGCCGTAGTAGCCGTGGAAATGGTTGAGGGCGTCCACCAGCAGGAAATTCACGGGCATCCAGACCGGCCCGCGCCAATTGGAATTGCCGCCGAAGGTGCCGCTGCGGGATTCGGCGGGCTCGTAGCCCACGCCAAAGGTCCGGCCGTCGAGCTTCAATTCGTAGGGATGGGCCTCATGGAACTTGGACAGGGACCGCACGCCCCCCGGGGAAAGGAAGTGGGCTTCGTCGAGCATGCGGGTGAGCAGGCAGGTCATGCGGTATCCGCGCAGCAGCGACAGCAGGCTCAGATCCCCCTGGCCCGGCTCCTTCCAGCGCGACACCAAGGCCGCGAGATCGGGGCGGTTGGTGAGGAACCACTCCATGTGGCGCTTGAACTCCGGAAGCTTATTCACCAGCGCCGGCTCCAGGGTGGACACCGCGAAGAGGGGCACCAAACCCACCAGGGAGAAAATCTTCAGGGGCACGCAGCTGCCGTCCTCGCCGTGCAGGACGTCGAAATAGAAGCCCTCTTTTTCGTCCCACAGTCCGCCTTCCCCGCCGCCCATCTTGGTCATGGCCTGGGCGATGTAGAGGAAGTGCTCGAAAAACTTGGTGGCCATGTCCTCGTAGGCCGGCTTGGTTTGCGCGAGCTCCAAAGCCATGCGCAGCATGTCCAGGCAGTACATGGCCATCCAACTCGTGCCGTCGGCCTGTTCCAGGGTGCCGCCTCCGGGTAGTGGCGCGCTGCGGTCGAAGATCCCGATGTTGTCCAGACCCAGAAAGCCGCCCTCAAAGATGTTGTTGCCTTCCGCGTCCTTGCGGTTGACCCACCATGTGAAGTTCAGGCACAGCTTCTGGAAGATGCGTTCCAGGAAATCCAGGTCCGGCTTGCCCGTGGCCTGGGCGTCCCGGCGGTAGACCTGCCAGGCGGCCATGGCGTGCACCGGCGGGTTCACGTCCCCGAAGGCCCATTCGTAGGCCGGAAGCTGGCCGTTGGGGTGCATGTACCATTCTTTGGTGAGCAGCAAAAGCTGCTTCTTGGCGAAATCCGGATCCACCCGGCCCAGGGGTATGCATTGGAAGGCCAGGTCCCAGGCCGCGAACCAGGGATATTCCCATTTGTCCGGCATGGAGATGACGTCGGCGCAGTGCAGGTGCTGCCAGAGATGGTTGCGCCCGTCATCGCGGCCCGCGGGCGGGGCCGGCTGGCCGGGGTCGCCGGCGATCCAGCGCCTGACGTCGTAGCCGTAGTACTGCTTGCTCCACAGCATGCCGGCGAAAGCCTGGCGCTGGACCCGCCGCCTGTCCGGGTCGGGCATCTTGGCCTGCAGATCGCCGTAAAAAGCGTCCGCTTCGGCGCTGCGGTCCCCGAATACCTGGTCAAAATCCTCCAGACCGCGGGCCGCCTGGCCGAGCGTCAGGCGTAGGCGGACCTCCGCGGATGCGCCCGGCTCGATGTCGAAGCGGTAACGCAGGCCGGCCTTGGTCCCACGCGGGGAGGCTCCCAACGCCGCGCGGTCGCCATCAACGACATAACGGTGGAAGGCGTCCTTGAAGATCCCCTTGCCTTCCATGCCCCACACAGCGGGATTGCTCTCGTTTTCACAGAATAGCAGTTCGGGAGTGCCGCTATAGGCCAAGCCGCAGACGCCCAGATCCGGATATTCGCCGTAAAGGGCGCTTCCTTCCCCCGGCACGATGTGGGGCTTGGGCGAGCCCGGCTCCCAGGTCCAGGTATTGCGGAACCACAGTTGCGGAATGACCTCCAAAGGGGCCTTCGACCCGCCGCGGTTGTGCGCCGTGATCCGGCAAAGGATATCCTCCGGGCCTGCCTTCGCGTACTCGATGAAGACGTCGAAGTAGCGGTTCCCTTCGAAAACGCCCGCGTCCACCAGCTCATATTCCGGGTCGGTCCGGGTGCGCCCACGGTTGGCTTCCAGCAGCTGCTTGTAGGGGAAGGCGCGCTGGGGGTACTTGTACAGCATCTTCATGTAGGCGTGCGTCGGCGTGCTGTCCAAATAATAGTACAGCTCCTTGACGTCCTCGCCGTGGTTGCCCTCGTTGCCCGTCAGCCCGAAAAGCCGTTCCTTCAGGATCGGATCCTGGCCGTTCCACAGGGCCGGGGCCAGGCAGAGGCGCTGCTTGGCGTCGCTGATGCCCCCCAGGCCGTCCTCGCCCCAGCGGTAGGCGCGGGCGCGGGCCATGTCGTGGCTGAAATGCTCCCAGGCGGTGCCCCCGGCGCTGTAGTCCTCCCGCACCGTGCCCCATTGGCGGTCGCTCAAATAGGGGCCCCATTCCCGCCAGGCGGCGCTCCCTTGGCGGGCCTCCTCCAGCCGTTTCTGTTCCTCGTTCATGCGCTTCCTTTCGCGGAGCCCCTTAAGGCTTCCGCTTCAGCCCAGGCGTTCCAAAAGATGCGCGCCCAAGCGCAGGGCGTTGGCCATGATGGTCAGCGCGGGATTGACAGCCGTGCTGCTCACGAAAAAGCCGCTGTCGGCGATGTACAGGTTGTCGAGGTCGTGGGCCTTGCACCAGGGGTCCACCACCGAAGTCGCCGGATCCGCGCCCATGCGCAGGGTGCCGCTCTGGTGCGCGGTGCCGGCGATGCCGATCTTCTTGCCTAGGTAGACGCTGTTGGGTATCAGGTGCTCCCCGCAGCCGATGGCCTCCAGCATGCCCTTGAGCTTCTGCATGAGGCGGTGGTGCGCCTCCAGGTTGTTCTCCGTGTAGGCCAGGCGTATGCCGCCCTGCGCGTCCAGGCTCACGCGGTTTTCCGGATCGGGCAGGTCCTCCGAAGTCATCCAGAAATCCACGGCGTGTTTGGCCATCATGTCCAGGGCCATGCCCGGGGCGAAGCCGGGGGCGTCCTCCTTCAGCATCTCCGCGTCGGATTTCCCCAGCATCTGGATGTGCCCCATGGGGAATTTCCACGCGCCGTCCCCGAAATAGAAATCGTTGACGCCGAGGGTCTTCTGGAAAACGGTCGGGTTGGGCTCCCGCGAGAGGGCCAGCATCGCGGAATTGTTGTGGCACATGTAGTTGCGGCCCACCTGGTCCGAGCTGTTCGCCAGGCCCCTGGGGTGGCGGTCGCCGGCCGAACGCAGCAGCAGGGCCGCGGAATTGACCGCGCCGGCGGCCAGCACCACGATGCCCGCCCTGAAAACCTGGGGCTCGCCGTTGACCATGGCGTGGACCGCGCGCACTTCCCTGCCGCCGGCGTCCGTCTCCAGGCTGAGGACCTTGGCCTGGGTCAGCAGCTCCACGTTGGGGAATTCCAGGGCGGGACGCACGGCCATGACTTCGGCGTCGCTCTTGGCGTGGACCAGGCAGGGGAACCCGTCGCAGGTGTTGCAGCGGATGCAGGCGCTGTTGGCCGGATCGGCCTCGTTCAGGCGCACGCCCACGGGCAGGTGGAAGGGCCGGTGCCCCAGGGCCTTGAGGTCGTCGAAAAGGCGCTGCACCCGCGGTTCGTGGGAAATGGGCGGATGGGCGTAGGGGCGGCTGGAATAGGGTTCGGTGGGGTCCATGCCGAAGAGCCCGTGCACCTCGTAGAGGGTCTCGGCCTCCCCGTACCAGGGCTCCAGGTCCTCGTAGCTGATGGGCCAGGCGGGGGACAGGCCGCCGGCGTGCCTCAGGGCGCCGAAATCCTCCTTGCGGAAGCGCAGCAGGGCCGCGCCGAAGACTTTGGTGTTGCCGCCCACGTAGTAGTGGATCCCCGGATGGAAGCTTTGGCCGTTCTTGTCGGTCCAGGCCTCGGGGGCCTTGTATTTGTTGCGTGTGAACACGGCCGCTGTGCTCCAGTTGTCCTTTTCGCGGGGCAGGAAGCCGCCGCGCTCCAGGATCAGGACGCGCTTGCCGGAAGGCGCCAATTTGCGCGCCAGGGTCCCGCCGCCCGCGCCGCTGCCGATGATGATGACGTCATAGTCCCGTGCCATGGTGCTCCCAGGTGAGAAAACGGCGGGCCAATTCGGTCGCCAGCGACATCCCCAGAATCGGCGCCGTGAGGTAGATCCACCAACCCCTGAAGTCGCCGGCGGGCAAGGCGGAGGCCAGGGTGCGGGCCGGGTTGAGGCTGGTCCCGGACAGGGGCGAGAACAGGGCCACCTCCGCCGTCAGGATGGCGGCGGCGATCAGGCCCGTATAGGGGCGGCTGCGGGCGGAACCGAGGCTCAGGAGGATCGCGGACATCAGCACGAAGGTCTCGCCAAATTCCGCGGCGAAGGCCACTCCAGGCCCGGAAGGGCCGGGTTGGGTCACGATGAAATGGACCTGGGGCAGGGCCAGCGAGGGCCCCAGGAGCAGCCAGGCGAAGTAGACGCCCAAAGTGCCGCCGATGCATTGGAACACGACGTAGGCGACCGCGTCCCGGTTCCCTATCTTCTTGAGACGCCAAAAACAAAAGGTCACGGCCGGGTTGTAGTGGGCCCCCGAGTTGCGGCCCATGGGCGAATAGATGAGGCAACAGGCCGTGAGGCCCATGAGCAGGCCCATGATGATACGGCGGGAAAAAGGGTCGGACAGGGCTTGGTGCAGGGCCGAGGCGGGGGCTTCCAGGGCGGCCGCGCCCAGGCAGGCCGCCAGCATGAAGATGCCCAGGCCCGCGGCTTCCTGAAAAAATGAAAGTTTGATCTTGAAGGACTCTTGGGGCACGAGCCACCCCTGCCGGATGCCGCTCCTTGGCGGCGATAGTCGGACCAAAACAGGATGATACCACGGGCGGCGCGTGCGGCATTCCACAATGCGCGCCGGTCCGCGAAACGTTCCGGAATCGTAACTTTGTGGCGCCTAAGCGTCCTAAGCTTTCTCCAGTTCGGCGACGAAAGCTTCGACGTCCAGGACTTCGGCCTGCCTCGGAAAAACCTTGTCCATCAGGCAGGCGTGCACCTGGAGGTCCGGATCCGCGCAGGCGTCCCTCAGAACCGCCAGACGGAAATCCATGTCCGCGGCCTGCCTCAGGGTGGACAGCACCACGCCGCTGGTGGAGATGCCGGCCAGCACCAGCGTATCGATGCCCTGGGCCCTCAGCAGCATCTCCAGGTCCGACCCGGCAAAGGCGCTCACGCGGCGCTTGGTGGCGGTGAAGTCGCCCGACTCGGGTGCGATGGAGGGATGGACCTCCGTGCCCGGGCCGCCGGGGGCGAAGCGCCCGCTTCCGCGCAGGGCCTGGAAACTCTTGTTGCCCGGCCCGATTTCGGGAAAGCCTGGCCTGAAGCCGATGACCACATAGATGACCTTCAGGCCCGCCTTGCGCGCGGCGGCCAGCGCCCGGGCCGCCTTGGGGAGGAGTTCGGGGCTCGAGCCGGCGACCATGTCGACGATCGCGCTCTGGTAATCCATGACCAGCAGGGCGGATTTCCCCCTGTCGAGGGCGACGCTCATGAAAGCTCCTTGGTTTTTTTGGCCTTGGGCGCCAGGGAATCCGAGATCTTGTCCAGGGTCAGGACCAATGCGCGGCGCTCCTGGGGATCCAGGCGCCTCGCCAGCGTCTCGGCGATGCCTTCGAAGACTGCCGCGATCTTCCCGGCCAGGCGCCGCCCCTCCGGGGTCAGGGCCAACATCCAGCGCCTGCGGTCCGTGGGGTGGGCCTTCTGGACGATGAGCCCGCGGCGGATGAGGGTGTCCAGGATGCGCCCTGTGGCGGCCGGGTCCGTGATGGTGTGGCGGGCCAGGTCCGCGCGGGAACAGAGGCGATGGGAGGACAGGAAACGCAGCGCGGAGGCCTGCTTGGACCCCAGCCCCAGGGGTTTGAGCTGCTTGACCGCCAGCAGGTTCACGGCGCGCCGGACCCGGCCAATGCTCTGGAGTATCTCGATCATGGCTCACTCAATAGTGGATACATCCATTATATCCGCGCTTCCGGGGGGGTCAAACTCCATTCCAGCAGGCCGACATAGCCGTCCTTCAGCGCGAAGACCAGGGTCCGGTCGTTGCGATGGACCAAGGAGGCGGGGACGAAGGCGTGCGACTCCCTCCAGGCCACCGCGCGGCGCACGTACAGCACGGCGCCGGGCGCCTGGATGGTGCATTCCAGGAGGCCGTAAGCGCGCAAGTGGCGCCTGGCCTCCTCCACGCCGCCTTTGAGGTCCAGGAAACGCTCCGCGGGGCTGGCGCGGTTCCAATAACTGGCTTTCGCCGGGTCCTGGGGCACGGAGCGCTCCCACAGGGCCGGAAGGTCCTTGGCCACCCGGGCAGCCAGGCCGCGCAGCCCCAATTGGCAGCGCAGATCCAGGCTTTCGTGGCTTTCCTCGGCGTCCATCGGAAAGCCGTATTGGGCCAATAAGTCGCCCTCGTCGAAGCCGGGGGAGAGCTTGTGGCAGCTCACGCCCCAGGCCCTGCGCCCCTCCTGGATGGCGCGCACGAGGGGCCAGGGGCCGCGCCCCTCGGGCAGCGGAGAGGGGTGGAAATTGACGGCGTAACGCAGGTGCGGGCGCCAGTCGCCGATGCGCCATCGGTAGTTCGCGACCACCAGCGCCTCGCAACCGCGGCCGGCCAGGTCCGCCAGGTCGGCGTCCATGAGGCGCGAGGACTGCACCGGAATGCGCAGCTTCTCCGCCTCGGCGGATACCGCCCGGCCCTGGAAGCGACCGTCCATGGAGTAGGTGAACAGCTTCAGCGGCTGCCAGCCAGCCGTCAGGAACGCGGTGAAAACGCCGTCGAACTTGTCGCCGGCGGCGATGGCGAAGCGCATCAGTTCTTCCTGTCCAAGGCCCACAAACCGGGCCCCTCGGTGGCGATGAACAGGAACACGAAGCAGTAGAGGACCGCGAGCTCGCCGTGGTTCACGAGGGGGAAAAAGTTCTGGCCGAAATCCCCGTGCCAGTGGCCGATGTAATACGCGACGGCCATCTCGCCGCTGCAGATGAAGGCCGCGAAGCGGGTTTGGATGCCCAAGGCGATGGCCAGGCCCAGAACCAGCTCGATGAGCCCCGCGAACCAGAGCAGCTCACCGGGATGGGGCGCGGCCATGGGCCAGCCGAAGACCCCGAACAGTTTCTGGGCGCCGTGGCAGGCGAACATGAAGCCGCCGAAGACGCGCAGGAGGGTGTAGGCCAGGTCTTGCAATTTCGCCAGGAATTTCATGGTGGCTCCGAAAAGGGGAGGATTTTCGGTCGGTTCTTTACGGCAGGGCCTTGAGGCCCACCACTTCCTCCAGGAAAGCCCAGGTGCCGGCCTGAACCGCCCGCCAATCGCAGTTCATCAGGTCGCAGGCGATGACGTGGTTGGTGGCGTCCGGGAATTCCTGCAGGCGTTTGTGCACCGCGGGAGTGCCCACGGTGTGGATCATCCAGCGTACTCCATCCACCTCGATGGTGGGGTCACGGTGTTTCTCGTCCCGGTAATAGACTCCGGCGTACAAGGGCTGGGTCACCCGGGCCAGGTCGCGGGCTTTGGTGGTGGCGTCCAGCAGGGCTTGCAGCTGCACCGCGCCTTCGAGCCGCTGGCGCCCGTACCAATAGCGGGAGGCTTCTTCCCCCTCGCTCCAGGAATTGTATTTCCCGCCCTTGACCAGGCGGGCCACATAGAGGCCCCAGGGCCAGGTCATGAGCCGGGAGCCCGGCTGGCGTATGCGGATATTGGCCGAATAGAACACCAGGGCGTCCACCTGTTCCGGGAACAGGGCCGCCAGGTGCAGGGCCAGCGGCGCGCCCGAACTGGTGGCCATGAGGAGCACCCGCTTGCCCAGCGCATGGGCCAGCGCCAAAGCCTCCTTGGAATCCTCCCACAGGGCGCGCGCATCCAGGTCGATGAGGGGATCCTCCACCACCAGCCCGTGTCCGGACAGGCGCGGCAGCAGGAGGTTGGCGCCGTAGCGCCGCGCAGAATTCAGGTGGACGGGGCTTCCCTCCCGCCAGGACGCGGAGAAACCGTGGAGATAGACGAAGCACCAGTCGGTGGCCCGACCCGGCTCCCCCGCCCAGACGACACGGGCTTGGTTGTCCGGCCGCACCGGCCGGGCCGCCTCCTTTGCGTCCAGCCAGGACGCGGCCGCGGCCGCGTCCTTGGGCAATTCAGGAAGCCGGCCCCCGAGCCTGAGGCGCCGCGGTCGGGGCCCCGCAGCCCACAGCACCACCAAAAAGGCCAGGATCCAAAGCGCCGCGTGCATGACCTAGAGACGCCCTTTGAGGTTGCGGCCCATCTCCCGCCGGATGTCGCGGTCCGCCTCCTTGGCCTTCAGGGTGTCCCGCTTGTCATGGGCCTGCTTGCCCTTTGCCAGGCCAAGCTCCACCTTGGCGCGGCCGCGCTTGAAGTAGACCCTCAAGGGCACCAAGGTCACCCCTTTGGTGGCGATGGCCATGGCCAGCTTGGCGATCTGGTGCTTGTGCATGAGCAGGCGCCGGCTGCGGGTCGGGTCGGTGTTGTAGCGGTTGCCGTACTCGTAGGGGTTGATATGGAAATTCAGCAGCTCCATGTTGCCCAGGCGGTCCACCCGCGCATGGGCGTCCTTCAGCCTGCAGTGCTTGGCGCGCAGGCTCTTGACCTCGGTGCCCTTGAGCGCCAGGCCGGCCTCATGGGTTTCGAGGATGAAATAGTCGTGAAAGGCCGCGCGGTTGCTGGCGACGAGCTCCAGGGGCGCGGCCGGATCCTTGTCAGGCATAGCCATAAGAATAGCAGGAAAAAGACGGCAAGTTTAGTGGGCCCGCCTAAGCATTTCGATGAAAACGTCGGGCGGCAGCCAGCGTCCCCTGTACCAATAGTCGTAGGCACGGTTGACGCCGGTCCCTTCGCCCAGGTCGTTCCAGGTCGCCAAAACCAGGATATCGGCGCCGCGGGTTTCGTCCAACACCCTTGCCAGCGTTTCCGGCCCCTTGAGGAGCCGGTCTCCTGCACCGGCGACCTGTCCAGGCTTGTCGCGGCCCACGGAATCCCAGCGGACCATGGCATGGGCGATGGTCTTCGTCCCCCAACGGCTCCAACTGATGTGGTCCGGGCTGTCCCCGTGATCGAGGGGATCCCAGATATAACGTCCGTCGGCCACCGTCCGGAGCCTGGGATCCTCGAAATAGGGCTGGTCCACGACCAAATAGGGCTCCACCCCGAAATCAGCCTTGAACCGTTCCTTCATTTTTTCCAGGGTTTCCGAGGAGCGATTCCTCGGCTGCAAGGTTCCGGCATTGTAGAAAAAAATCAGGGGACGGCCTTGCACCAGGTACCAATCCCGGCGCGGGACTTCCATGAAAAACGGCTTCCATTTGGACGCGTAGAGCTTGGCCGCGCTGCGCTCCGGTTCGTCAAAGCTGGGCTTGTCGCGCCAATAGGGTCCGAACCAGGGCTGGCCCCAGGTCCAGGTGTCGTCGGACAGCGCGATCTTGACACCAGCGGGCGACTCGGCCAGCGCCCTGACCAAGGTCCTTATCCGGCCGGCCCTGATATCCGGGCCGTAGACGTCCACCACCAGGAAATCAAGGCCCGCGGCCCGGGCATCCCTCAACTCATGGAGCCAAAAACCAGGATTGTCGGCGCAGTAGAAACCCGGGACGCCTTTGAACGCCAAGGCCGCGGACGCCGCGTCCATGCCCTCCACGTGGTTGTCGGCCCAATCCATGCCGCAGTTGACGCCCCGGGGGCAGTTGAAAAAGGACACGATGTTGGCGCCGATATCCCGATTGTTCGACTTGGGGCCCGCCGGCGGCAGATCGGGGTTGTTCGCCCAGGGATCGGAGTAGGAAAGGGCCACCGACTTGCCCAGTCTTCGCGCGATGGTCCTGACGACATCCACGCGCCGCCAGTTCGGTTCAGCCTTCAGGCGTGCGAACCAGGCGTGGAGCTCCGAATCCGTCGGCCGCCGCCCCTGGATCTGGCAATAACAGGCCTTGATGAAGCTGGCCGTCGTATTTCCGAGATTCACGTCCACGATGGGGCGGGCCCTGCAGGGGCCTTTCCAATCGGCCTTGAGGACGAAGTTTGCGTCGGCGGCCGGGAGCAAGGCCGCGATGAAGGCCAGCGCCAGGGCGAAAGCCGCAAGGCCCGCGGAGGGGGACCTTTTTTTCACAAGGCCTCTGAACGGGCTTCAAAAACCAGCTGCCGGCCGGAGCTCAAACCCGCGGCCTCCGCTGAGCCCGCCGGAAGCTCCAAGACTTGCACGCTGAAGGGCAGCAGGGTTCCGCGCCAGGGGCCCCACACCAGGCGTGAAGGCTCCGCCCGATGGACCACCTTCAAAACCCGACCTTTTCGGTCCAGGAACACCGCGTCGATGGCGAAACGCAGGCCCAGGGTGTGGATGGAGGCGCAAGGGCAGATCAAAAGGCCTTCGCCGGCTTCGACGGACTCCCTTTTGAGCCAGCCCTGAACCCGTTCAAAGGTGTTCTCGGTGGCCCAGGCCCGGGCGGCGAGCATGGGGCCCTGTTGGAGGCTAACGGCTATGGGGCGCATTAGGTGCCTTATTTAAAAGATGGCGGTTCACTTCCAAATGCATTGCCAATTTTAAGCTATGTCGGACGATTTTGCCGCCCTAGACGTCCAAACGCCTGCTAGAATGCGGCCATGCCAAGAGACATCGCGGGACCACTTTTGATCATGGCGGAAAAAGAACGCGGAAAATCGCGCTTCAAGGAGGCGCGCCGCCTCTTTGGGCAGGCGGCTGCGCGCGCGCAGGACGCCCCCACGAAGGCCCAGGCTTGGGCCGGTGCCGCGGATTGCGCCCGTCTTTTGGGGGACTTCCCAGCCAGCCTCAAGGACTACGGCCGGGCCCTGGCGGCGGCCCCACGCAAGGACCGCGCTTTGAGGACCGACCTGGCCTGCGGACAGGCGCTGGCTTGGAGGGGCGCGGGCGAACCGCGGAAGGCATTGCGCGGCCTGAACTCAGCCTTGAAGGCTTACCGGGATCTGAAGGACAGCCAAGGCCAGGCATTCTGCCTGTGGGCCCTGGGCGGCGCCTGGCGCATCGCCGGGGACCTGCCCAAGGCCCTGGCCTGTTTGGAGAAGGCCGGAAAAATCTACCAAAAGCTCGGGCAAGCGGAAGGGCTCGCCTATGTGCGCTGCGCCCTGGGCGGCGTGCAACGCATGCTCGGCCGGGCGGACCTGAGCCTGGCGCACTACCGGGCGGCCAACGCTTCCATGCTCCGCAGGCGCGATGTGTTCGGCACGGCCTACAGCTACTGCGGGCTGGGCAACGCGGCGCGGATGCGCGGCGACCTGGCCGCCGCCCTGGCCTTCTTCCGCAAAGCTGAGACGGTCTACGCCCGCATCGGCGACCGGGTCAGTTTCGCCTACACGCTGTGGTCCCTGGCCACCACTTACAAGGCCCAAGGCCGCCTTTCCGCGGCTGAGACGGCCTTCAAACGGGCGGCCAAGCTCTTCACCGCCACGGGCGACCGCCGGGGCCTGGCGTACGCGGCCCTGGGTTTCGCGGAACTGGACGCGCTGCAGGGGCGTCCGGCGACGGCCCGGTTAAAACTGGCCGAAGCGGCGCGTTTCGCCCGCGGCTTCGCCTGGGAAAGCCGCCATGTGCGCGCCCTGGGCGCCCTGCTCAAGGGCCGCCCCGCCGCGCCGGCCTACGCCGGAAGCGGCTCCCGCTTCAAGCCCCTCGCGCTCCCGGTCGCCTGGCCCTGAAGCCCGGTCCGGTTCAGCAGTCCGATCCGCAAAATTTGCATTTGTGGGCCCTGGCCAGGACGATTTCCGCGCATTGGCCGCATTCCTTGGTCGGGGGCGCGGCCTCGGCGTCCGCCACTGGGATCATGGCGCTGATGCGGTTCACCACGAAGAAGATCACGGCGGCGACGATCAGGAAATCGAAAATATTGTTCAGGAAGACCCCGTATTTGATCACCGGCGCGCCCGCCTTCACAGCGGCGTCGAGGCTGGCGTAAGTCTGGCCGTTGAGGACCAGGAACAGGTTCGTGAAATCGACGTCGCCGATGAGCTTGCCTATGGGCGGCATCAACACGTCGTTGACCAAACTGGTGACGATCTTGCCGAAGGCGGCACCAATGATGACGCCGACCGCCATGTCCACGACGTTGCCGCGCAAAATGAAATTCTTGAATTCTTTGACAAAAGACATAAGCCCTCCTGATTCAGTTCGTGGGAAAAGCGTGACGGCGAGCCTTCATATAAAAGGCGGCCGGACAAAACTCCGTAAAACCCAGAAATAATAGCAAAACCCCGGGATCCCAGGAACGTCAAAGCCCGTCGGCCGCTAGGTCCGCCTGAGGCCGCGGTAAGCCAGGTACCAAAGGGACACTTTCCGACGGAAGGCGTCGAGGCCTTCCGTGCCTTTGACGAAGACCCGTCTCATGACAAAGCGGTCGTCCGTGACGCTGCGGGTTGGGCCTCTGAGAGCCAGGGCGTTGGTGTAGGCCGCGTCGATCACGGCCTGGCGCACCAGGGGGTTGTAGGTGGCGAAGGGATAACAAAAGCTGTCTATCTTCCCGAAGCGTCTCTCCAAACTCGCCTTGGACCCCGCCACCTCCTCCCGCAGTTCCTCGGGTTCGAGCTCCGTGAGGGCGGAATGGCTCCGGCTGTGGCTTCCAATCTCCCAGCCCGCGGCCTGCAAACGCAACAAGGCCGTGTCGTCCATGCAGGCCTCATAGGGCAGGTCTTTGCCTTCATCCCAGGCGTTGTGGCCGCCGATCTGGTCCGCCACCGCATACACAGCGGCCCGGAAACCCGCCGCCCGCAAGATGGGAAAGGCCTGCCTATAAACCGACAGGAGGGTGTCGTCAAATGTGAAGACCACGGGCCGCTCTGGAAGGCGCAGTCCACCGTCCAGGGCCTTCATCAATTCACGCGGCAACACGGCTTCATAGCCTGAGGCGCCCAAATATTCCACCTGCGCTCGGAAGTCCGGCTCAAGCACGGCCGTCTCCGAAGGAGAGCCTTCCCCCACTCGCGGCACGCTGTGATACATGAGAATGGGAATGTCCATGGCCCGGCGGCGCTCCGGAAAAAGTTACATTTAAGAAAGGATTCTATTATATCGCCATGGGGTCCCAGCCGCATCGACCGAGTTTCGTTTCAAACGTCCAAAGTGCCGTCCAAGGGGGTGATACCGGAGGTGCCGCCCCAAAAAAAAAGCCCCTTGTTTCGCGCTCCGCAGGAGGCGTTGAAACAAGGGGCTTTTAGGATGTGACCAGGGAGGGGTTTGAACCCTCGACCCACGGATTAAAAGTCCGTTGCTCTACCAACTGAGCTACCTGGTCGTGAAGGGCGGACACTATACATTTCGGAGCCGTTTTCGTCTATTCCACAATCCTTTTTCGGAACGGACCCGACTTACTGTTGCTCCCTAAACGGATGCGTCTTAGGCCTTCCTGGGGGCAACCTTTCCTAAACCTTTCCTATTTTTCCATCCGCTGCCATCTCAAGCCATCTGTTCCAGGCTGTCCGGACGACCTTCGTAAAACCGCCGTACACTTTCCAAAGCCGCTTGCCTGTCTTCCCTGTCAACCTTGTCATACCGCCTCAGCATAGCGTCGGTCTTATGCCCGCTGATGGACATGATAACGTTCTGGGGCACCCCGGCCTTGCGGAGGTTGGTTACCGCGCAATGCCGCAGGTCGTGGAAACGGAAGTCCTCGATGCCCGCCCTGCGGCAAGCCGAAAGAAAGGCGGTTTTGACGGTCCCTATGGCCTTGCCCTTCACGGCAAAAACGTAGGGACATCCCAGGAACCTCGGTACCCGCCTTAACGTTTCAACCAACCCGTCGTCCAAGGGAACTTCCCTCGCCTCGCTGGTCTTGGTGTCTTCCGACTTAAGGAGGATCACCTTTTCAGCTAGACTCAGTTGGTCCCAGCGTAACCCCAGGATCTCCCCCCTCCGCATCCCTGTCCTGTACGCCAGGGTCACAATGGGAACCAGATGCCCGGAGCACGCCTCCAATAGGCGCTGGTATTCTTCCGGACGCAGTACACGGTCTCGGACATTCTCCTTGTACAGCTTCACGCCCTGGATCGGGTTACGGTCGATAAGGTGGTTCGCCAGCGCCCGGTTAACGATGGTTTTCAGGCAGGCTATGTAGCGGTTCAGGCTTCCCGGAGCGAGGATCTTCCTGTTTTGGCTCTCGTCCCCGTCCTGACGCTGCTTTTGGCCCTGGATGTGGTTCAGGAAGGCTTCCACCGCGTTCGGGCTCAGGGATTCCAGGAGCCTGTCCCCGAAGTAAGCCACCAAAACCGCAACTAACCGCTGGTCGTCCTTATAGCTACGCTTCCGGCCCCTCGAGTACTCCAGAAACCCTTCCGCGGCCTGGCGGAATTGCGCCTTAGGCTTGAGGAAACGCCCTTCAGCTCGGTCCACCATGGCTTTATCCCTGATCTGGATGGCCAACGCCTTGGGAATCTTGCCCAAAGATTTGATCACCCGTTTCTTGCTTCCATCCTCCAGGGTCGTTCTGAAGTCCAGGATGAAAGCTCCGTCTTTCCCCTTCCGAAGGTACTCCGGAAGATTGTTGGCATTAGTTTGTCCCATAGGACCCTCCAATGCCCATTAGCAATCCTATTACAACCCAATGGCCCAAAGTCTTCAAGGCCAGATCGTCGGAATCCAAGGGATTGATGCTCAACCCCGCGTCATGTCTAGGCATGGCCGGCCGTCGATTTGAAGTAGGTTTGAATGGATCCGCCGCCGGCCTCCGAAGCCTTGATGAACCGCAGTAGCTCTTCGCGTTTTACCAACGGGTGTTTACCCAACTTGACGGCGCTTAACTTCCGTAAGGCTACCCAATACTTCACCGTTGCCGTACTCACCCTGCACAATTCCGCTACTTCCTTCACGGTCAGTAGGTCGATGATGTTGTCCTTACGCCGCTCTTTTAGCTGAATTCCGTTGGGCTGAGTCATGGTCGCTTCTCCGTTGGCTGCGCTTTGTTTGGCGACGCTTAAGCCTGGCCAACGATGACCCCTGCTCCTTGACCGAGACACCCTGGTCGCGGTGCTTTTCCGCGAACTCCAAGAGCGCCTTAGCCGCGAGCCTGCTAGGACGGAAGGCCTCACCTTCCCAACGGATCACCGCCAAGCGCGAGACCTCGAGTTCTCCGGCCAGTTCTTCCTGGCTGAGACCCAAGCCCTTGCGCAACGCCTTGATCCATTCCCCATTGATCAGACGACGTTCGCTGCTGGTTGTCATGAGCGAGAATCTATCAAGTATCATGTGCTACTGTCAACCAAAAGTATCATATGGTACTTTTGGTGACAAATGACCAAAGCCTGGTCAGGTACCGTAAATACGTGCCCTACGCTGAAACGCCTCCCGCGAACCTTCAAGAAGAGCACAAGCCAAATCCCGAGTTTCAGGGTCATCTATCGAACCCCTTGAAACGATAACCCCATTTTCATTTGAGGCCTTCAGTACAACTATTTGTTCTGCGTCTCCGAGCACGGCAATATTCGCGTTATGGGTAACTATAATGACCTGGCGGCGTTCCTTGGCTCGCCTCAGAACCGGAATTACACTGTGGTAAATAAACTCTCCGTCCAAATTATCTTCTGGCTGGTCGATTATCAAAGGTATGTTTGTATCCGCAGAAAGCATTATTGCCAGCAGTACCGACTGCTGCTGCCCAAGCGACAGTTGGCTAAATTCGCGCGTTCTCGGATGTTTCTTCCCCGTGCTATCAGACACAAGTTTTGTAACTGTCAAACGTGGTCGATCAAAAATCTGGGCCCGCTCCAAGCGAAACCTAACCGGGTCCGGAGAAAGTTTCTCAATTATAACAGCCGCGTCAGCCTTACTAAAAATGCTTACTCCCTCATCCGATTTCAAATTCTGAAGAGCCGATAAATCTCTAATTGCTAGCGTCTCCAAGAGTTTCGGAAGGGTGAGAGTCCCGGTCAAAACAGCAGCCCTTGGCACTTGCTGTGTTCGCCATCCCATTGCATCGACTATGATGTCATTTGCTTCGGGTGAGTGACCGTTCTCATCGTATTTCAATGCCACATTCAAATCTGCAAGTGCAGCTCTTAGCGCCGCGCTTGCCTTGTGGCCAAAAGCAGATCTCTTCATTGCAATGCGCCCACGTACCGTCCAGCGCTCCGTCATAGCTTCTTTTCGAAGTTTCCATAAATCTGCCAAGTGAGTCCGCCACGTTTTGAGATTCGTGACATCCTGTTTTAAACGAGCCTCATCTGTGGCGAGCTTCTGAATGTAGGCCATATCTACCCTGATTCCTTGGACCTCAAGCTCTCGCTTTTTATCTTCGATCTGTTTCAAAATGCCCTGCTCTTTACTTTTCCAAACAGCAAGTTGCGCCGCGACCACCGTAGAGAGAGTAGTAGCCGCAGTTTTGAAGGCAGTTTCAACGCTAGCAATAGAGCTTTCGAAAGATCTCACCTGTACACAAATTGACTCGAATTCCGCACCGCCCACTACAAGTGATTTCGGATCGGCAGCAGTCTTTAGCGTAGCAATGTTCTCTTTAAGATCTTGTTGACCAGTGCCCCGTGTGACGGCCTGCGCACTAGTTAATATCACCTGACGCGCCTGGCGCTCTAATTCGACCTTTCTTTGTAGCACAATAATATCTTTCGCTTTGGCTTTCTCAAGTGCCTGAATTTGTGACTGAGCAAGAGAAAGATCACGCTCAAATTGAGGAATAAGTTCGACCTTTCTACTGGCATCCTCAATCTTTGTCTGAAGTTCAAGCAAGCTTTCTCGCAGTTCCTCTTCGCGTTTCGCCTCACTTTGTATGTCGACAAACCGATCTAGGTAGTCCAAGAGAGCCGATGGATCGGTTTGCGCTCGCTGACTAATTCTTTGTGTCTCTCCCTGCCCATAACATTCGACTGGAAATGTTACCGGGCCTTTAAATGGATCATCGGCATTTTCGATTTCTCCCGACCGCGCACGTGTCAAATGGTGTACTTGCCCGGCTTGGTCCTCGACGAGCAGATCGATTTGGTCAGGCCAAACATCCGAATCAATGACATTGGTTCCACCTGGTTGCCCGGTCAAACATCTCAATGCCTCAAACGTCGTTGATTTTCCTGTCCCTCTGCCACCAATTATACAGTTTAGATTCTGGCCAAAGTGTATACATTGCCTATCTAAAAAACCGCCCGACATTCGTATGCCTTTTATAAAAGGCAAGATTCGCGGTATCTCGTCTTCGATTCGCACACGTGCACCACCGTCATCAAGGGCAATGCGAAGACTATCAAATGTGAAAGCATTCATTTTATAGCGAGTGACCCTGTGATCACCGCTAGCATTACGTCCAAGTGCCTGCAGTGAATGTGCATCCGAATTCAAAACACGCGCAAGAGATTGGTGTGTCCCAAGTCCGAGACGACGCACTCTTTCCCGACCAACGTGTACTCTCCAAGGCTCGGAATCTTGATCGTTATAATAAATAACCGATTGCACGTTTCTTAGTTCAATGCCAACGAGCGCACGATGGCAGAGTATATCCATCTTGTGTGGAGTTGAACCAGGAACCTCAATTTCAAAACCTCCAGGCGCGTCGACGTGCGCCAACAAGGCAAATCCCCTTAACATAAGAATTTTTTCAAGACACTCCAACATCGAAGTTTGGCAGCGAGAATTCGCGGTATTACGATCGGCAAAAGTAAGTTGCGCGTGAAACCGTTGCAAATTTTCCAGACTCGGAAAATAGGTAAGTAAATGACCTTCGGAGGTCGAAAGTTCCATTGCTGGGACGACGAATAAGCCCGCAGAAGCGGCCGAGTCTAGAGCCCGCGCAACGCCGCTAATTTCGTTGTGATCTGTAATAGCAATTATCTTCAGACCTTCCCTAATTGCCGTCGCGACGATGCCTTCCGGGGTAGCTTCTACATCCTTCACATCATGGCCACTACCCACTATGCTGTGGACGTGAAGATCGGCACGAAAAAATCGAGCTCCCTGAGATAATCCGGCTATTTCAGGTAACTGTATCATCTGCTCCATCATATGGCCCCACAGATAAAATTAGTCATAATCATGGTAGTGGGTCAGAAAAATACTATCTGTCTTGTCATTGAGCTTTGACTTAAGCTCCGTGACGAATTTGGTAAGCATTTTTTCTTCGCAAGTCAGCATCAGCTTACGAAATTCCTCATCACCAGAAAGAGCGGCGAAATCGGAAACTCTAAAGTCTCTCACAAGTATTAGAAAACTAAATGCAAGCGAGACGGGAAAAAAGAACACTCTAGGTTCCGAAAGATCCGGCTGTAGCAATTTCGAATATTCACTTTCGGAATATTGGCTTCTAAGAGTAGTCGAAAGCTCCCCGCCAATTTGAAAGTGGGAAGAGGGCTTCAACGGTGCTCTCGCACCTGGCTCTTGTGCAAGGTCAAAATGCACTTTTCGAAATAGTTTTCCATTCTCTGCAACAGCGATGAAATAGCTTACCTGACTAAATTTCGAAGCCCGAACCCTTACATCTGCTCCCAAGTGTACATGATAGGTCTTTCCTCTGACCGAAGTACTATCGAAGGAGGCTTCAAAATCAATCATTTGAATTTCATCTTTGCTATGAGAATTTAGGATGGACTTCTTCCTGCCTCGAAGGATTGACGAAGCCTGGTCTGCACTACGCATAAATTCTGGCGATATGTCTCTAATTCTCGAACTTTTTCCCAAAAATGATAGAGTCCGGAGCTCCAGATTATAAACATCTTCGACCGCTGGAAAATAATTTTTCATTATTTAATCCTTTGTCCGAATCCGCATTGGTTCAAAGAACTTAAATTTAGATTCTTTCATTATTTTCGAATGTATAAGGTGGAGATTTACATAAATCGCTCTTGTACTTTCATCAGATAAGCCAAGCGTCTGGGTATTGATCTTTTTACAAACCCTACATTTTGCAAGATCAACTTGGCGAACGCCCGGAAACTTTGCCCCAAGACGCCCCAAATCTGAAATGTTTTTCTCTTTGGAGAGTTGAATCCCAATTTCTATTAACTTTGATTTCCACCATCGACTATCAAATCCCGTAGAAAATGGGCCCGTATATTTAGCCTTCGAGAATTTCTTTTGAAATCTTAGAAAACCATCCATAGTAAGGCCAAATATCGCTCCGGCCCACTGGCTGTCCAAGAGAAGTCCGGGCTCCTTCATTAAATTCGTGTATATCCACATAAGGCCATCTCTGTTGAATCCAATTGGAGGATCAGAGATTTTTATATCCCCTCCGAAATCATCCATGCTTTCCGAGAGAACCCCCGCAATTCTTTCAAAATCTTCAGCTGGGGGATTCATCGATTTTATTAACTGCTGAACAGTTTTTTTTGGATGCAATCTAATCTTTTTGAATTCATATCCGAGAGAAGTAATCTGTTTTGAAAAATCCGACAGAGAATTGTTGCTAAAAATATCATCATATAATTTTGCTTGCCCGGAAGAAATTTTATCTATCGCTCCGCTTATGCCTACAATTGGAGGCAGTGGAAAACTCTCTTTGATTACTTCTACGAACGATGAGCCAAATTTAGCTAAACCATCTGGCTGAGGCTTTGTTGCCAAAAAGTGATCCAATAGAATAAGGTCCGGATTTATTTCTCTTAATTTACTGAGAAGCACTCCGGGTTTTCCCTCGTAATGAATAAATTCAGAGCGAAGATTTTCGCCGGTTTCTCTAGGCTTAATCTCAAACAAAGAACCTATTCCTTCATTTTCCAAAGAATTGTCTATATAAGCCAATTTCAACGTTTTCATGGCAGGCGAATCTCCAGATCTGTTTTCCAGGGACCTTTGGGAGGTTTGAAAAATACGTCACCTTTACGATCAAGTACAATAGCTTGAACGATTGTGAGTCCAAGTCCACTTCCTTTACCCAGAACGAATAGATCCTGTTGATCTATTGTCGATTCTAGAGACCCATAAAGTTCTTCCGCCGGGTCGGTAACAAATGGCAAAAAAACATCCTTGAAATACTGCTCGTTCAATCCAACGCCTGTATCAAGGACATTCAAACGGACAAAATCCGTCTCTTTTTTCACTACAAATTTTATTTGTCGCTTTCTATTGCTAGCTACTACTGCTTTAATGGAATTAGATAGAGCATTTAAAAGAATTGAATACAGCTCTGCCTCATATAATGGACCGATGGTAATTCCCTCTTCGCATTCAATTGACATCTCAATTTCGTACTTGTCCAAAAGACTACTAAAACACTCTTTGGCCGTTTCAATGTGATCCCGAATATCCAAGGTTTTGGGTTTCTCGGTCCGGCCCTCGGTCCCCATAAGTATCGTTAAATCAACCAACGTCTCCAGCCTTGTTTTAGAAAACTTCAGGCTCTTCGAAAGCTTCATTGCGGAACCGCTCCCGCCGCGCCCCAATTTCTCCAAATGGACAACGGCTGAATCAATCAAACCAAGGATTCCGCGAATTTCGTGCGCAAACATCAGCAACAAGGAGGATGCGGAAGCGATCATCCTCAATTGACGTAACTCGTCTTTGGAGCGCTTTTCGAATTGCTGAATGTAGTCTTTTACAAGGCTAATCGTTTCTGCTACTTTTTTAGGGACCTGGTCATCTATTTGAGCCAATTCAGAGTCTACAAATTTCAAGGCCTTGCTTATCATATCATCGCCCTGAACTTTGATTCCGGTAAGCTTTTCTATTTTTTCAGTGATCTCATTAAGTCGGCGATCTGCCTCATTGCGTACAAACATGTCACGGAAAATGGTAGCCCAATCAACCGCCAATCTAACAAATCTCTTCAAGAGGTTTAGTTGACTTGAATCAATAAAGCCTTCTCGACTAATCTTCGGCTGAAAGCCATCAAGACCTTCCGCTATATCAACTTCCCCGACATATCCTTTCATTGATAACAAAGACAGCAAAGCCCGTCCTGGATCCAGGCGCCTTCCTAAATTTCTTGCAAGAGAAATTAGGTTTTGTTCGGACGTCGCCGACTTACTTAACGATCGGTCCTTGTCGATTTCCAGCCAATCATCATCACCGTATGGGAATACCCTCATTCCGTGGTGACGAACTTGTATACCACCCCATTCATCCGTTATTTTTTTGATATTATAATTCGGTATTAACCGCGGGTCCCGGAGATGGCTTCTTTTGTCAGGGAAAAGCCCGAATTTTATTTTCGTCCCCCGAAGTGCTTTAAACTCGGGTTTTGATACATAGGATTTCTTACCAATTCCCAAGGCATTAAGTGAATAATGCGCTCTTCCTTCGAAGTCAACTTCTCCGGTAACCAACCCCCAAGATGCATCGTATACCTGTTCCCTTAAATCAATGAGTTGTTCCAAGTCGCCGTTATCTACCGAAACCTTGATTGAAAATCCGGGATCTTCCAAATAACCCCGACGTCGAGTGCCTCTATTGACAGAAAATGCGGCTAGCTTTCTTTTAAGTAAATCGACCGCGCTTTCGTTCCATTCGGCAGCGCTCCCACCCGTTATCAAAAGTGTGACTCCCGTATCCTGGGAGTCCAATACCTTGGTCTTGCCCGGACAATCAACGACAGTAACGTCGGTTCCGGCCTTGAATTTCTTCCAATCAAATATAACTTCGGTTTTCTCAATTTTGGTGCTAGAAATTGCGCCACGTGATTCAATCGTGAGATGGTCACCAAGTCGCCGACAGCAAAACCGTCCGATTCCTTTAGCCCCGGTTCGAATCCTGCCATACAACTCGGATTGATTCCCTTTTTCTTTATGAGTGGTGGCAATCCGCATCCAATATTCCTTCAGCTGGTCGAGGGTCATTCCTGTTCCGTTGTCCTTGACCTGGATACTGAAGTTCTTGTTTTTAGTTATCTTAATTTCCACCTCGGTTGCGTCTGCGTCATAGGAATTCTTGATTAGCTCGACAGCGGCAATGTAAGCTTTCTCAACAAGAAGCTCCCCTAATTCTTTAAGCAGCGCACTATCGACGGTGAAATTCATAAAGAGAATCCCTCCTGAAATCCTGCGGCCCTGAAGAGGCTCCTTATGCTGTTCATTTGGTTTTCCGAAGATTGGAAAGAACGTCTGTCTTAGTTCCGTGGAGTTGAACTATATGCTCTGGTTCGCTGAGGAACCAAACAAAGCTACCCCAGGCCAGATCAGATACCAATTTCTTGTATGCAGGAGCTGATCTATCACGAAATGCAGTTACGAACGCTATCTGATCTTCTTTAAACCCTGCGGCCAGACCAATGTCCAAGAGCGCTTTTTTCCTCGTCGCACTGATAGGGCCATCTGTGGAAACTACTTCTACAAAAACAAAAAGAACTTCGCCAGCTTCTCCACCAACATCTACCAACATGATATCAGGCAGGTTTTTCGAGGGATCGATTTGGATCCCCAATTTTTTAGCTTGCGCGTCCTCTTTAACAACCACCTTATTTCCAGGTTCAGATAGCCACAGCACGGCCGGGCGTACCAAAAACCTTGAGGCAAAATCTTCGATGACACCTTTGGCGATAGCTGAGCTTTCACCCGGAGAAAGTACCTTCGTCTCTCTGTTAGGAAGATTCACTACAATCGAATCCGTGGAAAGGGTGCTTCCCTGACGGATCATGAGCACACGGGTAAGCGCCGCTTTGCTTAGATATTTTTCTCGCCAGGCAGATAAAGCAGCTTGAAGGGCTTCCCCAGACAGGCTTTCCGAGAAAAGGGCCGCGAATTCCTTTTTCAATGCATATTTCGGTTTTGCAGAAGTCGTCGGTAGCCCTTGTCTTTCCACAATCGCACCTATCGCAGCGAAGCCCTGACGAATTGTCTCATCTCTGATGGGCTCACGCGTATTAGTGGCATACCAAGCTTTTGCGGGCTTTTTCTTGTTTGACGAAAGTATCTTCTTAACCCAGGCAAGTCTAGAGCTGGTATCAATCTTCATTGCCTGGCTGTCGGTCATGTCAGTTACCTGGCTCGGCCGTATCCACTGATCTTCCCCTTCAATCGCGTTAGCATAAAACATCACGTAAACAGTGCTAACAGCCATATCTCTGACGAGATAATTCCGAAACTCAATCCCCTCCGGGAAGATTTCGGGCAGTCGCTTCCGAATGGTCTCCAGCTTCGGTACGTCAATCATCACTACCTGCTAGGTGCATAGTATGAGGCGATGGCCTGATCGATAAATGCCTTGGACTTGCCAGCGCAAAGAAGTTTCTCAATCTCTACCAAGTCGGTCACCGCAGGCAACGGCAAGGCATTGAGTTCGTAAGCGGATACCGCCACGCTCCCGCTGATACACCGAAACGCTTGGTCAACGATCTCCGAATTCAAAAGGGCCTCAATTGTCTTCGTGGATACAACCCCAGATCCCCCATCGGCCGAGATCATGTTCAGGTGATTTTCCACGACTACCGCCCTGTTCCTGCGCAGAAAAGCTTTCGGAAGAACTGCAGCGGAGAGCCTGCGGGGCTGTTCTTTAGAGGTGGTCCTCTGGACCAGCACACAAGTCTGTTTGGTCATCAGGAACTCTTGTTTCTCGGTTAACTTGATATAGGGCTCGTGATTCCGCCGCGCCGAGCTAAGCTTGAAGCCATCACCCGTTACTGACTCCGCCCAAACAAGGTGGAAAGTGCCCTTCCCTTTTTCGGAGCGCAACTGTTTCTTGTGCCTATTCCAGACCAACTGTCCAGTCGACACGGAGTAGCCGAGATCACTCAACCTGGTTGGCATCGCCTGTAAAGCCGCCAACATCGAGGACTGTTTTGTGGTCCTAGGTAGGAACCAGGGCTCACCATCGTCCTTAAGTCTATATTGCCCATAAGACTCGATATTGACGTGAACCCCATCATTGATATCTAAATTTGAGACTTTGGTTTTGCCTGGAACCGCCTTCTTGGTGAAGGTCGAGAGCATGGTCTCCTGCAAGACATCATCAAAGACGCCTTCCCGGTCCGAGACAAAATCGATGGACGCGGCGCATGTCTCTCTTGTCAACAAAGTCCTGAGGGCTTTGAAATACTGCCCGCCTAACAAGGAGGTGGGCGTGACAAAAGCGACTACACCGTCCTCTTTGGTCAGTTGCGTCGCCAAGTCAAAAAACATGCCGTAAAGATTCGCGTGTCCATAAATGGATCGCGAAAATTTTTCACGGACGTCTTCGTCAATTTTCGGGCGACCGTAGGGCGGATTTCCGATCACTAAGTCGTAACGTTCAAGGTCCTGAGGCCCGATCTTCAATGTGTCCGCATGCTGCACAACTTTGGGCAAACGCCTTTCGGCTTCGACACAGAGCGGAAGTAGCGAGACTTCTAAAAGGACTTCGGACATCCAGGCGGCGAAAGGGTCTATCTCTACGCCCTTCAGGCGTCCAGCAATACGTTTCAACGTATCTTCGGCAGATGCAGCTCTCGGTTCCTTCTCAAGCATTCTCTGCGCCACCGGAGCCAGAAAGGCGCCGCCGCCGCATGCCGGGTCAATGGCCGTCCCTCTGCTGAAGTCCATGCCGGCCTGTTCGGCCAAGTCCATCAGCCGATCGACCACGGCTGGGGGCGTATAAAATGCTCCAAGGGAGGAACGCGTCGTTGCTGGAAGCATCAAGGTGTACAAAGTCCCGACGTAATAGCCGGCGTGCTTGGTGTCAAACTCGGAAAGGATATCAGCGATCTCTTCCGCCAGCTTGATATCGGCGGGAGTAAAATCCTGGCCAGTAAAGGGCGATCGCTTGATAAGCCAACGCGACCGAAGCTTATTGACCTCTATATACCAATAAGCTTCGAGAATTTTTGTACAGAAACCACGGGCCTTGTTCGTCCTGGAGGCGTCGGTCCAACTATCGGCCATTCCACGAAGCTTAGCCTTGACCGCTTCGTAGCGCTCGAAATGCCCGTCTACCTTAGGAACTTCTTTGAGAAGTGGCATTCGCGTCTCCAATTACGCCATCCATTTCGACAACTCTAGACGATTAGTCTGGATTCGGCAAACCCTGATTCACCGCTACCAAGTCTCTAAAGTAACGTGAAAAAGAGCTCTTTTACAAAAAGTTTCACGATCCAAAACTAGATAGAATCGACGTTTATCTATCAAGAAGATATAAAACCATACAAATATATGGTGTATAAAGCAAGGAGAAAATCACTGCCATCCACCAGAAAGAATCCTACACGCCCTGAAACGATAGTCCCGTTTCATTGCAGCATACTCGGGACAATTGTCTGGGAATAGTTAGAGGAGAAATAACAACCATTGGGGGTAATCGTATAGACGTAGTTTTGGCCGTTGAAAATGGAGGTCATCGTTATCAGATCCCCGATGCATGCGTTGCCATTGGCCATGGCCACGCCGTTCCCGTCCAGCACAGTAAGCGAATCCGTGAGAGTCGCCGAATTTGTATAGGCAACGCCGGATGAACAACTGTTGCCGGCCATTTCGAACTTCTCGACAACCGTCTCCGCGCTGTTCGTGCATCTCTCACAGAGAAAATTCACATAAGCGTAGTAGGCGCCCACCGAGTTGGTGGAGCAGTTCTCGTAGTAATCCACATCGATCTCCGGATACCAATATTGGGTCAATACTATTGGGGCTACCGTGATGGGCGAACTGTTGGAAAGGCCGGTCACCGTTATGGTCACAGTCCCAAAAACCGTCATTGCGGCCGTCTGAACTATCAGCTGAGTGCTTTGCCCCGATCTCAGGGTGGTTGTGTTCAAGTTGACGGCCCATCCCTGGGGCAAAGTGGTTGTTCCGGGGTTGTATAGGACGGTGGCGTCCTCCTGCTGGTTCGTCGGGTTTACGTATGTGATGTTGAAGGTATGGTAGGTCTGGGTTTCGTCGTAGCTAAAAGGCTTTCCGTCGGCAGCGGTGATGGACAGGTAGCCGTAGCCGATCTGCAACGACACCGCAGCCGTCGGATTGGCCGTTGTCAGCGTTACCGGCACTATATTCGGCGCCTGCGACGGCTGGTTCGCGATGCTGACGTTGTATCTTCCGGTCATGGGTTCGTCGAACACGGCCTGCCCAGGGGTCTGCAAACTGCTCGACGACGCGAGCGTTTGGGAACTCCCATTCGGCGCCACAACCTGGACGTTGACCCCCGCGGTGGGAGTGATGCCGTTCAATACCGTCACCGCGATCCGGCCGTTGATCGCTTGCGAAGCCACTGCGTCGAGCGGCATTCTCGAAACGCAGCCGGCCAGTACCACGACTGAGGCCATGCCCCATAAAATGCTTCGTTTCATGGGAGCGCCTCCTAGTAGTGGTAGACGGAGAAGTTGTCCAAGAGGACGTAGTTCCCGGAACTGGTGCTGTTGGGGAAATAAAGCCCAGCGCCGGTGGTGGGTGCTCCCGTCGGCTCGGCCCGGATTCCGGACACATTCTGGACGATGAGGTTGCCGTCCAGGGTGAGGCTGGAAAGGCCCGTTGCGTGGCTCCAGTAGAGGATGACGTGATGGAAATACCCGGCGCCCAGGCCGCTGGACAGGGTCACGGAAGCCCCATTTTCATAGGTGTACACCGTCGTCGGGGCCAGGTAGCCGAAATCGGCCACGGCGTTGCCGTTAAGGATCAACATCACCTCGGTTTTGGCGCCCGAGCTGGTCTCAAAGTTGACGTAGGTGTCCAGGTAGTAGTCGTAGCCGCCCAGGTAGGGAAAGGCGCCGGGCGAGGTATAGAGCCCCGATGCGATGCCCACCCCTCCGGTGGACGAAGTCACGGAAAGGCTGGTCGGCGCGGACACGAAATTCGAGCCGGTCAGTCCCATGATGATGTTGCCTCCATTGGCGGCGTAGACGGAAAACTGGCTGCTGGGGTTGTAACCCGTCCCGTCGAAATCCTGGTTGAGAAAATAGACCGGCGAACCGGTGCCGGGCCCCGAAGGCCCCATGGGGCCGGTCGCCCCGGCCGGGCCTCTGCATCCGAACAAAGCGCTGAATCCGAACAAAACCCCAAGGACAGTGAATCCGGACTTTCTGCTGACGCGCATGGCTTCCTCTATATGAATGCCCGTGCATTCGGGCATGGCTGTGTTCGTTGGCACGCGGGCTCCGCGGCCGGGAGCTGGACGGGACATTGAAGCCGGCCGCCGCTTCCAGGCCGGGCAATTGCCCGGCCCTCCTCGCCCACGCCAAAGCCGCCTTTAGGCAAAGGGATGGGCGGATTCTGGTTCCGTCACTCCTCAAAAGGGAATGTCGTCGTCTCCCGGTGGAAGGGGCCCGTCGGATTCATGGCCGCCGGCGTCTTCCCCTCCGAGGGACGCCTCCTGCCTGGGGCCGCCCGTCAGGAATTGCACGCGCTCCGCGACCACTTCCAGTAGCGAGCGCTTCTGGCCGTCCTGGGCCGTCCATTCCTTCAGCTTCAAGCGGCCCTCCACCATGACGGGCGAGCCCTTTTTGAGGTATTCGGCGCAGGCTTCCGCGGGCTTTCCCCACGCCTCGACGCCGACATAGGTGACTTCGTCCTTCCACTCCCCGGACAGGGACTTGTACTTGCGGTTGGTCGCCAGGCGCATGTTCGCCACGGCCTGCCCCGTGGGGATGAAGCGCAATTCCGGGTCCTTGGTCAGGTTGCCGACCACGAAGACCCTGTTGAGGCTTGCCATGTCCCCTCCTTCATTGGGCTGAGAAGTCCGCTTCGGTGTCGCCCGCCGCCGAATCAGCGTCCAAAATCTCGTTCACCGTGCCTTCCTCGAACAGGTCCCTCCGCCGCGCCGCACTCATGCTGATCTCCGCCTCTTCGTCGGCGCGGGCCCGGCCCTCCCGGTACAGGTTCCGCCGGATGGCGCCGCTCATGGGCACTTCCACGTCGTTGAGCAGGCGCAGCCAGTCCTTGGACGCCTCCCGAAAGACCCAGGTGCTGCGGCAGGTACCGACGCCGCAGGACACCACATGGCCGTCCCTAGGCCGTTCCACGGTGAGGGCCGCCTCTATATGGGCCGGGAGCTGCGGCTTCCCCCCTGGCATCCGCTCCAGCCAGCAGGTGCAAAAGAACAGGTTCCAGGCCGGGTATCCGGGAAAAGGCAGGATCGCCGGGCCGCTGTGGACCGGGATCACTGCGCCTCCTCGACCTTCACCGGGTCCTTGTCCCCCAGGAGGCTCTCGACGCTGATGACCCCCTCCTCAGGTTCATCCGCGGACGCCTTGGCCGCGGTCCTGCGGGACGGCCTCTCCTTGCGTATGGCCGTCGGACGCAGGCCCATGGGCGCCTTGGCGGGAGCTTCCTGCGCGACCGGCGGAGCCTCGGCGCCCGCCATGCCCGCGTGATACACCACGACCCGGTTCCGACCCCCATGCTTGGCCGCGTAGCAGGCCTTGTCGGCCGCCTTCATCACCGCGTCGACGTCCGCACCGTCCCGGGGCCAGTAGGCCACGCCGAGGCTGGCCGTCAGGGTACGCGGCACAAGCCGGGCCTTGTTCGCGGGCCAACCCGCCTTGTCGTCCCCTTCCGGCCACAGCAGCGTCAGGCCCTCGCGGGCGAGCTCCGCGGCGGCGTCCTTCTCCAGTTGGGCGCGGAAGCGTTCGGCCAGGTCGAGGACGCCCAGGCGCGGCAGGAAGACGACGGCGTAGAATTCCTCGCCGCCGAAGCGGAACAAATGCGCGTCCGGCTGCCGGAAGACCCGGCCCCCGATGTCGGCCGCCTTGGCCAGGACGCGGTCCCCTCCTGCGTGTTCGTGCACCGAATTGACGTACTTGAAGAAATCCAGGTCGAAGGCCACGATCCCGCACCACTGGGACGCGGCGATTTTGGGGAGCCAGTGGTCGTTGAAACAGTGGCGGTTGGGCAGGCCGGTGAGCTGGTCGGTGTTGGCCTTGCGGGCCAGCTCGTCCGCCCGGCGCTCGTGCTCCTCCATGGCGACCCCGGTCTCCCGCAGCTCCACCTGGGCGTCGTCGTAGCGGACTTGCAGGCTCTCCATGCCCCGCGTGCTGTCCAGATGGACCCGGAGGAGCATGGAGTCGTTGAGGCGGTTGGTGAACCTCTGCCACAGGGTCAGGTTGGGGTACTTCTGGGCGATCTCCTCCCGCACCTTTTGCTGGGCCTCCAGGTAGATGGCGTTGATGCGTTCGTTCTCGAAGCCGTTCTCCAGGAGCGTCGAGGTGGCCGTCAGCGCGGACTTGAAGTGGCCGAGCCGGAAGAGGCAGTACGCCGCCTTCTGGGTCACGCGGGCCAGGGCGCCCTCGGTCAGGACCACGGTCAGGTGGTTCAATTCCATGAGGCAGGCCGCGAAGTCGCCCACGGCGACGTGGCAGTCCGCCAGCACCTCCCTGGCCGTGCGGTCCTCGGGGTCCAGCCCCAGGGCCTGCTGGGCCCGTTCCTTGGCGATGTCGTAGTTCCCCAGCAGGACCTGGCCGTAGGCCAGGGTGGACAGGGCCTCCTGGTGGCCCGGCTCCAGCCGGAGCATGCGCTCCAGCGAGTCCACCGCGTCCAGGGCGAGGTTCAGGCGCAATTGCGTCCGGCCTATGAGCAGCAATATGGCCGTGTTCTGGGCGTCCAGCTGCTCGGCCCTCAGCAGGTGGAGCAGGGCCGTCTGGGGGTCCGAGGACTCGACGAGCTGGGCGGACTGGAGTTCGGTCCGGGCCATCTCCTGGCGCCGGAGCTGCTCGGCGGGGGAATCCGTCACCGCAGGCCCTTGACGTTGTTCACCTTGAAGCCCTGGTCGGTCTCCACGATCTCCAGCAGGACGGTCATGGGCCACAGCGCCTGGGCCCCGTTCACGCCCGTGGTGTAGGTCATGGAGCCGGTCAGCTGGAGCCAATGGGTCTTGCCGTCCTGGGCGAAGAGGTAGCTGCCCGGCGTGATGCGGAAGCCGTCCGTGGAGACCTGGTCGGTCTGGAGCAGGTGGATGAAGTCCTGGTCCAGGGCGTGGGCCTGGTAGTGCTCCTGAAGCTCGGGCGTCATCATGTCCTCGGCCCGTTGCACGGCGGCCTGGTACAGCGGGGCGGAGTAGTTGTAGTAGTTCATCAGGAACTTGCCCGCGAACGTGACGAGCTCCTCCTCGGTTCCGGGCCGCGCGTCGGCCCCCAGCATCTCGGCCGGCTGGGCCGCCGCGGCAGAACGGCCGGGCAGCACGAACCTCACGACGAGGAACACGAACAGAAGCACCCCCGCGACCACGGCCACGGACAACCAGGGGCCCTTGGCCTTCCCCGGCCTCTTGGGCGGGCCCACCGGGGTCAGGCGGCTGGCCGGATTCATGGCGTAAAGGTCTTCGGGCATGGTCCCTCCTTAGGCTCCCTGGGCGATGAGCAGTTTGACGGCTTCCCAGGGGTCCCCGCCCGCCTGGGCCAGGGCCTTGTCCCTTCGGGGCAGGTCGAAGTTGGGCTCCGTGGTGTTGAGCCAGCGCGTGGCCGGGTCCGCGCGGATGGTGAGGATGTTGCGCTTGGAGCCGTAGAGGTAGAGGCAGTTGGAGAACTGGCCCTTGACCGTGCGCAGGGAGGCCAAATGGGCCTGCTCCTGGTCGCTGAGGCCCAAAAGGCCGGTAAGCTTCTCGACCACGGACTTGTCCTGCTGGTATAGCACCTTGGTCGGCGCGTTCCGCAAAATCGAGGGCGTCTCGGGATAAAGCAGCACGTCGTCGAGCTGCTGGGTCGCCATAATGCAGGCCAGCCCAAGGTGGCGGCTGCGCCTGGAAAGGTTGTCCAGCATGGTCCGGCCACTCTTGAAGAGCATGAAGAAGTACAGCTCGTCGAGCACGGCTATCTGGCGGACGCCGCGGGCCTTGTTCTTGCGCCAGTGGGTCATCAGCCACGTCGTGACGATCTGCATGGCCAACCCCTGGATCTCGGCGTTCTCCGGCAGGCTGGAGATGTCGAAGACCCGCATGCGGCCCTCCGCCTTTAGGGTCGTGCGGCGGTTGACCAGGCCCTTCAGGTTGCCGCTGACCGCGGGCTGGAGCTTCTGGAGCAGGTCGCGCCGGCGGCCCGCGTACTGGTGGTCCGGGTCCTTCTCGACGCTCTCGCGCAGGACCACGGCCAGTTCCGTGAAGGTCGGGATGGAGGCCTGGACCAGGGCCCGGCGCTCGGCCGGGACCGGGACCGTGAAACGGTCCGACTTCCTGCGGGCCGCCTGCTCACGGGCCGCCCATTCCGCCTCCACGTCCTCCCAGAAGAGGAGGAAACGGTGGTAGGTCTGCTGCACGGCCTCCAGGAGCAGGGAGCGCTCGATCTTGGGCAGGGACTGGCCGGCCTCGGCCATGAAGACCTCGGCCAGGCCCAAAATCGCCTCGATCTTGTCCGCCTTGACGGTTCCCTGCTCGTCCAGGTCGTTGAAGTCCTCCATGTCTATGACCAGGCCCCGGTCATGGGGCAGCACGTCCCAGACGTTCACCGCGTAGCGGCCCTCCAGGTCCCATTCGACGTAGTCCCCGCCGGCGGCCAGGCAGGAGAACTTGTAGCTCTTGGCCTTGTCGATGACCGACACGTCGAAGGCCTGCGGCGCCAGGCGGTTGAGGTTGTTGTTGATGCCGAAGCTCTTGCCGCTGCCGGGGCTGCCGCAGACGAAGATGTTTCCGTTGATGACTTCCCGGCTCCAAGGGTCCCAGAACACGGGCTGGTTGGCCGGGCCGAAGCCCAGCAGGGTCCCGCCCTCCGGGCTGTTGCTGTCGAAGTCGAAAAAGGGCATCAGCCCGGCCACGCCCGTGGTCTCGGCCCAGAGGGGCGTGCCCGCCGCATCCACGCCCAGCGGCAGGGCGCTCAGCCAGTATTCCACTTGGCGGTACACCCCTTCGTCCGGGACCAAATCCGCGAAAGCCGACGACAGTTCCGCGCCCTTGGCCTGGATCTCCCCCTCGTCCTTGCCGAACACGGTCAGATAGCCGGACCACTTGCAGAAACGGACCTCCCTGCGGGAGGCCCGGCGTAGGAGCTGGTCGTATTCGCTGGCCTGTTCCTCGCTACCTTGGGTGCCCCTGCCCTGGCCGATCATCACCGCGCCCACGGCGGCGGAACGCTTCTTCTCGATGAATTCCCGGGTGCGCTCCTGGCTCAGACCCTCGACGTGGAAGGCGAAGCGGAAGGCCGTCTGGGACAGGATGAGGTCGCTGATGGAGCGCTGTATGTTCGCGCCGGGGACGCGGATGAAGCTGAACGATCGGACCAGCATGCTGCCGACCTGGAGGTGGTCGTAGCGGCGGCCCGGCTTGGGCGCGGGATTGGCGATCGGCGAGCGCAGGAGCAGCTCCGCGCGGCTGGGCCTCACGCCGGAGGCCGCCCCGGCCTCGGCCAGGGCCTCCGGCGGCAGAGGCGCCAGGCGCGAGGGGTTGAGGGCCTCGTCCAGCAGCTCCACGATCTCCCGCTCGGTCAGGGCGGAGACCTTGATGTTGGCGTCCGTCATGGCCGTGAGGAAATCCCCGGCCCTGCGGTCCACCTCGGCGGCTCTCTGCACCAGGCTGGGCTCCGGGGACCCGTCCATGCGCCCGCGCGGGGCCTGGTAGCTGAACAGAAGGTAGTAGCTGAGGACCGGCACGAAGGACCAGCGGCAATAGTTCTCGAAGGACTCCTGGAGCACGGCGGGATAGTAGCTGCGGAAGCCCGGCGCCGCGTCCGGGCTGATCCTCTGGTTCATCTTCAGGATGTCGGCCGCGGGATCGTAGCGGCGGCAATCCACGACGACCTGGATGCGCTCCCCGGCCCTCAACGCGTTGAGAGCGCCGGTGAGGCGCTGCACGGCCGCGTCCAGGTCCCGGCCGTCGGCCGTGACCGGGTTGAGCTTGGACGTGACGCGGTACACCGCGACCACGTCCTTCTCGTCCACGACCAAGTGGCCGTCGATGACGCGCGGGATCTTCACCAAATCCGCCATGCTGCCGACGCTAGGAGCCATGGTTTCCGCCCTCGAAATCCTCGGCCCAGGACCGCGCCCTGCCCGCGAGCGGCGGCACGTACAGGTCCACCCCGCGCACCGAACCCACGGTGAAGAACAGAAACTTCCCCTCCTGGCGGAATCGCCGCAGCAGGTAGCCCTTCGGCAGATCGCGGCGGTACAGCACGAACCAGAGCCAGGGGCCAGCGAAGCCGCAGAACACCGCGAAACCCAGGGCAAGATTTCCGGTCAGGCGGGACAGGCCCAGAAAGCAGAGGAAGAACAGGCCCGCGAGGACGCCCGCGGCCAGGTAAAGCTCCCCTTGGGTGAAACCGCCCCACAACTTGATTTTGTCGTTCAGGTCCAGAGCCATATCCCGCCTTTGGATCGGTTTGGTCAGACGGCCTTTGCAGGGCCGCCGCCCGTTGTCTTTGGTCCGCCTTTCGGATTGCCTTGCTGCCGCCCGGAAAAAGAACGCTTTCCCGGACCTTCCGGAGCCGAGGAGGCCTGTTGGGAGGCTGGCGGGCCTTCGGCCCCCCAGCGCCCTCCGTTCCTCATGTAATCGGCGGGCCCGCGTCCGCGCGGCTGAGCCAAGCCGGACAGGGTGTGGCCCGCCAGGGCCGTGGCCCGGGCGCCGACCTGGGCCGCCGCGCCCACGGCCTTAATGCCCCCCGCGGCCACGGACCCGACGCCGGGCACGACCAAGGCCGCCCTGCTGGCCGCATCCGTCACCCCGCCGATGGCCTTGGCGCCGAAATTTCCGCCGTGCTCCATGCCCTTGCCCACGGCCACCACGCCGGTCTGCTGGTGCTCCTTGAACCCGGACTCCAGGGCCCGGCCCACTCCGGCGGCGATGGCACCGGTCACGGCGAAGCCGCCGATGATGCCCGCCACCTCGCGGAATTTCTTGAGTGTCCCGAAGAGCAGCATGGGAAAGAGGAAGGCGCCCACCAGGGTCCCGTCGAGGCCCTGGAGGCTGTTGCAGACGCCCACGATGAGCCAGGTCGCCAGCAGGAGGATGGCCCAGATGAAACCCCAGAAGCAAAGCTCCACGAACGACTTCAGCCACTGGAAAAAGATGGGCCGGGTTCCGGGGCTCGCCAGCATGGCGCAGGCGAGGATGCCGAGGTAATAGTTGACGACCAAGCCCGCGACCTGGGCGCCCTTCATCAGGAGGAGGGCGACCAGCTCGAAGATGCCCATGACGCACAGCACGATCTGGATCAGCCGGGACACGCACATCTCGATGCTGGACGTGACGTAGGTCGCGGCGGTGGTCCAGATGCTGCCCGCGCTCACGTTGTTGTTGACGCCGAAGAGCCCGTTCCAAAGGGTCTGGGGATCGAGGGTGTTGCCGCTGGTCAGCGTGCCCGTGGGAGAGACGACGTTGATAGTACCGACCCCGATCTGCTGCTGCGTGGCAGGGGACATGGTCCCGAACACGGAGGTCTGGGTCAGGGCGCTCAGGATGGACGTGGCGCTCTGGGGGAACTGGGTGGTGTAGTTGTGGACCAAAAGGGTCATCTCGTTGGCGAGAAGGATGACGCCGGTGTAGAGGTAGGGATATAGGACCATGGCTCCGAAGGCGTAGCCGAAACCGGCGAAAAGCCGGGTCCCGTCCTCGTTGGCGAGGGCCACCTTGAGGCTGTCCCCGGAGATCACGACGAAGGTCAGCACCACGGCGACGCAGAAGAAGACCGAGCCCAGCGTGGTCACGTTGGACGCCCAGCCGGGGTCGACGCACATGAAGGACGGAAGGGACTGCCCGGCGAAGGTCGCCCCCTGGCCGCTGGTCACGTCCCAGACGGGCAGGATGTAATTGCCGATGACGACGTAGAGCTTGAGCACGGTCCAGGTGGCGGCGATCCATATGATGAGGATGATGCCGCTGAAGCCGAAGACCACGCCCTGAGTCACGAACTGGGCGAAGTTGGCGAAGATGTTTCCGATGCCGCTGGCGGTCGCCTGGTCCGTCTCCGCCGTGGCGCGGAGCCAGCCCGTGAGGGCGAGGCATAGGAGCAGGGCCAGGACGAAATGGAGACGCCGCCTCATAGGTTCGACGCGCCTCCCAGTGCTCCCGTGTTGTTGCCGGAGGTCGTCGAGCCGGAAATCGTGCCGTTGCCCGAAGGCGCCGCGTTCACGGCGCCTGTCCCGCCGTTTTGCGAGGAGGCATTTCCTGACTGCGAAGGCGACGGCGTCAAAGCCTTCATGGCGGCGGATTGGGCCAACTGGGAGCCATCGGCCAGGGCCGCCGATTCCAGACCGGAGTTGTCGGGCTGGGTGCCCTGGACGGCCGAGCCGATGGCGTTCCCCGCCAGGGAGCCCAGCGAGGCCCCGTACATCGCACCGATCGCGGTGCCGCCCCCGAAGGAGGTATAGGCGCCAATCACTCCTCCGGCGACCGTTCCCACGGCCGTCAGGACGGAACCGATGACCTGGGACGTGGCCGACGAAACGGCGTTGGTGTAGGTGACGTCCCCGGTGGTAGGGGCATAGCCGGACACGTCCGGCATGTCCGTGGCGTTGACCTGGTCCGCCGCGGTTTGGGCCGCCTCCTGGTTGTTGGTGCCGATGGCGGCGCTTTCCTGCTGCAGTGACTCGCCCACGGACATGAACTGCGCGTCACCCGTGGCGATCATCTGCGCCGCAGTCTGGGAGAGCATCGTCGACATGGGTCCCGCCATGGACGATCCCACCGAGGCGAGCCCGGAGCCGGCCAGCGCCTTGGCGGCGTTCAAGGCCGCGGCCCGCTTGCAGGGGTCCTCAAGCCCCTCCTGCCACATGTTCTCCGGCAGCCGGGGCTTGATGCGCCGCACCGTGGCCGCCGCCCGGCGGATGCTCAGGACCGGCTTCCCGCGGGCCAGGTCATTGAAAAAATTGGTCATGTCGTCCTGCTGCTGCTGGACGTTCTGGTCGGCCGAGCCGAGGTCCAAGGCGCCCCAGGCCGGGATAGATAAGGCCATGACCGCTGTCATACAAAGTACGTTTTTCACATCGGCCCCCTAGCGCGAAAGCATGAGACCGGTCCCGCCCAAGATGGGGACGGCGGCGAAATGCAGGGAATCCGGGTCGTCGGGGTCAAGAACGCCGATGGACAGCTCCACGTTCCCGTCCAGGGCGTGTCCCGCCACGGAGACCTTGAACAGCTTTTCGTCGTCCAGGCTCTCGGTCGCCAGCACCTTCTGGGTGCCCCTGTCCTTCACGTCCACCTCCTCGCAAAAGCCGGAAGAAATCACGGTCACGTCAAAGCTGTGCGGCGACGTCTCGTCGACGGTCACCTGGAACACGGCAAAGACCGTGCTCCGCTCCAGGGGACCGATGTGCCTTCCCCTCCATACCGGACCTGGGACGGCCAGCGGCGCGGCAGCCTTGGCCGGGCTGTGACGGTGGTGGCGGGCGCGGTGGGCCTCACTGTCGCCGTCCGCCTGCCCGAGATCGTAGGGCTGGGCGGCGGTGGTCATGTCGGCCAATCCCTGGATGACGGTCGTGGCGCGGTCGAAGGCGTCCGCCACGGACAGCTCCATGTCGTCCGGCGTGGCGTGCCTGGGGACCGTCGGATCGGCGATAGCTGCGCCGGTCATCAGCAGGACCGGCAGGGCGAGCAAGACCCTAGAACTCATAGCCCGCGTCGGCCTGCACGGCGATGCAGCTGTAAGCGGCTGCCACGAAAGGCAGGAAGCCGACGCGGGTCGCCGCGCCATAGCCGGGGGCCACGGGCTCGCTGATGGAGCCTTCGCGCAGCCGGGCCAGGGTGTAATCGCCCATGCTGTTCGTCAGGGCGACCCCGTAGAAGAAGCGCGCGGGCTGGGTCGGCTGGCGTGCGTTGGTCTTGTGGACAAGGTGGACGAACCAGACGCCCTGCGGCGTCTGGGCCTGGGTGGGGTCCTGGGGATAGCCCCCGGTGAAGGGGTTGTCGGGGTCGTCGCTCAGAGGCTGTTGGTATTCCCCGTCCAGGCTGTCCAGCAGGCCGAAGGTGATCTTGTGTATGTCCAGGCGCACGCCCGCGGTGGCGACCTGGGTGGAATCCCAGAAACTCATGTCCTGGACAGCGTATTCGCCCCATACCTGGGCGAACTTGTAGGTGAAGGCGTAGGAGGCGTCCAAGCCGCCCCCTTCTGAGACCGAGCTGTATTGGAAATAGTCCTGGAGGCCCCGGCTGACGTTGAGGGTCAGGTCCGACGAGCTGCCCGCCACGCCGAAGCGGACCCGGAGCTGGCCCAGGACGACGCCCTCCTGGCCGTCCAGGTCCGTCTTTGCCGCGCTTAAAAGGTTGGGGATGTAGACGACGGACACGGCGTTGTAGGGCGCGGTCACGCTCGCGTCCGCGTCCGGAACGTCCGCAAAAAGCCTGAAGGGCAGGGTGGCGCTGACCATGTCCGCGGTCCGCTCGCCCATGGTGAGGTAGGAGCCGAAATACTCGCCGGGGGACAGGAAGTCGCCCACGTCCCGCCGGCCACCGGACAGGGTCAGCCAGGATCCGTGCCAGCTCGCCTCGGCCCGCTCCAGATACAAATCCACGCCTTCGTCGGTCGAGGAAGTGTTGAAGAGGTCCAGAGAGATGTCGGCCAGGAAGTCGTCATAGAGCTTCTGCTTGAAGTCCATGCCCACGTAGGGGCCATAGAGGGCGCTGGGTGCCTCGTCCTGCTGCTGCCAGAGGTAACCCACGGTGTAGTCCATTGCCGTCACCGCCGTGTCCGTCAGGCGGGCGGCGCTCTGCGTGGCGGCCTCCAGGGCGTGGGCGGACTTCGCGCCACCCAGGAAGAATAGGACGACCGCGAACCATATGGCGCACTTGGCGCCACTAACCTTCGCCTTCGATTGCCCGCCTGCTACGGTCATCATCGCCTCACTGATGGAGCTGCATGACGGTGTCCACTCCGGTCAGCGACGTGCCCGCGCTGGACGCGTTGCCGAGCCACCACGATCCAAGCGCCCACACGCACCCGAGGACGAGCATGTTCCAGCAGGCGGTCTTGAGCTGGGCGCCGCGGTCTTCGGTGTTCTGGAGGGCCCACAGGATGCGGACCAGCAGCATGATCCCGGTGATACCCGCCACGAAATTCACGACCTTCCACAGCAGGTTGTAGATGGCCGTGTCGGCGTTGCCCAAATACCCCGTGGCATGCAATACGAAAGGGAAAGCCTGTACCAGGACCAACAACGCCACACGGAAACCCCAAACGTTCCTCGTAGCCTTCATGTTCAACGACCCTCGAGCGAATGAATGTGATGATGCGGAACCAGAAAAAATCCCATGATTGGCTTCGCTCTTCCCCATCAAGGCTTTCCCGTCGTATTCGTGATTACCGGACCCACTTTTGCCTTGAGCTGCTCCAGAAGGCGCTGGTAGACACGGGACGGCTTATGCCTACCAGTCTCCCAGAGGGCCACCGTGTTCTGGCGGGACTGGATGCAGGCCGCAAATTGCTCCTGGGTGAGGCCCAACTGCACCCGTAAGGCCACGATCTCCCGTGCTGTCATCCCCCCGGCCCCTCCAAAAAAGTCGCCTAAAATATAGGCATCTTTTTTATTGAACTTTCAATAATGACGTGATATTATAAAATTTTTTGTCATCAGTAGATTTATATGTCCACGGAATGACTTAAAGGCAGGCATTAAATACCTTGGTGGCACTGAATGTCAATGACAATAAGGCCGTGCACCCTCGGATTAGACGAAAAAATTTATAGCCCCATCAAATGGGAACCCTCGTACACAAAATACCCGACCGCGGCGAACTAGGCCCGCTCCGGGGCCAAACCACCGGAAAGCAGTGTGTCTTTTTTCGGCTTCTAGCCTGCTTGAAGCCCTAAATTAAGCCCCGACCGGGCCTTGCCAACCCGGCCGGAGCCCCTCAAGGAGCCGCTCGTTTTCGAGGTGTCGCAGAATTAACGCTGCTTCATCCCAAAACCGAAAAACTCCCAGCCTTGAAACGCCCCCTATCTCCGATGACGGGAACCTGGAGCGTCTTGATCACATACACCACGAAGTTTGAGGCGCCTGTAGGGCCCGCCTGAAGCTCCTAGAAAACCAGGCTCAAACCGCCTTCAACGGACAAACCGCTGAAATCGACGTCCACGGCCGAGGCGGGAGGAAATTCCGTGGGCGCAAATTGGTGCAAATACTTCATCGGGCCTTCCAACGGCTGGCCGTTGCCGTCCCTGAAGTCACCCAAGCTGGCGTAACGGTAGCCGCCTTGTGCGTCGAGGTGAAGCCAGGTAACGCCGGGCACGGTCCAGTCCAGGCGCAGGTCCAGGTCCCCGACAAAGCCCTCACCGTAATAAAAACCGTTGGCCACCATGTCTGTCCCTCCCTCCGTAACCGAGAAATTTTGCGACATAGTGCCGTATCCGATTCCGGCGAAGGCGCCCGCGGAAAGCTTCAATCCATAGTCCGCCCCGGGCAATTGGTAGCGCCCCCCGATCATCACGCTGGTGAGGGTGCCGCTTTCCGTCGTATTGATCGTAGCGGCCCCCTCGGACAGCAGGTCGCTCGCCTGATTGGTGCCGAGATAATCCACCCTCAGGCCGAGTTCCAGCTCTTTCCAGGGGGTCAAAGCGCCAGACAGAAGGTCCCCTCCCAGGATCCAAGCGCCGCTCAGGTCCGCGCCCGTGAATGACGCCGGATTACCCTCATTGTATAAAAGCGTCGTCAGCGTCTCCTGATACCCGGCTTGGGCCTTGTTCACGCTGCCCATCGAGACGCTGGTGTAACCGGCGAAGGGGGTGAAATCGATCGCGTCCGCGCTCAAGGGGCCAACAAGACACGCGAATGCAATCAGGAACAGGGCGATAGTGCGCATGAAGTCCTCGAAAATTGAATTCTATCCAATGGTGCCAAGCGGCGATTCCGACCGCAGACCGGAGCGTCAGGGGCAATACTCATAAACCCGGTCATTCCCGGAATCGCTCACGTAAAGCGGACCGTTCCCTGAAATCGCCAAGCCATAGGGTTCATTAAATTGCCCCACCTCAACGCCTGCGCTCCCGGTTCCAAACTCAAAACCCGGGCTCCCGGACGCGTACTCAAAAACCCCGGAGCCGCTGAATACCTCGACCCGGCCATTTAAAATATCCGCCACATAGACGTCGCCGTTGGCCCCCAGAGCCAGGCCGCCGGTCCTATTGAACTGGCCCGGACCGCTTCCGAGCGAGCCGAACGAGGAAAGCGTATTGCCCTGGCTGTCGAAGATCTGCACCCTCGAGTTCCCGGTGTCGGACACATAGATCTTTCCGCTGGAGGCCACAGCCACCTGCGCAGGGCTGGCGAATTGACCGGGGCCCGACCCCGAGGTTCCGAACTGGAATTGGTAGGTATACGCGCTGTTAAAGACCTGGACCCGGCTGTTGTTGGTGTCCGCCACGTAAATATTCCCGTTGGCATCCACGGCGACACCGTTCGGCTGATTAAACTGGCCCGTTCCCGAACCTGAAGTCCCAAAAGAGGAGACATAGCCGCCCCCTTCAGTGAAAACCTCAACGCGGTCATTGCCTGAATCGGCCACGTAGACGTTCGAATGGGCGTCCACCGCCACACCCTCCGGGCCGTTGAACTGGCCCGTCCCGCTTCCGCCCGAGCCGAAATTTCCGATGAACGAACCGCCGGGATTGAAAATTTCGACGCGATTGTTGGATGCGTCCGCCACAAAGACGTTGCCATCGTTTTCAATGGCGACCCCAACGGGATTGCTGAATTGCCCGCCGCCGTCGCCGCTGTCGCCATACTGGCCAACATAAGTGCCACTGATGCTCGTGATCTCAATGCGGGCATTGCCTGAGTCGGCCACGTATAAATCCCCTCCCGGACCCTCGACCAGGGAATTCGGTCCGTGGAATTGCCCCGCGCCGTTGCCCGACGTGCCGAATTGGGAAATATTGAGGCCCGAATTGGTGAAACCTTCCACGCGGTTGTTGCTATAGTCCGCGACATAGATGTCCCCGGAGGGGATGACGTCCAGGTCCGAAGGATTCTCGAATTGTCCCGCGCCCGAACCGGCGCTGCCGAATTCGTTCACATAGACCCCGGCGTTCGTGAATTCCTCGACGCGGCTGTTGCCAAGGTCCAGAACATAGACATTTCCGCTGGAATCGACCCTAAGGGCCGTAGGCGCATTCAGATCCCCGTCACCGGAGCCAAAGCTTCCAAAAGTCCGAAGGTAGTTGCCGCTCTTATCAAACACCTCAACCGTCGATAGATCACGGTTGGTGACGTAGGCGTTGCTACTGACGTCCAACGCGACCCCCTCGGTGGCGTAAATATTGTGGCCTCCGGAGTTGCCATTGAACTGAAACTTGTAAGCCCCGGCGCTATCAAAAATCTCGACCCGGGAGTTATTTGTGTCGCTGATATAAATGTCGCCCGAAGCGTCCACTGCGACGTTGCTGGGTTCATTCATTTGCCCGTTACCTGAGCCGTAGCCGCCGAATGTGGAAAGGAATTTTCCATTGCTGTCCAGAATTTCCACGGCGGAGAGTCCGCTCAGAAGCGCGATAAAGTGGCTGGTGGTGGGATCCCAAGTGATACTTGCGACATCAGGAACCGCGAGCCCCGCCGGATCCGGCCCAAGATAGAGGCTGGGGCAGGTCATCCGGCCCTGGGAAGTCGAGGAAAGGCTCTCCGTCGCCAAAATCTGTTTCTTGAGGTCACGGACCGTGGCGTCCGCGGATTGCAGGATGCCGAAATGCAGCCCCCCCGCGGCGAGGCCGCTTGCGAACCCGAAGGCGGCGAGCATCAAAAACATGCGTTTCATGGTTCGGACCCCTTAAATAAAATGTAGCCCAATGGCACCAACACCGCGGAAGAGCCTACGGGCAGAACTCGTCCACGCGGTTATTCGTAGCGTCGCTCGCGTATAGCGGACCGTTTCCCGAGATAGCAAAATAAGATCTCCCCTCTTCGAACTGCCCCGGTCCAACGCCGAAACTTCCGGATTCGCGTTGGAAGACCCCCGCGCTGTTGAAGACCTCCACACGTCCGTTGTCGTTATCGCCCACATAGACGTCACCATTGGCCCCCAAAGCTATTCCGGAAGTTCCGTTGAATTGACCGGGGCCGCTTCCCAAGGATCCGAATTGGGAAATGAAGGTGCCGGCGCTGTTGAATATTTCCACCCTGGAATTTCCGGCGTCCGACACATAGATATTCCCGTTGGCCGCCACCGCGATGTCGTCCGGGATATTGAACTTCCCTGGTCCCGACCCTTGGGTTCCGAACTGGAATTTGAATGTGCCTCCGCTGTCGAAAACCTGGACCCGATAATTTAAGGCGTCGGCCACGTAGACATTCCCAACGGAATCCGTTGCGACGCCGAGCGGTTCACTAAACTGACCTGGTCCAGACCCGGCGCTTCCGAAGCTGGTGACGAAAGTCCCTGCCGAAGTAAAAATATCGACCAGCTCTTTCCCTGAGTCAGCTACGTAGACATTGGAACTTACACCGACCGCCACGCCCGCCGGTTCGCTGAAGCCCGCCGTAGTGAACTGTCCGACATAGGCGCCACCGGGGTTCAGAATTTGAACCCGTTGGTTTTGTCCATCCGCCACATAAATATTTCCATTACCCCCAATTGCGACACCTGTAGGAACTTCAAATTGACCGTTTCCGTTGCCGCCATTGCCATATTGCTTGATGTAGGAACCGCTCGCGCTCATGACCTGAACGCGGTAGTTACCGGAATCGCAAACATAAAAATCTCCGCCGGGGCCCATGACAAGAGAAGACGGACCGCTGAATTGCCCAGGCGCGGCTCCTACAACGCCGAATTGGGTCAAATAAGCTCCGGCATTCGTGAAGCCTTCAATTCGGTTATTTTGGTAGTCAGCCACATAAATGTCACCTGTCGAAAGAACGTCCAGATCAGTAGGCCCGCTTAATTGCCCTGTGCCGGAACCGGCACTTCCGAACTGGTTGACATAGGTGCCGGAATTTGTGAACTCCTCCACGCGGTTGTTGCCATAGTCCGCGACATAAATATTCCCGCTACCGTCCAGACGTAAACCCTCCGGCTCTGATAGATTTCCATTCCCAGAACCACCGCTTCCAAAGCTACGCAAGAAGTTGCCGCTCTTATCAAACACCCAAATCTGCCCGATATAATCGCTAACGTAGGCGTTTCCACTGACGTCTAGGGCGATCCCTTGTGGATCCTCCAAAGGGGCATCGGAAGAATTCTCGCTAAACTGGAACTTATAACCGCCCGCGCTACTGAATACCTGGATTCGATTGTTGCCGCTATCGCATACGTAGATATCCCCGGAACCATCCACCGCTACGCCAGCAGGAGTATTCAATTGGCCATTGCCGGTACCAGTGCCCCCAAAGGAGCTAACGTAGTTCCCTGATCCGTCGACGATTTCGACCTCGTTGGCAGCAAAAGTCGCCACGAAATGGCTGGTGGTGGGGTCCCAGGCGATAAAAATTCCGTTCATGGCGAAGCCGCTGGGAACAGATCCAAGATAAAGGTTGCCGCAGCCCTCGGTCTCGGGCGTGGGCACCGGACTCTCGGTGGCCAAAATCTGTTTTCTAAGATCGCGGACCGTTGCATC
>Ga0210388_10000253_pt1 | contig 46678 bp, 55 predicted proteins | sample IncBWC19OmetaG_FD_155485 | JGI IMG/M metagenome (GOLD analysis project Ga0210388, IMG submission 155485) | Forest soil microbial communities from Barre Woods Harvard Forest LTER site, Petersham, Massachusetts, United States - Inc-BW-C-19-O ...
GGCGGCAATTTCGGTTTGCGTTTGGTGCTGCCGAGGATGGAAAATTTCCCGTCGGCCGTGCGGATGGCAAAATAGTGTTTCGCCACGGTGAATAATTCGCGGGTCATTTTTTCTCCTGTAGTTGGGGCAGTTCCGGGGTGGCGTTGGCCGCGACCAGCTCATGCATGGCTTTGAACCAATCCTTCGGCAATACGGCGCGACTCAATTTGCGCGGGACGAAGTTGCAGGACAGTTCACCGCATCGCGGGCAAGGCACGTTTTTTTGATCCGTGCGCTCATACGACATAAAAATGATGTCGTCGCACTTGCCATCGCAAAACCAATGGCCTTCGGATGGAGCTGGCAGGCCCATAATCAGCGCGGGGCGAATTTCTTGATGCGGTTCATCTCCAGCACGGATTTCTCAACGGCCCGTTCAACCTCAACGAGCGTGGCTCCCGTGGATTTTGCCAGCCGTTTGGCCACGCGGTTGATCAGGCTGAAGTGACCAAATTCCGAGGCTGACCGGGCGATGATGTCCAAAGCCGCATCGCGGTCCTCGAACTGGTCGGCTTCAAAAAACAGGCCCGCGTCCTCGCTGTTGATCACGGTGATCTTGATCACCGCCCGCGTGCGCCGGTCCAGTTGATCCGCCTCGTCCGGGCAGTAGGCGTGCATGTTCTTGTCCGCAATCGGCGTGTTGGTGATGAACAGCACCAGCTTGGAGCGGTTCAGCAGATCGATGAACAGGTTGAGCGCGTAGGTGCGCAGGAAGCGGCCCTCTTCCAGGAAGATCAGGTACGGCCGTTTTTGAAGGAAGTCCACGATCATATCTTCCACCGCCGGCACCGAATCCAGCTTGATCTGGTCCTTGGTATCCGTCCCGCTGCCGTGCCTGGTCTGGCGGTACTCTTCGGGAATGCGGATTTTAAGACCGTCGCAAATATCCTTCAGCACCACCGTCTTCGCACGCTGGCGCATGTCGCGGGATGACGGCCGCCACGAATCGCGGCAGTTCACCAGCCCCATCGTGAAATCATTTTTCAGCTCCTTCTGGAGATAGGGAAACAGCGTGCTCTTTGAAGCGCCGGTCGGGCCGATGTACTGGAAGCAACGCTCGGCCGTCTTCACGTTCTTCAGCGCACGCGCCATCTTGGCCGCACCCACGAAATAAGAGATCGGCTTGATGACCGTCTCCACCACCGAAAACTTTTCGCGCTTCTGGCGCGGCAGATCGTCCACGAACTCCGTAACATCGGCCATCAAGGTTTCAGGGTCGTTGATTTTGTTGAAGTAGCTCGTTGCGTCCTCATCCAGCGCATCCAGGATTTGCGAGAGCTTGCTCGGCGTGCCGATGGTCTCGTTCCCGAAATCGCGCACGAACTCGTTTTGATTGTCGCCGGACTCGGCCTTGAGCTTCAACAGCACCAGGCGTTGTTCGGGGTTCGGCTTCCAGTTATTTTTTGGCATGTTCCTCCTTTTTTTGGTTGTCGGTTAAACGTCATCTTCGGACAAAATGTCTTGCAGGCAATCCGGCTCCGGCTCAAGCGCGGGCGGATTCTGTTGATTGGCTTTGGCGGTCGGTTTGATCGATGCCAGCCCTGCGCTCACGGCATTCCCGTTAAGAGTGCCTACGGCACCTGGCGCGTCGGTGACCACGATGAACTTCTTCAACTCGTCATTGTGCGCGCGCAGGGCATCCAGGCCGGTGCGTTCCGGCGCGGCCAGCTCCATCGCCACGGCCGTGGCGGCGGCGCGGGCCGCGTGCGTGTAGCGCAAGGCTTCGGCCAAAGCCTCGCGGTCCAGATACGCGGTGCGTCCGACCTGATACCAGGTGCCGAGAATGCGGCCGTCGCCGGAAGTGAGATGCAGGAACTGCGGATCGTTCCGGTGAAAATAGCAAAGCACCTTAGTCCCTGGCGCGAGCGGGTCGCCCGCGTGGCAGAACGTTTTCGCTTCGCCGTCGATGTCGATCTTGATCTGGCCCTTGGCGGTCACGTATTCAACGCGCTCGTTGTGTTCGAGGAAGGTCTTGATGATGTCCGGCGAGCAACGGGTCCATTGATCGGCCGGCACGGCACGGATCAGCTCGGCGGCGCGTTCCACGGGCATCTGCATGCGCGGCTTCAACCATTGCGCGCCCGGCGGCAATGGATGCGGCGCGGTGTGGCTCGGCTGGCGTTTGCCATCGGCGTCGAGCCATTCCAGGACTTTGCCGAATCCCTCGATGTCATGTTCCGTGCGGAAATTTTGATCCAGGCAAAACTGGCGGATGTACTTGTCAGATTCACCGTGCAAAACCGTGAGCGGATATTTCACATCGCCGCGTTTGTGTTCCGGCAACCGGTTGCGCATCTTCCAGATTTCCTTGCACTCCTTGATGCATGAATTGAGTTCAGCCGGCCGGATGCTGTAATGCGCGCCCGTCTGACCCGGCAGGAATGATCCTCGCGTATGCAGCAGGCGGTTGCCGGCTTCGTGGTCGCCCTTGCCACCGGAATTGCCCTTGGCCTTTTCCTTGTAGCCACGCGGACGGCTGGCGTTGCGGAAATCACCCTTCATGCTGTCGCCGATCATTGAGGTGTAGTGAACCTTGATCCGGTTGTTGAAGAGTTCGCCCAAGGCGAGCTTCACGGCCTCTTCGAGTGTCGCCGTGCCACGTTCAACGATCCAATGCACGAGATAGGGCGGCAGCGGATAAGTCTCCAGCAGTTGCGCCGCCAGCTCTTTCATCTGTTGCGCGCCCAGGTGCGAAGCCTTGCCTTCTTCGTCAATCGTTGCGGGATGCTTGACGTAGCCGAGGATCAAGCCCGTCGCCCGGTCGCGCGCCACGAGCAACCAAAGGTCTTCGGCCTCGCCGGTCGCTTCGTTGAAAACCAGCCAGTCCAATTTCACGTCGTCGAACGTGACGATTTCGAGAAAACGCAGATCACCCTTTTTACCGAGCACGCCGGGCAATAGCGACCGGGCGGCGGATTCGCCTTCGTGCAACAAGGCGCGGACGGCCGGCGTGAAGCGGCCACGGCCCTTGATCTGGCGCAGGATATTGTCGTAGCTCCAGCCAACGGGGAAAATTTCGCGGTTGCGATTTTTCCAGCCGGCTTCATAACCGGCGATGACGGCCTCGTTGCCCTGTTCATCTCTGCCGGTCTTCCATTGCCGTTTAAGGCTCAATAAAGCCTGCTTCTTGCCGTCGTTGCGTTTGTACTGGCCAAAGCGGATTTCGACCAGCTTAAGAAATTCCTCGGGCAATCCGGCTGTGCCCATCCGGAAGGATCGCCAGCAGGCGGGGGCTTTTGCGCAATTCACCAGGACCACCCAATCGCGCACCTTTGCCCAGGCATCATACTTTTGACGAAAGGTCGCCAGCTTCCAGTTCCAAGTTTTGTAAACCGCCAGCGCCTGCTTGCATGCCGCCTGGACGGAAAATTGATCCTTCACCAAACCCGCCACGTAATGGACGGCCCGCACCAGCGCCTTCAGCTCGCCCTGCAACTTCGCCGGCAAGGTGATGAGCAAATGTTCCTCGCCGAGGTAATGCGGCCGGGCATCACGCGTGGCCAGGTACTGCGAAACATTCGCCACCGGCTGAACCGCCGCCGCCAGACCAAGGCCGGCAAGCACGGACGTTTCACGTGGAACAATTGCGCCGCCGTTGGTTGTGGTGAGGTCGGAGATCATGAATTTGAATGAACCGATTGGGTGCGATATGTCCGAACGTCGCAGGCGTAGTTTGAGCAGTTCATATCGGACGAATCCTTGCGCTTGGTCCCTTTCTGGCCGCACGCCGGACATTTACCGCCCGATGAGAGCTTGAATTTTTCCAGAGGCTTTTTGCCATGCGTTAACACCCTGCTCACTTGCCACCTCCACGGCGTTTGGAATTTTTTGGGATGTACGCCTCCAACTTTTTTTGAGCCTCGCGCAGAGAGGCGGCCAGTTCGAAGTCCTGGATCACGATGGCCCGCTCCTTCAGATTTTTCAAAAAGCGCGACCAGCCGGCGGCGTGGCGGGGAAACTGATCAGGAACACGCCAATACATTCCCGGCTTGAGCTTGGACAATTCTTTCACGACTGACCTCCCTTCCGTGCGGCCTTGATGCGCTTGAGAAAACCGGACAGTGTGTCGCAAGCATCGGCCAGTTTGTCCTGCACCTTTTCCGGCAACATCCCGCCGTTCTTCGCATCGGCCGCCTGATGCAGCCATTCAATGGTTTCCATCGCCGTTTCTTCCAGTTCGTTCAGCCGTTCCTGTTCGGCCTTCTCCGCCGCCTTAGCGCGCTGTTCCTTCGTAAGCCCCTTCGAGCCTTTGAGCTGGCCTTTGCCCCTCGGCTTTTCCGGGTCTTCCGGATCGGGCTGCTTGAACTCCATGAAGAGCTGCTGTTGGGTCTTGCCTTCGACGAGCTGCGCAATCTGGTCCGGCAATTTCCCCGTTTTGGCAAATGTCAGGAAATCTGATATTTGAAATTTGCCGGTTTCGCAGACGCCCGTCGCCAGGCGCATATAGGTCGCCACGGTTTCGTTGGAAATGTTCGGCAGGTTGGCCGCGAGCCACGGACGGAACTGCCCATGCGGGATGCTCTTGTCTTCCTTGCCGCGCGCTTTGATATGGTTCAGGAACATCCCCATCCAGACCGCGCGCTTCGTCGCGTCCGTGAAAAGGGAATGCACGCGCTCGAAATTTTCGAGCAGCATGTGTTTGGCCTCGTCATGCCACTTGGGCGCGACCTTTGATAATGATTTTTTGCTCATGGTTTAACTTTTGATTCGTTCCACACTGACGAGATATTTTTCGTCTCCGATCTGGACCATGCGACGGCAGTTAGCTGCGCCCATTTTCTGGAGATGCATTGCCAATGCGAAGGCGGCGATGTGGCCGGTTTTGAGTTCTTTGGCCAGCTCTTGCGTTTGAGCATCCAACTCGCCGCCACCAGCGCAGCCGTATTCGCATTCCACCTGGCCTTCGGGAAGCGGTTTGCCACATTTCCAGCAATTGCTCATAACAGCCTCCCTTCAAAACGACGGCGCAGAGAATCGATGATGTTGCGGTCCCCGCTATGGATGTCGGGCACGGTCTTGTCGTGCTCGTCTTCGATACGCTGCAAAAAAGTTTGTTCCTCCTCCTTCAACTCCATGATGAAAATGTCCTCATCACGAAGGATCGCCTTAACAAATTTCACCCGCGCGCGATCCTCATTGATCTGGCTGATGTGCCGGTTGCCGGCGCTGATGCCGGCTGCGATGCCTTTGGATTGGAAAGTTTTCATCTGTGTTTATCTGTGTTCATCCGTGGTTAAAGCATTCGGGACTTGAGCCATGCCTCGACACTGGCGGTGGTGAAGCTGCCCGTGTTGCCCCGGCCTTGCTTCGCTTCGTTGATGATCGAGAAACAACCGGTCGCGCTCAGCGCGCTCACATGCTGGCGGGTGCAATTCAAGCCGCTCGCCACCTCCGTGCCCGCCAGAGCCTTTGGCTTGCCGGCCAGCTTGTACGGAAAGATCAAACGGAAAATCGGGTCCCAATTCTCACGATCCATCTGCCGCACATAATTGGACTCGATCAAAAAGATGAGGCTGCGGATCAGCACCCGGTACTCCGGCCGTTCGCCGTCCGGATTGGTGGCGATGTTGAAGGCCACCACCAGGCGCAATTGGATCAGTTCCATGATGCGCTCGTTGCTCAAGCCGGATTCGCGCGAGGCCGCGTTCAGATCGCCCAGGGCAAGCTGCCGCGAACCGCGCATATCCCACGCGAGCTGAATCTCACGCGGCAACAGCGTCTTGATGGAAATAGTGGGCATAGGTCAGAGCGCGAGATAGACCAGGACAAAGCCGGTGAGGATGGCACCCCCGCCCACGAGCGTGGCGATGATCAAACCATTGCGCCGGTCCGCATCCAGCTTGGCGATGCCGCTGGCGGTATCGTGAAACATCAGGTCGTCGTGTTCGTTGTTCATGGCTTGAGTTTGTTCGGTGAACGGATGGTTGATCGTCGGGAAATGGGGGCAGACTCCGGGAACGTGATTGGTTTGGCACCATCCGCAAAAACCTCTGGCAAAGGAATGTGTTTTCATATTTGGGTTAAGCGTCACGCTTACCAGCGGGGTTTCGAGTTCGGGTTGGCTTCGCGATTCAGCCGGCCAAATTTTTGGCGGATGAGTTCATGCAGCTCGGCCTTCTCGGCCACATCGAGCATTTCGTCCTCCTGAACATCATGCGTGAGCTGGTGCAGGGCCGTGGCCTTATCGGCGCGGCTGATGTCGAATTGGTAAACGTCCTTGGTCATCGGGAACCTCCCGCGTGGTTTGAAACGCCAGATTCAAGCATTGCCGGCGGAAGTTTGATGGGCGCAGTTTTTTCACGCTCGATCCGCCAGAGCTTTTCTAGTTCTGCCTTGAGAGCGCCGGCCGCATCACAGACGCAACCCGCTTTGCAGTTGGCATTGCCCAGGCCCGCGTCGGCATTGGTCTTCGCCCACTCCAAATAACCCTTCACATTGTCGAGTTGAAACTGCACGTTGCTGACGAAGTCCTCCAACGTGACTGGTTTTTGAATGTATTCCGTGCTCATGATTTTTACTCCTTCGTTTTCTTCGTTACCTTGTTGTGAGAATTCCGGTCCCGTTCATGCCGTTCCCGGAACCGGTCGATCTCGTTATCCGCAATCCCGAAAAAGTTTTTGCAGGCCACGGACAAGATCAGCACCGTCAGGGCGATCAGGATCGCCACCGTGGCGTAGAAGAGACCGCCATGCGGCGTGGCCGGCAGCGCGGGCAGATTGGCAGCGAGGAAGAATTTCATGCGACCTCCTTTGGCGGAGCAATGGTGCGAAGATTATCCAGCCACCAAATAATGACCGGGTATTCAGAGAGATCAGGCTGAACGGCAATTCCGCCCTCTTGACCCGCGAACTCAACCACGGTGCCGCGATAGGTTCGCAAATATCCGGAGCGGGTTTTAAGCGCATCCCATTCGACCCGCACCCCGATTTTAAGAAGCCGCCAATCTTTTATTTTTGCCGTATGGTGAAGAATGCTCATTTTCCACCTCCTGTAATTTCTCCGCGTCTCTGCGTTTCGTTTTTAATGGTGACCGTCTGTAAAGACCCGGCGGGCGTCGTCGGCACAACAGGTGCCGCCGTTAAGCAGTGATATGAGGTCCGCCCGCCGGAAAATTGTTGATTGATCGCCGCGAGCCTGGCTTCCAAGGCCGGCAACGTGGCGGATTCCAGTTTGAATTCCTCAACTTCGAGACCGCCCCACGTGCGCTTGCGCTTGCCGCCGGGACCGCGCAGCGAATCGATCCGCCCGGAGAATTTTTCTTTGCCACGCGCAGCTTTCATTTCAAGCCCTCCGTAAGTGAATCCAATTGGCGCTCGCACAAATCCTCCAGCGCGTAGCCGCCGCACAATGCCGCCACCACGCCCACCAGGCACAGCAGCACAATCACCGGCACAAAGATGAGGAAGTGGAGAAATTTCATGCGGCCTCCAATTCAATGGTGATGCCATGGCGCGCGAGTTTTTCCCGGATCGCGTTGCGGACGAATTTCGATTTATCCGAATCTTCGATGGCTATGCCCTGTTGTAACGGCACTTCAAACGTCTCCGGTATCCAGACCGTCAACATCGTGCTTTCGCTCTTTTTTACCGTGCCTCGTTTCATATGGACTGAATATAGACTGAGTCTAGACACCTTGGCAATAGTTTTTGTTTGTGCCGTTTTCATATTTGGGTGTATAGATTGGATGCGATGCCGAACCAAAGAGCCGTCGGTCAAAAGCTACTCACCGTCCCTTGCGATGAAAAATTCATCGCGATGATCGATGATAATCTTGGGGTTTGTCGTTATTCAAATCGTTCGCAGTTTGTACGGGATGCCATTAAGGAAAAATTGGAGGGCTATGGCATCACGGTTCCGGCGGAGTTGACCTTGTCGCCGGACCGGAAGGGCAAGGGTGGTCCCACCAAATATCCTGAACATCGGCCTTCATATTTTGTCATGAATGAAAAACCTAGTTCCGGTAAAACCGGGGCCACTGCGCAGAGTCTTCGCCGAAAGCAGAATGCGGCAAAGACTCATCATAGTAAGTCTTGAAATCGTATTTCTCCAAATCGGCCACGTCCTTTTTCATCCGCTGGATGAAATCTCGAAGTTCATTCCGGTCCATGCCCTCGATCAGTTCCCTCAATTCGTCATCCATAACATCAGTTGGTTGTGTCAGCGTCGCAGTTGGTTTGTACGCGGCCATCATTACAGGCACCGTTGGACATCCGCTGTCCATGTGGACAATGTGAATAACTTTTTATGAAGACCATCTTCGTCATTTGCGTGGCCGCGTTGCTGGCCGGCTGCTCGCAGAAACCTGATCCTCGCATGGCGGAGATCCAAACGCAGCTCGGGCTGCTGCAAGGCAGCATTGACGAAATGAAAACCCACCTGAACAGCCAGAGCAATTACATGAAGGGAATTTATGCCATCCAGACGAACATGTGCAATGTCATATCCAGCTATTCCAATCTCGATGCGGTTGGCCAATACGCCAGTGCTTTGGGCACCAACAATTTTAACGATTTACGGATGGATGTGGCAGAGGTTCGTTTGACGCTCCTCGAAAACCAGTTCTCCAACCTGTGTCTCACGATCAACGGCAAGGTTGCCGCTCATGCCATTCCCGTTTCATATTCCGGCCCGATGTCCGCTTACAGAAACGGAATCCCGGTTGATGTTTATCAACAGATCGTGGCCGATGCCCAGCAAAGGCATCCCGGAGATTATCAGACCCAACAGTACGTCATCGAGGAACAGGTAACGTCTTATAAGTCTCTTCACAGTTTGCAATGAACCCCGAAAAATTCACCTTCGTGGAATGGCTGCTCATCATCGAATGCATCTTCTTCATCGCCTGGGGCGGAATGCATCTGCATTGAGTGGCGAGCCGCCACGGGCAAAAGTCGGAGATTCCGACATTTCAAAAATCCGAAATTCGGAAATTTCAAATTGTGGGAAAACCACATTTTCAAAATACGGAAAATCCGAATTTTGAAATCCGCCATAATGGCGCTTTTGTTCCCACGCATGCGTGGGAAACTCAAAACGGCCAAATTGGCCGTTTTGAAATCGCCCGTGGCGGCTCGCCACATTTCAAAAATATCTTGCCCGGCATCATGCCGCTGTGATTAAGTAGCGCGGCCAGCGGAGGTTGGTCCCGCCTGCGGGACCGAACCTCCGTTTTTGTTTCGGCACCTTCGCCGGGACAATTCTTTCCCTCCGCCATCCGTTAATTTCCCTAAAAGGTAGCCGCTCCGTTTTATTAATTCCGCACCCGTGTAGAGTGCGGGCGTATGAAGAACACCTAGGCGAAACCGAGCGGCGGCGGGTCCAACCTCCTTCCCGCCGTCGCTCTCCGCCTGGGCGTTCAAATCAACCAAACAAAATAATACGCCTATGAAATTCAATAAATGGACTCTCGGCCTCGCCGCTGTCGCGGTGATGGCTTATACAACTGCCGCCAGGGCGCAAACCGGCATCGTAACCACGACCAACGCCAACGGCGTTCCGGTCACGGTGACTTTGTCGCCGGCACAGATCGAAGCGGCTCTCGGTGTCCCCTCCGCAGCAACGGCATCGATGCCAGCCTTCAACACCAACGGCCTCGACTTCACGAATGTGAATTACAAGGTCGGCACCGGCATGGAATATCTGCCGAGCGGCGGCGTATCGTCCTATATCGAGGGCGATGCGGATCTGTGGCACACGAAAATTGTGGATGTTGGCGTGGCGGGGAATGCCGCGCTGGCGAGTTCCAGTTCCGGCTTTCAGAGCGCGGCCATTGATCTGGAGCTGCTCAAAAACTTTTCCAACTTCCAGATCGCCGGGCAGGCCGGTGTGGGCGGCCGGTTTGAAGGCACCAGCGGGATCTACGGCGAGGAAAGCGCGGAGCTGAATTACAACCTGGCCAAGGGCACCGGCTTTTCCTTCCTCGGCGCGCAAAGCTCCAGCGTGTTCACCTACGTTTTTGCCAAGGTCAGTTTGCAGGAAAGCGAAGGCACCACCGCCGGCAAGAAAATCGAACTCGATAAATGTTTCTACGTCGGTGCCGGCCTCGCTTTCTAAGCCGGCTGCCATTGAAGCAAATCTTTTATAAAAAAACGCGAGCAGATAGAACCCGGTTCCAAGTCATCCAAAGCCAGCGGCACAAAAAGCCTGGACGAAAAACTTGGGCTGAATTTTTGAAATGAATCCCACCCGCGAACAGATCAATAACTTTCCCGAGTTGTTGCCCGGCGACATCCTGCTCTACGGAGGGAATGATCTGGTGAGCCGGTTGATCCAGTTCCGCACCTGGTCGGATGTTTCGCACATTGAAATTTACGTTGGAGGGGGTCGCTCGGTCGCCTCGCGCAACGGCATCGGCGTGAATGAATACCCGCTGCGGATCGCCGGGCTGCGCCGGGCGTATCGTCCGAAAACCGATTTCTGGCTGGATGCAAACTTCGATAAAGCCATGGCCTGGTTCCAGACCGTCAAAGGCACGCCGTATGGCTGGGCCGACCTCGCAAGATTCTACCTGATCGACATTCCGACCAGGGGTTTGATCTGTTCGGAGTTTGGCGATCTTTTTTTTCGCAATGGCGGCTTGCCGCTGTTCAATACGAATTACCCCGAAGGTGCCGTTTGTCCAGGTGATAACGAAAAAGTCTCGTCGCTGCTGCTGGCGCAGATCTGGAGTTGGAAATGAAGCAACAAATTTTACGTTACTGGCTGGCGATGAATGCGAGCGCGTTTGATGCGGCAGTGCATTCCTCGGTCGCATTCTTCGGCGTGGCCGGCGCGCACGCGGCGTTTGATGCCGTCCCGGCGCTCAACCTTCAACAGTTCGCCGCCGTGTTCCTCATCACGTTCGGCCGCGCCATCCTCAATTACCTGGATGCAAATCCCCTGGAGAAACTTTTCCCGGCGGACGGGCACCCGGACGCGCTCGACAAGATCAACGCCGAACTCGCCGCAAAATAATTATGACGACCTTTGATGAATGGATGTTGGGCTTGGGGATCACCGGCACATTTTGCACGGTCGGTGCCATGATCATCGCCGTCATTGCGCTCAACAAAAAGACGTTGACCCAAATCTCGCCGCAGCCGCTCACGGTCCGATTGATCGAGGAGATGCACGATCAGTTCGCCAACAAAAAGGCATTCGATGACCTGGTCAAACACAACACCGAACGGCATGGCCAGATTTTCGCGGAGATTCGCCGCGTGGAAAAGGAACGGCGCGAAGACGTGGATGCCCGCTTCCTCCAGCTTGGAGAATCACGGAACGACACCATGGAGAAGCTGAACCAGCAGTTCCTTTACATCCGCGAAAACCTCGCGGCCATCAACCGCGAGATGCAAATCCGCAAATAGGAATGATATGACTGCCCGCGAATTTCAGATTGCCAAAAAAATTCTCGACCGCCTGCACGCGCTGGATGGCGGGCAGGAGCATCATCTTGCCGTCCACGCGGCCATCGGCGGCTTGAATTTTTGTTCCGGCCAGGACTTTGACGAGGTGCTCACGGAACTCGATCGCCGCCGCTGGATCGTCGGCGTGAAATCCGAAAGCAAGGGTCTGCTCATCAGCATCAGCGACCTCGGCGAGTCCGCACGGAGGAAACTGTGAATGAGCGAATCAACAAAACCACGCGGGACGAATTCCGGCAAGCCGGAGACGGCCATGCAAAAGCTGAAGGATGTCTGGAAGCGTTTGCCCGAGGCCACGCAGGATTATTGGCGGGAGCAATTTTCCTCCTCGCGCAAACAAGCGGATTTGCGGGCGGAGCTGGCCAAGAAGCTAAGCATCAAACTGCCGACCGATTCCAAGCTGACCCAATTCCGTGCCTGGCTGGACGAACAGGATCAACGCATGCTGATGGCCGGGAAGATCGAGGACCGCAAACAAGAGCTGCTGTCGGGAGGCATGACGCTGGAGCAGGCGCAGGACGTTTTGCTTTCCGAGGCTTCGGTCTGGGCGGCGGCGTCCAAGGATTTCAAGTTGGGGCTGAAAGTTTCGGGGCAGATTTCCAAGGCGGTGGTGACACGGCTGGATCAGGAGAAATTCAAGGAATCGCTGCGGACGAAAATTCAAGCCGGCCTCGACGCGATTTTGAAGGAAGCCAGCAACAATCCGGTGATCAAAGAGGCCGTGAAGAAAATCCAGGAGGCGACGGCCAAGGAATGAAATCCGCCCTTCAACATTTGCGCGATGCCGGTTCATCGAAAAAAACGCACGCTCCTGACTGTGATTCGTTCCGCGATTTTCTGGACCATCACGCGAAGGTGGCCGACCGCAATGGCCTGGCGCAACCATTCTCCATGCAGGGCAGGGCGCCGCTCGAATTCATCGCGGAGATCATCGACAAGGTTTTGCGGAACACATTGAACGGCGAGGTCGTGGAGATCGATGGTGTGATGTTCCGCAGCTATAAACTGAAAGGCGCGAGCCTCGCGGTCGGCGGCGGAGCGCAGTTCGGCAAAACAATTTTGGAATTGAACCTGATGGCCTATGCGACGGCCATCAAGTTTGTCAGCGTCGGCAACTATCTTCCGGACAAACCCAAAGTCGAGGAGATCGTCGGCCAAAAATTCCGGCCCAACGTGCTCGATGTTTATCCCTGGATGGCGGACATGATCCAGCTCGGCAAGGTGGAGAACGCGAGCGGCAAGACCATCGACCGCAAAGAGAGCTACACCGTCACGGACGGCACGCGCAAGGCGTTCGGAAATTTCTGCGGCATGCACAAGCCGCCCACGAGCATCACCATCGACATCGCGCTCCTGGATGAGGTGGACGACATTCCGGACCGCAATATCGGTTACGTGGACGGCCGCATGACAAATTCGCCGATCCATCTGACCTGCTTCATCGGCACCCAGCGCGTGGCCGGCGCCGGCCAGAACGCCCGGCTCGCCGCGAGCAGTTTTCACGCGAAGATTTATTCGTGCCCGACTTGCGCGAAGGAATGGAACCTCGAGGAGAATTTCCCGCGCATCATCCGCAGCGCCGGCAAGCAACTGACAGCCGAGGCCGGGCACGATCGCGACGCGCATTATTATTGCGCCTGCCTGGAATGCGGCACGGAACTGGACCGCGACGGCGGCAAGTACGTCGCCAAGCATCCGGAGCGTATCAAGGAAGCGAAGCTCGGCGTGCGCGTCTCGCAACTCAACATCAGCGCGATCAGCTTGCAGGAAATCGTCGGTGCCTGGTTTGCGGCCATGGCGGATCCGAGCGGCGAGGCCATGCAGGCATTTTATTGCGATCGCATCGGCATCCCGAACGCCGGCGCCGCGCAGCCGGTCACGCAAAAAGTTTTGGATGGCTGTCGCGCGCTCGGCCTGGCTGACAAGGTGGAAGCGTCCGAACCTTATGCCATGTCGCTCACGACCGGCCACGCCCCGCGCTTCGCCGGCATGGACACCGGGCCGCGTTGCTGGTTCTGGTGTGACGAGGTGCGCAGCGAATCTGTCAGCGGCCTGGTCTGGGCGGAACTCATCGCCAGCGGCAACACCACCACGCGCGTGCCGTTGCTGATGACCACGCTGGGAATCTCCTGCCTGTTCATCGATGCCGGCGGCGAACCGGACCTCACCAAACGCCTCGCGCTTTCGTTGAACGGCCTGGAAGGATTTGTTCCGCCCTCCATCCCGCGCAATGAGCTTTTGAAATCCCGGCTCTCCAATCTCGGGTTCGGCGTTTCGTGGGATGGCGAGCGCGGCCGCTGGTCCGGCATCAAGTGTGCCGCGGTCCTGTTCACCAGCGGCGAGGCCAAGGGCATCGAGCAAACCATCGGGTTCACGCAGGACGGCAAAATTTATCCGCTCATCAAATGCAACCGCGGTGAAAGCATCCAGACGGCCGTGAATGATTTTCTCACGCCGGCCGATGGCGTGCTGGAGTTGGTTGGTCCGTCCGATAAGAAATCGCCACGGCCGTTACCGCGTGCCCGGTTGCCGCATACTTATATTGGCGCCGGGGTCAGCCAGGCGTTGCTCGACGGCCATCTTTTGAACCTGCGCAAGGAGCGCGATGTGAAGACCGGCGAGGAAGATTGGATCGCTGGCGTGGAAAACCATCTTGGCCTGGCCAAGGTCTATGCCCGGCTGGCGGTCATCGCCGGCGGTCGCAAGCCGGTGAAGGTGGCCTTCGGCAAGGCTGCCGGGCTGACCACTGGTTACCACGCCGGAAGCCTCGGCATGGGCCGGCTGAAATCGGAGGTTTTCATATGAGGTCAAACCATTTCAATTTTGCCCCTTCCGCCCCGATGTGTCGTCCCCCGGGGCAAAGGCGGCTGGAACTGGCCTTAAACGCCTTAAACGAGGCATATGGCTCTTTGGTCTGGAAGTGCCAAACTCAAATTTTGAGCGAGGTCAGACTATGAATCCGACCGGCCAAAGCCATTTCAACCAGGCTCGCATCGAATGGGCCATCCGTTTGAAGTATTCCCCCATGCCCCGGCTGGACATGGAAATCCTCGCCGGCCATCTCAACGAGTTTCGGATCGGCGAGTTCCGCACCATCGGCAAGATCTGGGAAGTGATGATGGAGCGCGACGGCGAACTGCTCGTCAATTCCGACAAGCGCAAGTCCGATGCCGCCGGCCTCGAATGGCAGATCGTCAGCGATGGATCCATTGACGGCGACCGCCACGCCGCTGCATTGCAATATTTTTACGACAACCTCACCGCCACCGAGGCGCTCGACCAGGACACCACCGGCGGCGTGGATGAACTCGTCTACCAGGTCATGTCCGCGCTGGATTACAAATACAGCACGCACGAGATGCTGTTGCGCGTGGACAACCCCGCCGCCCGCGAGGTCACCGCCGAATTTCGCCACACCCCGCTTTGGTTCATGGAAGCCCGGCGCGGTTATCTCGGTTACCTGAAACACATCTTCGATCTTTATGGCCAGCCCTGCATCCAGGGCGAATGGCTCACCGCCGTCAATACCGGCTGGATGCGCCCGCTCTCCGTCGCCTTCGGCATGAAGATGTTCCCGTTGCGCGACTGGCTGCTGTTCTGCACGCGCTACGGCAGCGGCTTTTTGGATGGCGAGACGGATGCCACGCTTGGTACGCCGGAATGGGATGCGGCACTGGATGCGTTGAACACCATGGCCAATGACGGCGCCGTGCTGCACAACTCCGGCGTTAGTTTCAAATTCCTGGAGCAATCCGCCCGCAACCAGCTTCCGTTCCAGCCCATCGTCGAGATGATCGACCGCCTTTACGCCAAGTGCTATCGGGGCATGGACATGGCCACCGGCTCCCGCGCCGGCAAAAGTTCCAACAGCAGCGGCGGCGAGGGCAAGTCAGTCGGTGCCAGCGTGCAAAAAGAGGAGTCCGGCATTTTCCTCATGCGCGATTCCAAATGGACCACCGGTGTGATGAATGAGCGCGTGGACCGTCCGGTCATCCGTTATCTGTTCGGCCAGGAACCGCGCGCCTGGTTCGTCCTCATGCCGCCGCTCGATGACACCAGCGAGCAGGATCTGCAAAGTCTGACCGGCCTCGTGCCGATGGGCTTCAAGGTCATGATGAAGGAAGTTTACAAGCGCTTCCGCTGGTCCGTGCCGGAAAAAGGCGAACCCTGCCTCGTACCGCCCGCGCCCATCGCGCCGCCCATGGCACCGCCTGCGGCTGCGCAAATCAAACCGGAAGATGAAGAGAATCCTTCAAAGCCCGGCGAGCAACCAGCGAAGCCGGGCGAACAGCCGGTCGCTGCCGCGCCGGTTCCGCCAGTGCCCGAGAAGAAACCCGCCGCAGTGGATGCCGCTGGCGAAGAAACCGATCCTCTGGTCCGCGACAAGACCGACAACGATGTCGTGCCCACCGCCAGGGCCCGGACCGGCGAGCTGACCCCGATCGGCGCCGGCGCAGATCCCGCCACCTGGCCGGGCGCCAGCGGCCTCATGCCGGACACGCAAGTTGACTCCGCGAGCTTTTGGAGCCGCAGCGCCACCGTGCCGAAAGGTGCGGATGGCCAGATCTTGCCCATGCCCTCGCTCGGTTACTCGTTGCCGAATGAACGCTTCGAACGCCTCGCCCAACTCGGCCTCGGCAATTCCCGCGCCGCGCAGGCGCTCCGTAAAACCATCCGCGCCGCCCGCGTGGAGATTGAATCCGGTCCGCAGGCCACCGCGCTCACGAATGCGGCCGATGTCACCGCCCGCCTGGCGGATGAGTTGCACGCCACGATCGCGCCCGTTCTCAAACGCCTGGAGAAAATCGCCGCGCTGAAGGATCCCGCGATGCAACACCATCTTCTTGAAAAATTGATCTCTGATTTCCCCGCGCTTTCCGAAGCCATCAAGGCCGATGAAACCTTCCAGGACCAGCTCACGCCCGAACTCCTGAAAAATTTCATGGCCGGACTCAAAACCAAAAAAGTATGAATATTTTACTGATCGACGATTCTGTGTTTGCCCTGGACAACAGTGCCGCCGCGGCCGCCGTCATCGAATCCCTCCGCACCGTCTCGCGCGAGGGTGACAATTATCTCATCGCCCTGGACAACGATGCGGGCATTGATGACGACGGCTGGTGTCTCGTCGCCCCCTTCGGCGAACATCTCAAGGTCCGGCAATATCGCGATGCCGGAGCGGTCAAGGAACAGACCTTCATCCAGGTGCTGGACAACGACTCCGCCGATGCGCTCGTCAACAGCGAGAATTCTTTCTTCAGCAAACTCAAACGCGCCATCGTCGGCATTCCGATTTACAAGGGTCATGGCGATTTGAATGACGTGGACGCCAAGGCGATCGGGAACACGAGCGAGAAGATCAAGCTCGGCGTCATCGACAAGATCCGGAAATCCCCACGCGGCATCGAGGCGCACTTCGCCCTGGACAACGACGGCGCGAAGGCCGTGGCCGAGGGCTGGAAATTTCCGAGCTGCTTCTGGCTCGTCATGCCCTCCGGCACGCGCGCCCTGGCGAACAGCATCAACGCCATCGTGGCCAAGCCCTTCAAACTTTTGAGCGTCGCCCTGACGCCCTTCCCAAACATTTCCGGCGTGGAGTCCCTGGCGAATGCCAGACCGACCGAACCCGCCGTGACCGCTGCGGTGGCGGCCATCACCGAACCACAAACAAACAACCACATGAAACAAATCCTCATCGGGTGGCTCGCCGCACAAGGTATCGCCCTTGCGAACGACGCCACGGACCAGGCGGTCTTCGACGCCTTCAACAAAGAGATGCTCACTCGCAGCACGAGCGTCGCCGCGTTGGGCAACGAAAAGACCACCCTCAACACAACCATCGGCACGCTGACCACGGATCGCGACACGCAAAAACGCCGCGCCGATGAAGCTGCCACCGCGCTCGGCAATGAGCAGACCGCGCACAAGGGTTTGCGCAAGACCGCCGCCTCGCTCGTCGTGGATGCCGCCGTCCGTCTCGGCATCAAGACCGTCGCCGAACGCGATGCGGCCATCACCGCCTTGGAGAACAGCACCAAGTTCCAGGAAGATGCCGACGCGCTGCTCAAGACCGCGCCCGTCCGCAAGACCACCACCAACGGCCTCGATGTCACCGGCAAGCAATCCGCCGCCCTCGGCAATGAAGCCCAGGCGTTGCAGAACGAATACCAGCAGGCGTTCGCCGCCGAACTCATCGCCGCCGGCCAGGACCCGATCAAGGCGCACCGCAACATCATGACGCTGCCGAAGTATTCCGGCCTCGCCTGCAAGCTGGTGCCGAAATAATCCCGGACCAACCGCAACCAAAAAATTAAATCACCATGAAATCATTTACCTTGCTGTTGCTCGCCGCCGATCCAGCGGCCGGCAACGGTCCCGCCAAAACGCCTCCCGCCAAAACGCCGACCATCGAGGAGCTGCAAGCGCAACTCGATGCCGCCAATGCCAAACTGGCCGATGCCTCCGCCGCCGATGCCGCGCGCATCGAGGTGGAAAAAGCCATCGCCGAAAAAACCAGCAAGGGGCTGACGCGCGAACAGGCCATCGCCGTCATCCGCCGGCAGAAGGAACATGATGAGGCGCAGGAAGCCTTCTGGGCCAAGCGCCGGCCCGCCGTCATCGCCATCTTGAAAAAGTATGACGACACCGTCGAGCAACGCAAGAAGCTCAACACCACGTTAAACACCAATATCTCGCCCGAAGAGATCGCCGCGGCCCAGAAGGCCATGACCGCGTCGAAGTAACCACCAGGCCATAACCGAAAACAAAACTCCAAATGAAAAAATTGAAAATTGTTTCCGCGATGCTGCTTGGCACGCTCTTCGCGACGATCGACCGCCTGTTCCGTCCCGCTTCCGCCGTTCCCCTGGCTAATGCCCTCGGCCTATGGGGAGCCAAGGCCGAAACGCTGCTGCTCGATCCCGCATCCGCGTACAACTCCGGCAACGTCTGGCCCGGCCGCAACCTGCTCGTGCAGCGTGGCGCCACCGGTTACCAGTACGGCGACCTCTCCGGCGGCGTGAACCGTCCGCTTGGTGTCACGTTGGATGCCCCGTACAGCGCCTCCGATCCGTTCGAGATCCACATCCTCGGTGCGCATCCGGGATTGTTCATCGGCATCGCGACTGGCGCGGTGACCATTGATCACCTGCTCGTGTCGGCAGCGGCCGGCAAGGTTGCAGACATCACCACGCTCGGCAACGGCACCTATTGGGTCGTTGGCAAGGCACAGGCGACCATCGCGGCCAACAACTCCACCATGGAGATCAGCTACACACCCTGTCTGCCGTACCAGATCACTGTCAGCAATGGCGGCGGTACCTACGCGCTCACCGCCCCGACCGGTTCCTAACCAACCCTTAAACCGAAACTTAACTGACCAATAAAATGAAAACTACCGAAACACCGGTTGAACAACGCAGCCCGCACAATCAGGTGATTTACCGGGCGGCCATCATGGCGGCCGTCGCCAGCATGGGCATGGCCCTGTCCAACGACCTCAACTCCACGCCCTCCGGCGGAATCATGCTGGCCAACGATTCCATCCTCCGGACCGCCGTGCCGATCGAGGAACTCACCCTGTTCGCCGCGAGCTATGACTCGATGGTCGGCAACGGCCTGGTCAAGCTGCGCGATTTCATCGCGCCGCCCCGCCCGACCAGCAGCCGCATCTTCCGGCTCACCAGCTACAACGAAAACGAGCCGTGGGAAACCGTGGATTACACCAAGGTCAAACGCGGCCTGCTTGGCGACTTCATGGAAGTCCGCCAGCGCACCGCCAGCAAATCCGATCAACAGGGTTTCAACCGTGGTCTCACGGTGATTCTCGATCGCGACGAGCTGAAGGACAAACCCGAGTGGCAGCAGATGCACACCAAATGGCTCATCGACCTGTTGAACCGCGCCTCCATCCTGGAAGCGATGGCTCTCTTCACGGCCTCCGCCATCAATGCCAACACCACCTGGGACAGCGCCAGCAACCCGGATCTGGATCTGCGCAGCCGCATCCTGACCTTGTCCGACACAACGGGCTTCTACCCGACCAATGTCGCTTACGGCGACAAGGCCCACCTCAAGCGCCAGAACGCCTACGAATCCGAGCTGAACGCCGGCGCGCTCGCCCGTTCCAGCGCCTACAGCGAGGTGGAACTTGCCTCCGCCCTCGGCGTCGGCAATGTCCTCATCAACGCCGAGCGTTATCAGAACACCGCCACGGCCAAACAGGAAATCATCGGCCAGAACGTCTTGCTATTCACCGGCATGAAGGACGCCGGCCCCATGGATCCGTCCAACATCGTCCGCCACGTCTTCAACGGCAACCTTGGCGGCGGCGATTACGCGGTCTACCTCACCGACCTCGGTGTGAAGAAAATCGCGCTCACCGTCGAGAACTACGAGCTGATCCACGCCCAGCACACCAGCGGCATCCAGCAGCTCGCCATCAACTGAACGCCCCGGCGGCGTGGCCGGTCGTGCCACGCCGCCAAAGCAAAAACGCAATTTAAATAAAATCAAAAATGAAAACTGAATTATTCATCCTGGCTGCGCTTCTCTTATCCGTGGTCGCAACCTCACTGTTTATCCGCTGGAAAAACCGGCAGGCCAGCAAGTCACACTATGTGCGGCACTGGTACAAAACTCCATTCCGCGAAGTCTATTCGCAGACCTTCCGTTTGTGGCTGGCCAGCGTGATCAACTGTCACATCGTCCGCCGTCTTGAGCGGCCCACGATTGCTGCCAGCCTCGGCTGCTTGCTGGTTGCAACCCTGTTGCTGCTTGCCCCGCCGGCCTCGGCACAAGGCATCGGCACCTACGTTAATACCCGGCCAGTCACGTTGTTCTCCGGCTGGGTCACCAACGGGCAGGCGCTGGTCCCTAACTCGGTGTTCACCAACTTCCTGAATTATTCCGGATTCCACCGGATCGGGTTGTGGGCGTCCACCACGTTCACCAACCCCGTCAACGTCGCCGGCTCCAATGTGTCGCTGCAATTCGACTTCGGACCCGGCCAGGGCAATGGTTATTCAAACTCCGTGTTTGGGACCAATTACCCGTTCACCACCACCGAACCGTTGCAATGGTTCCTGCCGATCAACACCAATGCGATGTTGCTGACCAACATTGATTGGAATTTTTCGGACAGCGTGCAGTTCTGGCGGTTCACCCAGGAAACCAACTCCACCAGCGGCGGCCACAACGGCTTCTACCTGCAATTGGACGCAACAGTCACCCCGTGACGCAACGCCGGCGCCGGTCCGCAAGGACCGGCGCCGGTCCCTAAATCGTAAATCTAAAATCGTAAATCATAAATCCCTGGCATGCCCTGGAACACCATAGACACCGAATCGATCATCAACTCGTTGACCCCGGTTGAGCAGTCCATCTTGCAAAACATCCAGGGCTTTGCCACCGGCCTGCAGGACAAGATCGCCACTACGATCTTGCGCGTCCGTTCCAAGATCAAGGCCGGCGGCAATCCGCTCGATGGCTCCAACCCGCTCACCGTGCCTGATTCCCTGGCCGAGGAAGTCATCGCCATCGCCCGGTGGCGCTTCCTCTCCGATTTTCCCGGACTCAAATCACTCAAGACCAAGGAGCGCGAACAGGCCAGCAAAGACGCCGAGGACATGCTTAACGAGATCAGCAGCAACAAACCCAACCGCCCGCGCACCGAACTGCCATTGGTCCCGGACACCGCTGCCTCGCCCGTCAACGCCGTGGGCATCGCGCGTCGCGGCCGCCGGCTCGAAACCGGTTCATTCGATAAAATCGGCGAAACCTGATGAGCGCCACCCTACAACTTCCGGCCGCATCGCAAAAGGCCCTCGCCGGCTCGCTGCAAAAGTATTCCGGCAGCCTTGGTGCTGACTGGGTGCAGCAGGCGCTCGACCGCATTTTAAGCGGCCTGAAAAGCGCGTTAAACCCAGCCGATGAATCACGAAGTGATGGCACCACGGCCGAGACCGGCGCTTCGCCGTCCACCGTGCGCGCCGATGTTGTTTCGGATCTGCTCAACAATTTCAAGGATGGCCAGGCCATCGCCGAGACGCTCAACCTCGATTTCAAGATCAGCACCGCGCTCGATGTCGCCGGCGGCGCCGGGCGCTTTGTCCAGGCGCAATCCGACGTGGATGAATATCCCGCCTGGGCGCTCTCCCGGATGTATGCTCGCAATGTGCCGCGTGGCTTCAAGGCCGGCCCCAAGGGCGCCATTATACCAGTGCCGGATGACGATTGGCCCTCACGCTGGGAAGAGGCGGGCAATGCTTGCGGCGATGACGATTGGTTGCCGTGGGATGGCGATAGCCAGACAGGTCGAGGCATTGCGCTGAAATCCTCCGGGATCTGGGAACAGCTCGGCAGCCTGCGCGATGACTCGCTCGGCAATGCGTTTCCACCGTTCGCTTTCAACAGCGGCTTCGACGTGGACGGCGTGCCTTACAAAGAATGCGTCGAACTCGGTTTGCTGGATGACGGCGACAAGCCGGAACCAGCGGACGTGGATCTAAACAAACTCTTTTCCCCGATCGCATGAATGTCACGCCCGCCATCACGATCACGGACAACGTCACGCCCGAACTGGAGAAGCTCATCGCGAAGACGAAGCCCGATCAGCTCGCCCGCATCGCGCGGCAGCCGCTGGAAACGTTCACGCGCGTTCACCTGGCTTCGAACGGACGCAATAAAAAAGGCTGGCCCTCGACCGGCTTCTGGGAATCCGCCTCGCGCGCGACCACGGCCACCGCGACCGGCGGGGCGGTGGAGATCTCCATCAACAAGCTCGGCGTGCGCCAGCGCGTGCTCGGCGGCCACATCGGCCCGGTGAACGCCAAGGCCCTCGCCATTCCGATCTCGCCCGTCAGCTACGGCCATCTTCCGCGCGAGTTCCCCGGCCTCTTCATCATCAACACGCCCAAGGGCGGTTACCTGGTCCAATACGGCGAGACCACGACCACGAACGCGAAGGGCGCGACCCGCACCCACGGCATCGGCCACGCCGGCGGCGGCAACTCCCAATCGCGTCAACGTGCTACGTTGAATTTCCTTTTCAAACTCGTCGCCGGCGTGGACCAGGCTCCGGACCCGACCGCCGTCCCGTCCGCCGATGAATTCACCGAAGTCGCCATGAGCGCGATCCATAGGAGTCTTGCGTCATGAAAAATAATTGCCCATGGCGGCTCGCCATATGATCAATCTCGAACAGATCCAGGAAGACATCTTCGCGCTGCTCATGTCGTTGCCGGCGCTGGCCACCGTCAATGTGGTGCTCGAACGCAAGTTCATCGCCAACCAGGAAGTGCAGATGGATGCCGTCTGGCAGACCCCCCGCAACGGCGCGGCCGGCAACGGCATCCTGATCGAGATGCCCGATGTGGAAGTGAAGTCGGACAACGTCTCCGGTCCGCCGCAAGTGGTGCTGCTGAAATTTGTTTTGTTCCAAAACGGCGATGCCGCGCTCCTGCCGAAAGTCGGCGGCGGCTTCTACGCCGAGCAGCTCGAGCAAACCGTGCTCGATGCGCTGCACCTGCAGAGCTTCGGCGCGCTCGGCACCCTCCGCGCCGTGGGCAAATTCTCCACGCCCGCCCGCGACTACGATTTCCTGAACGCCCGCCGCCTCACGCTCCGCCTGGAACCGCTCGCCACGAAACAGACGCCCCGCACCGCGCCAATCACCGCCAACCTGGCGGCTGGTAATTGTTCCCTCGCCTGCGCGACGCCTGGCGTGAAGATCTATTTTACCTTGGACGGAAGTTTTCCCGCGAACAACGAGGTTGCTGTCCTGCTGCTGCCACAAGGCAACGTCGCCGCCCCGGTTAATAATTCGAGCAAACCCTACATCGCCCCGTTCGCCGTCACCAGCGGCCAGGTCATACGGGCGGCCGCCTACATCCCCGGCATGAACCCCGGCGAAATCCTCAACTCAACTGTCCCTTAACAAAATGCATATTATGGTATCCATCGAAAAATTTACGCCTGTGATGATTCAGCTTCCGGCAATAGATCTCCCGATTGTTGGCCTTGAGCCAGGCATGAAGCTCGTAGGTCACAACCTTCCGACCAATCACATGACATTGCCTGTTTGTCTCATCGAATTTAACGGCTATGTGCGCGAACACGTTTTGTTTCGCGTAAGCCAAGGCTACGAGCCCTCCATAATTCCAGAACGCATCGCTTGCCTTACCAAGTTGGAAAAATTCGATCCCGAAACCGCCCTTAACCAATCCTAAATCCTAAATACCTATGAGCGCCCAAACAGTTTACAGCGGCCCCGGCAAGGTCCGGTCCACCATCGCCACCAATCCCTACAACTTCCACGCCGAAGGCGAGAACGGCAAAGTGGATCTGAAGATCCTGGAGAAGCGCGACCAGCGCAGCACCGGCACATTCGGCTACATCCGCAGCACGCTCGCCGACCAGATGGCCGAGCTGACGCTGACGCCATTCGATTCCTGGGCGCTGTTGCCGGCCTTGTTTCCCACCTATCTCGGCGTCACCACCGGCAGCAACACCGGCGCCCTCGTCATCGGCACCCGCCCGCACGATTACGCCGCCGGCTCCGTCAGCGGCAAGGCCGTCACCACCGTCTGGACGCCGGACGGACGGCTCTACACGCTGGCGCGGTCTGCCATCGTCCAGCATCCCGGCATGAAGCTTGGCGTCGGCCAGCCGCTCTTTGATGCCATGAAGATCGCCGGGCTCTGGGACGCCGCCGATGCGCCTGGCGGCACTGCCGCCAATTTCCTGACCAATACTGAAAGCGGTTCCTCCGATCCGGATACCGTTGGCTTCACGCCCGATTTCGTCAACGGCCATTGGACCGGGGCCTGGGCCGCGCTCACCGGCTTCACCGCCATGGAAGTGGAGGACTTCTGGCAGCTCCAGGTGCAGGCCAAGTATTCCACCCTCACCATCCAGAAACTCTCGCGCCACCTGAAGCTGGATTCCGTCGAGTTCATGATCAAGGGCCGGCTCGCCGGACCCACGCACACGCAGATCCTCGCCAAGATCCTCGCGCACACCCTCGGCGGCGCGTTGGGCGAAGGCACCGCGGCGGATCTCATCCTCACCGGGCCCGGCAGCAAGACCGTCACCCTGAAGGATTGCGAAATCTTCCTGGACAACAGCGGTTTTGAATTCGGCGGAACAAAATTGGGCACCGGCGAAGTCGCCTTCGTCAGCCGCATCGATTTCAGCGGCTCACCGGATGCCCCGCAACCCGCGCTGATTTTCTCTGCTTAAACCACGGATGAACACGGATGAACACGGATAAAAAACAACCATTAACCACCTCTAAAATATGATCACCAAAACAACCATCGTCTGCGACGGATGCAAACAGCCCGTTGATAAAGATCACCCGGCCCTCATCGAACTCGCTCCGACCGGCGCCGGCGTGTTCCTTAAACAAACCATCGGCCAGGGCGATAAGACCGCCGTGATCGAGCATCGCATCATCAACGCGGTCCATCTGCACAACCCGCAATGCTTCGCCGTCTATTGCGAGAATATCGTCGCCACCGCGCTCACGGCGGACAAAATCGAGTCGGGAACCGAAGTCGAAGCCTGATAATTAACGCGTCGAGTTTCGACTATGCTCGTGAATTGGAAAATACCCGGCTCCTCCGCCGGCTGGACGTTGCTCTTCGATGAAACGAAGGGCGACGCCAACGAGAAATTCCTTTTCCAGTTCGCCGATTCCGTCATGAAGATCCCCGGCTACGGCGCCCCGAACACCGCCAAGCTGCCCATGGCCAACACCAACGGGAGCACCCCGTTCAAATGGACCAGCACCTATGGATCTGCCGATCTGGCCCTGGCCGCCATGGCCACCCTGCGCACCGCGTTCAAAGGCATCACCGTCCATCTCCAGTTGATCCAGGGCGGTACCACCTTGTATCTCCCGAACGCCAACCTCACCGGCAGCTCGCACGATGTCCAGGGCGCAAGCTGCACCCACGAGCTGAAGTTTGAAACCGACGACATAACCACCACCGAACCAGCGTGACGCTGGACCCAAGTATGAAAAACAAAATTCATCCTGCTGATAAAAAAATTATCTGCCACCGCGTCCGGTATCTCAATGAACGCCGCCGTGATGTTGCTAAAGCAATGAAAGTATCAATGGCCGTCATTTCAATGGCCCTGTCCGGTTGCGCATGGCAACCGAACGGGTGGAACGGGACGATTTACACGGACCCACGCTTCCATGTGCAGACATACGCGGTCGGCATTAGCGGCGCAATACCGCCGTGGCCCTGGTGGAAAAAACAAAACTAAAAATATGAAAACCGCCTCTGCGATCCTCTGCGTTCTCTGCATCTCTGCGTTTAATTCCGCCTTCGGGATCACTCCATTCGTGGGCCAGTTTAAAAATGCCGACGGCTCGGCCATGACCAACCCGTTCACCATGCAGGCCTGGCCGCAGACCTTCACCTGGACCGTCAACGGCACCAACATCATCTACGGCGGCATCCTCATCACCAACGTGCCAAACAGCAGCGGCTTTTTCACAAATTCATTTTACGCCAACGGCTTCCGCCTCTTCGTCCCCGCGTACAACTCCTATCTGTTCGGCTATCTGCCGGACACCACGCAAGTCGTCAACCTCGCGCTGTGCTTGAGCAATGCCCCCGCCACCGCGCAGGGTCTCTCGCAATACGGCCTCATCACCAACTGGCTCGGCTATGCGCCGGTGCCGCCCACGTGGGCCGGCGTCACCAACGCCCTCGGCTACGCCCCGCCCACCAATACCTACGCCAATTTTACAAACATCCTCGGCTGGACCCCGACCTACGCCGGCATCACGAACCTGATCGGCATCCCCGCCACCAATGGGGGACCGCTCGCCTATTCGCAACTGCCGTTCACGCCGCCCTCGAACAACTATGTCGGCATTTCCAATGCCGTCGGTTTCGTGTTCGCCACCAACGGCGGTCCGCTCGCCTACTCGCAATTGCCGTACATCCCGCCGACGAACACCTACGCCGGCATCAGCAACGTCCTCGGTTTCAACCTGGCCACGAACAATCCGCAGACGCTCATCTTTACCAACTTCACCATCTTGACCTTCACCACCAACAGCAGCGGCGGCGTGACCAATTTCACCTTCACCAACCTGATCGATACGCTCATTTATACGCATCCATGAAAAAGCTTTTTAAAAAAATGCCGGTCGGCACGGTCTTGGCCATCGTCTATTTGCTATCGGCTATGGCCGCTCCCGCGGCCACGGTCATCCACCAATTCCAAAACGGTTTCGGCCAAAGCACCACGCCGACCATTTCATTGACGCCGCTCACCGTGCCCCTGCAGCAAAGTAACACGCTCATCATCGGCGGCATGACCACGTTCCCCTGGCCGACCAACGGCCTGTCAACCGACACGTGGGGCAATGTCACCTTCTTCGGCTGGACCAACAACGGCGTGAATTATCAATTCATCATCCCCTTGAGCGCCGGCACCTGGCAGGAAAACTGGCAGGGCTTTCCCGGTTCCCAGCAACTCACCGTGCCCAACAGCACCAACACTTTTTACGTCACCGACCTTTCCGCGCATAACATCATCCTGCAACCCGCGCCAATCACCATCGCCACCAGCAACATCCTCGCCCTCATCGCCGCCAATGCCGACAGCAATGGTGCCGCCGCGGCGATCGGCACCACGACGGCGACAAGTTTTTCAAATCAAGCAAACGCATACGCCGGCAACGGCAGCGCCCTGACACAACTGAATTGGAACAATATCACGGGCAAGGCACAGGTCTTGACCAACCAGGCCCCCGGCTACGTGTTCTCGAACCTGACCATTTTCGCCAATCCAAACTTCACCCCGGCCAACCAGCTAAACGACCTGTCGTTTACGAACTATGCGACCGGCGATATTCTGTCGTTTTATTTCCAAAAATCGCTCGGGGCAAATGGTAATCTCAACGGCTTCCAGGTTTCCTCCTACAATGCCGTCACCGGTAAATCCGCCGGCGTGTCGTTCTTTACCAACGGCACGATTCAACTGTTCGACTCGACCGGAGGCGGCATCATCATTTCAAACGGGATGATCATCGGCAACGGCGGCGGGTTGACCAGCGTGAACGCCGCGAGCCTGGGCGGGCTGCCGCCGAGCATCTTTGCGCTCACCAACCAGTTCATTGTCCTCAATACCAATCTGGTTAATTTCTGCGCCAGGCTGGCTGACAAATCTGCTCAAGACCGGGTGCTCGCGATGAGCATGGCCTTTGGAACCAATCTGCCGGCCAATTCTGATGTGGTGGCCTTTGACGCTTCTTATAATTTTGTCACGAATGGCAACGGGAGTGGAATCTACGGGCACAGTTACTACGCATCCAACTTTGTCAGCGATTGGTTTGGCTGGGGTGCGCGGGCGAACGGATCGCAGTTGTTCATGCCCATGGGAACCGAGTGCAGCAACTGCCTCATTGCCGTGGCGTTTGACCTGCCCTGCGACTCGACTCCGTTTACCGGCCTGGGTAATTTTCTGGCCGGGATTGTTAACACGAACACCTCCGACCAAATTGCTTTTTCGGTTGGGCGCGGAAACAACACGTCTATTTTTTCGTCCACCGGAAACACGCAATTCGGAAATGCACACAGCAACTCACTTTCGCCAATGGTCGGAGTTGCTGGCGCTTATAGTTATGCCGCTTACTCGGATAAAGGAAGGGGTCGAATGCTCTTTTTCTTGCAGATCTCCAATCGCCAGGTGGTTGCCGCCTGTGACGGATTTCCTTCCGAAATGGGAGATGGAAACGGTAATACGCCTTCATTCACTCCGTTGATTGTTGCTCCCGGCACCGGCACAAGTTCACTCAATACCTTCCTGCTTGGCGGCAGTATATCTGCTACCGCGGGCAGCAGTCAGAATTGCGGAAACATTCCGCTTCAAGCCAGGCTTTTCGCCGCCGGCTGCTTCCCAGGCATCGGGTTCACCACCAATTTCTACGACACTGTCATAACGGCATTTGCCAAGCTGGAGAAAAATCAAACCCTGACCCTCTGGCCGAACGATTCAAGGTCTGTGCCGGCAGTTTACACCATCCTTGGTGTCGATACGAACTGCCAGCCTTGGGTCACCGAGGCGGTCTTGTGGGCGGATGAGCATTTGTGGCAAAACCGCTCCGTCGGCGGCACGGCGCTGTCGGATATAATCGCCAATCCATTTGTGGTTTTTGGACACCTGCCACAGGGCGTCCGCCTGCGCGTGTTTTTGGACAATATGGGATGGAACGATATTTTTTTCGGGGCTTCGGCCGCGACGACGTTCTCAAGGCTCCAGACCGTCATCGCCCTATGCCAAACCAACGGGGCTTTTGAAATTGATTACTCTCCGCCGATGTACACCTCGACAACCAATTCCGCGTACAACACGACATTTTCAAATAGCCTCGTAACTTTCGATGAGATGGTCAGAACCAGCAATCTGCCGGTCGTCAAACACCGCGGCGACCTGGCCGCCAATCAAGGCACGCTGAACAATCCGAATATTTTCGGAGACGGCCAGCACGCCTCCGGCATTTCGTTCTTCTATTTCAAGGCGCAGGCGGTTTATTACAAGGGAGAATATCCAACCTTGAAACTGATGGATGGAAGCATCACCTACGGCGGCTTGTCCGGGGTCACCAACTTTTTTTTACAATGACCCCGCGCCACCCATTCCGTTCGCTCCTTTGCATGGCGGCCATCATGGCCCTCTGCCTCTCTGCGTTGATCGGCGCCCCGCTGGTCAAACAATCCTCGCTCCTGATCACCAAACCGGCGGTGGTGGTACCGCCACCGCCGCCCGGCGTACTGCTGGCCTATAACACGATCAATGTCTACGAAGAAATCCTGTCCACCACCAACCTGACCACGCCACTCACCAACTGGACCGTGCTGGCCAGGTTCACGAACAATTTCCCCACGAGCTTCTACGCCACCAACGATCCAGCCAATCCGACCAAATTTTACGTGATCTGCCTGATGACCGATAACGGCCTCGTTTTACCCACCAACGGCATCTGGCAGTTCGTCGTCACCACCAATTAAATTTATGGCCGATTCATCCTACAAAATCCAGATCATCTTCGACCTGATCAATCAGGGGAAGATTCCCGAGGCCAAGGCCGAATTGCAGCAACTCGCCGCCGGCACCGCAACCTTCACCGACAAAACCGATGAGCTTGGGGCCGCGCAAAAGAAAACCGCCGGGCTCGTGGATGAACACAATTCCAAAGGGCGGGCGCAATATCTTCTTTTTTCCGAGATGAACCGCATCTGCCCGAAACTCGGCGAAGCCATCCACATGGTCTTTGCTGGGCCGCTCGCACCGCTGCTCATCCTCACCGGCGCGATCGAGTACGCCCACGAACAGTTGAAGGAATTCAACGAGGAAATGGACAAAGCCGCCGAGAAAGCCGCCGAGGGGGATTTTCTGCCGAACATCGAGGACAAGCTCCGGGTATTGGGCGAAGCGGCCGCCGCCGCCCAGGCCTATGCCGATAACATCAGCAATGCCGCCACGAATGAGGATCACCTCATCAAGTCCTTGGATAATGAATTAAGCCGGCTGCAGGCCATCGAACGCGCCCGCGCCGCCCTGGACAGCGCCAAAAAGGAACTGGCCATCGCCCAAATTCAGCAACAGGAAGCCGCCGGTCAAATCACGCCCGAACAGGCGGCCGAGCAGCGCGCCAAGGTTGAAACTGATTTCATCCAGGATCAGGAAAAGAAAAAAGAGGCTGATCAGGATGCCCAAGTGGCGCGGTTCAACGCCAATATTAAAACACTTTCGGACCACCAGGCCGAACTCGACACCAATAAAGATTCCACCGCCGCGGCCGTGACCGCCCGCAAGGTGCATGAAGGGGAAGTGCAAATTGATCCGGCGGTAATTGCAAAACAACAAGCCGAAGCCCAAAAAAGGCTGGACGCCGCCAATACCTTGGTGGATCAGGCCCGTTCCGAAGCGGACCAATATCGCGCCGCAAAAGATTACAGCCTTTACGACCCGCACCACCAGCAGGAGCTTGACCAGGCGCAGGCGGATGCGCAAGCCGATGCTGACAAACAAAAAGGGGCGGTAAATTATTTTACATATCGGCAGCAGCAATATGACCAGGCCAATTCCCCCGCCGCCAAAGCCGCCGCCCAGGCCCAAGATGATGCGGCCAAGGCGGCCTTGGAGGCGGCGGATAAAAACCGCAGCGAGGTAAAAAACACCACTGAAAAACGTGATCAATACACGGCAGAAAACATCGGCGATCCGAACGATCCCGATTCGCCGCGCAACCAGGCGCGGGCCATCGCCGGCATCCAGGTCCAGACCAAGAATACGGAGGAGAATGCCCGCATCGAAAAACAATTCACCGCCGACGCCACCGCCATCCACGCGTTCGATGTCTCCAAACACTCTTCCCCGGAGACCATTCGCAAGGCGGCCCAGAACATCGCCGACCTTCAGCTCATCTTGAAGGACCATGCGGATGTGGTGAAGAACCTCGCTGACCTGGATCTGCCCGGCATTATGAAGGATGTCCAATCTGCGCTGGCGAAATTGCAACGCCAGAACGAAGCCAACGCCCGCGGCCCGCAATGACCTACGAAACCCTCCAATACGTAGACGCGACCGGCGCCACGCAAGAGGTGGCCATCCAGAATCTCACCCCGCAAGGCACGATCAGTCTGGAATGGAACCCGCGTTCGCTCGAGGCTTCGGAATTCGTCATCACCTTGCCGCAGGCTCCGGAGACACCGCTCGTCATCCCTTTTAAGTCGCGGTGTATTATTCGCGGATGCAGGGCATCTGCCAATGGTGCCAATAATTCCTTCTCCGCCGGCACAATTCTTTTTCAGGGTCGTCGCACGGATGTGGACGCCTCCAGCCGCGGTGGCGAAGTCTCCACGGTGATCAAGGTCTCCGACCTTTTTTGGGACCTTAAAAAACTCACGTACAAAATGGGCTGGAACGAGCCGACCGGCGGCACCATCACCGCCCCCGTTTACGGCATCGCCTACTTTGCGGACATCGTCATGTTCCAGCCGGACCAGCAAGGCCAGTTGCAGGCGGATGGCACCCACGCCGCCTACGCGCCCGCGCCGTTCGCCGGCGAACTGATCACCACCTGGCAGCAGCTCATGGCCATCGTCTATTACGCCATGAACTTCGGCGGCGCCGGCGCGGAGGCCGTGCAGGTGCAGATGAGCAACGTCGCCGAGTTCACCCCCAGCTATCGCAATACCGATACCGCCCGCAGCATCAAATGTCTGGAGGCCATCGTGAAATGCCTGCAACCGCATCCGCAGGTCCGCAGCTTCATCGATCACACCACCACGCCGCCGACGTTACACTTTAGGGATATACCGCACAGTACACCCGTCAACCTGCCGTACAAGTCCACCGATCCGACCGGGCGCACCCAAAGCCATGAGGCCACGAACATCAAGCCGTTGCCCGACCTGAAGCCCGACCGCGTCAACATCAATTATAAAATAAATGGCTCCTTGAACGGCTCGCCCGTGGTCAGCTTTGCCACCGATACCTATCCCGCCGCCGGCGGACCGTTTTTGCAGACCGAGGATTATTCCGTGGACATCAGCGGCCTGTCGCAACACATCACCAGCAAGAACTTTGTTTCCCACGCCTTCGATCCGACCAGCCTCGATCTCTGGCGGCTCAAGGTCGCCTCGCTCAAGGAAATTTCCGAGCACGGCCAGATCCCCAATGATGGAGCGGCCGGCGCGCTCACCTTCATCAACACCGCGCCCTACGATGCCGTGACCAATCCCAAGGGCATCCAGGTCTTTGACGCGGACCTGAACCCGGTGGATTACGAAGCCACCTTCATCTATTGGACGCCGCATTCCATCTACGCCTGGTTCACGCTCTCCGGCGGCGTGCCCGTGCAAGCCCGCAAGGCCACGGTCAAGGCATTTTTCAATTACGACAAAGTCAACCTCGTCACCGGCGATGTCGAGACCATCACCGAGCAGCAACATTCCTTTCACGTCCTCCTCACCAACGCTCCGACCGCCGAATATTTCATGGAGCAAACGGAGAATGATGGCGAAAGTGCGCCGCCCAACCTCGCCCAAAACATCTTCACCGAGCTGGCCGTGCTGCAATGGAAACTGAACCACAAGATCTGGCAGGCCGGCCCGGACCAGAACACGCCGCCGGCGTTTGTTTTCCCCGGCAACAACATCGTGAACCTGGTCGGCGGCGATCCCGCGTGGACCACCATGAACGCCGTGCCCGAGAACGTGACCATCCGCCTGCAGCGCGTCCTCATCGCCGGCGTCTGGACCCTGCTGGCGCATCAGACCATCGAGTGCGGGCCGATGAACCATCTGGAGCCAAGCTACTACGTGCAGCTCTGGAACATGTTCGCCAACCGGAAAATCCGCCCCATCAATTCCGACCAGCGCCTCACCGGCTTGCCCGCCGGCGGCAACACGGATCTAAGCGCCACCGATGCCGCGGATAATTCGCAGCCCGCCCAGCCGGTTTACGGTTCGCAAATCGTCTGCGCCCCGGACGCGCAAAATACCGGCGTGACCGGCGGCGCCCAGATCACGTTTCAACTCAACGCCCCGACCGGCCAGATCCCCGTGTTCCAACAACCGACCGGCGGCGCCACCACGCGCACCACCGGCGTCATCGCGCCGGTTTACAGCGGGCTCGGGCCGCCCTCGGGCACGGCCGTGCCGCCCGCAACCTTGCCCACGCTGCCCGCGAATACTTATTACCGGGAATTCGATCAATACTATGACATGACCGGCGTCACCGCTTCGAAAGCGCCGGTGGTCTGGCTCTGCATCACGGCCGGCACCAGCACGTCGGCTGTCTGGTCCAATTTCAACCAGTGCTAAATCGATTATGGGCAAATACGATAAATGCTGTTGTTGCTCGGCCGGCGGCGTTTCCAACTACGTCCAGAACGTCACCAAGGTCCGCCCCGAGAACGATTCCGGCGGCGTCCACTACAGCGCCAATCCGTTCCCGCGTTACAACACGGATTACTGGACGGAATTCGCGGGCAACACTTGCATCCCCGGCCAGTGCGGACCCTGGCTGATCGGCGGCGATAAAAACGGCGTCAGCTCGCAAGCCGTGCAAGACGGCGTGGACGACATCGGCGTGACATTTGGTGTTGATCATAATATTTACGACATGCCGGCGGCTACGTCCGCCGGTTCATTGGTGCCCGGCACCACGTATAAGATCGCGACCGTGGGCACGACGGATTTTACCACCATCGGCGCGGCGGCCAACACGGTCGGCACCATCTTCATCGCCAGCGCCGGCGGCAGCGGTACCGGCACGGCGCAGCAACAAGTGGATACCCGCGTGGCCAAACTGTTCGGCGGGCAGTGGATGTTCGTAAAAAAGATGTTCCACGGCTGTCTTGGCTGGTCGAGCAACGACGCCTGTGCGCAAGACCCCAACATCGCTGCGGATCAAACGCATTACTTAACCTGCGGAATCGACGCATCACTTTATATGAACGCGCCCGGCGAGGGCGGGATAGTCAATGAGTTCAATTCGACGGCGACCGGCGGCGTTACGGTGAATCCACAATCAGGAATTCTGACCCACAACCTTTTGACCACGCAGACCAATTATGTGACGCTGTTAGATCAGCCGCGCGTAGAAGTAACCAATATATCTGGCGGCGCGGGAACAGAATGGGACACCTCGGGGAATGTCACCGAAACTTGGTTGTCCGGGGCGACGACATGGATGGACGGCTACTGCGCTTCGGGCGTTTACTGCGGCGAGATCGGCACTCCTACGCAATTCAACACGAACCCGGTTTCGCTCACCCCGCTGGGCGGAATCACGTTGCAGGCGGTGGTCGCGGCGTTCAATGCGGCGGTAATTGCCAATGGTGGAACGCAGCTGCCGGCCATCACCGACCCACAGAATTATAGCGGAAGCGGAACCATCCTATATACCACGCGCCAGACCACATTGAGCCTATCGTGGTCAACGTCTGCCACCGAGTTCCAATGGAGTTATGATGAAAACGGAGCGACCAGGTCTGGCTTCAGCCCGGCAATCAGCGGGGAAAACAAATTCAGCGGCGCAATGACGTTGTCGAACGCTTACACCAGCGCCGACTTCACCGGCGACATCTATGCCGCCGCAAATGCTTGGAACCTGACCGATTTCACATTGGCAAAGCTGCGCACGGACGGGACGCTGGCGTTGGCCCCGCTCTGCTGTTACGACGAGGTACAGGGGGCTATATCACCCCTGGCGGGTTTCCGGCCGGTTACGATGGATGATTATACCGGTTACGTTACCAACGACCAAAACGGGAACTCACCATGGACCACCAGCACCAACCCTCCGTCGCCTGGATGGACTTATGCGCCGTTCAACAACGACAGCCAAGGCCAGCCTTATGACGGAGGCTCCAACCCCAACTGGAGCGGTCCCGCTGACTACAACGTGACCTGGCCGCAACGCGCATGGATTGACCCGAACAATTACCTTTGGAAATATCCGAACGGAAGTTATGACCAGTCGATCGGCCCGCAGAGTGGTGGATTTACCGGCGGCGCAACGCTCATTACCGGCCTGCGCTCTGGCTCCATCATCTCGCACAACCCGGCCGGCTACGACCCGCACTTCTGGTTCAATTTCAAATCGTCGCTGTGCTTGGAGAATGATGACGACACCACATCACTGTGGGATTATCAGATCGGCGGCCAGACACCCGGAGGCTTGCCGCCCGTGGCCCAGCGCTGGCTCGATGTCTGGGAGGCCTGTCCCTATCCCGCCGATGATGCGGATGTCGGCTGTACTCCCACCGCCACTGGCGTGAGCGGCGTTTATCCCTTCGCCTTTTGGAATTACTCCGCCGGCACCGGCGTCTTCGGCAAATACATTCAAGCCACCCAGAAATGGCCGGCGGTGAACTTTGGCCGGCCCTGCGGTCCGGATAAATATGCCGTGGATCAGACAACGGTTTGCTGCATTAACTCCGGAGATGTCACGAGCACGCTCGTCATCCAGGCCACAACCAATGCAAATCTGCCATTGGATATCGGCGGATTGGCGATCGGCAATACTGTGGCCATTAACGGCAGCGGCATTTACCAGATCACTGACCTCTCCTACGCTGGTGGCGGAATATTCAATTGCACCGTTGGCGCGCAGATCTCCGCATTGCCATCCGGCTTCTCCATGTCCAATGGCCAGGGCGATGACGATGCTAATGTCGTCGGCGCCTTGCGCTGGCCATCCGCCCCGTCCACCTGTGGCACGCCGCCGCCCAGCGGTCAGACCGGCGTGTTTTTGGATTGGGCCTTTAACTATCGCGCCCAACAAACTGCCGTCACCTCGCCACCCGCATGGTACGCCGGCATCAGCGGCATCTTGAGCTGCAGCGTCGATCAATTTAATTACAACGGATCCTGCCCCACCATTGTCGGTATCGTGCCTCCGGGATCGCCCGAAACCTGGCGCAATGCCGTCTTTCACAATTCACCCGCCAGCTTGCCAACCGATGATGTCTTCGGCGCGCACTGGCAGGCGGCAGTTTATCTGACCATGCCTGATCCATATAATCAGACACCATTTAATCCCGTTTGCCCGCCCGGCGGCACCGAGGATTCACCCGCTCCCTCGTGGAATGAGGACGATGGCACCTGCCAGGGAGATTCCGGCATCAAGAAGTACTTTCCGCATCATCCGCTCGTCGCGGCATTGTCCACCATGCCCTTCGGCTCCTCATTGCCCGCTGGCGTGAAACTATATTTTGACAGCAGCAATACCTTTTCCCCGCCCAACTGGCCGAACGGCATATACAATTCGGGCAACGGCTTCACCTCGCTCTACACCGACTGGCTGTTCGCGCAAAGCGCCTGCGCCTGCATCAACGGCAGCGGCCGGTTCGGCGGGATATACGCAACCTTCGTCGCATGCACATAGACCTAACCCCCCGCCGCATGGACGGCCCCAGCCATCGGACGCCGTCACCGCCCCTAAAACCGCAAGTGAAGCCCTTGGCGGCCGACGCCCCCACCATCACCGCCCGCCTGGCCGTCTGCCTGTCAAAGTGCGGGAGAAAGCCGGCACAACTCTGCGTGCTCCATTGCTGCGGCGCCCGGCCATTAAGTGAAGTGGCCACTTGGAAACTGCACAAATGCGGCAAGGGCTTTTGGCCCATCGAATCACTGCCATGAGCCAGCCGGCCGGCCGGATGGCTTTAAAGACGCCTTTACGGCACCTTTTAAGACTGCTAAAACGGGGGTGGCCACGGCCGATTTTTACCAGCGACCTTGTGAAACCATTTCAATTCCTTCTGAAACCAGCCGCGCTTTTACAACGCTCCCAGCTTCTGACCAAAACCAGCGGCTGGATTGGAGAATATCGTAGTCAATGAGAGAAATGCAAACATGGCTGTTCCCTCTCCCAGCGGGAGAGGGTTAGGGTGAGGGAGAGAGTGCGGATACATCTTATTTTAAAATGCTCTAGAGTATGTTCAATCGAGGCTTTTCAGAAAAGCCGCCAGCTCTTCGTCTTTGATCTTCAACGTGTGCTTGTCCTCGGGATAGACGCCTTTGCTGACTTCGTTTTGCAACGCCTTGAACGCCTCCACGCGGAGACCTTGCACGCGCGCCTCTTCCTTGCCGATATTGCCGTACACCTTGGCGTGACGCGGGACGTGGCCGGGGTTCGTGCCGAGCACGTCGGTGGCGAAAAGATATTGCACCGTGCCGAGGCCGCTGCCCATCGAGATCAAAATCAATTTATCAAGACGCCGGTTGATCTCTTCGGCGACCCGGGCGGGAACGATCTCGATCTCCACGCCGATCGCGCCGGCACCCTGATACGCCTTGGCCGCGTCAAAAACCTGCCGGGCCTCGGCGGCGGTCTTGCCGATCGCGCGCACGCCGCCGACCCAGGTTGCACGATACGGCACAAAACCGATGTGTCCGATGACGGGAATGTATTCCCGCGCCATCGCCTCGACGCATTTGATGCTCAAGGCCGAATACACCGCGTCCGCGCCGGCATTCATCAGCCGGAAACCGGCGGAAACGGCTTGCTCCGGGCTCGCAGCACGCGGGTCATTGACGTTATGCGCGGCGATGATGAAAACGTCCGGCACCGCCGGCCGAATTGCCGCCAAATCTTCCTCCATGCACATGATCATCTCCACCCCGGCCTCGGCGCAGGCGCGCGCCTCGTTGAGGTTGCTCGTGCGGATTTCCGTGAACGTCCGCCCGCTTTTTTTGGCGGCAAACAAATCGTGGATGGTCAGTTTGGGCATATCAAAAGGTATGCAGGAAAATCAGTCAGGTCGAAACGAAAGTGCGAGGGGCACGGCCGTTCTGCTCCCGGAGTGTGGCCGTCCCCGGCCACTGCAACGTTCAATTTATGGAGGTTCTAAAATACTTGAGAGCGTTCGGTGGTTGTCTATCGCAGCGCCCGGGACGGGCGCACTCCTCCGCTTTCAATCCATCACCGCTGCGAAGCGCAGACCGCGCGTGCTGACGCGCAATTCCTTGAAACCAAATTCCTCCATCAAGGTCTCGAAGATCAGGACGCCGGTCAAAATCACGTCGGCGCGCAATTTTGGCAGGCCGATGATCTCCTTGCGTTCTTCCAACTGCAACCGCCACAGCTTTTTCCGGTGCGTCACAATTTGATCAAAACTCAATACCGTCCGCTCGATCTTTTCGCGGTCAAAACGGTCCAGTTTGCTTTCGATGCGCGCCAGGATGCTCGTCGTGCCGCCGGTGCCGACCAGAACGGCCGGCCCGCTCATTTGTTCCATCACCGGCCCGAGCTGCGGCCGCACCTCGTGATGTAGAAAGTTTTTGAGCCAGTCGCGGCAGGCGTTGAATTCAGATTTTGTCGGCGGGTCGCCGTGCGGAAATTTTTCCATCAAGCGGACCGTGCCCAGGGGAAAACTGTGGGCAAAGCTTTTTTTATCGCCCCGGCCCAGGATGAATTCCGTGCTGCCGCCGCCGACATCGAGCAGCAGCAAGGGATGTTTCGCCAGTTCGGAATCCGTGGCCACGCCTTGAAAGGCCCATTCCGCCTCGCGCGCGCCGGAGATGATCTCCGTTTTCAGGCCGGAGGCGCGTTCGATGGCGCCGGTGAGGTCCTTGGGATTCCGGGCATCGCGCGCCGCGCTGGTGGCGATGACCCGGACCGCGGCGGAATTCTTTTCGCGCGCGATTTCGGCAAACTCCCAGACCGCCTCCGCCGTGCGCGCGATCGGTTCGGGCTGAAGCTGCTGCGTATCGTAAAACCCCCGGCCGAGCCGCGTCTGCCGCGATTCCTCGTGGACGGGTGCGACGACCCGTCCCCGCACGTCGGCCACGAGCAACTTGACCGAATTCGTGCCGACATCGATAACCGCGCGGCGAATGGCTTCCATCCTGTACCCAAAATAAGAAACCGCCCCATGGAAACCAAAGGCAAAATTGTGACATTTTGCGGCCCTCAATTTTTGCCAAAATTTGACCACCCGTCACATTTTTTGGTCGAACTATTTCGAACTTATTCGAATTTATTCGAATTTATTTCAATTCGGCAAAAGTCGTCAAACCCGGTAAAGCCTCTTTCTTGAAACCGCCCACTGCCCCGGGCCTCATGCCCCTATCAACAATCGCCCATCAACTCGTTTCCGGTTTGAGTTACCCTGATTCACTCGGATTCACTCGGATTCACTCGGATTCGGACCCCGTCAGATAGGCTGCCACCCTGTGGATTGGGTTCGTTTTTCTCAAAAACCCAATGTTTACGCGGAATAATTGGGTTCGTTTCGTAAAATACATGTTCGACCCACCGCCTCGCGCTGTCTCCATCAACTATCCCCCATCAACTCATTTCCGACTTAGCCGGTGGCCCCTCCAGAAGGAGCGTCCGGCAAGAACCTTGACGTCTTGATGGTTAAAAATTTTCCCGTTAAGCGCAAATAGCCGCCCATACGCGCAATTATCCGCAAATAGCCGCATATTTCGAAATCCGGGATGCGAAATTCAGCTGCCCCGCACCAGGTTGGTGCGGCTCGGACCGGGGCGAAATAGCTCGATTCGAGCCATCCCGCCCCAGCCCTTGCCGCGCCGTAGTTTTAACGAAGGCGGGTCGCGCCTTTCGGCGTTATGTCAAAGAACCACAACTCAAAGCTCCGCTATGCGGCTTTATGTTCACCACAGCGATAAACCATAAGCTAACAAGGTGTACAATGTCAAGATGTATTGTAAACATTTTTGCGCGGATAAATCACCGCCTCTCGCCTTGGTATTTGAACTTTTCCTAAATCGCAAATCGTATATCGCAAATCTAATTTCAGCCGCCTGTCCGGCCCGGACCGTCCGCCATTGACAACCCTTGATGCGCCTTTCAAGATGCACCGTAATATTCATGGGATATAAGCTGTACCGCCTGCTGGCCATTTTGATTTTTCTGGGTTTTTCCTGGGGTGCCCGGGCGCAAGTCCTTGAGCCGATCAGCATGGATTTCCAGATCCAATTCCAACCCGTGGGTGATGATACCAACAGCCCGGAATTTTCCGGTCCGGCCTATTTTTCCAACGTCGTGCCCGACCCATACACGCCTTCGTTCTATTATATCTTCGCCGTCACCGACACCCTGGAATTTTCCGAAGATCTTTACACCCGGCCGGCCGACATACTTTTTCTGAAAAAGGATAAACAGGGAGAAGTCTCGGTCATCACCACTTATACGAACTTCTCCGATTACACCGGCACGGGTGATTACTATTTCGATGCCTCCGTCCGGTTGACCAAACCACAGATATCCGCCCTTGTCTCCGGCGAACTTTATTTGCAGATCGATTTTCCGACCAACAGCTACCTCGGCCGGATTTTACCGTTTTCCTACGATGACAATGGTCATACCAATTACGTGTACCTCGGTCCCCAGGCCTTTTTTGATTTTAAAACGCCCAATTACCGGCCCATTTCCATCGGCGTCACCTACATCACCGGCCGCACACCCTATGCGGATATCGATGTCAGCGGCGATGCTTCCCTTGATCCGTTTTATTTGCCCATGAGTTTCTCCTGGTCCATCTATCAAGGCCTGCGGGGGGGACCATTGCTCTTCAACCGGACCGGAACGAGCTGGCGCTACAACTTTGCCCCCGGCTATTACACCCTCAACTTACAGGCGCGCGACCGCTACGGCGCCGGCCAATGGGCTTACACCACCATTGTCGTGGAAACAACCCAACAATCAGTCAACGACATGATTTCCAACGTCCAATCGGGAGCCTACGACAATCGAACCGCTCAAAAATTTGTCGCCATCCTTCAACAAGCCTCAAGTTATTTTGGTCAAAATAACTGGCAGGCCGGGTGCGCCCAATTGAAATTATTTGCCGGCTCGTTGAAACCAAGGCAGTTCCCGGCTTATATTTACGACTATCTGGTTATCAACACCCAAAACATCTGCGCCACCTTGGGGTATAAAAATTGAAGCCAAGCCCGGCCATGACCCATACCAGCCAGCCGACACCCATTCGCCTATGAAACCACGAGACCTGTTCAAATTGGCCGTCCGCATCTTGGGACTGATATTTTTATATCACGGCTTGATGTCTGTGCCGGTCCTGTTTCAAGGCATCTACGGCAGCTTTCGCAACGCGATTGGCATGATCATCGCCGTCGGTTGGCCCCTTGTCGTCGCCGTCGCCCTGCTCGGCTTCGCGGCAAAATTCACCGACTTCTTTTATCCAAAATCGGAGGATTGATGCCCGTCCGGGGGAGTGTCCGACTCGGACCTCGCCGCCGCACACCACATTGGGAATTTTTAAGACACGCCTTGGAACGCGCCTCAGCCTCGGCGTGCCCCAACGGGGACCTCTGCAAAACCATTTGATCGACGTGTTGCGTTGGAAAAGCGGTAGAGGGCTACAGCAGGCGAAGACGCCAGCGCGTTGACGATGGTTCTCGAACTTCGCGAAGCGTCTTGGAGTGCGCCAGTCTTCTGGCGCTTTTTCGTCCGATACACGTGGGTCGTGTTCCGGCAAAATGCTGTAACTTTTGCAGAGATTTCTGAAAACGGTTGAACCATCTTTATACGTCCGGAACCAGATCGGTGACTGGACAAATAATCAGGGTTTCGGGACCAAACCCGCCGCCCCGACCACCATCATCTTGGGTGAGGGCGCGGCCTTGGCCGACCGTTGCTGGGTCGAATGCGTGAGGTCCAGCCGCTGGCGCATGGTCGGCTTGTTGATGCTGTATTGCATCGCGGTTTCCTCGGTGATGTCGCCGGCGAGAAAGGCTTTCAACAGGGATTGCTCGAAACTATGCCAGCCGCCCGTGGTGCCGGCCTCGATGATGTCGTGCAGGCGGCGGTTGTCGTTTTCGCCCAGTTCAATCGCCTCGCGCGTGCGCAGGCTGCTGCCCATGAACTCCGTGACCAGCAGGCGGCCGCCGGATATTTTAGGCACCAGCCGCTGGCCGACGACATAACGCAGGGAGCCGGCCAGGCGTTCGCGCACCAGCTGCTCCTCGTCCTTGCCGAAAAAGCCGAGGATGCGCTGGATCGTCTGGCTTCCGCTGATGGTGTGCAGGGTGGCGAAAACCAAATGGCCCGTCTCGCCCGCCGTGAGCGCGATCTCCATCGTCTCGCGGTCGCGGATTTCGCCGACCAAAATCACCTTCGGCGCCTGGCGCAGGGAAGAACGCAGGGCGTCCGGGAAACTGAAAAAATCGCGGCCAAGCTCGCGCTGGCTGAAGGTGGACTTCAACCGCGGATGCATGAATTCAATCGGATCCTCAAGCGTCACCACATGGACCTTGTTCGAGAGGTTGATCTCGTTCAGCAACGCCGCGAGCGTCGTGGTCTTGCCGTTGCCCGTGCCGCCGGTGACGAACACCAGGCCGTTCCTTTCCTGGATGATATTTTTAAAAATCGGCGGCAGGTTGAGCGATTCGAGCGACGGCACCACCGGGGCCAGCCGGCGCATCACCATGGCCAGGCTCCCGCGTTGCTTGTAGATATTCACGCGGAAACGGCACGTGTCCACGAGGGCATAGCTGCAATCACACGCGCCGGTACGGCTCAAATCTTCCTGGAGCTTGGGATTGCCGCCGATGATCACGCGCGCGAAGTCCTCGATGCGCGGGCCGGTCAACACCGGCTCGCCGAGCGACACCGTCTCCAATTGTCCGTGGACCTCCACCTGCGGCAGGCTGCCGGGTACGAACAACAGGTCGGAAATGTCCTGTTGGCTCTCGACCATCAGGCTCAACAGGCGGTTGAAGTCTTGGTTAAGTGTTTCCATACGTCAGATTTTGTTGCGAAACCATACCCCCGATCGGGCCAAGTTCAAGCGGACCGGCCAAAAACCGTTTTCGGAATGCGTTCCTCTGCCTCCACGAACTGTCGGGCCATGCTGCTCGAACAATTCACACCGTAAAATTTTACCGGCCCCGCCCAGATTGTCGAATTGAAAAACCCGCTCCGCAGTCAGTATCTGGCGAACAATCCCAAATCGTAATCCTAATCATGGTAGGGCGGTCGCTGCCGCGCCGCCCAAACTTACCCCAACGGGGTAACGTCATCCAGCCCAGGGTTGATTCGAGCCGGACGGCGAGAATCTACCCTGGGTTACCGACAAAAAATTCCTTCAACCCTGAAGGTGGTTGAACCATCTTGATTTCCCACCAGCCGACATCAGGAAGCTCAAATAACTTTTACTTTTTTCTATTGACCACGAGCCCCAATGAGCGACCCGTTTCCTCTCATTCAACTTTAATCTCAATTTCGTTGGAAACCACTTTGAACCAATCACCGCCAATTCGCCGAAATTCTTTTTGAATCCTCACACGATATATCCCTTTTGCCTTAAAATCAAAAAGCTCACTTAGCGGATAAATTTGCCAGTCTGTCATGCCTTCACCCGGCTTGAGTATCTTAGTAATAAGACTGCCACCAATGTCTTCGTGGTTATAAACTGTGTCTGCTGGTTTCGAATTTGTTTGTATGTCTTTTGCGGTAAAGTTGACGAAAACATCATAATTACTCCGGCAATACATGAAACCGATTGTAAGATTGTTGGTGCCAAGGTTTTTAATATTAATCGTTAACCCGTAACACCCGTTTGTCAGCTTGTTCGTGGCCGAAATGGATAGCGCGACACCTTGGTTCACCGGTCCCCACACTTGGTTGGTTTGCTCCTGGCTTGCGGGTTCAACGGCGCATGCTGTTTTCACATAAAATCCAAAGAGACAAACCACAATTATTGATAGCAACGATGACGCCGTCAGATAATTTTTCATTAGGTTCAAGAGCTTTTTATCCAGGCTGCAAGCATATTGCGGCGAAAAGGGGCCCAATTACTGCACCTTTTCATTTATCCGCCGCCCCTACCCGCCGATCCGGTACGAAATCTTTTTCACCACGGATTTGCCAAAACTGTTCTGCAGCCGTTCCAGGATCTCCTTGCGACGGTAGCGGACGATTTCCGAGAGCCACGGGCTGCTGTCCACGTTCACAAACAGGGTGCCGTTGTGCAGATTGGCCGGCTGCGCATGGGCCGTGATCGAGGGATCGATCTGTGAATTCCAGACCTTGACGATCTCTGCATCGCCCCGGCGCGCATCCAGTTTAAGGTCCTTGAACAGTTGCGGAATCAAGTCGGCGGCGTGTTTCGCCTGGGTGGCCCGCGCCTTTTCCAGCGGCGCATAGTCCACGCCCCGCCACTGCGCCAGCACCTGCCGCCGCGCGCGTCCGGAATTGTTCTTCGTCGCCACGGCGACAATAAACCACACCCGCCGCCCGCCTGCACGTGGAAATGGTGGTAGGGACGGTGCGCCGCGCCGTCCGCGACCGAGCGAAGTCGAGGTCGCAACGAACGTTAGAGAGGCGCGTTTCCCCATCCGCTTCCGGCGGTCCCGCATGCGGGACCGGAGACAGCGCGATGTCCCTGCCCGTTACCGTGGAAAGAACATTGCGCCCGCGCCCGCCGCGCATAAACTTTCTCCTCATGAACGCCATCGTGCGCAGCGGACACCGGATTTCACTCCGGCTTGAGATTGCGTGCGAATTTGCCGCCGTCCGCACCGCCGTCACCCAGATCCACGCCTGGCTCGCCGAAAAGAAATTCCCCGAGGCCGAACTTGGCGCGTGGGAGCTGGCGCTCATCGAGGCCGGCAATAATGCGGTGAAATACGCGCCCGATTCCGCAAAAAATCTGCCCGTCATCTTCGAGATCTCCGCCGGCGACCGTGATATCGAGGCGCGCGTGACGGACCATACCGCCGGTTTTGACTGGCCGGCTGAAATCAAATTGCCGGAGGCCGGCGCCGAACGCGGGCGCGGAATCTATCTGATGAAGTCGCTGACGGACGAAATTCTTTACCTCCGTTCGACCGGTAAAAACACGCTCATCCTGCGCCGGGCGCGGCCGGCGGCCACCGACATCCTGCCGGATGTCGCCCAACTCCAGCAAAAACTCGCCGACGCCGAAACGGCCCTGATGGACATGACCTCCGAACTGTCGACCAGCTATGAAAGTCTGGTCGCGCTGTTCCGTTACAGCTCCGAGCTGGGGGCGCAGACGGATGTGAAGGAATTTTCGCGGAGGCTTTTGGAAGATCTCGCGCAACTGGCCGAAGCCGACGGCGCGGTCCTGCGGCTGGTTTCCGCCGACGGTAAAAATTTGGAGACGCAGCTTGTCCTGCCGGAAACAAACCCCGTTCCGCTGCCGCCGGCCCTGCTGACCGACGATATTTTGAAATCGGTCGAGGTGCGCGCGGCGCGTTCGCGGCAGGACATCTGGTTCAGCCCCGAGGAACCGATGGATAAAAACGACCCGTTGCGCGCGGTGATGCCGGTGGGCAACGGCGTCTGCCACGCGTTTTTTGTCGCGGACCAATTGGTCGGCACGGCGACGCTCGGGCGGCGGGCGGCGAACAAGCCGTTCACCGCCGCGCAGGTGAACCTGTTGCACACCTTCGTGGATTTTCTGGCGATCCAGCTCGTGAACGCCCGGTTGCTCGACGAGCGCACGATGTTGCGCGTGACGCGGCGCGAACTGGAGATCGCGGCGGACATCCAGCGTTCGCTGCTGCCGGCCACGCTGCCGGTTTGTAAACCGTTCGAGATTTCGGCGGGCTGCCAGAGCGCCTTGCAGGTCGGCGGTGACTTTTATGACGTGATCCCGGCGGGCGACGGCGCGGCGCTGGTCGTCATCGCGGACGTGATGGGCAAGGGCGTGCCGGCCGCGCTCTTCGCGGCGGTATTGCGCAGCACGCTGCGCTCGATGCCGCAGTTGTTTTCGCTGCCGGGTGAACTGCTCGCGGCGGCGAACCGGATCCTGCACGATGACTTGTCACGCGTGAACATGTTCATCACGGCGAAAGTGATCTTTTTGAACGCGCGCTGGGGACGGATCATTGCGGCGAGCGCGGGGCATTGTCCGCTGCTGATTTCCGGCGCGCCCGAGAAGGACGGCCCGCGCAATTCCGGCCTGCCGCTCGGCATCGAGCCCAAGGTTTTTTATCCGCAAACCGTGCACACGCTCGCGCCCGGCACCGCCGCCATGCTGTTCACCGACGGCCTGAGCGAGACGCGCAACCCGGCGGGCGAACAGCTTGGCGAGAAACGCTTGCAGCAGTTCCTGTCCGGGGCCGCGGACAAGGCGCAAAACGCGAATGAGGTGAAAGATTTTGTCCTGGAGCGCCTCGTGGAATTCCGCGGCGCCGCCGCGCTCACGGATGACCAGACTTTTGTGATAATCAGAAATCAGAAATGAACCCGAAAAAAATCCTCGTGGCAGACGACGAAGTGTACATGCTCCGCCTTCTGGAAATGACCTTTAAAAAGGGCGGCTATGAAGTCATCAGCTGCCGCGACGGCAAGGAAGCGCTGACGCTGGCCGCCACCGCGCTGCCGCAGCTCATCGTGCTGGACGTGATGATGCCCGGACTGGACGGCCTCGGCGCATTGCGGCAGTTGAAGGAAAACCCCGCGACGAAGGAAATTCCCGTTGTCGTCCTGTCGGCCAAAGGTCATGCCCTGACGAAAGTGGAAGCCGAGGCCTCCGGCGCAGTTTTGTTCCTGGCCAAGCCATTCAGCCCGAACGAACTTTTGAGCGCCACGCAAAAAATCATCGGTTAAGAATAATTGCCCTGTCTTGGCGAATTACAAACAGCCAGCGGCTCGAGTAATTCTCGTGAAGGTGAAATGTCCAACCGCTGTTCCCTCTCCCAGCGGGAGAGGGTTAGGGTGAGGGAGAGAGC
>Ga0210388_10000254_pt1 | contig 46597 bp, 57 predicted proteins | sample IncBWC19OmetaG_FD_155485 | JGI IMG/M metagenome (GOLD analysis project Ga0210388, IMG submission 155485) | Forest soil microbial communities from Barre Woods Harvard Forest LTER site, Petersham, Massachusetts, United States - Inc-BW-C-19-O ...
GTTATAAGTGCAAAAGAAGTGCAGGACTCACTCAAAGCTGGAAAGCAACTCTCGGCATCTGATAGAAAATAAAAGCACGGGCGCGTAGCTCAATTGGCAGAGCAACTGACTCTTAATCAGTAGGTTGAAGGTTCGATTCCTTCCGCGCTCACCATCTTCAACAGTGTTTATGCGGGCTTAGCGCATATTCACTCACTGCGCAAATGTTGAGTTGTTACCGTTTGGTAACAACTCGTTGACCACGGAGGAGAGTGCCTTCCCCATCTCCGCGACCGAAGCGTGGTCGTACAGGTTCTCAGCCAGTTTCGCAGTCGTGTGACCGAGAATGTCTGCCGCCACACGGGAGCGCGATCCAAGGGATTGCACCAGCGTGTTGACGGTGTGTCTGCTGTCGTGGAATCCACCGGGGTTGACCCCCGCCGCCTCGCACGCTGGGCGCAGATAACGCTTCATGAAATTGCTGGGGATGACGGGCGTCCCGGCGCGGGTTCGAAAGACCCACTCCTGCCCCTCACCCAAAGAGCGCAAGGATTCCAACAATTCCGCGTTCTGGATCGGAATCAGACGTTCACTCTTCTTGGTTTTCAGGTTATCGACCTTGCGGTTGTAGACCCGTCGCCTGACCCGCAGCAAGTTTCCATCGAAGTCCGTCCACTTGACGGCGACGGCTTCGCTGATCCGCAACCCTGAAGCCAACAAAAATAGCCATAAAGTTCGATATGGCTCTTTCAACTGATCCGCCACGGCTAAAACCTGTTCGCGTGTGTAGACGATCCGCTCGATGCAGCCCGTCGTCACACACTGCTGGGGAATCGTCAAACCCTTGCTGGGGTCTGACGTGATCAGACCACTCTTCAGCGCGTAGGACATGATGTGTTGCAGCACTACCCTCATGCTGCGCACCGAACTCCTAGAGCGCACCTTGGCTTGCTCGTTCAAGAACAACTGAAGGTCATCGTTGGTGATCGCCGCTATGTCATCATCTTTTAGCACCGGCGTCACCCATGCTCGCAGAGTGTTGACGTAATTGTTGAAGGTAGAGGTCTTGTACGACGGACCCCTGATCTCCTTCCACTTTGTCACTACATCTGCAAAAGACATCGCAATCTTCGGAGCCGATGACTTCGGCGTGGAATCCCCGCCGATGATGCTTCGCAGTAGAGCCTTCGCTCCGTTGCGCGTCATCTCATTCCGCAGACCGAGTTTGACCTTCACCTGCTTCCGTCCGTTTTGTGCATCTACTCGATACATCCCGATCCACCATTTTCCTCTCGGCATAACCGAGCCTTCTTGATAACGTCGCGAAACCATGAGCTTCTCGCTTTCTGGTTTCAACGACTTCCCGGCAGCAATTGTAGTCTTGAGCTTGTCGCTGTCAAAGCGGATCAGCCGACCGTGGCGGCTGTGGGGCAACTCGGAAAGGTGCCGCCGAACCCACGAATCGGAAACCTGTAGGTACTCGGCTGCTCCTTTTATGTCCCAGAGCGGGATGGTTGCCGCTGCGGGCGTACTCGACGAATCGGGGCGGTCCACGAACGAAGCACTCCTTGGCGATGCAGCAATCCGTTCTCACCAAGGGGAAAAGCCGCCCTGATCGAAATTCGATCTCTGCTACTCGATACCTGTCGAGCACCTCAAGAGGTCGGTCATGACCCGCATTGGCTCAACAGGCTATGTGGGTCTAATACTCGATCTCTCGATATCTGTGGTCAGAATCTGAGCTTTCATCACTTCCTCCTCTCGCGGTTCCTCGCATGTCAGTAGACGTAGCAGCGCATCAAAAAACCTCAAATAAGCTGCCCCTTGAAAAGCCTTGCCCAGAGCCTCGTTCAGCGAATCATTTCGTTCTTGTAGCGCATCTAACGTTTCGAGTGATAGCACTGTGATGTCGGTTTCCGCAGTGGCTCTGTTCTGATTCCTTCCCGTTCCATTCAGAGAGTGGAACGAGAAAGGATCAGACACCCAACGGCGACCGACACGCAGCCAGAAGACGAGTCGCAGCGACCGGGGCGTTTCTACGTGAGCATGCATGCTTCCCTCTTGTTCCATTCAGTGAATGGGCCAAGAAGGGAGCATGCGCATGAGCCGTAGCCTAATAAGCGAATACCGGGATCGAGGTGGCTAGACACGGTACGTCTTGCTCGAAGGACGTGCCTAAATGTCTGCCCACGCGAACCCAACCAACAATCTTGAGTTACCGACTTTAACTGCCTCTGAAGAAATTCCCGACATCTGTCGCGAATCCCAACTCACACCCAGCGAGGCCCACGCCGAATACCTCAAATTGAACGGGCAAATCACCGCCCATCTCGATTCCTTTGTCGAGCAGAGAGTCAAAGCTACAAATGACTTCAAAGACCTGCTGACCCCGCTGCTCGACCGAATGCAATCCATGCTCAGCAAGCGCGGCAAACTGCGCAAGCTGCTGAACATCGCCGGAGTCCCATGGTGGGAAGAGTGGTTCGATGGTTTCGAGAAGCGCCTGCAACTCGACATCAGTCTGCGGCAAGTCCAGCGATGGCTGGAAGAGTATCGCGAGCCGAAGCCGGAGCCGGACATCAACGTCATCGCCAAAGCATCCATTCGGCACGTTGAATCGAAGAAGCAGCTTGAAAATCTTCAATCGGCTGTCAAAGAACGCGAACAGTTAAATCCAGCGATTCGTTCTGAGCTAATCCGTGCACTCAAGGCTCGGGCTAAAGCTTATTTGTCTCTAGCCGCGAAGCTGGAGAACGAGGCTGGACGATGAAAGCTCACCAGCGTCTTGTTCGTGAGCTAAGAGCCAAGCTCCCCGACGCGTTGCTTAAAGAGAAGCGCAAGCTGGCGAAGGATTTCAGCCACGCAAGCGTGGAACAGATTTCTTACGACGTTGCGCGAAACGTCATCCTCCCCAATGAGTACCTTGGTTCGATGGGGTCAGCATCCCATTGCTTCGGCTTGTACTTCGGTGATTATCTAGCCAGCGTCGTGTGCTTCGGATCGACCGCAGGCACCAATGTAGCCGCGTCTGTTTGCGGCCCGGAACACGCGAACGAAGTCACCGTATTGGTGCGCGGAGCTACTGAGCATTGGGCGCACCAGCACTCAGCCTCGTATCTGATCCCACGAGCCTGCGACATGATGGCGACGAAAGGCAAACCCATCATCGTCGCTTACAGCGATCCCGCTGGCGGCGAGGTCGGCACGATCTATCAAGCCTGCAACTTTCTCTATACGGGAATGACGAGCGGGTCACAGAGATACAGAGACCCGGACGGCAAGCTCCATAACACTCGCCAAATCCACGGTCTGACCCGCGACCGCAGAAACGGACAACTGAAACACAAAAGAACTCGCGCCGAGCAGAAGCAATTACTGATCGAACAGGGCTGCACCTTTGAGAAAGAAGGCGACAAACATCGCTATGTGTTTTTCGCCGGAGATCGCCGCACCAAACGCCTGCTCCGCAATGCTTTGAGGTGGAAGGTTATTGCGGAGCATCCCCGGCGCAGCAATGACGCCGAAAGTGATGCGGCTGTTGATGAGCTTGCTAAAGGCGGTGACGCCACTCTGAGAACTAATCGGGATTGCCCTTGTGTTGCTGGGATCGCGGCTTGCGAAGAGCAGAGTACGGCGAGGACGGCTGGAAAAGCTGACGGTGTTTCCAACACACATTGCGACGATAGCTCAATGGCAGAGCGCCCAGTCCAACTGGGAGATGGTGGTTCGATTCCAACCTCGTCGCTCCATTTTGTCCCCATCTCCAAGAAGCTGGCGGCCGAATTGGTTATCCGAAACCACTACTTGCACCGCACGCGTACCATCTCCGATTTGGAGATGATCCGTTGTAAGCCCAGACGTGTTCGTGACCATCGCGGACGGATCAAAGTCGTTGTGGGAGATAAGAAATCCAAGACGGCCCTCTGCTGGGGAATTGAGCGTGACGGTCAGATCGTTGGCGTCTGCACCTTCGGCGCACCCATGTGGAGCGTCTCCGCAGGCGTCACAGGTGGAACCCTGCGGGACGTGAAGCTCGGCTTCGGCCGTTGGTTCGATTGTCTCGAACTCACACGGCTTTGGGTCGATGACAGTGTGGCCGAGCATTGCATCGAAAGCAAGTTCGTCGCTTGGTGCTTGAGAGAAATCAAGAAGATCAATCCGAACGCCTTCATCGTGTCTTACGCCGATAGTGCCGCCGGGCATCGTGGCGTCATCTATCAGGCTCTAAGATTCATCTATTGCGGATTGAACGTGCCGTTTACTGACAAGACAGTTGCGGGTAAAGACCACCGCAGCGTGAGCAAAAAGATGCAAGGTGAGAAGATTGGCAATCGTCGCTCGTGGGCTGGGGTGAATGTAGAGCGTAAGAAGCGGTCGCGGAAGCATCGCTACGTAAAGTTCCTCAACCCCAAGGATGAGGGGCTTCTGGCTTGGGAGAGAGAGCCGAATCCGAGACGGGCGGCGTGCCTTTCACCCAACCCTGCGTGAGGCTGGACGTGGGTTGGTGCAGGTCTTTGGCCCTGACTGACCCTGAGTGGCAGTAATAGAGGAAATATGAAGAGGTTGTTGAAATGGGAAGGAGATTCTCGCTGCAACCGGGTATTAAGAGATAGACGAGCTTCACAAACTGAGAAGGATGGAACCATGAGATTTCATTTAGAGACAATGCCCCTTACAGGGATGACAGACGTAATGAGTATCCAAGCCATAGGAATGACGGGCGATAACCGCTTTGTCATCGAGGCTGAAACGGAAGACGAAGCTAGGGAGAAATTGCTCGACTTGTTACAAAAGCGAGTTTGGCAAGGAGAAGTCGGTCCAGCAACAGAAGACGAAGCCAAGGAATTTGAAGAACGGCAGTACGAAGCCTACGAATTGCACGAGTCTGCTGCCCGAATTCACGAGCGACACGTCAAAGGAGTTGGGGAATGAGCAGGCAAGTTAAGCGCCGCCGATCAGAGATCGTGCAAAGCTCGAAGCTGCCGTCAAACGTCGCCGTTTTGGCGGAACTCCTGCGGCTAACAGAACAAGCCGGGACGATGGAAGTTAGCCGAGATTATTTCAGAGCCAATAGCAGGTTCAGAGACAAGTGGAACATGTACTGGCCCTCATTCAAGGCGTTCCTCGCCGCTCGCATGGCGGGCGATGACCTGTACTACAAGGCGCTCGTAGAATTTGTAACCACCGTGCGTGGAAGCACACACGTCAGCGGTTCGGGGAACCTGCCCGGACAAACGTTTAGCCTTGTTGTTCGAGCACCGCGACGCGGTCCAGCTTGCAGTGCGCAAAGGCGATGCTGACTGTCTTTGGCGGTCAATCTCTTCATTCCATGATTCCAAGCAGCTTCGAGACTGTGTACGGCTTGGGATTCTGTTCCTTGTGGCGTTCGCAGGCATAGCGTGTTTGGCGGTCGGCGCGGTTCCACACCAGTGTGTAAATCGCAGGGCGTCGGCACAAGTGGGTGTCGCACATCGGACGGTAGGCTCTGGATTCGGCGAGCAACGGACCGCACTTTGGGCAGTCACTCTCATAGTCAATGCCTTTGCAAGTGCAACGACCACCCAAAGGCACAGTATTAGACGAATAACTCATAAGTAGCTCCAGACGCCGTTCCTTTTCTGAGGGCGGCGTTTTTCTTTCTAGCAATGAAAGCGAAAGTCAAAATTTGTGGACTATCGGAACCGATTGTGTGGACATGTATGAAACGCGGACGAAAACCATTTGAGTTGCAAAAGAAGATGCTGCCGGACCTGATCAAGAAAGGCTTGAGGGGACGGCAGGCAGCGAAAAGGCTTCGGGTGAGCAAGTCGTTGGTCTATGAATGGATAGCCGAACTTGGTCTGCCGAAGCGCAAATACACGAAACTGAGAAAAAATAACTGACTTCAGTAATACATATACGTTGGGTTCTTCGCGAGAGGAATCGGGGCGGTCGGCGTCGTCTCCACCGCCCCATTTAATTACCAACGCTCTCAACAAGCAAAGACGACAAAGCGAGACGATGTGAGCGAAACAGCAACAACATCAAAAACCTGTAGGCAAAGCGAATACGGTCAACGCTGCGGTTTACCCTGCGTCGAAGGTTCGTCTTTCTTCTGTGAGTACCACATCTCAGACAAAGAACGTAAGCGTCTGTTGAAAAAAGCGGAGGAAGAAATCCGCCGTACGGAAATAGTCAAGATCACGCCAGAAGACCTCGCTGCGTTCGAGAAGATCAAAGAAAGCGGCAAGCCCGTCGAGCGGTTCGCGTTTACCGACCTCGGCAACGCGGAACGCTTCCAGTGGCGCAACGAGGGCAAATTCGTGTGGACGGCAAACACCGAGTGGCTGGCTTACGAGAACGGAGTCTGGACAAAGGATGACGGCAAATCAGTGGAGCGTGCGATGCACACGACAGTGCGGCTGATTGAATTGGAAGTCGAGCTATACGACGACGAGGAGATGCAGGACGCATGCATCGGCTGGGCGAAGCGATCCGAGTCCAACGGCAAGATCAACGCGAGCCTTGAGCGTGCGTCCGCGCTGGTCGGTCTGGCGCGAAACTACGAAGACTTCGACGCGCTGAACACAGTATTAAACCTGAAAAACGGAGCAGTAGATTTATGCAATTCGTAAAGCACGACCCGAACCACCTGCAAACCAAGCAAGCCAACGTCAACTACGACCCAGCAGCCAAAGGCCCCAAGTGGGAGCAGTTTGTGCTGGACATCATGGGCGGCGACCAAGAGATGGTTGCGTAGCTGCAACGCTGCTGCGGCTACACCCTAACGGGAGACACAAGCGAGCAGTGCTTCTTCATTCTCTGGGGGCCGGGAGGAACGGGAAAGTCAACCTTCCTTAACGTCATGCGCGGAATCATGGGCACGTACTGCGCGACTGCCGACCCAGAGATGTTCATGGTCAAGCGCGGCGACAGCGGGCAGCCGTTCGACATGGCTGGGCTTGAAGGCGTGCGCATGCTGATGGCGATTGAGACCGAAGAGGGCAAGAGAATCGCGACGGCGAAGCTGAAGCGCATGGTCGGGCAAGACCCGATTAAGGCGTGCTACAAGTTCCGCGAGCCGTATGAGTTCGTGCCCGTGTGGAAGCTGTGGTTCGCGACCAACGACGCGCCGACCACCCGCGCCGATGACGACGCGTTTTGGGACCGCGCCAAGCCCATCCCGTTCACGGTGAAGTTCCGTGGCACGGACAAGCAGATCAAGGATTACGCCGAAGTGCTGGTGAGAGAAGAAGGATCGGGCATTCTAAACTGGATGCTCAAGGGGTTGGAACAATACCAGCAAGGCGGGTTGAAGCACCCAAAGACGGTTAAGGACGCGGCGGATGAATGGCGCGACCGCGACGACTGGTTGGCGAGATTCCTCGAAGAGCATACAGAGCCGACGAAGGACAAGCAGCAGATGGTTAAGAAGTCAGACCTCTTCCCTGTGTTTACCCGTTGGGCGGATGAAACCAAGGAAGCGCGAGGCGTTAACGACAGACAATTCAGCGAGGCAATGAAGCGCAAAGGCTACGAGGCGGAAGTGATCAAACGCGACGGCAAGACACCCCGCGTATGGATAGGCTTGCGCCTAACTACCTTGGTTGAGCGCGGCGTCGGGAGCGGAATAAGCGACCAAGCAGAGCTTTAAGGGTTTCGGGTTTCAGGTCGTTTCATGAAACTTTGTATTGGAACTTCTTCTACGAAAAAGAACCAAAATAAAAGCATAAGAAATGGCGGTTTCATGAAACCCGGTGAAACCTGCAACCGCTGGTCAGTAGCACGCCTCGCGGCATTTTGCAGCACCCCTCAGGGATAATTCACGAACTTTCAAACTCATCTCATGGAGCGGAATTCTCACGGCTTCGGCAGGATCAGTCAAGTTGCTGAGTCAGCGGAATTGCCACGTTTGTTGGCAAAACCCCTGCGAGGCTCCGCAGGAGGAAATCCAGAAATGCGTGCAAGACCAGAAATTCGCGAACGGATTCTGTGTGCCAAGCTTCGCCGCTGGGCACGGATCGGGAGTAGCCCGCACCTGTACCCGAACCGTTCGGTGTCCAATGCCAGACGCAACTATGCCAAGCTATACGCCCGCCACGGCGACCTTGCCCGGCGCTTGAAGCTATCAGTCGCATCGGCGTACCCGCCGATCTAAGCCTCAAGGAATCCGACGCATGGTAAGCACAGATATGGATCAACAGTTTTGGTTCGCCGGATACTGGTGGTGGTTCCCGGGCGCACGGATCGGCGCGGAGTCGGAATTCGAATGGCGAAACAGTAGGGTCTATCTGCTGGAATCCGATGGCAGCGCGGTGGAGGGCATCGTGTTCGCGGGCGAGGTCGCGCCCGATTGACGCGCAAGGTGGGCGACGGAGTTTCCCTGCTCCACGCAGTATTAGATCAGCAGGGGCGGTCAGCACCCGGATGCGCGTGAAATCCACTTCGGGACGGGTATCTCATCCGCGAGACCGCAGGCAAGACGCTAGGAACGCCGCCCTGCAAATTTCGTACAAGACGAGGAAATATGTTAACGATAGACAATGCTAAGAAAGCTCTCGAATTGCTCGATCTGGGCTACACCTACCCCGACATCGAGAGGGAGGCCAGGATCACCAGAGAGGAGAGCAGCGCCGTAGCGAGCGCCTACGACAAAGATGAAACGGCAGAACAACTGTTCCGCGAGTTGCAGTTGGCGAGCGTGCTGGAAGCTGCTGTTGCGAGCCTGCGCTCTGGGGAGGGCTGGCAAGAAAGCACAACCATAGACGTATTCAATGAGATTCTGCACAACTACCCCTCGCACGTGAAAAGGGCACTCGCGATGGCGCTGCTGTCGGGCAAGTTCTAAGGGCGAAGCTTACCGAGAAGAACACTGGATTTGGGAACGGTTCATTTGGACTACCTTTCAAAAAAGTCTGGCGGCAACGGCGTACCCTTTTCATGTCTGTCTATGATCGCCTGCACTCTGTCGCCGTGCTTTTCGCAAAACCATTGCTGATAAATTTTGATTGAGGCTGATTTATCGCACCGCACCTCGTCGCAGTCTGGTTCTTGGACGCCGCCTTCGCAGCGGCAGCCTTTGATCGTGTACTCGCAGTAGTGGGTCATATCTTTAGTTAATACTCATCTCTTGGAATCCGAGCATCTTGATGATCCTGATTGGAGGCTTCCCGCCAGCGTGAACTAGACAGTCGAGAGTCACCGAGGCATCGTCGAACTTCACGGGAGCAGATGGGCCAGCAGCCGTTTCATCGGGCGTCATCGCGGGCGAAACGCTCACCCGATCTGTCATAATCACCCAATGTGCGGTCGCTACCGGCTGTCCCGGCGAAAGCAAATCATCGAAGAATACTTCGACAGCGCCCCGTGGGACGACGACTGGAATCCTCGATACAACATTGCTCCCACGCAGCCAGTCCCAGTGATCCGCCAGCATCCGAAAGAGCCTGTTCGTCAGGTTTCCATGATGCGGTGGGGACTGATTCGACTGATTCCGTTGTGGGCGAAGGACAGGTCGGGCGCAGCGAGAACAATCAACGCACGGTCGGAGACGGCGGCGACGAAGCCCGCATTTTGCGATCCCCTAAAGTTCCGCAGGTGCCTCATCCCGGCAGACGCGTTCTATGAATGGAAGCGCACCGTAACAAGTAAACAGCCCTACTGCTTCGAGGTGAACGACGGGGAGTTGTTCGCTTTTGCCGGACTGTGGGAGCGCTGGCGTGATCCGAGCGGGCAATGGGTGAAGTCATGCACGATATTGACGACCACCCCGAATGCCGTGACCTCGGCTGTTCACGACCGGATGCCTGTGGTTCTCCATCCAGATTCTTACGATTTGTGGCTCGACCCCGGAATGCAAAACATCGCGGCGATCTCGGAACTGTTGAGACCCTACGACGCAGTGCTTATGCGGTACTTTCCAGTGAGCACTCGAATCAATCACGTGGCGAACGACGACGAGGAATGTTCGCGACCTGTGCCGATCGCCGAGGCTCAAAATCGACTCTTCCGCTAAAACTAAGGCTAGAGTCGGATGAATTCCTGTTCAAAGAAGGCGCAACGTACAGGCTGTTCACCAAACGGCTACAATACGGCAATGGAACGGCGCTTCTTGATCCACAAAACGGGAGAAACCTTTACCGTTGCAGACAAGACTGGCATCGGCATTCGCGCTGAAGTAGCTCCCTCCGGAATCTTTGATCCAAGCTGGCACGGTGCTTAGAGACGACAACAATGCCGAACTCTGCATTGCGGACTACAAGGACGAAGGAGCAAGCTAATTTCCTTCGCCATGTGTTGTGGGCACAGAGAAGCAACGAGTGAGCCGGACTTATTCGGGTAGTCGGATTACCGGAGCCTCAGGTCGGCAACAAACGCCAAAATGCTGCCACAGCCGAAACCATGGACTATGGGCTAACGTCTCGTCGTGCCTTCGATTTGCAGCAGAGATGTCGCTTGCGCTGAGTGGTCTAATGTCCGGCGCTTCGAACATTTCCTGTAGCTGCTCGATGTCGTCAATAATGCGTTCAACGTCCATTCCGTCTCAATATCCAACAGAATGACGAAGAGGTCAATCGGGGGCGGTGATTCCATCTCGAACGAATGATGAGGCGCAGGAGCGGGTCGCCAAGCACCGCCCCGAGGCGTCAATCTCATCTCACCGTCCCTGCAAGCGAGCGATTGCGCGGTAGTTTGCATAAACGAGCGCCACTACCGGTACGTAAAACAAGGAGAAATTTGCGATTCCTGAACAGTAGCGGCTGGAATGTGCCTCTATGCAGCGCCAGCGATCAAAATAGACCCAAAGCGTTGAGGAAACAGCAACCATTCCGGCAATGATGATCACAACATCATTTGTTGCTTCTAGACCCATTGACGAAAGTAGACGTGCGATCAATATGCCCACCAAAACAACTTGTCCAAAAAACGCAAATTCAACATAACCGGAAGCATCGTATTTACCACGCTCGATGGACAGGTGCTCGCGCCCTGAATCTCCTACGCCCTGACGCCACGTTGCTGGTGCTGGAATGAGATAGTCCTTCGGAAGTTGCCAATACGCAATCAGTGCCATTACCAATGCAATCCCGGCAGCAATCATCGCCGTATTGTTCCAGTGAGTTGGGTAGAGTGCGTTTTCTTGGGGCCGTGCCGCCGTGAAATAGACTGTCGTGACCGCTTCTGTGGGTTCGCGAACAATCTCGTCCGTTCCTGAATACGTCTGCCCTCCGGTCGAAAATCTGTAGCTGACGCGGTAGGAGTGGGTCGGAGAGCTACCTCCAGTTTTTGTGATTTCCGTATATTGGGTGTTCAGTAGACACTTAGCAGACGAGTCGTACTCGACACGCGCTCTCTTGAGAGACAATGCGACTCCAACCAGTGAAAGGGTGAGCACCACTGCAAATAGGAGAAATTTTGGGTTCAATCCCTTGGGCTGGACGATGTCTGCCGATATCGTTCCCCCGACATCGGATTTGCTGGATTCGAGATGGTCGTTCATGCTGACGCCCTTTTAGAACCGACTGATGCCCGTTTTGTGGTGCGCATGCTAGGGATCGTAGTCACTCTAGAGATTTGCGCCGTATGTCGCTTTGACGCGTTTTGATTTCTTGAAGTAGCTCCACCAGATTGCTACCCCAATCAGCATACGAATTCCAACTGCCAAAAAATTGTCTTGCGACGGCGGGGTGCTGGCAACGGCCGCCGGAGCCGTCAAGATACCACCGACAATCGCTATGGTTGCCATGACCAGTCCAGCAACGAAATATACCTTAACCGCCCTTAGCGCTTTGGTTGCCACGCGCCACAGAACGATGCCCGTGTATATGGCAAACGCAGCGAACACGAGATCGAATCCACCGACAAAAGCGTCCCCGCTATTGAGAGCTTCGAAAAACAGAGCGAGAGGCTGAATAAGGACGAGCCCCAAACAGAAGAGCAACAGCCAACCTCGGATTCCGTTCAATGGATCAACAGTGGATGGATATCCAGTCTCACTCGGTGGTAGTGTGCTCGCTCCCGAGAGCATCCCGATGGGCTGGCTGGTGGGTTTTGCAATCGCGTCCAGTTCCAGAGCAGGGGCAACCCCAGTCGCGGCTCCGGTGGGCGATACACCATTCACTGATGGCACGATTACAGCCACACCACATTTAAGGCAGAATTGCGAATCCTCCGGCATTTTCGTGCCACACTTGCGGCAAAACATCTTAAGCCTCCCTGCTACGGATGTTCCAGTGTTAGCAGTGTTGCCATTTACGGGAGCGTTTTCTCCAACCCGTCCTTAGACATGCAGGTTTGCAACTCCTGAAGTTCCCCCATGGGGCGTCGAGAATTCGTTTCTATTCTGTTGTATCCTCATCGAAACCGAAGTTCTGGTTGACCCTGCGGTTGAACGCTACCCTAGATGAACACTTGACACGTCCGACTACACAGACAGTAATCCCACCCTCTCCTTCGGGATAGTGTGGCAAGTCTTGCAGGTAATCGGCTACCGGGCGACGTTCGAACACGTCAATTACCCGCACCATCCGGCTGCCTTGTTGACTTTTGGTACTCATAATTTCCTGCTCGAACAGAGCTATGCAGTGTCCGTCTACGACACGATTGTGTTCTAGCACTACCGTGTCTTCGCCCCATTGTTTCTTGGCAGATTCCCACCATCCGTCCCTCATTTTCTGAGCAGCGTCAGAGCAAGTTTTCTGTTCAGCTAGACTCGGAGCATGTTTAACCTGTGCGACGGCGAACGTTGCAAGTGTGACGACGATTGCAAGAGAAATGGTCCTCATCATCTATTCCCCGTTAGTCTCAATGCACATAATTTTGGCGCGTTCGCACGGTTTTCTATGCCGTCCACAACACTTCTATGGTCCTGCCAAAGGACTGCTTGGGCAATGGTACTTCCGTAATTCCATCTGAGCGGGTCGGAGGTGGCCAACATGCCCCGGAGAGGGCCGCAAATGCTGGGTCATCGGACCGGAGTGGAATTAGCTTGTACGGGCAGCACCAGCAGAAAGTTGTGTACTGTGCAACAACACATCTTCGGCTTTCCGAATTCCGACTTGGATGTCCCGGTCTAGGTCTAGGTGCGGGACAGTGGAGGCGCAGGCCTCTTTGTAAAGCCTCAGCGCATCTTGTGGTCGGTGCAATCTATTGAGGCACAGTCGAGCCGCACTGATCTTTGCCAGAATCGCTTCGCGTTCCGAAGAGTGGGCGACCGCCAATTTCTCGTATTCGCTGACAGCACGTTCGTACTCCTGCCGATGCTCTGGCACGCGGCAGAGTTCGAGCCAAATTGACGGTGGCAGATTTTCACCGCCTGCGTTCAAGAAATCCTCGTAGTCTTGCCAAGCGGCTTCTGATTCTCTTGCCCTGAGATGTAATTCGCAGAGTTTAGCCGTCGCCTCCCGATAGGCTGGAATGTTACTCGCCCGCCAATAGACCGCTCGGAGGAGGTTCCATGCGGCGAAGGAATCAACATTCCTTTCGAGATATTGATTGAGAGCCACAGCAGCCTGATCCAGTTTCCCACTCTCTATGAGATCGTTTGCCTGAACGATTTCGGCATCGGGCGTCCAAGACACTTTCTGTTCAATTGCCCGGTGTACCTTGTGTTCAAGGCCGGAATAACGCAACGCGACCGCTGCAAGCGCACCAAATAAGAAGCCCCCAACGTGTGCCCAATGTCCAATTCCGTCCCTTGGGCCCATCCCAGAGTTGATTTCAATCAACACCCAAAGGGGCAGAAGCCAATATGCCCGCATCCAAAACCGAAAATATGGAAACAATCCCAAGTCGAAGAGCCACATCATCCTGATTCGCATTTTCGGGAAACCCACCAAGAATGCACCCATTAAGCCAGCTACGGCTCCCGATGCTCCCACTGAGTGCACGATGCTTCCGGGACTTGCCCAAGCATCGAACTGGCACGCCACTGCGCCCGCCGCAAGGTAGACAAGGAGGTAGAGTGGTCGGCCCCAAGCGTCCTCCAGCACAAATCCAGCCAGCCACAAGAACCACATATTGCCGAGCACATGCCACCAGTCAGCGTGAAGGAATGTCGAAGTTAAATAGGTAATCGGCTGGGGATTCGCGGGCTGAAAGGCGTACCGCTCTGTGATGGATGAAGCGGTCAAGCGTGAGTATTGGGCTTCAAGCGAATCCATTTCTGCCTGTAATTCTGTCGGGTCGTCGATCTGCCGAATTCGAGCATGCCAGTCGTCAACCGCATCAGAACTAGGGTTTTGCATCTCGGCCCATTCGTCTGGAAACTGACTCTGAACTCCGGTGACAAAGATTCTTGCGTCGGGGGCAACAAGTAGACTCGGGTGCGTAGCAGCAAGAATCAGAATGTGTTCTCGTACCTCCCAAAGCCGCGAATCTTGCTCGTCTACGACACGACGGGTAGCGGCAAAGATCGCCAAATTCACGAGGATCAGTGCCAACGTCACAATCGGCCAACGGCGGGCCGACATGTTCTCGTGCTGGATTGGGATAATCATGTCCGAGGCTGCACTCACACTTGCTTTGCGAGATGCCGAAGTTTAAACGTCACAGCACCAACTTTGCCCCGGCTGACGTTGCCGCTTAGCCTCGTTTTATACTTCACCCAGCCAAACCAGATGGTGAAAGTCCCAAGAAGCTTTGCGGTTCCCGTCTTCATGAACGCCTACTTGTCGTCTTTTCCTGCTATCGTCAACGACGACTTCTTGTCTTTTCGAACACAAAAGAAGACTCCGGTGCCCAACAACAGCAGGGCGAGAGGCGAGGTCATGCGGGCGATCAAGACCGCTAGCACGGGTGCGAGGCCCTTCTCGGTTGTCACTGCATAGTACGTGGGCATCGCAGCGGAAAGGACGATCAGTAAAGCTCCCAGCTTCTTCATAATTCTTTCTTCTCCCGAAGGTTCAAGATTCCCGCAACCAAACGATATTGAAAGACGACCGTGGTACCGCTAGTGCCCGTTGTGACTGGTACATCGTTGGCCCGCAACTCAAACGTAAACACTCTCGTCCGAGTAATAAATTCTCGTGCATCATCGACGCCATTTATATGTAACCAAAGTCATGCTCGGCAACGGCAGCGCTTCACCAAAGCGCCAATCTCGACAGTCCACGTGACTGACGTAACCTCCCTACACGGCCGGAAATGCCGGAAACTGTGATTATGCGTTGAAAGAGCCGAGCAGCCATACCGCCTACGCCGCCAAGGGCTGCTGTTCAATGCTCCTACTGGAGAACACAATGAAGAATCTTGCCTTGGTCGTCGTTGCGGCTTTCGTTCTGCTGCTGTTGGGAAGCAGTGTTTCGGCGCAGGACACGAGCGCAGTGAACGTTCAAACTAGCTGCGCACACTGGGCGAAAGTCCGCGTTGACAAGCACAAACAGTTCAAGGGCGACTCGAACGACCTGTATCAGACGGGCGTGTGCTTGGGCTATTTCGACGGTCTGATGGACGGAATGGACAATACGGGAGGCTGGCAGCTTGAGGATGGAACCAGTGCCGTATTCCAGATCAAAAGGTCGGCAATCAGCTCTACGTGGGATGTGATACGCGCTTTTTACACCTATGTGGATGCCAACCCGTTGGCGAACGGCAAACCAGCATGGAGCGTACTTCAAAGCGTTCTACGAACAAACGGTCTAGCCACCGTTGCGCCACAACCCTCGAAGGCCGAGCCCCAAGCGTCAGTGCTGACTGACGAGTGCAAACGCGGGGCAAACAATGTGATTAGTCAGTTCAATACCGACAGCGACCTCAAAGCAATTGACACTCCAACTCTGGTGTCCGTCAGCGGCAAATTGCGTGAGTGCCTAGACACTAAGGGCCTCACCGATGCGGATTCTGTTCTGCTTCTGTTCGCTCAGAACCAAGCAAATCTAGTTCTGCTCGACAGGGCTGTAAACGTGCTTGATCGTCATGCTCTGTTGCCGGAAGTGAGAGCGGAACGTTCCCCTTCGAGAAACACGACCGTTTCACACGTGCCGAGCGGGACAGGATCAGAGCAATAGCAATCGTTGACTCTCTGTAAGGTGGAAAGCCGTTGAGAAAGAATGGTGCTTGAAATGTGGGACAACTTCATCGGGCAGCAGATACGGAGATGCAATCGGAACTTTCTCATAGCAAATGTCGTCTTCGTAGGAGCGACCGTCGGGTTTGGTTGGCTGTTCGGAGCGATTGCTGGGTCTGGATCGCTATTTCTAATCATTCCCCTTTTATTGGTGGCCGTATGGAACTTCGTCTGCTGGAACCAACGAACAAACGACTTTAGTCGTCACCCGATCTGCAAGCGCCTCGCGCATATCGGCCCCATTGAACAAGTCGTTCAGCAGATAGAAACAGCGATTCAGACGAATTCAAAGGACAAATCCACGAGCGTAGTGCTGATAGATTCCAATATCTTTTACAAGTCCTTTATGCTCTTTGGCCCTTGGCTTTTCAAGAAGGAGATTTTCGGCCTTACCTGTTTTCGCGTTTCGGATATTGTCTGGCTGTACAAGAAGACCACAAATTACTCTTTTAATTTCGTCCCTGCGGGTACGTCGCTCGCGGTTTTGCTGTACGACCGTTACAACTCTTCAACTGAAATTCAGGTTAGCGAGCAAGAAGCCACATTGTTGATGAAGCTCATTTGTCAGCAGAACCCATGGGCGGTGGTCGGATTTGACAAAACCTCGAAACGGCTGTGGAGATGGAAGAGACGCGCATTCATAACCGCCGTCGATGAACGGCGAAAAGAATTCTCGAAAGCGGCAACAGCAAGCGCAGGGAAATGATGTTTGCATAATGTGGAAACACTATGCTGGCCAGAAGCCAGTGTCATCGGAGCGGAGTGATGGGCACTCGGGGGTATGGAACCGCACCAGCCAAGAGCGCGTGCGAGCAATTTCACATAGGGGCGGACTGGCCTGTTCTCGTCGTCGAGGACACGGAGGATCGGATTTCTTGGTTCAGGAAGCGGATGCCCAAGGCGGTCTTTGCCAAGAATGCTGAGACTGCATTACGTGCGTTGAGCCAGCAGGACTTCAATGTCGCTTTCCTCGATCATGACTTGCATTGGATGCATGCCGACAATTCCATCTTCAAGGGAACGGGGAAAGAAGTCGCTCGGTTCATGGCGCAGCAGGGGTTCAAAGGAATAGTCATCATCCACTCCAAGCACGTGGAGGGTGCAGCGATCATGAAGAGGCTTCTCCCGAACGCGAAGCTGGCACCATTTGGGACGTTCGACATCGTTTCGGAGGTCACAAAAGGTGCCTTCTGACGAACTGCAACTAAGAAATTCGAGTTCCAGCAATATCGACCCTCCTGAAACGCACGTGGTCACGTCTGAAGCATCATCTTCGACCGAATTAGCTCACACGGGAACGGGGTCGCTGCCCCTGATCGAAGACGACCACGACTTGGTGCCGCTGCTCCGGCAGGCGTCAAACAAAGAACTTGAGCCCCTCGTTAAATACATAGTCGAGAATGGCGGAGTTACCGCCCAGATTCATCGGATACGAGCCTTTGGGCAATACTCACCTACCGGAAACCACCGGATGTATGCCGATGACATCGCAGCAGAGATACAGAAGTTCGGGGCAAACACTTTCTGGTGACAGGCGTTCCGAAACGGTCGGGGGAAGAAGTACCGCAAGATTCTAAAAAGCGTTGCCAAGCGATGCGGCGTCAAGGCTGGGCTTTGGGAAGAAACAGCCGAGATAGAAGAACGTGTTCTGGTGGCGGTGCTGAGCAAGGCATACGAGGGAATGACCGAAGAGCAGCGTCAGGAGATGCTGGAGACCCTGAGAATACAGAAGCTTCCCGGAGGAGGAGGTCCCGTTACGGTTGCTGCCTTTCAGACTGCTGTTCAGGCGACAGGATTTGCGCCTTACAAGCTGGCAGTCATCGTCGCCAACGGTACGGCAAATGTGGTACTGGGTCATGGGCTTGCATTTGCCGCGAACCGCTGGTCTTACAAAGGGGCTGGCTCTGTTTGCCGGACCCATAGGTTGGGCGCTCGACGCAATATGGGGCGGCACGATCCTAGCTGCACCTGCATATCGGGTGACCGTTCCTTGCGTGGTGCAGGTTGCGTTGATCCGACAATCAATGCTGCAACGACAGCGGCAAAGGAAATGGCGAATACTCCGTAAGGTCGGACTGCCTGTGTTGGTCACTGTTGCACTACTGCTGGCAGTGCTTGCCGCACGGCATTTCATGAGGTGGTAACCCGATGAACAAGAATTCGGAGGCATGCGCATGAACGTCGGTGGATTCTCGATATGGCGGCTGATAGGAGTTTCTGCCTTCAAATCAAGGATTTCCCGAGCAATCGGCATTCCGTTGACGAAGAGCGGACGACGCCGGAAGTTGGGGGCGTTCATTTTCAGGCTGTTTGGGTTCTGAGGACAGGGTGCGTGAACATAATCGACTAGCAAAAACGTGATGGTCGCATCGCGACCGACGCGCCTCTGGACGCACGAAGCCTAAATGAGGATGGCGGCGATGGTGGTTCTGGGGTATTTCGTCGTTGATCGTCGGGTTGTCATCGATTTGACCAGTCTGAAATCGTCGCCTAATTCGTGGAGAAGTCTAGCGGCTGCAACGTTGCTTCTTGCCGTCCAAGTCCCTGTACTTAGCCCCTGATTCGGCCAGACTGCAATATTGTTGCCTCCAATAGTCCCAGTTCGAGCGCATCTGGTCTCCAGAGAGTGAGAGGTTAATCTTCTTTGGATTCTTGTAATCCCAATCCCACGCTTTCAACTCCCACTTCGCCCACTTCAGATTTGGGGGATTGGGCGGTGTCAAACAATCGACTCGATGCTTCCCGAAGGCAATCCAACTGCCGGGATTGGTTGAGCAATATTCATCAATCTCAGTCTGTTCGGCAGAACTCAGCGGGGCTGACGGACAATCTATCCTGACACCGTCACCTGTGACATACGTTGATGTGGGATTGGCCTTGCAAAAGGAATTGATGTGGTGATTCTCGACTGAGCGTGCGATACCTGTCCCGATGGCACTGCCGAGTGCTTGACCGAACGCCCCGCTCTGGTCGCTTCCGGCGTTTTGGTCGTTACGCGCCGGAATTGTGCTCGTGTTTTGGTTCGTCGGTTGGACGGTCGTCACTTGGTTATCTGTGTCGTGCGTTTGATAACAGAGTCTCTGCCACTCATACTCATGCGTCTGTTCGTTCAGGACTTGCTTCATTTCGCATTTATTCGTGCCGATTGGAGGAACTGTCGGCGCTTCGATTGGTTTGACGGATGGTGGAACGATATCGCAGACTCGTGGCGCACATATTGGTCGAACCGCAATTGCGGACGTACAAACCGCCTCAACCTTACCGTCAACGCAGGCACAGCGACAACCTTCAGTCTCTTGGGCCACTGCGTTCGTGGTGACCAGCCCTAGTGAGGCGAGCGAGATGGCGATTCTGAGAACTTCCGTGCGGAAGAGACCGTTCATGCATTCTTCCTCCCCACCTACACGTTATCGCCTCCCCGTTGATTCGGAGCATTACGTGTGTACCATCACCGGAGTGTCGAGTGTGCAAACGAGCCCGTACGCGAAGTACTGCGACAGAATCGCCCTATCGGTCAAGAAGGTATGCTGGCTGACCGTCTTCCCGCGAGGCGAAACAGGGGACGAAAGGCCGCGAAAAATGAGATCGCCGATTCCAGCCTTTTGAGACGGCACCAACTAAGCGTCGAATCTCTTGTTTCATAAGCCCGCTGACCATGCCTTTACAATTCTGAACTATGCCCGGTCGAGAATGCCATCACTGCAAGCAGTGGATCGAGGACGGAGAAGAGCATGACTGTTGGACGACCACTGAAGCGGCTTTGACGCGGGAACTCTCCGACGATCTGCGGGATGCTTGGGAAAGGCTGCGCGAGACAGCCGTCTCCTTCGGCGATCAACGGATTTACGCTTCGCACAAGGCGATCATGTTCTCGCGCAAGTCATGCTACTTCTTTGTGCGCCCCAAGCGGAATTTTCTCGAACTCTGCGTTTTCCTCGGTCGCACGCTGAAGGCTCCCCAAGTGCGGCGAAGCGACCCCGCATCGAAGTCCAAGGTGTATCACATCATTCACATCAGGCACCGCGATGAAGTCGAGGCACCGATTGTTGATTGGCTTCGGGAAGCATACGAGCTTTCTGATGTGCTTGTGTCGAAGGGCAAAGCTCGAACCCACTCTGTTAACAAACGACGACAGTGACATCCCCATCCTGAAGCAAGCCAAAGCCGAGGACGCGAAGCTGCAATAGCTCCCCCACTTTAACGACTCGTGCATCCCTGAAGCGAGCAGTAACACTCCAAATATCTTTGGTAAGGCTTACCATTTTTCCCCTCGAATTCTGGACGCTGCTGCGCAAATTCCCCTATTACTGAGACTGGGAGTTCGATTGACGATCCGAGAACTGATCGCAGAGCAGCGGCGGCGCTTGTCCTCTGTTAATCCAGCAGAGCGACTTGCGGCGGCACTACTCATCCCCAGCGTGCTGGCAAAGCGACTACGCGAACTCAGTGATTTCGATCTTGGGCAACTGCTGGAGGATGAGGTCTGGTCGAATCTGAACCTGCTCACTCCCGAATCAACTATCTGTTTAGCGGCTGTTGATCGGCTGCGCAGGCACGTGAGCCGTCCGCACAAACCTAACGAATCCGAGGGAGGAATCTAAGCTAATGAAGACAGCCGCCATTTATGTCCGCGTGAGCACCGCTGATCAGCACGTCGAAAGCCAGCTTTACGATCTGCGCGAGCTTGCGGCGCAGCGTGGCTTGGAGGTCGTGCAGGAGTTTAGGGACTGCGGAATCTCAGGAAAGAGAGCGAGACGCCCCGGTCTCGACGCGCTCATCGCCGATGCACGACGCAAGAAGTTCTCCGTGGTGCTCGTTGCCGCGTTCGACCGGGTCGCGAGGAGTGTCAAGCACTTCCTGCAAGTCATGGACGAGTTCGACAGCTTGGGCGTCGTCTTCATTTCCCGACGCGAAAACATTGACACGAGCGGTCCCATGGGACGTCTCCTCCTAACGCTGATTGGCATGATTGCCGAACTCGAATCGGACTTGATTCGAGAGCGTGTCTTGGCAGGGATGCGCAGGGCGAAGCTGGACGGTGTGCGGATCGGGCGTGCCCCGATGAACTTGGATCGCACAGCCATCGTCCGCGACCGACTCAACGGAATGACACTGACGGCTGTGTCCAAGAAGTGGGGTGTTTCCCGCAGCCTAGTTTGCAAGCTGGTTAACAGATCACGTGCTGGTGACGAAGGGTTCGTGCAGCCGCCAGCCCGAATTGTTGATGCTGCTGGCTTTGTTGAGTCGAACTCAGCCGGGGCAGGTTGGTGACGAACTTATACCTTGGTGACCTCGGAGGTGGAAATGACTGACACCCGGAACAAGGCTGACCAGATCGGGAAGGTGTTTGCCGTCCGCAGTCGCGGGCTGCTCGAATGCCTTGTGTGCGGAGAGCTATTCACGCGAAGCACCGCCCCAGAGCACGCCGAGGTGGATTGCCGTCCAGCGGTGGAGTTTTGCCTGCTTGAACCAGTGGGACATAAGAAGTAGCAACGTCTTTAACTTCCCCAAGAATTTCGCTCGTCCCTGATTTGGCTCGGAACGAGGAAAACATGCCTATGCAATCTACATCGCCGACCGAAACAATCGAGTGCCCCTTGTGCGCAGGGCAAGGCGAACTCACACGCGCAGAGATTCTGGATCGCCTCGGCGTCAAGGACTTCGCCCGCGTCGCCCAGCTTTCCGCCGAAGAAGCCTTCCGCCTGCTCCAGAGCAAGCACGACCGCGAGCATCAGAGCGCATGGTCGCGCTTCGAGACGGAACTCGCGAAGAGGACTGCCGAGATCAGGGAGCAGCACAAAGACGCGCTTCGGTCGGCACAATCCGAAAGGGATGACCTCGTTCGACGTGTCGAGAACTGCTTGAGGGAGGTCGCGGAGCTTCGCGAAAGAAACCAGCGGTTGGAAGCGGAGATGGCGAAGGTCGCCAATGTGGGCAGGCGGGAAGAGATGGAGTTTGCAGAAGAGGCGCGAACATGGGCGGGCATTACCCTCAGCGAAAAGCTCCCAAAGAACGGCGACTTCCTTCTCGCGTACCGCGATCTGAACGGTGCCCCACTGGAGCCGCGCATGATCGTTGACAACAAGGATAAGGCTTCTATCACCGAGGGCGACATCAGGAAGATCATCCGCGACGCCAGAGAACGTCGGTGCCCGGTGGGAATCATAGTCGCACGGGAAGAAAGCCAACTTCGGCAGCACGACCGCGAGCGGCGGTGGGGTCAGGACGAAGGCGTATGGATTCTGCGGACGACCCGTCAATGGCTTCCCCGCGACCTCGAAGTGCTTAAGCCCGTTTTCGAGCGGATGCGAACCGAGGGCGCAAATTTCCTCCAACGGAACTCAGCGCTGGCGGAAGAAGTGCGCCGCACGTTCGTTGACCTTGACGAAGTCGAGCGCGAGTTAAAGAAAGCAGCCAAGGCAATCGAGACTGTCTCGATGATGACCGCGAAGTACAGGGAACGGCTGCGGGCACTCTGCGATACCGCCGCAGCGACCAAGATCGCCCCAAAGTCGGAACATGGCGGCAGCATTGCGGCGGCGCTTAGGCGTTAATAAAACGGAGAAAACAATGGAAATCCTAAAGAGCCTTTTCCGCAGCATCGTTCGGTTGGTCGCTATTAACATCGCGTTGATTCTGTTCTTCGCCTCGGCTCCCCTTCTCTACGTGACCGTGCCGTTTTGGTTTCTTTTGCACGTCAAGAGGTTAGAAGTTATCTCCGACATGATAACGATCTATTTGTTCTGCGCTCCGTTCGTTTGCGGGTTCTGGATGACCATCGTGTGTCACTGGAAAACGGTTCAGAGAGTGCGGCTTGCTGGTGTCAGAGATTGGCGCGAAGCTGAGGGTGGAATGGGCTGCACAGTGGCAAGGTCTTTTGGCTTCTGGTTCCTCGGATTCTTCGGCACCATTGCAGCACTTTTCGTTTTCTGTCACTTTGCTCATCCGCTGATTTACACGGCTACAGGTAGGCTGGAGTTCTTCGCGCTGGCACCGTTCGCGGTGTTTGCGCCCATTTGGTTGGTGCTGTTGTACCGCTGGACGCGGAGCAGGAAACGTGAGGACTTCATCAGCGGGGCGAAGGGCGACCGCGAACTGCGCGAGAAATTGCATGCGATCTCGCTCCAAGCCAAGAGCATGCGTAGACAGAACGCGCACTGACAGACCCGTAACGAGAGGGAGGAAAATTGATGGACTATTTCCACGTGTTCGTGCTCACGACCCTGTCTCTCGACAAGAATGGCAACGTGAAGAGTCGCAATGTTGCCGTGACTTTTGACCTCTTCGAAGCGGAGGATCACAGAAACAAGAGCGTGGAGAACGACTACGACGCCTTCGTGGTGCCGGGCGACTGGCGCGAGGATGCCGAACAATCGAATTTGGTTCAAAGCCTTCCGCGACCTTCGAGAAATGGTGCGTCGCAAAGGCAGGAGGAGCAATGAGAGAACGGGCACAGGCGTACTTAGATCAAGGTAAAACAGTGTATGCAGCAGGGCTGATGCTGAAGCTGATCGAGACGGAACCAACGCCTGAGAATCTCGAACTGCTCGCCGACATTTACATGCGGCAGGGGTTGTTTGATCACGCGAAAGCGTTGTACTTGCGGGTCGTGGAAGCTGGGCTGAAATGAAGTCCGTAATACAGGAGGAATCGCGGGGATGAGCACGAAGATCAGCAAGAGCAAATTCGTCGCAGGCGTGCAGTGCCTCAAGCGTCTTTACCTGCAAGTCCGCTCGCCAGAGTGGGCAGCGCAGCCGAGTGCCGCCGATCAAGCCATTATCCAGCAAGGACACGATGTGGGCATGCTCGCACGCAGGCTCTTCCCCGGAGGAGTGGAGGTGTGCGAGCGCAGTCTCGATCAGGCGATCCGCACGACACGCGAGCTATTTCGTGATCAATCCGTGCCTGCAATTTTTGAGGGCGTGTTCGAGCACGGCGGCGTGCTGGTGCGCGTGGACATCCTACATCGGCGTCGAGACGGGCGTTGGCGTCTGATTGAAGTCAAGTCCACGAGCGACGTTAAGGATCACCATTACGAGGATGTCGCGATCCAGTACCGCGTCGTTTCGCGTTCTGGCGTCGATGTCGCGAGCGCCTGTTTGGCGCATGTGAATCGTGGCTATGTGTTCGATGGGCAGAACATTGACGCGAAGCGGTTCTTCAGGATCAGAAACCTCACTCGCCGCGTCGAGAGATTGCAGCCGAAGCTGACGTTCCAGCTTCGATCCGAGTTCACCATCCTCGCTATGCCGCAAGCACCGGACATCGCGCCCGGTCGTCATTGCACCGATCCGGTTACTTGCGAATTTTTCGATCACTGCAATCCTCCGCGTCCGAACGACCACATCGGATACTTGCCCAGACTACATGCAAGCGCGGAAGAGGCGCTGGAGGAATTGGGCGTCGAGTCCATCCATGACGTACCAGATGACTTCGAGTTGACCGAGATTCAGCGGCGGGCTGCCACGTGCGTGCAGACTGGGGAACAGTGGCTCAGCCCTGAACTGGCAACGGAATTAAGCGGGCTGAAATATCCCCTCTACTTCGCCGACTTTGAAACAGTGAACAAGGCGATCCCTCCCTTTTCCGGCATGCGTCCCTACGACAACCTGCCATTCCAGTGGAGTGTGCATGAGCAAAGAACGGCGGGGGCAGCGCCGGAGCATTTCGAATTCCTTGCGCCAAACGCTAGCGACCCACGGCGCGAGTTCACCGCCTCGCTGTGCGCCGCGCTGGGAGAACGCGGCAGCATCGTCGTGTACTCGGCGTTTGAATCGCAGCGGCTCACCGAACTTGGTGCGTCGTTGCCCGAATTCGCCGACCGGATCACGAAGATTCAGTCGCGCCTGTGGGACATGTTGCCTTTCATTCGTAACCACGTCTACCACCCAGCGTTCGCTGGATCGTACTCGTTGAAAGCAGTGCTGCCTGCGCTTGTACCCGACATGAGCTATAAAGGGATGGAGATTGCGAACGGGCAGGACGCCGGAATCGCTTGGGAGTCACTTGTCCGTCGCAGCTTGGATTACGACGAGCGCAACAGGATTAGGAAGGCGCTGCTGGACTACTGCGAGCAAGACACACTAGCACTCGTGAATCTGTTGAAAAGCCTCCTGCAAAAGACAATAGGCAAGTGAAACTCTTCTTGTCCGCACATTACACAGGTAACATTGAACCGCCCCAAAACTGACGGACAATAGTCTGCGAGTGACTCGCGGTCTTTCCTTGATTGCAGTCAGAATCGCTGTGAATCCCGCGAACACCACAGGATAAGTATGAAGACAACCACAGATATAGGGCCGCAAGTATTGAATGACGTTCGTCGGCAGCTTCAGATAGACGATCAATGGGTGGTTACAGAACCACAGAGCTTTGTATGGTGGGGGCAACGCCTTCGGCAGAAAGTTGCCGCCGAAAAAGCCGTCACGCGGGGTGGACTCGGCATCGTCAAAATTTGGGCTGAAACTGATCTGCTCACCGACGTGCCAAATGAGTCGAAGGTGGAAGCCTTGATTGGAGTTCTCAATTCCACCGCCGCTCTCAACACGCTCTTATGGCGACCCAACGAAAGCCGTCTGTCGCTGCGTTGTGCCAGTTACATCTACAGCGACATTCGTGGATGGATGACGGGGGTTTTCTGCTCCGCTGTGGCAATGCAGATCGCCGAAGCGGAAGGACGCGCCGAATCCCTTCAAAAGTTGTTCGGTGGACGAATTCACTCTTCTGCTCATCCGACCAGTGGAGTGAGACAGGAACCGGACGACATGCTGAACGTATTGAGTGTCTTTCGAACCGCCAAAGACGCCGTCTCGCCTTTCTACGGCTCCGAAATGTTGAACTTGCTCGCATCATTTGAGAAGCAGCTACCTATGACGGGAGACCAATCGGGCGTAACCATAGAGTTCCCATTCCCCGATTCAATACCTCCCACTGCCCTTGTTCGGCTGCTCGCCGATGTGCCGCACCCGACCTACGGAACTGGCGTAATGTTCCTTATGAAACTGCCATCGTTGCCTTCCGGTCGGCCGTCAGGCGCAAAATTGGCTAATCTGCTCAACCTCGCTGAACTCGACCAGATCGAATCCGGCTACGGCCTCGGTGGGTGGTGTTTGGATGTCGAAGACCAGAAAGGAACCGCCTACGTCGGATTCTTGCCTGCGGCCATGTTCATGCCCGGCCTGCTGAACAACATCGTTTCGTCACTATCCGCGAAGGCTCGGTGGGCGCATTTCTTCTTGGATTTGGGAAACAATGCCGAGCAGGTTAGCATGTGGCACAAATTTCAGTTCAGACTGCTTGGCTTGCTTTCAAAGTCAGCAAAGGCTTGAGTCGGTTTCCGGGTTTTCCCAGCACCAAATCCCAATTTTCGAATTCCGGACAATTTAGACTGGGGAACGACTAATCCATTGTGTCTGCTATATTTAGCAGTTCGCTTTCCCCAAGATGGTGAGTCACCCTCCTCGGAGCCACGCTCCGTTGAGGGTAACTCTCGCCTCAAGGAACTAGAACCATGCTTCTGGATCAGTTGAAACCGAACATCATCGTGCGTGGGCCCATCTTCCCTGAGCCCGTTCAGGTGATCGTCGCGATCCCGATGGGCACATCAGTAAAGCTCGTTGGGAAGGGACTGAACACGAATCAAGTTCACGAACCGATCCTGAGCTCCGAGCAGCTTGCTCAACTCGTTTCCACTCCTGAAAAGGAGCCCTTCGACGGCGACCCTTTGCGGTTCCGCCTCGGCATTGAGGCTCTTCGGCTGGGTCTCGCCTACGAGTACGATCCTTATTTCTCGCTCTCCATTGCCCGCGTAGACCCGCTGCCGCACCAGCTTGAGGCGGTCTACGACTACTTCCTCACCATGCCCCGCATCCGATTCCTCCTCGCCGATGATCCGGGAGCGGGAAAAACCATTATGGCGGGGCTGCTGCTCAAAGAGCTAAAGATACGCGGTCTAGTCAAACGAACACTCATCATCACGCCCGCCAGCCTGTCCTTTCAGTGGCAACGGGAAATGAAGGAGAAGTTTCGGGAGCAGTTTGAAGTGATTCGTAGTGACGTGCTTCGTGCCAACTACGGCATGAACCCGTGGCAAGAACGGAATCAGGTCGTTACGTCCATTTCGTGGGTCTCTCGGATCGAGGATGCCAAGGACAGCCTTCTGCGCAGCCGCTGGGACTTAATCATCGTGGACGAGGCCCATAAGATGGCTGCCTACAGCGCCGACAAGAAGACCCTCGCCTATCGGCTTGGAGAATCGTTGTCCGGCATGACAGACCACTTCTTGCTGATGACAGCCACTCCGCACAAGGGCGATCCAGAGAACTTCTGTCTTTTCCTCGAACTGTTGGATCGCGACGTTTATGGCAACGTCAAGAGCCTCGAAGAGGCCATGCGACGAAACTACGCCCCGTTCTACCTCCGGCGTACGAAGGAGGCGCTGGTTTCGTTCCCAGCCCCAGAGACCGGGCAAGTCAAAAAGCTATTCACCGACCGCTTCGTCCACACCGCTTCCTTCGATTTGGACGGTGAGGAATACGACTTCTACGACGCACTTACTCGGTACGTCGAAGACCAGTCGATCAAGGCCGCTCAAGAAGACTCCCCCCGCAGCCGAGCGTTGAGTTTCACGATGGCGATGTTACAGCGGCGGTTTGCGTCGAGCGTCTACGCAGTTCGTCGCAGCCTTGAGCGCATGCGGGACAAGCGCAGGAAGATTCTCGACGATCCTCGCGATTATCTACGCAAGCAGATGGAGGTTCCAGACGATCTTGACGACCTGCCCGAAGAGGAACGGGAAGAATACATCGAGCAGATCGAGAATGCTGCGATCAGTTTTGATCCGACGCTGCTCAAAGAGGAAATTCTCCAGATCGGCAGGCTGATCGACCAAGCTCGGGCGCTCGAACACCGGGAAATCGAATCGAAACTGGTGAAGCTCAAGAAAGTGTTGGCCGAGCAGGAAATCTTCTCCAATCCGACCATGAAGCTGCTCGTATTCACCGAGCACAAAGACACGCTAGATTACCTCGCAGGAGACGGACAGGACGGACGACCACTGGGCAAACTACGGGAGTGGGGTCTCAAGGTGACCCAGATTCACGGCGGGATGAAGATCGGAGATCGCGATACTCCCGGAACCCGAATCTATGCCGAACGCGAGTTCAGAGAAGATGCGCAGATTCTGGTTGCAACCGAGGCCGCAGGCGAAGGCATCAACCTGCAATTCTGCTGGCTGATGATTAACTACGACATCCCTTGGAACCCCGTCCGACTGGAGCAGCGCATGGGGCGCATCCATCGTTACGGGCAAGAACACAATTGCCTCATCTTCAATTTCGCCGCGCTCAACACACGAGAGGGTCGAGTACTCCAGAAACTCCTCGAACGGTTGGCAGAAATTCGAAGGGAGCTAGGTACCGACCATGTGTTCGATGTCGTCGGTGAGGTCTTTCCGTCCAATCTTCTCGAAAAACTCTTTCGCGACATGTACGCGAGGAGAACTGATCTACCCAACATCGAGGCTCGGATCGTTCGGGATGTCGATGCCAATCGCTTCCGAGAGATCACAGAATCAACGCTAGAGGGACTGGCAAAGCGCGAGTTGAACCTTGGAGCGATTGTTGGCAAGTCGGCAGAGGCTCGGGAGCGCCGTCTCATTCCCGAGGTTATCGAAGATTTCTTTACACAGGCAGCGCCTATCTCGGGAGTCAATCCGCGACCAGTGCAGAAGGATGGACACGTCTACCGAATTGGCAGAATCCCTCGCACCTTGTATCCCATTGGCGAGCGGCTCGAAGGCAGGTTCGGAAAACTGGGGCATGAGTACCAGAAAGTGGTTTTCGATAAGGCGCTGTTGCCTCAAGACGCAACTCTGGAATGGGTCACGCCGGGTCATCCGTTGTTTGAGACCGTGAGGGAAGACGTAGGCGAGCGCGTTAGCGACGATTTGCGAAGAGGGACCGTCTTTTACGACCTGCACACCAAACTGCCCTATCGACTGGACGTATTTTCTGCTTCCATCAAGGATGGGCGGGCTAACTGCATTCATCGGCGGCTGTTCATTGTTGAAGCGACAATGGATGGGCAACTCACGATCAAACAACCGACGCTCCTGCTGGACATTTCTCCTGCTCCGAAGGCAACCGCCGTTCCCGACGGCAGCAGCCTTCCCGACCGTGCCGCAGTCGAGCACAAACTGGTTGACGCTGCGCTGAAACCATTCCTAGATGAGGTGGCTGCTCAACGTGCCAAGGAAGTGGACACGATCTCCCGCCACATGGAAATTTCCCTCGGTGAGCTAATCAATCGCCAGAACTTGCAACTCGCGGAACTCGTCGGACGGCAGCAGTCTGGAGTCACCGTGCCGGGGCTCGATGGAAACATCTCTTTGGCGGAGTCTCACCTCGACGAGTTGAACAATCGGCTTGAGAACCGTCGAGCCGAGTTGCGGAACGAGAAGCAATGCACTATCGGAGACATCCAGCATCTTGGACGTGCTTGGGTACTTCCTCACCCTGAGCGCAACGCTCCCGGCATCGCGTTCATGGTGCGTGACGAAGAGATCGAGAGGATCGCAATTCAAGAGGCAAGGAAGTATGAGACCAGCCGTGGATGGGAAGTTGAGAGTGTCGAGTCCGAGAATCGTGGTTTCGACCTGATCTCGCGGAAGCCCCATCCTCATGATCCGAAGACCTTCACGGACGTTCGCTTCATCGAGGTCAAAGGGAGAGTTTCGATTGGCGAGGTTGCACTCAGCTTTAATGAGTACAGAACCTCGGAGCGATTGAAGCAGGACTACTGGCTCTATGCCGTTTTCAACTGTGGGTCGGAGCCTGAATTGCATCCAGTACAAGACCCCGCAAGACTTGGCTGGGAACCCATCGTGAAGATTGACCACTATCACACCAGCGCCGAAGTGATTATAGGCGGTGAGTCGAAATGATCTCCGCTTTGCCCAAGAAGCTGATCGAAGTTGATCTTCCTATCAAGCGAATCTCTGAGCATGCCAGACGAGAGAAAAGCATACGGCACGGGCATATTTCCACGTTGCATATCTGGTGGGCGCGTCGTCCATTAGCAGCTTGTCGGGCTGTACTGTGTGCTGCTCTGTGGCTCGATCCGGCTGATCCTCGGTGCCCGGAGGTATTTCGTCAATGTGCGAGAACTGAAATCGCGAAATGGGTGAAGGACAACCTGCGGTTGCTTAGTAATGAGAGTTTGAAGCGATTCATAGGGTTCCAGAAGAACCCCAAGAAGCTCGATGACAACGAGGAACTCCGTTCTGCTCTCTTCGACTTCATTGCCGATTTCGCAAACTGGGATAATTCAACCGTCAAGGAATTTCTGGATACCAGCAGGACTCTCACCCAGTCTGCGCACGAGGCGTTGGGTGGCGCTTCGGGTACCAAGCCGCTCGTCGAAGACCCGTTTGCTGGGGGAGGTTCCATTCCGCTCGAAGCTCTCCGCGTGGGGGCGGATGTCTTCGCAAGTGATCTGAACCCTATTCCGATCCTGCTCAATAAGGTTGTTCTCGAATACATCCCTAAATACGGACAGCATCTCGCTGATGAAGTCCACAAATGGGGAGAGTGGATCAAACGCGAAGCCGAGAAGGAGTTGGCCGAGTTTTATCCCAAGGAAGCGGATGGATCAACCCCCATTGCTTACCTCTGGGCGCGGGCGATTCAGTGCGAAGGGCCGGGATGCGGTAGTGAAGTGCCCTTGATACGATCACTGTGGTTGAAGAAGAACAGTCCTTCTGTTGCATTCAAAATCATTCCTCACCCGAAGGAAAAGCGAGTCTGTTTCGAGATCATCGAAAACGCAAAGCCTGCTGATGTTAAACAGGGGACAGTCAAGCGCAGTTCGGCGACGTGCCCGTGCTGCGGATACACGACGCCTGCCGAGCGAGTCCGCTCTCAGTTCCTAAAGAGAAGAGGCGGAGCTTCGGACGCGAGGCTTTTGGCGGTAGTTACGTCGCGGCTCGGCGTGTCCGGGCGATCCTACCGAGTGGCAACAGAGAAAGACATGGAAGTCGCGAAAGCTGCGGCTACCCGATTGGAGAGACTTAGAAGCTCTGACTCCGGCAACTCATTCCCGAGCGAACCGTTACCGTATTTGCGAAGTATTTTTAACATCAATCTGCTCGGGGTTAATGAATGGCAACAATTATTCACGCCACGCCAATTGCTGGCGCTGACCACTTTGATACGAACTCTGGAAAGGGCACAACGGCAGTTGCGTTCAGAAGGAGATGCTCCAATCTCCGATGCGATAGCCACAGTCCTTGCACTTGCAATCGACAGACAAGCTGATTATGGGTCAAGTCTGTGCCGTTGGGTTCCTGCGGGCGAGTTCATGGGAAATACATTTGGGCGACAGGCGCTTGGGATAATTTGGGATTTTGCGGAGACTAACCCAGTTGGGACTGGCAGCGGGAACTTTGATGGGGCATTGGAGTGGGTCGAGAGAGTTTGCCGAAGTGTCGCACAAGCGAATCTATCCATCGGGCATGTAGAGCAAGCATCGGCGACAAGCCATCCGCTCCCTGATGATTCCGTAAGCGCGTTCGTCACTGATCCGCCTTACTATGATTCTGTTCCTTACGCTGATCTCGCCGACTTCTTTTACGTTTGGTTGAAGCGCTCCGTTGGAGCAATTTATCCCACCTTGTTTGCTGACAACTTGACACCAAAAGAGCTTGAGGTTGTCCAATTGGCAGAGCGAAATCGAATGTACTCCTATAAAACCAAGGAGAACTTCGAGAAACTGATGACGCATTCGTTGAGCGAAGGGCGGCGAACCACACAGCCTAATGGAATTGGCGTCGTTGTCTTTGCACACAAAACAACTGCGGCATGGGAAACGATGTTGCAGGCTGTCATTGACGCGAATTGGATTATTGTCGCGTCATGGCCCATTGATACGGAGATGGGTGCTAGGCTGAGGGCCCAAAACTCTGCAACGCTGAGTTCCTCCGTCCACCTCGTGTGCCGCCCGCGTGAAGCTGGCGACACCGCAACCGGGCACGGCGAGGTTGGTGATTGGCGTGATGTGTTACAGGAGTTGCCCCGCCGGATTCATGACTGGATGCCTCGCCTAGCCGATGAAGGCGTTGTCGGCGCGGATGCGATCTTTGCCTGTCTAGGGCCTGCCCTTGAAGTCTTCTCTCGCTATTCGAGTGTCGAAAAGGCTAGCGGCCAGACCGTCACATTACGGGAATACTTGGAGCACGTGTGGGCTGCCGTTGCAAAAGAAGCCTTGGCGACAGTCTTCAAGGGCGCTGACGCCAGCGGATTTGAAGAAGATGCACGAGTTACCGCGATATGGCTATGGACGCTCTTCGCGGGAGAGACCGCAAACGGAGACTCAGGCCCCGACGACCCAGAAGAGGAAGGAATATCCGAAGAAATCTCCAGTGCCGCGAAGGGCTACGTCCTCGAATACGACACTGCGAGAAAGATTGCCCAAGGTTTGGGGGCACATTTGGAGTCGCTCACCTCGCTGGTCGAGATCAAGAAGGATGTCGCTCGATTACTCCCAGTTGCCGAGCGAACCCGCCGACTGTTCGGTAAGGAGGGCGGCGAGACCTCGACGACCGTTCGTAAGAAAAAGTCTCCTCAGCTTCAACTCGGGTTCATCGCGGAACTTGACGAGATTGAGGAATCCTCAGGTTGGGGCGCGAAGGGCGCTCCCACACTTGGAGTTACTGTGCTGGACAGAGTACACCAGTCCATGATTCTCTTCGCCGCTGGACGCGGGGATGCGCTTCGTCGCTTGCTGGTAGACGAGGGCGCGGGGAAAGACGAGCGATTCTGGCGTTTGGCACAAGTTCTGTCGTTCCTGTATCCGAAGACGAGTGATGAGAAGAGATGGATTGACGGTGTACTCGCTCGGAAGAAGGGGCTTGGTTTTTGATGCCGGACGCATTGGCTCCAGTCTGGTATGGAAAGTTCATGGACATCATTCAGCACCATGAATCGGCGGCGCTTCTGAAGGATGCCGCGATCCGTGGGCAACTTGGCAAATGGACAACTTCCCTCACTGGAGTTGTTTGCTCGACTTGTGAAGCGATGGGCTGGAAAGCAGCCGCAAAAGGAAATCTCTCAACGTTGCTTCCCGAAGCCCGCCAAGAGTATCTGGCTCTCGACGTGGTTGCATTCGAACCAGCGGGAGACCGTCGCTGGCGTTTCCCGATAGCAGCGATTGAATTGGAGAACAGCCGCGAGGATGATCGGGTGGCCTATTCACTGTGGAAGGTTCTCTGCACCCGTGCGGGGCTTCGCATCGTGTTTTGTTATCGCAAGGATTCGGCGGAAGGCACCGCGCTCGTCCGCCACCTATCCGAACAGGTCGCTCAGGCAATGGGAATACGGGAGAGGACTCGGATCGGTGGAGAAACCATGCTAATTCTAGGGTCGAGGAACGAGTCTGAAACTTTCCCCTACGGCTTTTTCAAGGAGTGGCGGTTCGACATGAATTTGGGGCGCTTTGGCCGCGCCTGATTGGGAGAGATGTCTTTTATGGCACTCAAACCTTGGTACAAAGTCGTCACCCCTCGCGAAGACTTGAGGGATGGTCGTCCGCTGGATGCATCCGAGTTTGCGGTTCATCTCGATCACGTTCGAGATCATCGGGCTCCCGCCGACTATCAAGAGCCAGCCCGATTCTTTGACCGCACATTCCTGACAAGAAATCTCACTGAGTTGGCTGTGAACGTGGTCAGGCGACTCTCTGGCATCAAGGTCGAAACGTCCGCTGTGTTTAACCTCACCACGCAGTTCGGTGGCGGCAAGACCCATGCGCTGACTCTCCTGTACCACTTGGCGAAGGGCGGGCCTGAATCCGTCCAGTGGAAGGGCGTCCCTAGCATTCTCGAAGATGCAGGAGTGAAGACAGTGCCTGCCTCGGCGGTCGCAGTCTTCGTGGGTACGGAATTTGATTCCCTTACTGGTCGCGGCGGGAAGGACGGTACGCCGCTGCGAAAGACACCTTGGGGCGAGATCGCATTTCAGCTTGGAGGCAAGGAAGCATTTGCGATGGTAGCGCGGCACGACCAAGAGCTAACCGCGCCGTCTGGTGAAGTGATCCGTTCGTTTCTTCCCAAAGACAAGCCCGCACTGATCTTGATGGACGAGCTATTGAACTACATGGGGAGGAATCGCAAGTCTGGTCTTACAAATCAACTGTACTCGTTCGTACAGAACCTCTCTGAAGAAGCGCGGGCGCAGGATCGCGTCGTGCTCGCTGTGTCGCTGCCGTCTTTGCTGGACGAGATGACCCCAGAAGATGAAGGTGACTTCGACCGTTTTCAGAAACTTCTTGATCGTCTAGGCAAAGCGATGATTATGTCGGCTGAAACGGAGACTTCCGAGATCATTCGACGCCGCTTGTTTGAATGGGGCGGCATTCCCGACGAGGGCAAGAAGACCGCGCAGGAGTATGGGGATTTCATCCTCGATAACAGAACTCAATTCCCCAACTGGTTCCCAGCAGACAACGCTAAAGAGCAATTCGCAGCAAGTTACCCTTTTCATCCGACCCTCTTGTCGGTGTTTGAGCGCAAATGGCAACAACTACCCCGATTCCAGCAGACCCGTGGCATTCTGCGGCTCTTGGCGCTCTGGGTCTCCCATACGTATCAGGTAGGTTTCAAAGGGGCGCACAAGGATGCCCTGATCGTCATGGGAACAGCCCCTCTCGATGATCCAATGTTTCGATCTGCCGCCTTTGAGCAACTCGGCGGTGCAAAGCTCGAAGGCGCTGTGACAACCGACATCTGCGGCAAGAAAGAATCTCACGCTGTCCGGCTGGATAAAGAGGCGGTTGATGCTATCAAGAAGGCACGTCTCCACCAGAAGGTAGCAACATCAATCTTCTTCGAGTCGAACGGTGGGCAATCCAAGACCGAAGCGACTCTCCCGGAGATCAGGCTTGCTGTCGCCGAGCCCGACATCGACATTGGCAACATCGAGACGGCATTAGAGACGCTGTCTACGACTTGCTACTTTCTGTCCTCAGAGAAGAATCGCTACCGATTCAGCCTGTCGCCCAACTTGAACAAGCTTCTTGCGGATCGGCGAGCCAGCGTCCAGCCGAAAAAGATCGAGGAGAGATTGAAGGCAGAGGTTCAAAGGGTGTTTAAGGAAGGTACGGGTGTCGAACGAGTGTACTTTCCCGACAAGAGCGGACAGATCGCAGACCGCCCTGCGCTTTCGCTCGTGGTGATGTCACCGGAGCAGTCGATTTCCGACAAGGCGACCCGCGACTTTATCGAAAGCGCAACGAAAGAAAGTGGCACTTCGGGACGGACTTACAAAAGCGGATTGGTCTGGGCTGTTCCAGATTCGCTCGATGCCCTGCGCGACGAAGCTCGCAAGGTGCTGGCTTGGGAGGATATTGCTGACGAAGAAGACGAACTCCGTTTGGACGACGCCCAAAAGAGGCAACTCGCCGAGAACGTCAAGAAGGCACAGCGGGACGCTAAGGAAATTGTCTGGCGAACGTACAAGAACGTGATGCTTCTCGCGAAAGACAACAGTTGGAAGACTGTTGATCTGGGGCTTGTCCATTCGAGTGCGGCTCCATCTCTCGTGGACTTGATAGTCAACCGACTCCGTCAGGACGGCGACATCGAAGACGCCGTGAGTCCTAGCTTTCTGGATAGGAACTGGCCTCCCGCATTCAAAGAATGGAGCACCAAGTCCGTTCGAGACGCTTTCTTCGCATCTCCGCAATTCCCCCGGCTGCTGAATTCCGAAAGTCTCAAAAACACAATCGCCCGAGGCGTTGAGACCGGGATGCTCGGATACATCGGCAAGAAGCCCGATGGCAGCTACGCTCCATTCCAATGGAAGTCGTCATTGACGGCATTTGATGTCGAACTGTCAGAGGACATGTACATCATCCAACGTGCGACTGCTGAAGCGTATCTGTCAGGAAAGTCAGCGCCCACTCCAACCGTTGTGACGCAGCCATCTGAAACCCCGGTAGAAGGAACTTCTGATTCACCGAAACCCGTCTCCGCTCCGGTTCCTTCGACTGCGGGCATAAGCCGTGTTAGTTGGAAGGGCGACGTGCCGCCACAGAAGTGGATGAACTTCTACACGAAGGTGCTTTCGAAGTTCGCCACTCAGAGTGGCCTAAAGATCGGATTGAACGTTGAAATCGCTCCGGATGGTGGCGTTTCTAACCAGAAGGTGAACGAGATCAAGGTCGCATTACGGGAACTGGGGCTCTCAGATGATGTGAGTATCGACTGAGACTCTCTAATCCTCGCTTCCATACCCCAATTCGGCCGCGGACGTTGATGGCGTGACCCAATCGAGTGGATGAGAATTTCGCCACGTGGTCGTAGCACACTGATACTCGCCGTCGTAATTCAGTTGTTTGAGGACGATGCGGGCAACGATGTCAGCAAGGTGATTTGAAAGCTTGTATATCTCAAGCGGAGAGTGCTCTTTTTGCCGAATGCGGAATGCTCCACCGTGTTGGCTGAGCCCCCGATAGTGAGATAAGACCTGATGCCACTTCCTCCCGTCTGCACGTGGATTCGTTTTGTGGTATGCATCAACGACCGCTGCATCACTCAAACCGAGTCGTTCCAAGAGCGCGATGACTGCCAGCCCGAAATCGCGATCCACATTCGCCGGAGTCGAAATCGTTCTCTCGGCAATCCGGCGCAGGACTGAACCTACGTCAGTCGCACCTCGGGCATCTTCTTCGTGTGCCATCTCTGCGATCTGCAAGCTTGTCGAACGCAGGGCATCCTTCACTCTTGATCTGATGGAATCATCGGCACGGTCGAGCAGGTACTGAGTCGCAAGTCCGAACTCTTCCGCCAACGCGTCGAGGGCCCTGCTTAGGTGCGAAATCCTATCTTCGAGCGCCTGCGAGTAACGCACCCCAAGTAACAAGTGGTTCATCGTGACCCTCATGTATGTCTTCTCGAATTCCTTCGACTTCCCGGCACACGTAAGCAGCCGTCCTAATCCGCCACGATTAATAACGTCGTGGATGAACCCACGCGCGGATTCGTGCCTGTCCGTGCCAAGGTGGACGTGTATGCGCTTCACGATTTGGCCGGATTCGTCGAGTAGTTCTATCCATGGCGCACCGACTCTAGAACCCGACGCAAAGCCCAGCAGATTGAGGAAGTCGAACGGGAACCAAGAGTCCAAACCTTCCCAAGTCGTCACCTGCGTTGCCGCACTGCCAACCATCACTGCTGTCACGCGAGGATTTAGCTCTCCGTTCTCCTGTTGCTCTAGCAACTCCTTATAGCGGGGAACCATTTCCACAAATCCGATCTCGTTCAGAAATTCGAAAGCGGATAGCGGATTATCTTGGGATAGCCGTAGAGGGTGCTCTATGCCCCGGTTCGCCATCGGCGGGCGGAGATCGCCGTGGAAATTCCAGATCGGAAGACGCCAGTATGCAGCGGCTTTACCTGTGTCGAAGAAACTCCTGAAACAGCGAAATTCTATTCTCGCTTTCTGGTTGGGGACATCGACGCTAGGCTCCCGGAAAGTCTGCTCTGTCGCTGAGAAAATTCCGTCCGAACACTCTACTTGTAGTGAACAGGGCGTCCTCTTGTTCATGTTATTGAAAAAATCGCGGAATAGAATCGTGATTCCTTCGTCGATGGATGCGGCTGTTGGCACTTTTTCCACTTGCATGGTCGCGGTTGTAATTCCGCGTTCGTCGGTATTGACGACCGTGGGGCCTTCGGCTCGGATCATCGGTGTTCCAAACCCGGCAGAGCCGTGGCCCTCGTATCGCGTCGTGTTTTTGATTTCCGGAGCCTGAGAGGTCATTGGTTGGGCTTAGCTTGCGCTCGTCTTTTGCGAGAGCAAAGCTGTCGTGATGCTAATCCACTCCGCATCGAGCGGCTCCCGGCAGACTGGCTTTCCCGCACGACTGTACCAGTACGCGGCGTTGCCCTGATCGCCTTCCTTGCGATGGAGGTATGCGTGAACCCACGATCCCTCGATGCCCTCGTCCTGCTGAGCAGATTCGTGTGCTCGCGCCCAATCGCCCTTCGCATCCCACCACAATCCAGTGAGTGCGAGACTGAGTCCCGGAGGCGGCTCAGTCGATGCGAGGGAGTTGCGAAATTCGTCTAGGGTCATTTTGACTATGCGTCCCTGAGGATGTACTGGCTGTGAATCCATCCCTGACCTACCATACACATGAAGCCAACGGTCATGCATACAACGCTTTTGCTTTCGATTTTGGGACTCTTCGTGGTTGTCATCATCGTCGTGGTTGTCCTGTTCTTTCGGCGCGGACGGTCAGATGCAAAAGCCGCCAGCCTGCAACCCCCGGAGATGCATAGTTTCCCGAAGTCGATTGTATGGGGACCAGTCGAAGCGCCTGAGATTGAGATTACCGCGTGTTCGCCCTCGACGGGTCGGGATTGGCGACAGATCACGCTGCCTACACCGACGCTCTCTCGTTTTCAAGCTCTCATGCGCGACATCCCGGATACATTTCGGGACCTCAGCCAAAGGACTAACACCTACCGTATAGCATTCTCCCCGACCGTCACGCGCCAATTAAGGACGGGACAACTCGAAATGATGAAATCTCGGTTAAGCGAAGCTCCTATCGCAATTGCGCGAGACCCCTCGACGAAACGGGTCATTGAACTCCCCACGGTCGTGGGAATAAGCCCGGCCGTAGTCATCACAGGGCTGTGGCACGTCGCAGCGATGATTACTGCACAGCAGTTCCTCTCGGATATTAGCGACCGATTGAAGCATCTTGAACAGGCGATTTCCGAAATCAGGCAGACGCTTGAGGCACAACAGCATGGCAAACTATTGGCAAACCATCGGCATATAGGACAGATCGCCACTCTCGTTTTGGATGGAGACTTGTCTAGCGAAGAGTTCATGACTATCGCTACGCCACTAGAGGACATTGAACGTAGCTCCTCCGCGATAATGCATGCCGCATTCCTCGAAATGGAACCGCTCTTGGCAGTTGAGGCTCGCAAGCAAAGCTGGTTCAAACTTGATTCGATGATTAAGTCAATAGAAGAGAACATCCAAAACTTTCAAAATGCCGCCAAGAAAGCATCGCTTGCGATACACGTAAGGTTTGCAGCAACTCAACTGACAGCCGCACTTCCGATACGCAGGTTGCTGGCGGAAAGACGAGTTCACGACATTAGAGAGGACATCCAACTACTTGAACAGAAAACCTCCGCTCACAAAGCTCTGGCATTGAGCCACATCGACGATGTGGACGCAAAATTCCGACGTGAGCGTACAAAGGCGCGAAAACGACAGAAGCTTCAAGCCCAATTGCAGGCTTCAGCTTCGTTTCTCGGAACGATTATCCAATCACTGAACTCAGCGATGCAGCCAATCGAGGACGAGATTCAGCAGGCTAATCAAAAAGGGGTGCGATGGCAGTTAGAGGTCACGCTGGACGACAAAGGAAATGTCAGCACAGTGAAGCAATTCGACCTAGCGAGCACTTCAGAAAATGAGACCGAAAAGCCTTAACTCTTAACCCGAACTGGCTCCGACGAACCCAGTGTCTGAGCATTCACTTTTGTCGGCCACCTGCTGTCGATCCCTGCCATGATCCTCTCGGCAAGCGTGATCGCATCCGCAATGGCGGATTCCAACGGTGGAGAGGGTCGTCCATCCCAATGTGCCGCGAAGGATGCTGGCAGCGATCAGCAGCACGCGCTTGCGACCTTTATCCACAAGGACCGCGTAGCGTATTCGCCGTTTGTTCTTCCAAGAAGCATGCCACCTCGGTGTGATGCTTGGAAACATCCTTTGGGGCGATGCCAGAATTCGCTTGACAAAGGGACAAATAAGGACTAACAAGGAGTCAAGTAAGTCCCTCTCGCAGGCTGGTAGGAGGAAGTAGGTCCCAATTCAAGCGTGTTCTGCCATTGTACGTAGCAGTTGAGCGGTCATGCTGTAGGGAGTGAAAGATGGAAACCAACGTCGAGCAGTGCCCGTTGTGCGGTACTGAGCTTTCGAGAATCAAGTTCCGGGAAATCCAGTCGAAACTTCGCGAAGAGGAACAGAGGAAGGCTGCCGACCTTGCTCAAGCAGAATTGGCAACGCGGCAGCATCTTGAACAGCAATTCAAGGTGGACCTCGAAAAGCAAAAGCAGAAGGCTGAGAAAACAGCGCGAGAGGAAGCTGGGCAAGAGATCAAGAAAGTCGCTGCCGAGCGCGATCAAGCTGCTAAGAAACTCAAGGAAGCAGAGGAGCGTCAAGCCGAGAGCCAGAAACGGGCGCAGGACGAACTGAAGAAGGCAAGGACCGAGGCTGAGAAGAAAGCCAAAGAAGAAGCGCGTCAAGAAATAAAGAAAATCTCCGCTGAGCGCGATCAGGCTGCCAAGAAACTCAAGGAGGCCGAAGAGCGAGAACCTGAAATCCGAAAGCAAGCAGAACAGGAAATCGTCAAACAGAAGCAAGCCGCCGAGAAGAAAGCCAACGAGGAGGCGGAAACCAAAATCAAGAAAGTAGCTGCCGAGCGCGATCAGATTGCAAAGAAGCTTAAGGATTCGCAAGAGCGTGAAGCAGAAGTCCTGAAACGGGTGCAAGAAGACGGAGACAAGCAGCGCCAGAAGGAACTCATGGAACAGCGGCAGGCCCTCGAAAAGGACAAGACACTGACTCTGCTGAAGCAGGACGCGAAGTTCAATCGTGAGCGCGAGGCTCTCCAGAAAAAGATGCAATTGATGGATAAGCAGCTTCAGAAGAAGACCGCGAACGAACTGGGTGACGGCGCAGAGATTGATTTGTTCGAGGCTCTGCGGGAGTCTTTCCCCGGCGACAAGATCACCCGGATTCCGAAAGGTCAAGCTGGTGCTGACATCCAGCATGAAGTCCTCTATAAGGGTGTGTCCTGCGGGAAGATCATTGTTGACTCAAAAAATCGCCAGAGTTGGCAGAACAGCTTCGTGACCAAGCTCCGCCAAGATCAGGTTGAAGCGGGCGCGGAACATGCCGTTTTGGCGACTACGGTGTTCCCTGCGGGGAAGAAGGAAATGTGCATTGAGTCCGGCGTGATCGTGATCGCCCCTGCTCGCGTGGTCCACATCGCTCAGCTTCTACGCGATGCGATGGTCACAATGCACGTCAAAGGGCTGAGCCTGCAAGAGCGGTCAAGCAAAATGACCCGTCTATACAAGTTGATCACGTCCGAGTCTTACTCGCGGAAGTTTTCGGAGGCGGGCAAACTCACCGAGGAGATACTGGAACTGGACGTCCAAGAGAAAAAAGCCCACGACAACGTGTGGAAAAAGCGCGGGGCGCTGGCAACGCGCATGAACAATGTGTTGAGAGAGGTGGGAACCGAGGTCGCCGCTGTAATCGAGGGCAGCAGCGAAGAGGGAATCCCGCCAGCTTTCCGGGCAAAGAGCGCTGGGGGTGACGGGGCTGGGTCGAAAATCGGGGAGGTCGCTGCATGGAGCAAACACTGACACTTCACTGGCAGGAGCGTCGGCTGGGGCGGACGCTCCTACGTACTTACCGCGACACCGTCGATCTTTACGACGTCTTCCCGAACGAAAAGCAGCCTCGCATGGGTCCAAAGGAAGACCCAGAGCTACAGAGGCAGATCGAGGCAAACGAGGGCATATTCGAACCCCTGTTGTTAGAGCCTCACCCGGAGGACCGGAACAAATTCCGCATAATTGATGGGGATCGGCGCTGGACAAATTCCAAGATTCTGGTCGAGGTTCAGAAAAAGGAACTGTACAAGCGCCTTCCAGCAGAAATCACAGACAGAACTCTGACCGACGAGGAGCGGCTACGAGTCTGGATTTACATCCATCGTCAAAGACGGGAATGGGACACCAAAGAAAAGGAGATGGTGGCTTACAGTCTCGTCAACATGGTTGGTCGCGCTAGTGCGGCAAACATCTTAGGGATCACCGTCAGGGAACTGGACAAGTTGGTCGAAATCTATGACCTTTCCGAGAAGTTGACGAATCTTGCAGAACCCGGCGCTTCGATCACTTGGGCGCGGGAGATCAAGAACCTGAATAGAAAAATCCTCACGCCCACGATTTTGGACACGATCATCAAGAAGGTCAACGAGCAGGAGATCACGAACTCCAAAGACCTACGAAAGCTTCGGCAGATACTCAAAGACCCCGTGGGGAAGGAGAAGTTTCTGTCGGCGGAGGGCAGTATCGAGAGCGCCCTTAAGACTTTGGGGCCTGCCCTGTCCAAGAAAGCTCATGGGTTGCTTGGCGACATCGAACAGCTATCAGAATCGCTCCAGCGTTACCCGTGGACAACGCTAGCTGCGATGAAAGGCGATCAGCAGGTCATCCGAAAGTTGGAAGAGACGGAGAAACTGATCAAAGAGCTAAAGAAGGCACTTTCCAGATGACCAAGACGCACGAAGACACGGTACCAAACGAATTGTTGGCTGGTGCTTGGGCTATAAGAGTTAATCGCGATGCTTTCGGAGGATTACGATGACTGCTGCCGACGGGGCGAAAGATGATTTCCTGAGCCGAATATGGGCTATCTGCACAACTCTTACCGAGGAGGCAATGGCCGTTGCATCTGCCAAAGCCAAAGAGCTTGGATTCGACCCAAATCGCGGTCTCGTGCCTTTGCCTGAGAGCTTTATAAATCTCTCGTCCGCCCGATCCATCATCGAAGATGCAATCGAGAAGCAAAAACTTGTTCAGCTTCCCATCACAGTTCAGAAAGAGCTACTTGCAAATCTCGAAGCCATTACAAAGTCGCTTCAAGGTCTAGCTTCTGGTGTCGATGAAGTCGTTAATTTGACCACTGCCATCGAAGCGCTCAATACTGCAATTTGGAAGTATGGGCTTCACAATCTTTCCGACCAAGTTCTCGGTTATCAGAAAAAGCTTAACCAATTGAAGAACCAAGAACTGCAAATCTCCAAGGTCGTGACTCTACTCGAAGGCGCGAGTGCTGCAATAGAAAAGGCAAATGCCGCCGCTGGCGAGACAGAGAAACAGAAAAACACCGCTGTTGCATTGCTAGACCAAGTCAAGCAAAGTGCGGCATCGTCTGCTTTGCTGTTGGAGCAAGTGAAAGACGCGAGCACAAAGGCGGGTGCTTTTTTCGCCACGATCCAACAGAATGAGAAACAGAGTGGCGAACTCACCGCAGCCATAAAGACAGCGAACAACGAGCTACTCGCGTTGGATGGGAGCGTCAGAAAGTTTTACGGCGAAGTTGACGAGTATCGAAGGAAAATCACACAAACAAGCGATGATGCTAGCAAGCTGATTACGGCTTCAGAAGCCGCAGTGAAGAGATTAACTGAGGACACGGCCGCCGCGACCGAAGAGACGATTGCGACGCTGCAAGCAGATTCTAAGACAGCCGTCGAAGAACTCAAGGCTGCTGTCAATGAAGCGGTCGAGGCTTCCGATGCCAGTTCGAAGACTGCGGTGGATACTTTGACCGCAAAGATCGACGCCAAAATAAAGCAGGACGAGGAGTCCTTCTCGAATCTCACATCGACAACCAAGGCAAATATCACGACGTTTCAAACCGCCGCCGACGGCGAGTTAAGCGAGGCGTTGAAGGGGTTGAACACATCATCGTCCGAACTGATTGGTGAGTCTCAGAAGAAACTGAGTGATCTGGAACAGAAGCTCGCCACTCGTTCAGAGGAAACCATCGAAGCCAACCACAAGAGGACTGAGGAACTCATTGCAGACCTTGCAAAGCTAAAAGATCAGATCAGGGAACAAATACAACAGGCGACCGGGTTCCAGCTTTTTGGCGCGTTTCAGGCACGCCAGAACGAGATCGCAAAGTCGAAGAATATCTGGGTATACGCAATCGCCGCACTAGTTGCTATCTCGGCGGGAGTGACGATCTGGATTGCACACGAGGCTCAGTTTTACAGCGTAAATAATTTTGCGTTCTGGGTGAAACTCTCGTTGACAGTTCCCCTTGGATTTGCGATCACCTTTTGTACAGTTCAATACGGAAGAGAGAGGCGACTGGAAGAAGAGTACGCATTCAAATCGAGTGTTTCTGTCTCGCTGAATCCTTACCGTGATCTGGTGCATTCTATCTTGGAAAAGGATGGTCAGGTAGACCAGAGCAAATATACGGACTTTGTGATCGGCTCGGTGACCAATGTCTTTACCCCGCCAACAGACAAGGTATTCGATACCGACAAGAAGTCTGGGTTCACTCAGAAGACTTTCAAGCAGACAGCGGAGATCATCGGAACGGCAGTAAAGGCGGCAAAGTAAATGCCTGCGACGTGCTGTAGTAGCGTCACGGGGTTGGTCACAAAGGCTGCCCGCACCTCTGAAACGCCAGAGCCGACCTGAACCCCATTCGGCAGCCAAATCGCTTCAGAATCTCCAGTCTGGAAAACTTAACACTTCCGTCACATTCGTTCGTTACACTGGAGTCCGCTGCGTTCTGCAAGTCCTGCTGCTGATCTGGGAAGGTCGGCTTCCCCACGGGAACCAAGCTCACTGGGGCATGGACTCAACGCAGCAGCCTGCACGTCGCCCACCTGTTCATTGCGTCCCTTCGATCTGGAGCAGTGCGCAGGTTCAGCATAGTGACGAGGTGCCGTCACGCCACACGCTTCTTGTGGAGGAAGCGATTCAGAACGGCGGCGGGAATCCTCAGCACTCGATAGCGCCTTTTGTGAAGGCGTTCGGGCGCTCCCAGATCAATCACGCCGGGTTCTTTCTCGAAACGACGGCTGACCATATCCGGGCTGACCTTGAGCATCTTGGCGACTTCACTCACCGTAAAAAATTCTTGCTCTTGCATGGCACTGTCCCCTTCCGATTTCGCGATTACATCCGGTTCATCAATCTCTCGCACTGCCGCAGACTGCCCAAGCTGACGAACCTCACCTTCCGCCTGTCCTTCGTCAGGATCGTCTCGCCCGTGAATGGAATCTTCCTCAGTATCCCCGGCTTGTGGCGCACCGAGAATTTCCCGAAGCTGCCGAGCTTAAGCGTGAAACCGTCTATAGCCAGATTGTTGAGCAACGTGGCTTCTAGGCTATCCACCACGACGTCCACAATTTGCCCTGCCTGCTTCTTTGTCGGCAGCATCAACGCCTGTTGAACCCTTGCCGTCAGTTCGTCTCGACCTCCTACGCTTGCCCGCATGTTGTTCAATTTCCTTTCGAGGAGTATCTCCATGCAGGTCAATACCGCCACAGGCACAAATCGAACCGTGGATTTCCACAATTTTTCTGTTGAAAAACGCGATCCATTCTCGGTCAGGGACGGTCGGTTCGTCGGAGATGATGGCTTCGTCGTCCCGAAGAACTTTGATGAGTTCCACCTGCGATTCCCAGAATACGTTCGCAAGTGGGTGAGGAGGCACGCGGGCATGTCAGCCTCGAAAGAGGACGTAGAGGACTGGACGCAAGACCTGCTGATTCACCTGCGGTGCCTGCCCGCGATCTCCAAGCACCGGGAGGCTGGCAAAGAGGACGTCGTCCAGACATTCGATCCGTGCAAGCACCACGGAGCGAACAGCGCCCGCTTCTTCAACTACATCAACCTGTGCCTCGGAAATAAGCTCAGCACCATGCGCTCGGCTGGGATGAAGAACCCGATCTGCCGGGCTGGGAACGCCTCGCTCGGCGGACACTCCGATGCGAGCGATTCTGGGCAGGTGGACGACGAGTTTTGCCACGAGCATTCGGCTTACTTGCGGAGCAGGTGCCAGACGCAGGAGACACAGCGGGATGCAAGACATGCTTTGGCTCAGTTCGCGGAATTCGTGCAGCAGGAGGATTCGGCTTTGCTGCCCGCTATGGTGTCGATTGCCGCAACTGCAACGCCCCGCGCCGCCGCTGAGATGCTGGGGGTTACGAGAGCGGATTTTCGGCGGCTCTCTAAACGCCTTGGCAAGTTGGGGCAGTTCTTCTTGGCGGGAAAAGCACGGCTAAGGCGATCCCTAAAACCCCAGCCCCGATACACCACTCCCTGCGAGATCGCTGCATGCCAAGTTGCACAATCTTGCACGGCATGGAACCGAGTTGAGCTATACGCCGAAGTCTGGGATCAGCCGCTCGTCAAGCTCTCGCGGAAGTATGGAATCTCAGATGTCAGGCTAGGCAAGGTGTGTCGAAGACTGCAAATACCCCACCCCGGACGCGGCTATTGGGCGAAGACGAAAGCTGGCATACCCACTGAGCGGCTGCCGCTACCAGAGTTCAACAACGCGCCTGTTGTGCAGCGAATGAAAACGAAGAACTCTGCCGCTGCTCGACAGCGTCTCCATGCGCAGTCAGCCAGACGGAAGCTTACGGGTCACAAAGGTCGGGAGTGGTCGAGTGGTTTGCGAGGGTGAGGAGGCATTAGGTCGCCCCTCCATCGCTTGGGCCTGACTCATGGGCTTTGGTAACAACTGGGTAACAACTGTGACTAAAACTGCTTAGTCCTGCCTACTGTGCCCACCGGGAAGTCATTGAAACCGCGTGTTTTCAATGGCAGATGGGCAATCAGTAGGTTGTAGGTTCGATTCCTACCGCGCTCACCACCTAACTCGCAGTTGCACGGCAATCTCAAGCCCTGAAGAAGTTCATCGCCTCCTACGCTGCCGC
>Ga0210388_10000255_pt1 | contig 46486 bp, 32 predicted proteins | sample IncBWC19OmetaG_FD_155485 | JGI IMG/M metagenome (GOLD analysis project Ga0210388, IMG submission 155485) | Forest soil microbial communities from Barre Woods Harvard Forest LTER site, Petersham, Massachusetts, United States - Inc-BW-C-19-O ...
CCTGCTTCTCTCGGTGCATTCGGACGTTTTGCCGGTAACCACGGTGGATGATTACGCCGAGAATATTCTGGCGCAGCAAATCTCGCAAATTCCCGGCGTCGCGCAAGTCAGCATCGGCGGCCAGCAGAAGCCGGCCGTGCGCGTGCAGATCGACCCCATCAAATTGGCTGCGTTGGGCTTGCAGCTGGAGGACGTCGCCGGCGTCATCAGTGCGGCCACCGTCGACGCCCCGAAAGGATCCATCAACGGTCCGACCCGCGCGATGACGATTTACGACAACGATCAGTTGTTGAAGGCCGCGCCGTGGAACGATGTGGTTGTTGCCTACAAGAATGGCGGGGCGGTCCGCATCCGCGACATCGGTGTTGCGGTCGACGGGCCGGAGAACCGGCTGATCACCGCGTGGCAAAATGGCCGGCAGGGCATCTTGTTGCTGATTTATAAGCAGCCCGGCGCCAATGTCATCGACGCCGTCGGGCGCGTGCAGGCTCTGCTGCCGCATGCGCTCGCCTCCGTGCCGCCCTCCATCAAAGTCGACACGGTGGCCAACCGCACGACCACCATCAAGGCCTCGGTGCGCGACGTGGAGATCACGCTGCTGATTACGATTGCGCTGGTCGTGCTGGTGATATTTTTGTTCTTGCGCACCGCCTGGGCCACGATTATTCCCGGCATCACCGTGCCGCTCGCGCTGCTCGGCACGGTGGCGATGATGTATGTGCTCGATTTCAGCTTGGACAATTTGTCCTTGATGGCTCTCACCATTGCCGTGGGCTTTGTCGTGGACGATGCCATCGTGATGCTGGAGAACGTTTACCGGCACATTGAAGACGGCATGACGCCGCTGGAGGCGACGCTCAAGGGCGCCGGTGAAATCGGCTTCACCATTTTGTCCATCAGCATATCGCTGGTGGCCGTGTTCATTCCGCTTCTCTTGATGGGCGGCATCATCGGCCGCTTGTTCCGAGAGTTCGCGATTACCATGACGATGACCATCGTCGTTTCCGCCTTCGTTGCGCTGACCCTCTCTCCCACCATGTGCGCCTTGTTTTTGCGGGATGAAAAGCACGCCAAACATGGCAAGGCATACATGGCGATCGAGCGCGCCTTCGACAAAATGCTGGCCGGCTATACCCGCGGCCTTGATATTTGCCTGGATCACAAGCGCACCACGCTCCTGACATTTATTATCACCGTGGCCGCGACCGTACTGCTGTACATCTACATTCCCAAGGGATTTTTTCCGCAGCAAGACACCGGCATCATCTCCGGCCTCACCGATGCGCCTCAGGACATTTCTTTTGACGAGATGGTGCGCCGCCAGCACTTGGTGACGGACGTCATTTCAAAAGATCCTGACATCGCCAGCTATGGAACCGGCATCGGCGGAAACCGCCCGCTCAACAATGGTTTTCTCATAATCGGTCTCAAGCCGCGCGACGAGCGCAACTCAGACGCGGATCAGATCATCACACGCTTGCGGCCGCAGCTGGCCAAGGTGCCGGGGATTCAGTTGTTCGTCCAGGCGGCCCAGGACTTGAACGTCGGCGGCCGTACCTCGCGCACTCAGTATCAGTACACGCTGCAGGATTCGGACATCAACGAGTTGAACGAATGGGCGCCCAAGCTGCTCGATTCTCTGCAGAAGTTGCCGAGTTTGAAGGACGTGGCTTCCGACCAGCAGACCAGCAGCGGCATGCTGTCGATGACCATCGATCGCGATCAAGCCTCGCGGTTTGGCATTCAACCGGCGGCGGTCGACCAGGCGCTCTACGATGCGTTCGGACAACGCCAGGCGGCGCAGTACTTTACGCAGGCCAATAGCTATCACGTGGTGATGGAGATTACGCCGTCACTGCAGGGCGATCCGGATTCGCTCAAGAAGATCTACCTCAAGTCGCCGCTGACGAACCAAATGGTGCCGCTCTCCGCGATGATCAAGTTCGATACCCAGCATGTGACCTATCTTTCGATCCAACATCAGGGACAGTTTCCGGCGGTGACGCTCTCGTTCAATCTCGCCCCCGGCGCCGCGCTCGGCGACGCGGTCACAGCGATCGACCGCGCTTCGGTGCAGCTGCACCTGCCCGCGACGATTACCGGCAATTTCCAGGGTACCGCCCAGGCCTTTCAAAGCTCCCTGAAAAGTCAGCCCTATCTGATCCTGGCGGCGTTGGTGGCCGTGTACATCATTCTCGGCATGCTCTATGAGAGCTATATTCATCCGCTGACCATTCTGTCGACGCTGCCTTCGGCGGGTGTCGGCGCGCTCTTGGTATTGCTCATATTTCATATCGAGCTCTCCGTCATCGCCTTGATCGGCATCATTCTGCTGATCGGCATCGTGAAAAAGAACGGCATCATGATGGTGGATTTCGCGTTGCAGGCCGAACGCGAACAGCACCTCTCGCCGCACGACTCCATCCGCCAGGCCTGCCTGCTGCGATTCAGACCCATCATGATGACGACCATGGCGGCTCTGCTCGGGGCGCTGCCCCTGGCGCTGGGGCATGGAACGGGCTCGGAGTTGCGCCGGCCTTTGGGCTATACCATGGTGGGCGGGCTGATCTTGAGCCAGGCGCTGACGTTGTTTACGACGCCCGTCATCTACCTGTACCTGGACGAGTTCAGCGCCAAGATGCGGGGCCGGCGGAAAAAGAAGCATGCAGCGGCCGTGCTGGCGCAGGAACGGTCGGATGCGCATGCGCCCCTGGGGGAGCACACATGAAGATTCTGCTGGTCGAGGATAACGAACGCGTCACGCAATTCGTCATCAAGGGCCTGCAGGAAGCCGGACACACCACGGATCACGCGGCCAACGGCCGAGACGGCATGTTCCTGGCGGCCAGCGAGCCGTATGATGTCATCATCATGGACCGCATGCTGCCTGGCGATATCGATGGGCTGGCCATCATTGAAGTGCTGCGCAAAGCCGGCAAGCGCACGCCCATCCTGATCTTGAGCGCGCTGTCGGAGGTCGACGACCGCATTCGGGGACTGCGCAGCGGCGGCGATGACTATTTGACCAAGCCCTTTGCCTTTGGCGAACTGCTGGCGCGAATTGACGCGTTGCATCGCCGGGCAGAAGGAGTCGATCATGAAATTCCGCTCACCGTCGGCGATCTGCATATGGACCCGCTGACGCGCAAGGTGACCCGGGGCGACAGGCCGATTACACTTCAACCGCGCGAATTCAAGCTGCTGGAATACCTCATGCGGCACGCGGGCCAAGTCGTGACACGCACCATGCTGTTGGAAAATGTCTGGGATTACCACTTCGATCCGCAAACCAATGTGGTCGACGTGCATATCAGCAAGCTGCGTCAGAAAATCGATGCGGAATTCGAGCGCCCGCTGCTCAAGACCGTGCGCAACGCCGGCTACACGGTGACCGCGAGTGACTAGCATGATCCGCTCGTCCGCGCTGTCCCTGGCGCTGGGCTACGTCGCCTTGGGGCTCACGGCACTGGTGCTGTTCGCCGCGCCGCTCTGGTACGCGTGGCAGGTGACCATTCAAGACGGCCGCGCCGAAATCCTGCAGGCCGACGCGCAGCGCCTCACCGACATCTACAAGCGCGACGGGGCCGATGCGGTCAAGACCTTTATCGACACCCGCGTCAGCATGCAAATAGCCGGCGAGAGAATCTTGCTGTTGACCGACGCTTCAATGCATCCCCTGGCCGGCAATCTGCGCGCCTGGCCCGCCACCGTGCCGCAGACGCCGGGAAATTACACCATTCAGGTCAACGTCGGCCCGCATGGCGATCAGGAAGCGCTGGTCCACGTTGCCATGCTCGGCAACTACAATTTGCTGGTCGGCAGAGACAATGCCCTGTTCAAGCCGCTGCAAACCCGGTTCTGGTATGGATTGAGCGCCGCGGTGGCGGTGCTGTGCATCGCCGGCTTGCTGGTCGGCCTCATCACGCGCCGCGCCTTGATGTCGCGCGTTCACAGCATTCGTCAGACCGTTTCCGCCATCATTCACGGCGATTTGAAGCACCGGCTGCCCACCCACTTGAGCGACGACGAACTGAACACCTTGTCGCGCACCATCAACGGCATGCTGGATCAAATCGAACTGTTGGTGCACGGCGTGCGCAACGTATCGAACTCCATCGCGCATGACCTGCGCACGCCGCTCGCCGAGTTGCGGTCCCGCCTTGAAGAGCTATCTCTCATCAGGCCTTCGACCGAGGAGACCTACGCGGAGATCGACGGCGCGGTGGCCGATGTCGACCGGGTGATTCGCATCTTCGATGCGCTCTTGCGATTGGCCGAGATCGATGCCGGCATGCGCCGCTCCGGTTTCGTGTCGCTCGATGTCTCGGATCTTGCCGCCAATGCGGTCGAATTCTACGAACCGGCGGCCGAACTCAAGAATATCGATCTGAAGATCCGTTCGAACGGGCCGCTGCCGGTCTCTGCGGACCCGGTGCTGCTCGCCCAGGCGCTGAGCAACTTGATCGACAATGCGCTGAAGTACGCGCCGCAGGGCGGTTCAATCGAGGTCGCGGTTCAAAGGCGCGATGACCTGCGCGCCGAGATTGCCGTCTCGGACAACGGGCCCGGTATCGATGATGCGGAAAAGGCCAAGGTGATGCAGCGGTTCTATCGCGGCGACGCCAGCCGCGGCACGCCGGGTGTCGGTCTCGGTTTGAGCCTGGTCCAGGCAGTGGCAAAACTGCATGGCAGCGCGCTCGAGCTGCTCGATAACGGTCCGGGCCTGCGCGTCGTGCTGAGCGTGCCGATTGATGCTTCGAGCGCATCTCAGCGGGAAGCTCCGCCGCAAGCTGCGCCGGCAAGCGACGTGGTTGCGCCCACGACCCTAGCCTCTTTGCCGTAGACTCAACTCATGCTCATCAGCTGCGTCGCGTACCAGGACGGTAGCAAAGTCGGCGACATTACGGCCGCTCAAATTGCGGACTACTTGCGTCGGCCGCACTGCTTTGTTTGGGTGGCATTGCAAGAACCATCCGCGGCCGAGCTCGCAGAATTCCAAAAAGCCTTTGACTTGCACCCTCTCGCGGTCGAGGACGCGCTGCTGGGACACCAGCGGCCCAAGGTTGAAGAGTACGGCGACTCGCTGTTCGCGGTGCTTCATCTGGTTGAACCCGCCGCCGGCGAATATAACGTGGGCGAGGTTGCCATCTTCGCAGGACCCAATTATGTGATCACGGTGCGCAGCCGGGCGCAAAAGGGGTTTGCCGAGGTTCGTGCGCGCTGTGAGCGAGAGCCGAATCTGCTGCGCCAGGGTCCGGGCTTTGTCCTGTACGCCATCATCGACGCCGTCGTCGATCGCTACTTTCCCATTCTCGACAACCTGGAAGATGACTTGGACGGCATTGAACAGCGCATCTTCGCGCCGCAGGGCGCGCCGCGCGACAACATTGAAGCGCTGTACGCGCTCAAGCAACGGCTCATGGTCATGAAGCATGCAGTCGCACCGCTGCTGGAGGGCGTGTCCAATCTGACCGGCGGCCGGGTGCCCGCGCTGTGCGTCAACATCACGGAATATTTCCGGGACATCTACGATCATCTGCTGCGGCTGAACCAGACCGCCGATTCAGTCCGCGAAACCATCACAACCGCCATTTCGGTGAACTTATCCTTCATCACCCTGCAAGAAAGCGAAACCATGAAGCGGCTCGCCGCTTACGCGGCATTGCTGGCCATTCCCACGATGATCGCCGGGATCTACGGCATGAATTTTGAACATATGCCGGAATTGAAGTGGCGCTACGGTTATGCCGCTTCCCTGCTCTTTATGGGCGCGATTGACGTGCTGCTTTACTTCAGATTCAAAAAAGCCAAGTGGCTGTAGCCGCAGCCACCATTCGACGCCTCGGGATTCTGCTGGCGCCCCTGTTGGACATTCTGGCCTTTTGCGCCTTCGTGGGCGCCGGCCTGTCGCTGCGCGCCAGCAATGCCTATGCATTCGGGATCGGTTACGCCCTCAGCTTGGTGCTGCGCTGGCCGGCGCTGCGCGCATCCCACCAGCCTGCTGCGGCCTGGCGCATCCTGCTGCGCAGCGCGGTGGTCGGCTGCATGGCGCTTAGCTTACGCGCCGGTGTGCTGGCGCTGCTGGTGCAGCGCTGCGGATGGGCGCCGCAGATTTGCATTGTCTTTGCAGCCGCGCTCGGCCTCGCGGTGACGGCACCGCGCTGGCGCAACGCCGCGGTCGCGCTCATCGCCTATGCCTTCGTGCTGCGGCTGGTTTATGCCGGCTCGGTTGAAATGATGCCGGAGGAAACGTATTACTGGAATTACGCTCGGCACCTGGACCTTAGCTACCTGGATCATCCACCCATGGTGGCGTGGTTGATCCGCGTGGCGACGGCGGTGTTCGGGCAAACAGAGTTTGGCGTGCGTGCCGGAGCCCTGCTGTGCGGCGCGATCACCTCGATTTTTGTTTATAAACTGACTCGCAACCTCTTCGGTGCGGCGACCGCGCTGGCCGCTTTGCTGCTGGTTCAGGCGCTGCCGTTCTTCTTCCTGTCCGGCCTGCTCATGACGCCGGATGCTCCGCTGGTGGCAGCCTGGGCGGCGTCGCTCTACTTTCTGGAGCGCGCCTTGATCGCCAACCAATCCCGGGCCTGGTGGTTTGCCGGCATCTGCCTGGGGTTGGGGATGATCTCGAAATACACCATCGCACTTCTCGGCGTCGTGGCCGCGGCCTTTATGGCGTGGGATCCGCAAGCGCGGCGCTGGTGGGCCCGCTCCGAGCCCTATGTCGGTGCCGCGCTGGCACTGGTCATCTTTTCTCCCGTCATCATCTGGAACGCGCAGCACGAGTGGGCATCGTTCGCGTTTCAAACTTCGCGGCGCCTGGCCGAAACACCGCAATTCGCTCTGCACAAGCTGATCGGCTCCATCATCGTGTTGATTACACCGACCGGCCTGCTGGCTGTTATCGCGGCACTGCTGGCCCGGCACGCGGGCGAGGAGGCGCCCGATGCGATGCGCCGCCGCCGGCTGTTGAACCTCGCCATCCTCGTTCCCGTCTCGGTGATTGTCGTGTTCAGTTTGCGCCACGAAGTGAAACTGGATTGGACGGGTGCGCCCTGGACAGCAGCGCTGCCTGCGATGGCCTATATCATGGCGAACCAAGAGCTACGCACTGGTTTCGCGCGACGGATTCGCGCCGCTTGGATGCCCACCGTCCTCGTAATGCTACTCATCTACGGCGCCGGCCTGCATTACTTGGTGCTTGGGCTGCCGGGCGTAGGTTACGACAAGCACATCGAAGCGATTCCCGTCGGATGGCGGGACTTGAGCGCGCATATCATCGATACGGCAAACGCCTATCGCCGGGAGAGCGGCACCGAGCCGCTCGTCGTGGGCATGGATCGATATGCCATCGCCAGCGAGCTGAGCTTTTACGGCGGCGCGCATACGGCCACCGGGTTTCCGACCGCGAACAGCCATCTGTTCGGCGGCATGGGCCTCATGTACGGCCTGTGGGTGCCCCCGGCCTCGCAAGACGGGAGGAACCTCTTGCTCGTCGCCTGGAGTCCGGGCGAATTGGACGATCAGTTCATTCGTGCGCGGGTGGAGAGATTAGGGCCGATCGAGGATGATGCGCTCATGCGGGACGGCGTCCTCATCCGCCACTACTATCACCGCATGGCCTTCAACTATCATGCTCGCGATAATGACGATAACTTAAAATGAAACACGTGAGTCCCATGTACCAATATTTGTTTGCGGGCGTTCTTGCCGGCATTTGTCTGTTGCAATCCGCGGTCTGTGCCGCGCAAACCCCTGAGCAACAGAAGTTGTGGGATGCGCAACGCGCGCAGGCCCAGTCCGACGAGAAGGCAAGGACAGAAAAGCTGGCAGCGCAGCGCGCGGCACGCAAGGCGGATCCCATGAGCTGGGTTCGCACCTTGAACCCGCTAACCGCGGGCGGCTGGCAATTCCGCTCGGTCGCTTCCGACGGATCGTGGGCATCCTACAGCACCGAACATCAGCTCAAACGCTCGGGCCACCTCGTGACCGCCTGGCTGCGGCAGGAGTATCCCGAACCGCAGCGAAGCAACAGCGGCAACGTTTATTTGAGCTACGTGGAAAAGATTCAATACGACTGCTCGCACGAGCAGGCGCGTGCCTTGTTGATCATTTATTACTCGGACAACAACATCACCGGCAGCGAAGAAAGCGATGCCACCAATGTCAAAGAGGCGGTGTGGGTGCCGATCGTGCCGGGGACGCCTGGCGAAAGCATCTACCAATGGGCGTGCGCCGCCGGCACCGGCAAGGCGCATCCGTAAATCAGACTCCTAGAAACAACCGGTATTAGTATCCGTAAGATCCTGATATGTAAAATATTTTACGTCGAGAAACCCGCTCCATCGAACGGCCTGAACCAGACATCGCGTGGCTCATTGATTTGAACCGGATGGGCCGCTCGCGACCAACTGAATTGTCGCCGCCAGCAACTGGGTTCTGTCGGCCGAGGGACCGACCAATATCTCGACTTCACCGGGCTCGAACACCGGTTCGAGCTGCATGTCGAGAAAGCACAGCTCGCGGGCGCGCAGCGACAATGTGACCGTCCCGCTCTCGCCCGGCGCCAAGCTGATCTTGCCGAAGCCCTTCAGTTCCAATGTGGGCCGCGAGACACTCGCGACCTTGTCGTGCGCAAACAAAAAGACGGTTTCCTGCGCCTCCCTTGCTCCTCGATTGGTGACATCCACCTGAATCGAGATCGCATCGTTGACGCCCACCGCACTCGAGGAGAGGCGCAGGTTCGAATGCTCAAAGCGGCCGTAGGTAAGCCCGAATCCAAACGGAAATAGCGGCTCGTTGACGACATCGAGATACTTGGTGGTGAATTTATCCTGTGCGTTAAATGGTCTGCCGCCGGATCGCTCGCTAAAAAAAATCGGCACTTGTCCGACCGCACGCGGCCACGTCACGGGTGTACGCCCGCTGGGGCTCACGTGCCCGGTGAGCACATCGGCGATGGCATTGCCCGCCTCGCTGCCCAGAAACCAAGCCGCGAGCACCGCTCCGGCGCGCTCCACCAACCAAGGCACGACCAGGGGCCGCCCGGAAAATAAAATCACGATCACCGGCGTCGCGGAGCGCTGCGCGCGTTCGAACACGGCTTCCGCCAGCCGCCGTTGAATGCCGGGCAATCCGAGATGCGCGCGGCTCGAGGCTTCACCGCTCATCACCGCCGCTTCACCCAAACAGAGGATGATGGCATCCGCAGCCGCACAACTGTCTACGCTGGCGGCGATGCCGCTGAAATCGGCACTCTCAATTTCAACACCTTCCGAATGCAGAATTTCAGCCTGCGGAAACGCGCTGCGCAGCCCCTCGAGCACGGTCACATGGCCTTCCGGCGCGGCGGCGCCCCACCAGACTCCGCGCATTTCCGCCGACGCGTTCGCCAACGGGCCGATCACGGCCAGCCGCCGAGCGACCGGTGCAATCGGCAGGACATCGCCTTCGTTTTTGAACATGACGATCGAGCGCGCGGCGATCTGCCGGGCGAGGCGCCGCCGATTGGTGCGCGCCGCAGGCAGTTCTTCGACCTTGCCGCGACGATAAGGGTCCTCGAACAATCCGAGCCGCTCCTTCAAGATCAATACGCGGCGTACTGACTGATCGATGTCCGCCACGCTGACGGCGCCCCGCTGCAAAGCAATGGGCAGGCCGTGCCGATAGGCATCGGCCATCATGTCGATGTCCACGCCGGCTTTCAGTGCGAGCGCCGCGGCCTCAGCCAGATCCGCGGCGACGCCATGGCGTATCAACTCGGCGATCGCATTGTAATCGCTGATGACGACGCCATCGAATCCAAGGCGACCGCGCAGCCAATCGCGCAACAATGCCTTGTTCGCGGTCATCGGAACGCCGTTCAGATCGGTAAATGCCGGCATGATCGCCGCCACGCCCGCCGATACCGCGGCGGCAAACGGCACCATATGCACTTCGTGCAGCGTTCTGTCCGAAATGTCGACCGGGGCGTAGTCGCGGCCCGCCGTCACGCATCCATAGGCGCAGTAGTGTTTGGCGCACGCGGCCAGCGCATCCGCTTCGCCAAGATCGGCGCCCTGGAATCCCCGTACCTTCGCCTCGGCCATCCGCGCGCCCACGAGCGGGTCTTCGCCGGGGCCTTCGGCGATGCGGCCCCAGCGCGGATCGCGCGTGACATCGAGCATGGGCGCAAAGGTCATGGCCAAACCGTCGGCGGCGGCTTCCTTGGCCGCCTCCCGAGCGCTCGAGGCCCAGAATTCAGGATCGAAGGACGCTGCCTCGCCCAACGGGATCGGAAAGAGAATCCGGTGTCCGTGGATGACGTCATAGCCGATGAGCAACGGAATCCCCAACCGCGATTCCTTGACCGCCAGATCCTGCATTTCGCGCACGTTTTCCGTGCCGACCAGATTCAGCAAATTGCCGATGGCACCGCTCTTGATCGCTTCCGTGGAATCGCCGGCGATGGTCGGACCGGTCACGGCCTGTCCACAGGCGGTCATGGTGAGTTGGCCGAGTTTTTCGGTCAACGTCATTCGGCTTATTAAACTTTCGACGCGGCTCACTGAACTTTAGCTCCCTGGAAACTGCTGTGCTGAATGATAATGGACGAACCACCCTGCCTGAGAGAAGTGCATGAACAAAGTTAGTCCGGCGCAGACGGCGAATTCCGCAGAGGCCGAGGAGCGCGCGAATTCGCGCCTGCTCCCGCAACTCGAGATGATGGCCCGCGCTTTGTGGGCCTCGCCGGTGCGCAATACACTTTTTCTATTGTCGGGCTCCATATTTTTCGTCGTGGCGGTGACCGCCTACGGACAAATTCGGCTCAATAACTGGAATCAGCCTTTCTATGATGCCCTGTCACACCGGGAGTTTGCGCAATTCCTCGATCAATTGGGCGTTTTTGGATTGATCGCCGGAACGCTGCTGGTCCTCAATGTCGGTCAGCGATGGCTCGGCGAGACCTTGAAGCTCAAGCTGCGTCAAGGCCTGGGCCTCGACCTGATTCATAACTGGCTGGTGCCCGGCCGCGCCTTTCGCCTGACGAACGCGGGCCCGATGGGCGTAAATCCGGATCAGCGCATGCACGAGGACGCGCGCCACCTCACTGAACTGACCGGGGATCTGGGCATCGGACTATTGCAATCATCGATTTTGCTCGCCAGTTTCGTGAAAGTACTTTGGAGCCTGTCCAATAATTTTGCCTTTCACTTCGATGGTCGGCAAATTGTCATTCCCGGATACATGGTCTGGGCGGCGATCGTGTATTCAGGTTCAGCGTCGCTGCTCAGCTATTGGGTGGGCCGCAGTCTGATCGACCGCAACGCGGACCGTTACGCGCGCGAGGCGGATATGCGCTTCTCGCTGGTACGCGTCAACGAGCACATCGACGCCATTGCCTTGAGCGGCGGCGAGCCCGACGAGGCGCGGCGCATTGACATGGATTTCAAGGGTGTGCTTGACGCCACGGCGCGATTGGTCACCGGCCTGACCAACCTCACCTGGATTACGGCCGGCTACGGGTGGTTCACCTTGGTCGCCCCAATTCTGGTTGCCGCTCCGCTGTATTTCGCCGGCAATCTCACCTTTGGCGGCCTGATGCTCGCCTCCGGCGCCTTCATGCAAGTCCAATCATCGTTGCGCTGGTTCGTGGACAATTTCAGCACCATCGCCGACTGGCGCGCGACGCTGCTGCGCGTGGCGGGCTTCAGGCGCGCCGTGATCGACACGGACATCATGCACAACGTGGAAGACCGCATTGCGTATGCGACGGGTCCGGCGGGAGTGTTCGAAGTGGACGACCTGAAGATCTCATCGCCGAGCGGCTGCACCCTGCTCCAGGAAAAAAAGGTGCAAATCAAGCGTGGCGAGCGCGTGCTCATCGTGGGCGAATCGGGAACGGGGAAAACCCTGCTATTTCGTGCCCTCGCGGGCCTATGGCCCTGGGGCTCGGGAACCGTCACCCATCCTGGAGATGAGGAGATCCTCTACATGCCGCGCACCCCTTATTTTCCTCCCGGCACGCTGCGGGAGGTTCTCGCCTACCCCAAGCCGGTGAGCGACTTCGAATCCAAAGCATGTTCCGACGCCCTGGCGCGCGTCGGCTTGGAGCGCTTGACATCGAAGCTCGACTCCACCGAACGGTGGGATCGCGAGTTGAACGAGGATGAACAGCAGGCGCTGGCATCGGCGCGCGTGATCATTCACAAGGCTCCCTGGATCCTCATCGACGAAGTCCTCGACTCGCTGGACGACGTTGCGCTCAAACGCGCCGTCGACATTCTCACCAAGGATCTTGCACAATCGGGTGTGATATATATCGGCCGCAACGACGCACACAACATATTTACGAGGGTTTTGCACTTGATCATGGATCCCACCGCCAAGAAGCTGAAAACGCTGGGTCAGGCGGCGCCGGCCTCGGCACCCGCACCCGTGCCTGCGACGAGTCCAAAACCATGAACAACCCCAGCTTGAGCCCTGCCGCGCTTGCCGCATTGCCCGACGAAAAATTACTCGAGGCGGTGCAGCGGCAGACCTTTGCCTTTTTCTGGGAGGCATCACATCCGGTCAGTGGACTCGCGCCGGATCGCTGCACGACCAGCGCTGATCCGGCGGATGATCTGGTGGCCACCGGCGGCTCCGGTTTCAGCGTCATGGCGCACATCGTCGCAGCCGAGCGCGGGTGGATAACCCGGGCAGCTGCAGCCGAGCGCATCGGGCACATGCTGGAGCTGCTGAATCGCGCGACCTGCTATCACGGCGTCTATCCGCACTTCATGAATGGACGCACCGGCGCCACGATTCCTTTCAGCCGCAAGGATGATGGCGGCGATCTGGTCGAGACATCCTTCCTGTTCATGGGTCTTTTGTGCGCGCGCGAATACTTCAAGCGCAAAAACCCGCAGGAATCGAAAATCAGAGGCCTGATCGACTACTTGTGGTCCGAGGTCGAATGGACCTGGTACACACGCGGCGGCTCGGTTCTGCAATGGCATTGGAGCCCGAACAACGGCTGGGCGCTCGATCACGACATCCGCGGTTGGAATGAGTGTCTGGTCACCTACGTACTTGCCGCCTCGGCGCCGCGCTATCGCATCAGTCCGCGTGTTTATCACGAGGGATTTGCGGTCGGGCGCAATTTTCTCAATGGCAAGTCTTACTACGACTTCGACCTGCCCCTGGGTGCTCCCTTCGGGGGTCCGCTGTTCTTGTCGCAGTACTCTTTTTGCGCAATGGACCCGCGCAATTTGACCGATCGCTACGCCGACTATTGGCAGCAGAACGTGAACCATGTGCACATCAATCGCGCCCACTGCGTAAAAAACCCGAAGCATCACCGCGGATACGGCGCCTCCTGCTGGGGTCTCACATCGAGCGACGGCCCGGATGGTTATGCCGCGCACTCCCCCACTGAGGATGACGGCACGATTTCGCCCACCGCCGCCATATCCAGCATGCCCTACGCACCGAAGGAAGCCATCCGCGCGCTGCGCCACTTCCTCAAAGTGCATGGCGAAAAAATTTGGGGCCGCTTTGGCTTCGTCGACGCATTCTGCGAAGCCAGGAATTGGTACGCCGATACGTACCTGGCCATCGATCAGGGACCGATCGTGGTCATGATCGAAAATCACCGCAGCGGGCTGTTATGGAAATTGTTCATGAAGGCGCCTGAAATTCAAGCGGGACTGCGGGCGCTGAGCTTTACCCGCTGATGGAGCCGCTCGATCGTTGGATTGAGCGTCAATATCGGCACAGCGCGGCCGCGATGCTGCGCAGTGTCTCCCCGCTCGGCATCGTCAAGCATCGGCCGGGTTTCGCGCAATCGGTTCAACCCCGGAAAGGCTCCATCGTCGCCTCGCCCATACTCGGCGCTTACGATCCGGAGCCGGACTATTTCTTCCACTGGTTTCGCGATTCCGCCGTCGTGATTGACGCTTTGCGCATTTTGTTTGAAGACAACGAGCTCGACGGCGATTTCTTCATGCACTTCGCGGACTTTGTCCGCTTCAGCCTGACGCTGCAGGATTTGGACGGGCGGCGCTTGGGCGAATCGGCCTGGCGCGATGCCGTTGCCCCTGACTACCGTCAATACCTGCGGACGGAGGCAGATCTGGCGGCGGCGCACGGCGAGGCGCTCCTCGGCGAGACTCGGGTCAACCCCGACGGCACGCTGGACATTTCCAAATGGCCGCGTCCGCAATATGACGGCCCGGCGATGCGGGCGATTACCCTGCTGCAGTGGCGCGGCACGGTCCGCTTGGATGACGAACTCGCGGCGCAAGTCGATGCGCTGCTCCGCGCCGACCTGCGCTTTTCGCTGCAGCATTGGCGCGACGCGAGTTTCGATATTTGGGAGGAAGAGAAGGGATTGCACTACTACACGCTGCGGGTGGCGGCGCGCGCATTGGAAAACGGTGCGGATTGGTTCGGGCAGCGCGGAGAACAGGCCGATGCGAGCGCTTGCCGCGCCGGGGCACAGGCGATCTTGAGCACCTTGGATGGCTTCTGGCGCGAAGATTTGCAATTCTACAAGTCGCGCATCCTGGAATCGAATGCGCCGTCGACGAAGGAACTCGATATCTCGGTTATTTTCGCGGCGATTCATGCGGGCGCGGACTCGGCGACCCACTCCGTCCGCGATCCGCGCATGCACGCCACGCTGGCACGACTGGAAGCGTTGTTTGATGCCGAGTATGCGATCAATTGGAAGCGCGGCGCCGCTCGTGGCCCGGCGATGGGCCGCTATGTAGGGGATGTTTATTATTCGGGCGGCGCCTACTATTTTTCGACCCTGGCGGCCGCCGAGTTCTGCTTCCGGGCCGCGGCGCAATCCCCGGCCGGGCAGCAGCTGATCGAGCGCGGCGACGCATTCCTAGAAACAGTACGGGTCTACACCCCGCCAAGCGGCGAGCTCTCCGAACAATTTGATCAGCACACCGGCGTGCAGCGCTCCGCTCAGCAGCTGGCGTGGAGCTATGCGGCCTTTATCAGCTGCACGCACGCGCGCCGGCAGGTCATCCCACGTGGCGAATAGGCGCGGCGGCATCCCGGTGCACCGCGGATGGCGGGGCGCGCAAAAGCTCGACAAACGCATCCGCCGCGATCGCGGGGCTCATTAGAAATCCTTGGATCGCATCGCAACCCTCGGCCTGCAGGAACTTGAGCTGCGCTTGGGTGGTCACGCCTTCCGCGACAATCTTGAGGCTCAGGGTGTGACCGAGGGCGATAATGGCGCGCACGATCGCCGCGTCATCGGGATCCTCGCTGATGTCCGCCACGAATGAGCGGTCGATTTTCAGGGTGTCGAGCGGAAAGCGTTTCAAATAATTCAACGAACAATAGCCGGTACCGAAATCATCGATGGCGAGCGCAAATCCGAATTCCTTGAGCGCCAACAGCGAACGGCGCCCCGCTTCGGCATCGCGCATCAGGACGCCTTCGGTCAGTTCCAGTTCGAACAGCGACGGCGACAATCCTGCCTGAGCGACGGTTTCGCTTATCCTGAGCAACGCCTCCGGATGCATGAAGTCCCGTCCGGAGACATTCACGGCAATCCGCGGCAGCGCGATTCCGGCCCGACGCCACGCCGCAAGATCGCGGCACACCCGCTGCAAGGTCCATTTGCCGATATCGCCAATCAGCCCGGTCTCCTCGGCGACGGCGATAAAATCAGCAGTCGGGATCTGACCTCTAGTGGGGTGGAACCAGCGCAGCAGCGCCTCTCCGCCCGTCAGCGCGAGCGATCGTGCATCGTATTTTGGCTGGTAGTACACCTCGAGACTTGAAGCCTCGACGGCGCGCCGCAATTCCATTTCCAAAGACAGCCGCTTCAACGCACGCGCGCTGATCGCGCTGTCGTAGACGCGCAGCTGATTTCGGCCGCTCGATTTCGCCTCATACATGGCAGCCTCGGCATTCTTGAGGAGGCTCTGCACATCATCGCCATGTTCAGGATATTTGGCGATGCCGATACTGGAAGTGACCACCAGATCGTAACTCGCCTGCCAATACGGTGCGGTGTGCCCGGTCAGCAATCTCCCTGCCGCCTGCTCCGCATGCATCGCATCCCTCAAGCCCGTGAGCACAATCATGAACTCATCGCCCCCCAAACGAGCGATTTGTGCCTGCACGCCGTCAATGCCGACCTGGTCGACCACTCCTTGCAACCTTTCCGCAACTTGGCGCAGCAGCGCATCGCCGGTTGCATGACCCAAGGTGTCGTTGATCCGCTTGAATTGATCCAAATCGATGTACAGCAACGCCAGGTGCCGATGACGCCGTCGCGCCTCCGAGAGGACCTGCGATAAGTACTCATGAATCCATTCGCGATTGGGCAGCCCTGTCAGCGTGTCGAAGTAAGCCAGCCGATGGATCCGCGCATCGGTTTCCTTGCGGGCCGTGATGTCGCGAATGATCGCCAGCACCTGGCCGCCCGAATTAGGCAAGTAGCGGCATTCGAAATGGCGAATCGACGCCGTCTTACCTTCCAGTGAAAACTCAAATACCGCCGGCTCCCCGCGCAGCGCCGCGCTCAGACAATCCATCGCATGCCCGCGGCTGGCCAAGGGCAACAGATCGAACAGCGAATGCGATTCGGTCTCCCTGGTTGAAATAGGCGGCAATCCCGCAATGGGGCTGAAGCAATGACCGATGGATCCGGCACTGTCTACCAGAAAGATGCCGTCGGGTATCGCCTTCAGCAATGCCGCATTCTTTTGTTCGCTGAATCGCAGCGCCTCGATGGTGCGCGCGCCGCGCATCACGTAGCGAATGCGGTGCGTCAAGAGGGTCCAGTTAATGGGCTTGACGATAAAGTCCGTCGCGCCGGCCTCATAGGCCTGATCGATCGAGACGGTGTCATCGCAGCCCGTGACCATCACGATGGGCAGATCCGCGCCGCCCGGCAAGAAGCGGATGTTGGTGCAGGCTTGATAGCCGTCGCCTTCGGCCATTTCCACGTCGAGCAGCGCGATATCGGGCATTCGAAGCGCGCACGCGGCAACGGCCGCATCGCCGCTGGCAACCGCCTGCACGGCGAAACCCGCCTCCTTGAGCATGGCACCCGCGATCTCACGCAAGATCGCATCGTCGTCGGCGATCAGCACCCGCACTGGTTTGGCGTGCGGCTTCATGCGGATTTTCGCATTTCGAGCTGCAGCTCGTCGCGCACGCGATTGTGCAGCGACTGAATCTGGGTGTAGGTCGTGCGTGCGCCGGCGAAATTCGCGGCGCGCGCCTGTTCCTCGAGATCGCGGCACAGCTGCGCCAGAGCATTGGCCCCGACGTTGCCATTGTATGAGCGCCAAGCATGGGCCGCACGCGCCAGTTCCGCGCCATTCCCGGCACTCAATGATTGCTCAATGGTTGCGATGAGGCCGCGAGAGTCCAGCAGGTACATCTCGCCAATATGCGTGAGCATGTCTTTGGGCCCGCTGCGCGGCAGCGCACGCAGCGCATCCAGCGTCGCGCCATCGAGAAGCGGCGCGGCGGCGGGCGTCGACGGCCGAGGCGCCGCGGTGAGCGCGATCGCCGACCCAGGTTTACCCTGAGTCAACCAGCGCGAAAGAATGCCGTGCAGCGCTTCTCGCCGGAAGGGTTTGGCCAAATGATCATCCATCCCGGCAGCGAGGCACGCCGCACGACCGGCGCTGGTCACGTCGGCGGTCAGCGCAATGATGGGAACATGGACGCCGCTCTGCTCGCCGGCACGCAACGCCCGCGTCGCCGAAAACCCGTCCATCACCGGCATTTCGCAGTCCATCAAGATGGCGTCAAAAGAGCGCGATTGAATGATGTCGAGGGCCTGTTGGCCGTGATGCGCCGTTTCGACCTCCAGCCCCAAGGAGGCCAGCATGCCGATGGCCACTTCGCGATTCAAAGGCTGATCTTCGACCACCAGGACGCGGCCGTGAAGCGCAGGCAACGCGCCGGCGGGCTTCTTCAATGCAATAGTTCGCTCCGTCAGCGGCGTCCCGTCATCGGCGCAGCCAATCAGCGCCCGGTGCAGTTCGGCGAGGCGCACCGGCTTGGTAAGCTCGGTTTCGAGCAATGCGTTCTCCGCTGCGCCGCTGGAGCTCAAGCTGACGAAGCTCAACAGCCGAATGATGCGCAGATTCTTACCCAAGCGGCCGCGCACCTCGTGCCAGAGGCTCATCGATTCAGCGATCAAATAGTCATCGATAATCAGCGCATCGTACTTCGGACCCGTCGCCGCGCTTAAGGCTTCGGCCAGAGATGCAACCTCGGTCGGCCGCCCGGTCCAAGCTCGCAAGGTCTTGCCCAGCAACATGCGCGCCGCTGCATTCTCATGCACCACCAGCACCCGAACGCCATTGAGGCTGCGCGGCGGCGCCGGCATTTGCGCTGATGGGTCGGCCAGCGGCAACGACAGCTCGAACGAGAATGTGGACCCTATGCCGGGCGTGCTGCTCACCTCGAGCCGGCCGCCCATGAGTTCAATGAGCTGGCGCGAGATTGCGAGGCCGAGACCGGTGCCCCCGAAGCGGCGCGTGGTCGATGCGTCTTCCTGAGCGAATTCATCGAAAATTTTCGCCTGGCTTTCCGGCGCGATGCCCACTCCGGTATCCGCCACCTCGACCCGAATGTTAAGCGATCCAGCGGCGCTGCCCGACGAACTGAGGCGCAGAATGACCTCGCCTCGCTCGGTGAATTTCACCGCGTTGCCGCCGAGATTCACGAGTACCTGGCGCAGGCGGACTGCATCCATGTTTACTCGCGGCAGTTTGACGGCGGGCGAATCGCACAGCAGTTCGATGCCCTTGGTGGCGGCTCGCGCCGCCAGCATTTCTACGGTCTGTTCCAGGATTTCCGTCAAGTCGCATTCAACGGAATCCAGCTGCAGCCGCCCGGCTTCGATCTTCGAGAAATCCAGCACATCATCGACGATGGCGAGCAGCGAATCAGCGGAGCGGTGAATGGCCTCGGCAAAGCGGCGCTGCGACGGGTCTATGTGCGTATCCAGCAACAAACTGGTCATGCCTAGAACGCCATTCATCGGCGTGCGCAGCTCATGGCTCATGCGCGCCACAAAGTCGCTTTTGGCGCGGCTGAGCACTTGCAACTGCTGATTGCGCTCTTCGAGTTCGTGCGTTCTGATCCGCACCGTCTGTTCAAGCTCGCGGCTATAGCGCAGTTCACGCGCGCGCCGCTGGCGCTGAAAGCGCCATAGATACGCGAGAACGCCTAAGCCAATTAGGAAATACACGATGCGCGCCGTTAGGGTATTCCAGGGAGCCGGCGCCACGTGCACCGGAATGGCCAAACTATCTTCACTCCAGATGCCGTCGGCATTCGACGCACGCACCTTGAAGGTGTAATTGCCCGCGTCCAGGTTTGCATACGTTGCCCGGTGCATCGTTCCGGCATCGATCCACCCGGCGTCAAAACCCTCGAGCCGGTACGAGTAATGGTTGTCGGCGGGCGAGGTGAAGTCCAGGGCGGAGAAATCCAATGTGACCAGCTTGTCGTCGTAAGCCAGTGACAACGGACGGGTGGCGCTCGGCAACTCTTGCGCGGTCAAGGGCTGGTTGAGCTTCGAGGCCATGGTCAACACCACGGGAGGAGCGGGACCTTCCGAGGCAATGAGACTTGGCGAGAAGGCGTTGAAGCCGTGATTGCCGCCGAAATACAAAATGCCATCGGCGCTGCGAAAGTGCGCGTTGACGTTGAACTCGTCGTCCTGAAGCCCGTGAACTTGGTGGAAGATCTTGACGATGTGCGATTGAGGGTCGAATCGCGCCAGCCCGTTGTTGGTGCTCAGCCACAGGCGCCCTTCGCGATCCGACTCGATGCCATAAACCACTTGGCTGGGCATTCCCCTGAGGCCGGATTGGTTTTCAAACTTGACGGCTTGCGGCCTCGCTGAGGTGCCGATGACGCGATCAAGCCCCCCACCCGCGGTGCCCACCCACAAATCGCCGTGCGGATCAATATGCAGCGCGTACACGGTATCATCGCTGAGGCTCTTCGGATCCCGATCATCGCGGCGGTAAGCATAGAAGCGACCGGATTTTGGCTCAAACAAATTGAGCCCTCCGCCGATGGTACCGATCCAGAGATTGCCGAGTGAATCCTCCACGATCGCACTGGCCCGCGAACCGCTGAGCGCGTTCGGTGCCGCCGCACCATATGGATAGCGAGTAATTTTGTCGGTAGCCGGATTAATGCTGGCCAAGCCACCGCGAAACGTGCCGATCCAGATCGTGCCGAGCCGATCTTGGTACAACGACATGACCCCGTCGGTGGGCAACGTGTTGGCATCGTCCGCGGCCGAGCGATAAACGCGCAGCTTGCCGCCGGCGAGATCGAGCCGATCGAGTCCGCCGGACATGGTGCCGATCCACAGGGAGCCCTGGTGATCATTGAGCAATGCCATGATGCGGTCGTCCGATAACTGGGGACCGCTGCCGGATTTGTCGACGCCATAGTGGCGCTCGTGGCCACTGCGGGTATCGATCTCGATCAAACCCCCGCCAATCGTGCCGGCCCATACTTTTCCGGCGCCGTCGTCGGCGAATGATATGACTTGCGTGGCGCGAAAGGCGTCACTGAAATAGTGGCCGAACAGCCAGCTGCGCGGATTCCAATGGCTGGCACCGCCCTCTCGCGTCCCGACCCATAGCACGCCGCCTCGATCCTGGTACAAAGACATGGCGTCGGCATCTCGAAGGCTTTGAGGGTTGTCGGCATCGTGACCATAGCGGATGAAAGACTCGGAATCCTGATCGAACAAATCCAGTCCATCGGCGGTCGCGACCCACAAGCGTTTTGCACTGTCCTCCAGCACCGCCCAGACGTGATCGTGACTCAGCGACCGTGGATTGCTTGCATCGTGCCGGAACACCGTCAACATATTGCCGTTCTGATTGAGCCGCGCCAGACCGCCATTGACCGTGCCGATCCACAACGCGCCGGTGTGATCCTCACGAATGGCACGAACGCGCAGGTCGCTGAGCTGTGCCGCGCTCATCGCGTGGCCGTAGGTGACGAAGCCGTCGACCATCGCGTCGTAGCGGCTAAGGCCTCCATCGCTGCCAACCCAGATTTGGCCCTGGTGATCGGTGTACAGCGCACCGATGGCATCCGAGGGCAAGGAGTAGGCGTCCGAATCGCGATGCCGATAGTGTCGCGCCGTGCCCGTCCGTGGGTCGAGAATGTCGAGCCCGCGATCCTTCGTGCCCGCCCAGATGAAACCTTTGGAATCGATCAACAGCGCCCGCACGCCATCGCTGGCGAGCGATTCCGGCTGCTGGGGGTCGTGCCTGAATTGTTGGAATGTTTCTGTTCGCCGGTCCCAGCGCGCGACGCCGCCGCCTTCGGTCGCGAGCCATAGGTCGCCCTGCGCGTCTTCGGCGATCGACCAGACATAGTCGCTGGCGAGCCCATGCTCGTTGCCGCGCTCGCGGCGAAACTGCCGAACCGTGTAGCCATCGTAGCGGTTCAAACCCGCCTCGGTGGCAAGCCAAATGTATCCCCGTGAGTCTTGCAGAATGCTGTTGATGGTGCTCATGGAGAGACCATCGCGCATGGTCAGGTGCTCGAAATACATCGGCCGCGTGGCGGGCGTGGGCGCACCGGCGACCGCGACAGCGTTTAGCAGCGTCGTCGCAACGCAGGCAAGCAAGGCTTTTAAAACGCGCCCGCGATTCGGCATGGGAATTTTCAGCTATTCAGGCTGAGGAACATCGACGCCCGTATAGCCGTCGCTCCACGCATAGCCGTCGCTCCAGGCATAGCCGTCGCTCCAAGCATAGCCGTCGCTCCAGGCATAACCGTCGCTCCAGGCGTAACCGTCACTCCACGCATAGCCGCTACTCGTCGTGTAGGCGCCATTCCACAACAAGCCGTCTCCGAGCAGAGGCACGTCTTCCAGCAACGCACCCACCACCGGAACCTTCGATAGCAGCGTGCCGACACCACTCAACAAGGACTGCACCGGCGTGGCGCTCGCCGAGACCTGCATGATGTAGAAATTGCCGTTGCTGTCTTCGTTCGCGCGGCCGCCGTAGTGCTGCAAGCCGAGGAGGTCGAGCGTCACATTGATGCCTTGGTTGGCACAGCCGGAGGCATTGCTATACGCGGCATCGTGCGCATCCACCAAACCGCTGCCCTGCTGGAAAACACTGTACGCCAGGTTACCGGCCGAATTGACCGCCGGATGGGCGCCCGACATGAGATGGCATTTCACTTGATCGGGTGTCAGCTGCGGATTCACTTGAAGCATCAAGGCCACGACACCGCTGACGACCGCAGATGCCTGCGAGGTACCGGACATCGTCATGTCGCTGTAGGGTTCGGTGAACCACGAGGGGTATTCCTGCGCCAACGTGCCGTTGTTGGGCGCGTAAGCGAGGATGTGCCCGCCCATCCCGAGCACATCGGGTTTCACAAATCCCTCGAAGGTCGGACCGGCGGACGAGAAAGCCGCCAGGCGATATTGACTCGGCTGCAGCGGGTAATAATTGTCCGTCACCGCGCCGACGGTAATGACGTAGGGAACATTGCCGGGGGCATTGATGGACAAGGGATCCGGCCCGCGATTGCCTGCGGCCGTAACCACCACGATTCCGTTGGCCCAGGCGGCCATCACTGCCTGATTCAAGGGATCCTGCCAATAAGGACCCGAGGGTGGCGCGCCCAAGGACAAGTTCAACACGCGAATACCGAACCGCAGCCGCTGATTGATGACCCATTGCACAGCGCTGATCACGTCCGAGTACAGACCCTGACCGTTGCTGTCCAATGCGCGCACGGATACCAGATTGACGCCCGGGGCGACGCCTTGATATCGGCCCGTCGTGGCAACACCGCTGCTGGCGATGATGGACGTCACGTGAGTGCCGTGACCGTATGGATCATTGATGTTGCGGCTGTAGGACTCGAGTAACGGCGGCAAGTAGTAGCCGGGATTCTGCCGCGCCAGGATCACGTCATACTGGGCGAGTACGCGGCTGTGGCTCGTGCCCGGCGCGCTTTGCAACGGCCCTTCTTGATTCCAAAGACCGGAGTCGATGACCGCGACCGTGACGCCCCGGCCGGTCATACCGCCGGCCTGTAGATTCACGGCATCCACCTCGCTCGGATAGTAAGTCTCCGGCAGCGTGCCCATCGAACTGGCGACGACGCTGGAATCATCATAGACGTGAAGCTGCGGCACACCGGCGGCGCGCAGGGCGGCAATTTCGTGCTGATCGAGAGCCGCGGCAACCGCGCGGATCACGCTCAGATCGCCGGTCACGATGCCGCCGGCTTTGGACACTGCATTGCGAGCCGTCTCGCTGCTCTGGGACTGAACGATGTAGCGGCGGCGAGCGAAGGACGCCGCAACACTGTGGGACGGGGATAGCGATGCCGGCGCCGGCAATTTAAGCGCACCGATGCGCGCCGCGCGAGCACTTGCAGTTGCAGGCGCTGTGTCAGCGTTGAAACTGGACGTTGTCAGACACAGCGCGAAGCCGAATATGACAGACGACAGCAACCAATTCCGCTGCGAGTTGCTTCGTGACATGTTGCGTTTTTCCCTTTGCCTGCGGTGCTTCTACTGCGCAACATTCTCGGCGATTCAACCCGTCTAAAAATAGCGACACTCACCATAACGACCGTGCGCACGTCGCAGTTCTCGACGCCGCGCCAGATATGTCAATACAGAAATCTGCGCCGCCGCCGCAATGCGTGCTACGCGCAATCGGCGTGCGACATAAGCACGATGCAAATGCGCAACACTCGAACCGGCGCGCTAGAGCCGCAATATTTTGTTAATTACGAGAATCGTGATCAGCGCGGTGATGAAGGAGATCAGAATCGTGATGCTCACACCGGCGATGCCATCCCGATGCTCGCGGTACCAGAGGTCAAGGCGGCCGCGCCGCGTGTGCAGACGGATGGCGCGGTCCGCACCTGCGAATGTCACCGCCGCGTAGAGCATGCCGTCGCTGCGTCTCGCGTAAGTGATCAGGCGCCGATATTGCAAGTAGCGTAACGGCAGTTCGAGTTTGGCGGTGAGCAACTTGCCGCGAATTTCTTCGGGAAACTCGCAAGGATTCAGGCTTTGTAATTTGCCCTCTTTACTCCACGACTCTCCCTCGCTCAAGGGATGCATCGCCAGCCACAACAGCTGCTCGCTGGAAACCTGTACATCTTCGTCGATGTTTTCGCGGTAATAGTACAAACCGTGCAGGATGCGATCTTCGTCGTCCCGGCTCATTTTAGGTGGTATCGCATAGGCTAAACTGGCAACATGCCTCGCATGGCGGCTGAGAGAAGCAACGCACCGATTCTACATCGCTCCCGGTGGGGTGCCCAATGCGCGCTGCTGCTGGCGCTGCTGATCGCGGCGGCCGATTCATCGGCCGGCAGCATCTTGTTCATCGGCAATAGCTTTACCTTTGCCTACGGTTCACCGGTCAGGTACTACCGCGCCGAGAGCGTGACTGATCTTAACGGCGAAGGCCAAGGCGGTGTGCCGGCCCTGTTCAAGTCGTTCACGACTCAAGCGGGCTTGAGCTACGAGGTTTACCTCGAAACCCAGCCGGGCGTCGGCATCGACTGGCACCTGGAGCATAAGCTCGATGTCATCGGACAACGCCCGTGGGACAGCGTCGTCATGCACGGATTTAGCACCTTGGATCCCAAGAAGCCCGGCGATCCCTCGGTGTTGATTGCAAGCGTGCAGCAGATGGCCTCGGCGTTGCGCGCCAAGAACCCCAAAGTCGAGATCCGCGTCATGGCGACCTGGCCGCGTGCGGATCAAACCTACCAGCCGCAAGGGGCCTGGTACGGCAAGTCGATCGAAACGATGGCCCACGATCTGCGCGACGGCTACAACCGCGCGGCGGCGGCCACGCCGGGCATTGGCGTGGTTCCCGTGGGCGACGCCTGGATTCGCGCCATGCACACCGGCGTCGCGGACGCCAATCCCTACGACGGCATCGATGCGGGTAAAGTCAATTTGTGGACCTACGACAGCTATCACGCCAGCACCTACGGGTATTACCTGGAGGCCCTCGTGCTGTTTGGGTCGATCACCGGCAAGGACCCGCGGTTACTCGGCGAGTTCGAGTGTTCCGGCTTTGAATTGGGCCTATCGGCACCGCAGGTTGGCGCGCTCCAACAGGTTGCGTTTGATCAGCTGGCGGCCGAGGGTACACTAAGCGCCGCGCTGGCGAAGCCGCCGGTCAGAGCGACTTCGCCCGCGAAGTGCAGCGCCTTGCGCTAAACGTGCATTTTGCCAACGAGGGAACGACCATGCGGCGACTGATCATTTTAGGACTGGGCGGTTGCCTGCTGGCCTCACCCCTGTATGCGGCGCTGAAGCCCGGCGCGCAGGCACCGGCATTTACGACCTCCGCGACACTGGCCGGACAGCCGTTCACGTTTTCCCTGGCGGACGCACTGAAAAACGGTCCGGTCGTGCTGTATTTTTATCCCGCGGCGTTCACCAAGGGCTGCACCGTCGAAGCGCACGAGTTTGCCGAGGCGACCGAGCAATTCAAGGCCCTGGGTGCCACCGTGATCGGCGTATCGCATGACACCATCGATACGCTGAACAAGTTCTCGGTGAGTGAATGCCGCAATAAGTTTGCCGTCGCCTCGGATGCCGACAAGAAAATTTCCACGGCATACGATGCCAATTTATTCATCACGTCTTATTCGAACCGAACTTCGTACGTGATTGCGCCCAACGGCACCATTATTTACGAATACACGGCGCTCAATCCCGACAAACACGTCGAAAACACCCTGGCGGCAGTCACGAAGTGGCAGGCCGAGCACAAGAAAGGCGGCTAGCGCAGATGACCTTTTCTCTGTATGAAGCGACCATACCCTCCTATCGGCAGATTCTGGGCGCAGTCGGCGGTTTGCTCGGCAAGGCAGAATCGCACTGCGCCGAGCAGAAACTGGCGGCCGAGGAGATCATCCAGGCGCGCCTCGCCCCGAATATGCTGCCCTTCGCCTATCAGGTGAAGGCCACCACCACCCATTCGCTGGGCGCAATCGAGGGGTTGCGCAAGGGCGTCTTCTCTCCGGACATGACGCCGCCGCCGCAGACCTTTTCCGCCCTCAAGACGACAATCTCCGAGACGCTGGCGGCGCTCGAAGCAATGGATGCCGCAGAAATCGACGCCTTTCTGGGGCGCGACATGCGCTTCGTTTTCGGCGATCGGCAAGTTAACTACACCGCGGAAAATTTCCTTCTGTCATTCTCCCAACCCAATTTCTATTTTCACGCAACCACGGCGTACGACATCCTGCGCTGGAAGGGACTGCCGCTCGGCAAGCGCGATTTTGTGGGCAGAGTACGCATTAAAGGCTGACCCGCACGCCTGGGTGGACGTGACCGCGCAAGCTCAAAGTTTCTGGCAAGCCTTTACGCCGAAGCTCGTCGTTGTTTGGCGCGAGGGCCAGCTCGGCAGATTGTGGCGTGGCGACGCGCTGGCCGGTCTCACGGTCGCCATCGTCGCGTTGCCGCTGGCCATGGCACTCGGCATCGCCAGCGGTGCGTCTCCCAATCAGGGCTTGGTGACGGCGATCATCGCGGGATTTCTGATCTCACTGCTCGGCGGCTCACGGGTTCAGATCGGTGGACCAACTGGCGCCTTTGTGGTCATTGTCGCCGGCGTGATCGCCGCTCACGGCTATGCCGGCCTGCTCGTCGCGACTCTGTTGGCCGGCTTCATTCTGATTGCCGCAGGTTACGCAGGCGTCGGTCGGCTGATTCGCTTCATCCCGATGCCGGTGATCACCGGATTTACGGCGGGAATCGCCGTCATCATCGCGTCCAGTCAGGTGGGCGACTTTCTGGGTCTCGCTACCGGTAAGCTGCCTGCCGAGTTCATTCCAAAATGGGCGATTTACTTTCAAGCGATCGGCACCACCAATGCCTACGCTTTGGGGGTGGGCGGTGCGACACTGGCCATGATCTTGCTGCTGCGGCGATTCGCACCGCAGCTGCCGGCATTTCTCATTGCCCTGCTCCTCGCCTCGCTGGCCGTCGCGTTGCTGCACCTGCCGGTCGTGACGGTCGGAGACCGATTTCCCGCCATGCCGACAGGAATTCCTGCTCCCCATCTGCCGAGTGTTTCGTGGGCAATGGTTCAGCATTTGTGGCCCTCCGCGTTTACGATTGCCTTTCTAGCCGGACTGGAATCATTGTTGTCCGCCACAGTCGCGGACGGCATGACCGGATACAGTCATCGGTCGGCACAGGAACTCGTCGCGCAGGGAGTTGCAAATATCGCCTCCGCCATTTTTGGCGGCATGCCCGCGACCGGCGCCATCGCCAGAACCGCCACCAACATACGGGCCGGCGCACGCACGCCCTTGGCCGGTATGTTCCATGCGGGCTTTCTGCTCATCTTCCTCTTGGTCGCCGGCAGGCTGATTGCTCATGTACCGATGGCCGCGCTGGCGGCTATTCTGCTGGTTGTCGCCTGGGGAATGAGCGAAGCGGAACGCTTCAAGAATCTTCTCAGGATGGACACGGGCGAGCGAGCCTTGTTGCTGCTGACCTTCGGTCTCACCATACTCGTGGATCTGACCGTCGCGATCGGTGTCGGTGTCACACTCGCCTCGCTGCTCTTTCTGTCACGAATGAGTGAGACTGCGGGCCTCTTGCCGACGGAACTCAGCATCGATGATCCGGCGCAGCGGGCTGCGCTGCCGAAGGGAGTGGAAGTGTTTCGTTTTGCCGGCCCGATGTTCTTCGGCGTGGCGCGTGAGATGCTCGACGCGGTGCGCCGTTCGGGCCGCCAACCCAAGATCATCATTCTGCGCATGGACCAAGTGCCCTTCGTGGATTCAAGCGGCGCGAGCGCCTTGGAAGCCTTCGCGCGTCAGGCCCATCGCGAAGGTACGCGGCTCATTCTTTGCGATTTGCGCGAACAACCGGCTGCGTTTCTCGCGCGATTGGGACCTCAGTTCATGGACGTGCAAAAAGTGGCGACATTCCAGGCGGCCCTGGATCAGCTTTCACCGGTTACTTGAATTTCGCTACGCGTCCAGCCGCGATTTTTCGCGCGGAGTGCGAATTGGAGCCTAACCCTGATCCCTAGAGTGATAGCGGTCTCACATAATACGGCTGCCGTGCTGGGTATTCGCACCCCACGCGGTTATATTCCCGCCCTAACACGGGAGTTATCTCATGGTTACTTTATTGGTATTGGCGTTCCTAGCCGCCGCCCTGATCGCCTACATCGTCAGTATCTACAATGGCCTCGTGCGCGTCGGCAATGAAGTCAAACTCGCCTGGTCGAACATCGACGTGTTGCTCGTTCAGCGGCACGACGAATTGCCGAAGCTGATCGAAGTATGCCGGCAGTATATGCAGTTCGAGCGGGACACGCTGGAGCGTGTGACCAAAGCGCGCAGCGCCGTTGATACTGCACGCGGCTCCGGAAACATCAACTCAGTCGGCGCGGCGGAGCAGGAATTGCGCGCGGGACTTGGCGGCCTCTACGCGGTAGCTGAGCGTTATCCGGACCTCAAAGCCAACGAAGCATTCCGGCAGCTGCAAGCGAGAATCAGCGCGCTGGAAACCGCGATCGCTGATCGACGCGAAATTTACAACGATTCTGTGAATGCGAACAATGTCCGCCTGCAAACCTTTCCCGATACGCTCATTGCAAGTTTCGGCAACTTTCATCCGGCCAAGCTCTTGGAATTTCTAAGCGATGAAAAATCCGATGTCGATGTCAAGGCGCAATTCGCGAGCTAGCGATCCGGCGTTGCCGCGGCCATGCAAAGCTCGACGATTACCGATTACTGGACAGCCGCCGTGCTCCTGGGTGCGGCCGCCTGCTGGGCGCTCTATCAATTCTCTTCGAGAATTCGGCGCGATCGGCTCATAGAAGACACGCCGCTCGTCAAGATCCGGTCGGCTGCGCAGGGCTACGTCAAAGTATTCGGTCGAGCCAAGATGGACGGCGCCGACTCAGCCGCGGCGCCCTTGAGCTCGCGGCCCTGCATCTGGTGGAGCTTCGACGTCGAAGAAAAATACCGCAACGCCAAGGGAGAGACTAGCTGGCGCTCAATCAACAGCGCCAGCAGCGTCACTCCCTTTGTACTTGCCGACGGCGGTGGTGAGTGCTTGGTTGGCCCCGTCAACGCGGAGATCACCCCTACCAGTCATGACGTCTGGTACGGAGATGAACCGATGCCCTCGGGTCGGCCAACCGGCTCGACCGGATTCCTCGCCGGCGGTCAGTATCGCTACACCGAGCGGCTGCTCTGCGCCGGCGACCAATTGTCGGTGACCGGCGAGCTGCGTTCGAATTCCGCGATTGAATCCTCTGACGCGGCCGCCGCCACTCTCCTGCGCCAGTGGAAATCAGACCAGCCGGCGCTGCTCGCCCGATTTGACCAGAATCACGATGGCAAGATTGACGCCGCCGAGTGGGAAAATGCACGGCGCGCGGCAGCAGCCGAGAGCCAAGCACACACGTTGAAGTCTGACATCGTGCGGACCAGCATCATTGGCGAGCCGACCCACGGCGAACCATTTCTCATCGCGCCTATGGACTCGAGTCATTTGGTTAACCGCGAGAAACTCTTCGCCGCGATGTTCTTCGCGATTGGAATCGTTTGCGCCGGCCTTTGCGCCTGGGCAATCGAACACGCACGTGCCCTTCTCGGCTAGCGCAGGTTCGTCTACTACTTGATTTTCGCCACTCGTCCGGTCGTTGGGAATTTCTGAAACTGCAGCGCATCGTGTCCCGGCACCACCCGATCCACTGAGCCTGCCAAGTCGATCATGCGTTGTTGCGCTTTGATATTTCCTGCATGGTCGGCATCGCTGAACGTGGCGCTTGCCTTGTGTTCGGCGAGATTGCGATAAAAATATACGTTATCGGAGGCCAGCACGAAGGGCGGCGTGCCGTCGACCCGCAAGTACTGCGAAGCAAAGGTGTGCCGAGAGCCTACGAACACGCGGATGCCCGGAAGGATCTCCACATTGTCGCCATCCACGAGCCGCAGGCGTCCCTCGGTGTTCAGCCGCACCAGCTGCTGCACGTCGTCAGGATCGATTCCGCCGTTGTGGCCGCCTGCTTGCCAGGCATCTCCCGTGTAGTAGCGGAACTCGTCCTTCTGAATCCAGACGATCGCCTTGGGAAATAGATCGATGCCTCCCATGTGATCCCAGTGCGCATGGCTGATGACGACATCGGTAACCTCTTCCGGCTTGACGCCCGCTTGCCGCACCGCTTCGTCGGGACTCAGATAGTCGCTGACCTTCCACTGCTTGAACCACCGCTCATGATGAAAGCCGCTGTCGAAAAGAATGTTGCGGCCTCCGCCCCGGATCAGCCATACGACAAAGTCGACGTCGACCTTTTCGTCTTTGGGGCCGCCCACGACCAGAGCGCCGACCGGAATATCCGGAGACACACCATAGCGAATCGCCTCGATCGAATATTCGACCGGCGCAGTGACGCCCATCAAACCCAAGGCAAATCCAGCGAGAATGAGACGTTTCAGCATCGTTGCGCCTATTCGTAACGCATGGGCCTAGCGAGGCGACGCAGCCGCGCTGCGCGCAATTCTATTTTTTACCCTTTGCCAGATACGCCTTGCTCTCGTCGCCCACAATTGCGACCAGATTTCCCATGGTCAGATTGGCATCGATCAGATGCAAGCCCCAGTCGGGCAACACCTGGCCATTCACGAGGACATCGCCCGAAATGTCATTGGTACGCACGCCGCCAGGAGTGGGATGAACCGTGACCGCAAGATAGGAGCCATGTTCATCCGCCAGGCATTCGGCGCTCAAGAGTCCGGGCACTTTGACGAAGGCGGTGTCGATCGGCTTGGCAGGCGTGGTCCAGTCGAAAGGCTCTCGCGGGCCGTCGGCACCGGTGGAGATGCGGCCCGCGGACAAGTACGCATTGAGCATGCCCGAACCGCCGCCGAGCGCGGCGGGATTGGCGCATACCGCTTGCATGCCCTCAGGCGCCTTGCCGAAGCGAGAATTGGCCGGCGGCGGAGCGTTGGCGCGGAAATCCGCAAACGCGATTACACAACCGGTTTGGCTGTTCGCTCGGCACACGGGAATGTGCGTGAAGGCACCGCCGACATCGGCACCCTTGGGCACCGGGAGACTTGTTCCCATGAGAATGGCCGAGATCAGTTTGCCCTGCACGGGTTTGCCGTCGATTTCTTCTTTGATGAGTCGGGTCAGCACACCCGAACCTTGGCTGTGGCCGACCAACACGACGCCGCGGCCGTGATTGTCGTGCGCCAGATAGTAGTTCCAAGCCGCGAGCACATCGTTGTAGCCTAAGTCGCGATCGACGGGAATGGGCTTGCCGCCAATCATCGCGCGCAACGCTGTGAGCGTCACTTGCCGATACATCGGCGCAAATAGACGGCACTTCTCGGCGAAGCGCGCGAACTGCGCATTCACCACGTTTTTTTCAGCACCCGTGATGTTTAAGTCAGAATTGCCGCCCGGCTCAGTGGATACCGTGGGGTAGACATAGAAACAATCGATCGGCGGATTCTTCGCCGCATGAAACGCCTCGCGCGTCAGAGTGCCGTTGACGGCAACGATCGTCGCGTCCTGAGGCGCGGAGCAGGCGTCCTGCCGATCCGGCCGGCACAACCAGACGGCAGGATTGGCGTAGTCGGTGGCGGCGGGAGTGGCCGCCGCGTCTTCAGCACGTGCGGAATCAATGGCCAACCCCAGGGACAAAATGAACGCGAGCGCGAGAATCGATCTAAACATGAAACTCCCCTATCCGATATTTTCCGCGGCAGTATACCGCAGGAAAAAGCGCCTCCAGCGCTTAAGGCGGGGAGTTATCCGTCTAGGGGAACAAGGCAATCAAAGCCGGCACGTCTTCCAGCGCCTTCATCATGCCCCAAAGCATGGGAACGCTGACTGCCAGCCACACCAGCAAGAGCTTGAAGGAACCAGCGCCTTTCGCGTTCTGCACTGCAGACTGATCGCCTAAGTGTGCGCCCGCGGCGCCGTCGAGTGTGTTTTCCATGATGCCTCCCGGTTATTAACTTGCCCTACCGAGTACATCGAAAACCGCAGGCAGTTAAGGACATGGCCTACTCAATTCTTTCTGGATTCGACTCCCCCAGCCACAAGGTGCAGGCCGCGATGAGCGGCGGGAGCACGAAACACCAGATGCCCTGCTTGGCGTAAATCAGCGCCGCTGCCGCACAGCCCGCGGCGAACGCCGTGACGCTGACCGACATCCGCGACAGCCGCAAGCGGATCGCGGGCCGCGCCGCCGTCGGCACACCCCGCATCAGGTCCGCCAGGTCGATCATGATCTGGATGGTGTTGCCCGTCATGATGGTGGTGGGCGGTAAGGCACCCATATGGATGCGGTGAATGGCATTTTGGATGGCCATGGCCGCGACCAGCACCATCCCGGTCGACAGCGCCGCCCAACCATCGCCGCTGTCAAACGGGCCAAATGCGATCGCCAGCGCCGCGCCCAAGCTCAGCAACACGACTTTGACGCCAAGTATGGTGCGCAGCGCCGGCAAGCCTTTTGCGAGGAGCGCCACGCTCAGCAGTCGAATCGCCATCACGACCAGGCAAAACATGGGCAGAGCCAACAGCTTGGCGAGAGCGCCGCTGGTTCCCAGCACCAGAGCGGCACCAAGCGTGACAAAATTGCCGGTGACGTGCGTGGTAAACAATCCGTGCAGCGCAAGGAAGCCGGCGGCATCAACATATCCGCCATTCACGCTGAGAAGCACGGGCAAGCTCGGTTTCATGGTGATCCTTTGGGTGCAGGTGGCGAGTTCATTACTATATATTGGGCCGGATGGTGAGACCGGGACTGAATGCTGCACCTCGACTAGGCTTCGCGTTACTGCTCATCGCGCTCGGTAGCTGCTCGCGCTCTGTGCCCTACGGCCTCGGCACCCGGATCGCAACCAAGCCCTACCTGGAGATGCCTGCCGAAGCCGATGGCCGGATTCCGCGCTTGCTTTCGCAAACCGGCGTCTTCAGCGACACACCCAAGCGCATCGCGAGCCCGGGTTTGATCCCGTACGATCTCAATGTGGCCTTCTGGTCCGATGCCGCGGATAAGTCGCGCTGGATTGCCGTTCCTGCGGGACAGATCCTCTTTTCGGCGTCGGGAGAATGGCGCTTCCCTGCCGGCACCGTGTTCGTGAAGAATTTTGACTTAGGCCTGGACGCGGCCAACCCCGCCGTCAAGCGTCGGCTGGAAACGAGGATTTTGGTGCGCGACTCGAAGGGCGGTGTATACGGCGCAGTCTACAAATGGCGGCCCGACGGCAGCGATGCGGAATTGCTCAGCACCAGCGCAACCGAGACGATTCAAGTCAAGTCCGCGACCGGCAATCCCCAAGAACAGACGTGGTACTACCCCAGCCGGCAGGATTGTCTCACCTGCCACACCGCGGGTGCCGGCGGCGTGCTTGGCGTGAAAACCCGGCAGCTGAACCGGCCCTTCACCTATCCTTCGGGCGTCATTGACAACGAGCTGCGCACCTGGAATCACCTCGGCTTATTTACACCCGCATTCAAGGATGAGGAGCTGCAAAAGTTTACCGCGCTTGCCGCTGCCGGCGATACCCGTCGCTCCTTGCAAGATCGCGCGCGCTCGTATCTCGATGCGAATTGCGCGCAGTGTCACCGGCCGGGCGGGACCGTCGCTAACTTCGATGCGCGCTATGACACGCCGCTCGAGAAACAGGCGCTCATCGACGGCCCGGTTCTGATCGATCAGGGCATCGACCGGCCGCGGGTCATTTCACCGCATGACATCTGGCGCTCGATTGCCTACATGCGTGTCGACACAACGGGCGATATTCGGATGCCGCCGCTGGCGCGCGAAACGATCGACCAAAAAGGCGTGCAGCTTCTGGGCGAGTGGATCAACAGCCTGCCGGGGCCTGAAGTACTCGCGCCGCCGAACATCTCTCCGCCGGGCGGAACCTATGTGCAGCCGGTCGAGATTTCCCTGACTTCGGGCGAGTCAGGCGCCGAGATACGCTACACCTTGGACGGCAGCGTGCCGGGAACGACCGATCCGCTGTACGAAAAGCCGATCAAGTTGAGCAGTGCCGCGGTCCTTCGCACGCGAGCATTCAAACCCGGATTCACTCGCAGCATCACGGTGCAACAGGTTTTCATCATCGGGAAGCAATAGCGATGCCCCAGGGACTCGCGCCGGCCTTGATCCGCGTGACTTCCTTGTTGGTTTTCAAGTCGACCACGGAAACATCGTTCGAAGGACCATTCGCCGCAAACAGAAATCTACCGTCGGGTGAAATGCCGAGACCCCACGGCCGTGCGCCGACTTTGATCGTGTCGAGCAACTCATAGCTGTGGCTGTCGAACACAGAAACGGTGCCGGCCCGGCCGTTGCTGACATAGAGCCGCTTTTCGTCCGGTGACAATTTGACTTTCATCGGCCGGGAGCCTGAAGACAGGGTGATCGTCTTCAGCACTTTGGCAGCGACCGAATCGATGATATTCAACTCGCCGGCCGATTCCGAAGGAATGAATCCGATGCCGGCTGCGGAAAGAAATGCCACGCTGCGCGGCCGTCCATTCACCTTGAAGTGAGCGGCCACGGAATACGCCTGTACGTCAACGACGTAAATGTCGCCGCCTGCCTCACAGGTGACGTAAAACTGCTTGCCGTCGGGGGTGGTGGTCACGCCCTCCGGCTCCTGACCGACCGGAATGATATGTTGCAGTTTTCCCGAGGCGATATTGATCACACTCGCGGTTTTGGTGTCCTCGTTGGAGATATAAATCTGGCGCCCATCTTTGCTGAGCGCGAATTCCTCGGGATCCGATCCTGCATTGAGCTTCGTCTTAAGCTTGTTCGCGCCGACCTCCAGTACACCGATCCCGTCGGCAGACTTGTCGGCATTCTCGTCGTCATCGTCTTTTTTCTTGTCGAAAATCGGATTGCCGTGTGCATCGATCTGCGGCGGCCCCTCGATCGGTGTGCCGCTCAAGGCGACGTACACGAGCTTGCCGTCGGGACTGACGTGAATGCCGCGCGGCCGCTTGCCCACGGGGATCGTGGCTGCGACGCTAAAATCGCCGCCGTTGATGACCGTGACGTCTCCCGATCGTTCATTGGTCACGTATACCTGATACGGGGCGGCAGCCCCGAGCGCGGCGGGCACTGCGCCCACGAGCGCCCAGCCAAGCGCGGTGTTTCTTAACCAGTGGCTCATCCGCAGCTGGCGACCGCGGTGGGCCTGAAAGTGTGCGAGTTTTCGACCCAACATTCATCGAAGATCGAGCAGTAGCAGGTTTCGAATTTCACCCGTTTCAAACCCGCTTCGGCATCCTTGTCCCAGACGGACGCATTGCTTGCCGTACGGGGCCAAAACAGCACCGGTTGTTCACTTCCGGCTTTGAGATAGGAAGGCGCTACTGCGGTATACGTTATCTGGCCGAGGATCGCCGATTCCTCTTTCGTGTCGGCAGGAAGTCCAGCCAGGCGCAACAACGCCTCGCCAATGTCCTTCACCGGCTTGTCATCGATCAGGATGGAAAAGCGTTCCACGCGCGCGGCGCCGGCGCCCGGATTGCTGATGAGAACGGTGAATGCATGCCCCAAGGGACTGTCCGCGGATGGGTTGCCGTTACTCGTCGTGATTTGAATGAAGGGGCGCGAATTAGCCTCCACCAAGCGCTGCATGGTGCGGCCATGGTGTAGGGCAATGCCGAGCGAGCACAGCGATACGAACAGGGCGCTAAATGCCACGGCAAGATCCGCCAGTCGATGGCCGGTCTTTCTTATCTCGGGAACCAGCTCAGTTTCGGGTACCACGAAATGATGGTGGCCGAGAGCCGGTAAAACCGCAACTGCCCCGCCGCCGGCCCAATCGCCTCGTCGTGGTATGGTGCGTCGCACCATTATGTGTTGTGAAGGCGTGTCGTACGTCGCAAAAAAAGTTGTAAGTAAGGGATTGCCTGACTGGCCTCTGGGATATTTTGTCAAGATTTGGTGAGATGAGCCGAACATTAAAGGAAGACGACGCGCGACGCACTTCGAGTGCGCGTGCGCAGTTCATTAGTAAAGTACAACTATGGCGAATGTCGCATCAGCACCTCCCGGCAAACTGAAAGAATCGGTTCAAGCTAAAACCGCGTCCTCGCCCAAGCCCGTTGCCCAACCTCGACCTGCTCCTCCAGCCGCGGTTGCCGCGCCACGGCCGACCACCGCGTCTCCGCCCGCCGCCGCGCCACGGCCGGCCACCGCGTCACGGGCCGCCGCCGCGTCACGGCCAACCACCGCGCCGCCGCCGGTCAGCGCGCCGCGGCCGGCAACCGCGACCAGGCCCGCTGCGCCGATCAAGCCGAAAATCGATGGTCCGCCAAATCCGCCTGCTGTCTCCAAATCCGTCGCGACCAGCGCGGATGAACGCGCTTCGGCGCTCGCGTTTCTGGCAGAGTTGGCGACCGAGGTGTCGAAAGGCACGGTCAATCTGCCCTGCTTTCCGGACGTCGTGATGCGGATTCGCAAGGCACTTGCGGCGCCCGACGTCAGCACGACTGAGATTGTGAAAATAGTCGGCACCGAGCCGCGGCTCGCGGCGCGATTACTGCAAGCTGCCAATTCCGCCGCATTCAATCCCGCGGGAAAACATCTGACCGATTTGCGCGCGGCCATTACGCGCTTGGGCCATCGCCCGGTGCAAAGTGCGGCGATGTCCTTCGCCGTCAAGCAATTGCGCCTGGCGCCGGCGCTGCGCGCGATCTCCAAGCCGCTGAATGTTTTGTGGGAACAGAGTATTTCCGTCGCCGCGATCTGTCAGGTTGTCGCGCGGCGCACGCGCGTGAGTCCGGAGGAGGCGTTCCTAACCGGTTTGCTCCACGGCATCGGGCGCCTTTACATCATGGTGCGATCGGTCGGCAAGTCGGATGCGCTGTATCGGGATCCGAGTTTCGTCGACATGATCGCAAGCTGGCACCCGGCCATCGGCAAGGCGGTGCTGGAGAACTGGGGTTTCGACGATCACATGTGCGAGGCGCTCGGTGATCAGGACGATTACGATCGCAGCGGCAAAAATGAACCCGACCTGAGCGATATCCTCGTGGTCGCCGTCGCACTCGCGCGCGTCTTGCGCGAACCGGGTCCGCGCTCGGTCGACACAGAGGGGATCAAATCATTTGCCCGCCTGCACCTGACTGCGGAAAATTGCGCCGAGATCCTCAAACACGCCGAGCATCAGCTAGGTTCGCTGCACGCGGCGCTCGGCTGCTGATTGCAGCGTCACAAATAACTGCGCCACCGTCTCGATCACCACGTCGGCTCCCGCGGCGCGCAGCGAGGTTTCAGCAGCAGCGATGCGCGCAGCGCGATCGGCGACCGGCAACGCCGCGAGCGCATCGCGCGACAGTCCCACTTCATTCCCCGATGCCGAAATTCCCACCGTGAAGCAGCCGCCGGCATGGCCCTCGCGCACGCCGGCTACGGTGTCATCCACTTTTACCACGCGCGACAACGGCCATACGCCGAGCTCGGCGCAGGCCTTGTAGATCATCAACGGGCTCGGCCGCCCCTGCGGCGTTTCACCCGAGCACACCAGATGGTCAGGCGCATAACCTTGCGCAGCCGCCGCTTGCAACACCGGCAGCATCATTTCGCGGGTATAGCCGGTCGAGGAAGCCACCTTGATGCCCTCGGCACGCAGTGCCTCGACCACGATTCGCGCGCCGTCGATGAGCTGCGCCGCGCGCGCCGCCTGTTCGCGCATGAGGGGGCTCAGATCGATCATTAGTGCGCGCACATCGCCCTCGTCCGAGCGGCGGCGCTGCGCGACTTCCCAGGCTTGCGCAACACTGGGATCGGCGAGCAACGCACGCACGTGATCTTCCTTGGACTTGCCCATGTCGCGGCGCGCCTGCCCGTCGCTAATCGCCACCGCGCGCTGCGCGAAAGCGGCGCGCAGCGCACTGACCGGTGCATGACAACCGAAGTCGACCATGGTCCCGGCCCAGTCGAATATCACCAGGTCGAAACGATCACGAATCGCCATTTGCCACACTCCGCGCAAATAGCTCGGCCACGACCTCTTCGCCGATGGCAAAGCCGGTGGACGCGCCCGAGCCGCTGGTTATCATGACGATGCGCACATTGCGCGCCGGCGCATCGATGAACATGGTGCGGCCGCTGCAAGAGGGGTAAGTGCCGATCCAGCGTTCGCGGACCGGCGGCGCCGGCCGCCCGGTTGCTGCCGCAAACTCATCGAGGATGAGCTGGTCGACCCGCTCGTCCGCAAAAAAATCCGGCGTCGTTGCATACTGATGACTGTCGCCCACGACGAGCGAGCCATCGGCGCTCTGCACCGCGATGAGGTGAATCCCCTGCCGCAGATGCTCCTCCTGCTCCCTTTTTAGGCGCGCTCGCAGCGGCTCCGCTTCGGGCAGTGCGCTGTAACCCGCATAGCGCACCAGCCCGAGATCCGACATCACCGCACCCGGCAGGCGAAACCCCGGGTCCGCGAGACGCAGCATTTGCAGCTTGCAGCGGGTCGGGTGGTACTTTGCGATGCGCTGGGCAAAGAGCGAAACCACATCGTCCCCGGGGCACACCACGGCCGCACCGGCCGCGACGCTGCCTCGCGAGGTCTCGAGCCTCGACGGCTCGACCGACAGTACGGCGGTTTGGCGCAAAAATACCACGCCATGGCGCTCGGCCAGCCACGCCGCGATTTTGGGGATCGCCTCGCGCGATTCGACCCGCAGATCGATCGAGCTGTGCAGGACCGCCTGCACATCCGCGCCCACGAGCTGCGGGCAGCGGCCGCCCGCCTCCGCGCGGCTCAAAATTCGACATCCCTCCCCCATTTCCGTGCGGACAAATGCTTCGAGCACCGCCGCCGCCTCCGGTCGCCGCGTCGTCATCCACAATCCGCGTTGCAGGATCGGGATGCCGGCCTGTCGCGCCACCTCTTCCCAGATCCCACAGGTGCGCCGGGCACGAGCCCAGGATGTGCCGCGTTCTTGGCCTGTGACCGTGATGAAGCCAAAGTTCCGCACCGACGCCCCGTGCGCCTCTGCATCGCGGTCGATCACGACGGTTCGGAGGCCTTGCAACGCGGCCGCGCGTGCGCAGGACAGCCCGATGATGCCGGCGCCGACAATCGCGAGATCAAACGCGCCGGGGACGGCAGATGGAGAACTTATGATTTACTCGTTCTTATGAAACAAAAATCCCGGTGACTTAGTTACTACAAAACCATGACAGATATGTGGCGGTCATCCCTATCGGGCTCGGGCGCAGGCCCAGGTGGTATCCCCGGGGTTGTTCGGGGTAGTCTGCGATATGGCCCATATGAAGATCTCATTCGCGTGACGACCCGGCTGCAGAGGGCGCTCGAAAAAGCGAACCCGATATTGTTCACCAGCTTCGCCGGCTTGGCCGGCTTCGCGGCCTACTTCTCCATGTACGCCTTTCGCAAGCCGTTCTCCGTAGCCCTCTTCAGCGAGGTTCCAGGATGGCACTTCGTGCTGGATTACAAGATTGCCCTGGTGTTGGCGCAAGTGCTGGGCTATGCCGTTTCAAAACTGATCGGCGTGAAAGTGATCGCGGAGATCACGCCCAACAAACGCGCCGGCGCCATCCTCGTGCTCATCTTTATTTCCTGGCTCGCGCTCATCCTATTTGCGCTCGTCCCGGCGCCTTGGAATGTGCTCACCCTGTTCTTGAACGGCCTGCCCCTCGGATTGATCTGGGGCTTGGTGTTCGGCTTTATGGAGGGCCGGCGTACCTCGGAGGTGTTGGGCGCGATTTTGTGCGCGAGCTTCATCGTCTCCTCCGGCGCGGTGAAATCGGTCGGCAAATTGCTCATGGACAGCTGGCACGTCAGCCCCTTCTGGATGCCGGCAGCCGCCGGTGCGCTATTTTTTCCCTTACTGGGCTTATCAGTCTGGGTGCTGTCGCAGCTGCCGCCGCCCAACGCGCAGGATGAGGCTGCGCGAGTGCGGCGCGCGCCAATGGATGGCGCCGCGCGTGCCCGCTTCCTGCAACGCTACGGATTAGGCCTGGCACTGCTCGTGCTCTGTTATGTGCTGGTCACGGCAATCCGCGACTTCCGCGATAACTTCGCCGCCGAGATCTGGACCGCATTAGGATTCGGTCACGCCGCCGCGGTGTTCACCGCCAGCGAGTTGCCGGTTGCCGTGCTGTCCCTCACGGTGCTTGCGGTCATCATTGTGGTACGCGACAACACCAAGGCGCTGCTGGTGATTCACGGCGTCGTCTTTGCGGGTTTGCTGCTGCTCGGCGTATCGACACTGGCCTTTCAAGCCGGCATGCTCTCGCCGCTGGCATGGATGATCTTGAGCGGCGCCGGACTGTACATGGCCTATGTACCCTTCAATGCCATGTTGTTCGATCGCTTGATTGCCGCCAGCGACACGGTCGGGACGGCGGGATTTTTAATCTATGTCGCCGATGCCTCCGGCTATCTGGGCAGCTGCGGACTGCTGGTTTGGCGCAACTTCGGCCTGATGCAGTTGAATTGGCTGCAAGTCTTTACCGCCAGCGCTTATTTCACCAGCGTCGCCGGCATGCTCTTGATGGGCCTCTCGGCGCTGTACTTTGCGCGCAAGACAGCCCCGCTCAAACGCTTCGCCATCGAATCAGCGCATCACCCAGCGCGTCCTTGAGCGGCGATAACCAGGGTTCGTAGTGCCGCCACTGATCGAGTCCGTCCCGAAAAATAGGCTGGCGCACCTGCTCTGAACTGGCGGTGCGCACGCTGCGAGCGGTTTTGTGGAATTCGACGCACGCCGGCTCGAACTCGAGGCCGCAAAAGTCCAAAATCCGCCGCACGTTGCCCGGAAGATCATCAACCACGCACTCGTGTTCGACGCGCAGAATTCGCCCCGGCAAAACCGCCTGCCAGTGCTGCATCAGGTCCAAATACGTTCGATAATATCGGGCGATGTCTTCGATGCTGTAGGTAAACTCCTGCCCGTTGGCGAACAGTTGCTTCAAATTGCCGAAGCAGCACGCCATGGGTTCGCGTCGGGCATCGATGATCTTGGCGGTCGGCAACATCAAATGAATGAGACCGATATGCCTGAAATTATTCGGCATCTTGTCGATGAAGAAGGGCTTACCGGAGCGGTAGACGCGCGTATCGGCCAGGTATTTCTCGCCAAGCTTGAGAAAGTCCTCCGCCTTCATGTCGGCGAGCACGCCGGGGTAGCGCGGGTTGTCGAGGTCGGGGACCCGATCTTGCAGCGCGAGCACCATCCTCGGGATATCGGCGAGTTCCTGGGTACCCTCGACCAAGGAATGCGAGGCGAGGATTTGCTCCAGCAACGTTGACCCCGCACGCGGCAACCCTAAGATAAAAATCGGATCCGCTGCGGCAGCCCCGAAACCTGCGCGCTGCGCGAGGAATGCCCGCGAAAATACCTCAATCTGCTTGCGCGTGTTGGTTTCGAGAATTTCCGGTCGATAGCGGCTTTCCGCGCGCTTGAGCGCATTGCCGCGTTCATAGTACTGCCAGGACGCCGCGTACTCGCCGCGATCTTCCAGCGCCTTGCCCAGCGCAAAACACAGGTGGTAGCGATCTGCAGCGGCCACGCTCGAGGCCGCTTCCTCCTCGCGCATGCGCGTGATCTCGGAGTCGGTGAAGCGATAGGTCTTGAGGTTGGCGAGACTCCAATAGGCGTCGCCGAACCCCGGACGCGCGGCCGCCGCGGCCCGGTAGGCGTCGATGCTTTCCTGCTGCTTGCCGATCGCCTTGAGCGAATGGGCGATCGACAGATGCAGCTCCGCGGGTTGCACCGCGCCCTCCAGCAGTTCGCGGTACAGCGTGACCGCCTTCTCGTGCTCGCCCAGACCCACAATCGTGCTGGTATACAGCGTCTTGTAGTGGCGGTTGAGAGGCTCGAGCTTCAGCAGCGTCTCCAATTCCTCGCGCGCCCGCTGGTACTTGTGCCGCTCCATCAGCGCTCGCGCGAAGTCCAGGCGCGCGGCGTGGTAGTCCGGCTCGAGCTGGAGCACCGCCTCGAGCAGCAGCTCGGCATCGTCCAGGACATCGCGCTCGATCCCAATTCGAGCCAGCAGCCGCATGGCCTCGACGTGATTGCCGTGCTTGAGCAAATAGGCTCGCACCATGTTTTCGGCCGCCGACAAGTCGCCATCGGAAAACAGCCCGGTCGCGGTCAAGACTTCCGGCGGCAGGCGCTTGAGCGTGGCGACGTGCGCGGCTGCGGTCGCCGCGTGATCGGCCTGGCCGGTCATACGATACAGGCCTTCCAGCAGGCTCCAGCTCGCGGGCAGCGCGGGATTGAGGTTCACACCCCGCAAGAACGCATCGATCGCCTGCGGCGCGTCCTTCAATGCCACGTGACAATGGCCGCGCTCCTGATAAAGACGGCTGAATCTGGGATGGTGTTGCTCGAGGCGCAACAAGGTGGCGAGCGCCTCCGGAATTTGGCCAAGAAGCCGCTGGCTCATTGCCTCGAGATAGAGTACATCCCGATTCTCGGGCAGTTCAGCCGCCAGCGCCGCCGCGGCTGTGAGACTCTCCTCGAAGCGGCGGCTCTTGACCAGCTCTCTGATGCGCTGAACTTGAAGCTCAACGGGCGAGTGAATGGGATCGGCAGTGAGGTCCATGGCTTCCATCGAATGCGGCGGGCAGGTTTGCCCGCCTTGCATTCTACGGCCGGGGACCGGCTGCTAAAACTTATAGCCGAACTTGACCCCCAGAACCCGCGGCCGCAGCGGTACTTCCGACTTGATGAACTGCGCCGAAGATGTAAACACGCTGGCGTCGGAGTCGCCCAAGTTCTGGCCGTAAAATTGCGCGGTCCAATTATCCTTGGCCACCCCGATGGATCCGTCGTAGGTCGTATAGCCGGGCTGCTCATAACGCAGGTGAGTCGTCGTCGGGATCGTCTCGGTGTTGCCGTCCAGGTAACTGGCCGGCTGGTTGGACATGGTCCCCACATGCGTGCCACCGATCATCACGAAGGCTTTGTACTCGCTGATGTTCCAGTCGTAGCGTGCCCGCAGATTGAACTCCACCGCGGGCGAAAAGGCGGGCCGGGTATCCAGTGCACCGAACGGATTCGGGAATGCGGCCCCTTTGACTTCCGTGATGCACTGGCCGAATGTCGGCGAACCAGGAATGTTGCCGAGCAGACAGGGTGAAGAGCTTTGACTCGGGCTGTTCCAGGCACTCGACCCCAGTATCGTGAGCCCGTCCATCACGCGCGCCACGAGTTGGATTTCCACGCCGTTGATTTTGTAGTCCGGACCGTTGACCACAAACGTGGTGTTGCCGAGGATGGTCGGGTCAAACAAGGCGAACTGCACGTTCTTCCATTCCATGTGATACACGGAACCGTTGAATTGCACCCGATGATCAAACCATTCGGTTTTCCAACCCACTTCGTTGTTGGTGAGGGTATCCGGCGCATAGCTCAAGGGTGAGGCGTATTGTGCGTTTCCGGCCGCATCATCCGCCTTGTGCGCAATCGTGCGATTGAACCCACCCGGGCGGAAGCCCTGGGAAAACGTGTAGTACGCCATCGCGTCGGGCGTGATGTGCCACGTCAGATTGCCGCGGCTCTTGAAGCCGCTGACCGTGGTGTTCTCATCCTCGGCATTGATATTGGTCTCGCCATTGAAGCACAGTCCATTCGGCACGTTGGTGCAGGCCAAGGGCGTGGTGTACTTCGATCCGGTCTCGAATTCGCTGTAGTGGTAGTAACGCGTGCCGGCGGTAACCGTGAGCACCTTCGGGATGATGTCGAAGTCAAACGAGGCAAACACCGCGGTCTGCTTGTAACCGCGTTGCACGTCCTCGCCGAAGGCCACGTTGTCGTTGCGTGTGCCGGGATCCGAGGCGGTCGAACCGGCCGCAGGCCCGACATTGGCGACGCACGGGGGGCCGCCCGCAACCGCCATGGAAAGATTGAGCGCCGTGCAAGAGGGAATGGTCTTGTACAGGAAATTCATGTTGTCCAGGATCTCGAAATCCTCCCAGTACACGCCGGCAATTCCCCGCGCGCGCCAATCATCCGGCGTGCTCAAGCGAAATTCGTGGGTTTGATGCGTGTTCTGCACCACGTCATGCCAGGAGGTGACCGGCGAATAGCACTGTGGGGTTGCGCCGCCCGCCGGCACGCCGGTACCGGGGCCTTTCCCGGGAGTTCCGGGCGTTCCGGGCGTGCCGAACCCGCCGCCGCCGCCGCCGAGACCCGGGCCGCCGCTGCAGGTGTAGTAAAAGCCGTAGCTGCTGCGCGTGTAGTTCGAGTAATCGTTGGCCTGGTCGATGTGGCGCACCAGGTATCCGCCGGTGTACACCGCCTTGAGGTCGCCGACTTTGCCGTTCACCGTCCAGGCGGTGTTTTCGTACTTGTCCTTGTCCCAAGCGGGGCTGAAGGAGGTGTCCTCCCAGGGTCCCAGCACCTGTCCGTTGGATCCCAGCGGAAACTGGGTGAACTCGCCGTCGGCTTCCATGTTCTGGTAGCTCTGCGCGATCAAGACGTTCCAATCATCGTTGATTTGATACAGCGCGGATACGCGACCGCCGGTATAGGTCACCGGATTGGTTGCAGGTCCTGCTAACGCATTGTTGTTGCCCACCACATTATTCGCCGGTACGCAGAAGCCCGAAGTCGACGGCAAACCGTTGGGACACAGGCCGTTGCTGCCCGGAACAATGCCGGCGTAGTGGTTGCCCAAATCGTTGTTGTTGCGCGTGAAGTCGCTCTGCACATTGGTGATGTAGCCGCCGCGCCGTTCGCTGTAGATCACGGCGCGAACCGCGAGGGTATCGTTGATCAAGGGCAGGTTGAGCGTCGCGTTGACGCTGCTGTTCGGATCGCCGTGTGCCGTCACGCCATAGCTGGCTTCGGCATTGCCTTCGGTGACGTTGATCTTGGGCTTGTTGGTGATGTAGCGAATCACGCCCGCTTGGGCGCCGCCGCCGAACAAGGTGCCCTGCGGCCCCTCGAGCACTTCGATGCGTTCCATGTCCACCATATAGACGTCGGCATTGCGCGCCGGGAACTGCATGGACTGATCGTCGAGATACAGAGCAACGTTCGGGAACGAGGCGAAGGTCGCCGTGGACTGACCGCCGACCGAGCCGGCGCTCAATCCGCGCATGAATAAATCGGCCTGACCCGGCCCGTTGCTGCCGATGGTCACGTTCGGCAGATACTTAACCACGTCGTCGAAGTTGGTAATGCTCAACTCGGTCAACTGCACGCCGGTCAGGGCCTGCATGGTGATCGGCACGTCCTGCAAGTTCTGTGAGCGGCGCTGCGCCGTAACGGTGACCTCCTCGAGCGCTCCGGACGTATCCGTGTCGGTGGCAGTCGCGGCACGCGACATGCCGGCGCACGAGCCCAAGATTGCGGCAATCGCCACGGCAAGCTTCTGGTTGTTCTGCAAGAGAGTCTCCCAAGGACTTCGCGGCAGCGGGGCCGCGGATAGAGTTAGGCAAGCGCAAGTGCGGCGGCAAATTTACAAGACCAAAGAAATTCCGTGCGGCCTCGACGAGGCCGGCATCCCTTCGCGTTGTTCTTAGCCGTCACGCATTTTTTACATACTGTGCGTGACAAAATGATTACAGCGACAACAAAAAATTAAACGCGCGGCGAAACAGATTGCATTGGCGTGCTCTCAACAGGATGATCCAACGGCGATGAAGAAAATCAATGAAGCGGCGAAAGCCACCGACGTGGTGCTGGAAACCGATGTGCTGGTGGTGGGCAGCGGCCCTGGCGGCCTCGCCGCCTCGCTCGCCGCGGCGCGCGCCGGCGCCAGCACGGCCTTGATCGATCGCAACGGTTGCTTCGGCGGCAATATCACGCAGGTCGGCGTCGAGGGCTTCGCCTGGTATCGCCATGAGCACACCGTCGATTGCGAAGGCATCGGCATCGAAATGGAGCAGCGCGCGGCGGCCATGGGCGCCGCCATGCCCGAGCCGCAGTCCTTGAGCCATGCGCTCGATGCCGAGATGTTCAAATGGGTTGCGGACACGCTGGTGCAGGAAGCCGGCATCACGCCGCTGCTGCATCGGCTGTGCGTCGCGCCCATCATGGAAGGCGGCACCATTGCCGGGGTGGTCATCGAGAGCAAGGCGGGCCGCGAGGCCATCCTGGCCAAGCGCGTCATCGATGCAACGGGAGACGCCGACATCGCGAGCCGCGCCGGCGCACCGTTCCACAAGCTCCCCAAGAAAGAAATGATGTCGGCGTCCGTGATGTTTTCGATGAGCGGGGTCAACAAGCGCCGCTTCATCGAGGCGGTCAAGGCCGATCCGCAAACTTACGCGGACTGGTCGGGCAACAACGAATGGGACTATGAGACCACGGGCAAGGAGGACCAGCTGTTCTCGCCTTTCTTACGCAAGCCGTTTCAGAAGGCGCTCGCGGCCGGCATCATCCCGGCCAGCTTGAGTACCATCGCCGGCACGTGGGGGTCGGTGTCGGATCAGGGTGACTTGACCTACCTCAATCTGGTGCACCTGCCGGAAA
>Ga0210388_10000256_pt1 | contig 46474 bp, 41 predicted proteins | sample IncBWC19OmetaG_FD_155485 | JGI IMG/M metagenome (GOLD analysis project Ga0210388, IMG submission 155485) | Forest soil microbial communities from Barre Woods Harvard Forest LTER site, Petersham, Massachusetts, United States - Inc-BW-C-19-O ...
CAACCTGATCCGCATCCCCAAACTGGCTGCAGCCTAGCCAACAGACCTCAAACTCCCCAATACGCCATCCCAACAACCGAACCCCAACAGAAAAAACGCCTCATTCTTTACGTTTTTCAGCGGACTGCTAGAGCGTTTTCGAGCGAAGTGGTCACCGGTTCGCGTGAAGAAAACGCGTCAAAACAAGAATCTAGAGCCCCGTTTCGATTCCATCGAAACGGGAAAAGCTCTAGGCCGCGTAGTATCCGCCGTCGACGACTTGGCATGCTCCCGTCATGAACGACGCCTTGTCGGAACACATCCAGACCACGGCTTCCGCGATTTCGTCGGGGACGCCCATGCGATTCATCGGCACCTTCGCCATCACGGCATCGAGGCGGGTCTGCACGACTTCCTCGGTCATCGGGGTCGTGATGTAACCGGGATTGACGCAGTTCACGCGGATGTTGTCCGGTGCGTATTCGATCGCCGCGGTTTTCGTCAGTCCCACCACGCCGTGTTTTGCCGCCACATAGTGCCCCGATGTCGCAAGACCGATCAGGCCTGCGATCGAGGCGGTGTTGACGATGGCTCCGCCGCCGCCTTGTTGCAGCATTTGTGCGATCTCGTGCTTCAGGCACAGGAAGACACCGGTGAGATTGATCGCCAGCATGGCGTCGAACGAGGCCTGGCTCAGTTCGTGCAGTCGCTGCCGTCCGGGACCGACGGAATTTCCCGCAACGCCGGCGTTGTTGAACGCGCAGTCGATCCGCCCATAGGCCGCCACCGTGCGCGCGACCATCGCGGCCACCTGATCCTCTCGCGTCACGTCGCCGCCGATCGCGATCGCCTGGCCACCGGCCGCGTTGATCAAGGCAACCGTCGCAGCCGCGCGCTCTTCGGTCCGGTCGGCCACCGCGACGCGCGCACCCTCGCGTGCCATCGCGAGCGCGGTGGCTCGCCCGATGCCCGATGCCCCGCCAGTCACCAGCGCCACCTTGCGGTCGAGAATGCCTGCCATGTGCTGTGTTCTCCTGCCTTGCAACAAGACCCTACGATCTCGCACGTTCTTGGCAAGAGGGAGCCGCGGATGTTGACAGGCTGGAACGGTAGGGCGGATTGAAACCCAACGGGTCCCCGCAAAGCGCGGCCCGATGGGCGTAATCCGCCGTCACAAGCCCCGAGCCGCGCGAGTCGCCACGGCATCCTAAAGTTCGGCATGTGGGACAGAGGAGCACATTCGTCTTACCGGTTGTGGAAGCTACGCCTTCGGCTCCAACCCGCCCTACAAGCTCTACGAACTCGCCTTGAAGTGAAGTAGGGCTACGAAGAGGCATCGTATCGTGACCGAAACCGCAGATGCTTCAGCTGAAACGCTCAGGCTTATGAGTATTATGGCTGCGGTCAATTGCGGTCTGGCGGCGCTAGGCGTCGCGATCGCTTATTATGTCTACTTCTACGTTCCACATTCGCTCGAAGTTCATTACACCGGGCGTTACGGCGAGGTCGTTTCAAGCGTTGCAACGTACATCAGCGTTTTCCCTGTCTTTCAGATTTTTGTGTTTGTGCTGTCGGTGATCGGCCGGTGGGGCGCCAACCGCCGACATTTTCCTGAGAGCTTAGAGCTGAGGAAGGGTTTGCAACGACCCGCTCCCATCGAGCGGGACAAGCTTTACGCGTTGGTGTCGTTGGTTGGTACGACTCTTGAATTGTTTGGATTGGTGGGCATGATTTCCAGAGCGGTGGTGCTTGCCACCCAGGTCGTCTGACTTGGAGCCCGTGGGATCGGTGGAGCGTCAGAGGCTGGGCATCCAGCCTCGCGAGCGATACCCATCAATCTCCGCAAGAGATGATGGGTTTCGCGAAGAACTCAACCCATCCTGCTGAAAAGCGAAATTGATCATGTGGCGGCCCTGCGAGCTCGGGTAGATTCTACTTTGCATGGGGTTGTTTTCGCGATTTTTTGTCCAGGCCCTGCTGTGCACCGCCGAGGGGCGCTAGGCGGGTCCGCCGCCGTAGCCCGGATGGAGCCATTGGGTAGAGCGAAGCGCCATCCGATGGCGCAATCCGGGACACGACATCAATCGTGGAAAGGCCCCGGATTTCGCTATCAGGTCACGCGTGCGCGCGACCCGATAGCTGCATCCGGGCTACAGAGTTACGAAAGTTCCTGCAGGTCCGCTCCCGCTTAGCGCTTCGCCGCCGGCGCATCCGTCTGCACCTTGCAGCTCGAGGCGGCGAGCGAGGCTTGCGCCTGCGGCATCAGGCCGGGCTCCGGCGCCAGCGCTTTCATGACGATCAGGCCGGTCGCGGTCGGGGAATCGATGATCAGCCGGTCGGCCGCCGTGACGTCCTCCTCCTCCGGCAAATCGTTGTGCTGGGCCTCGGTCATCAGGTCGAGCTCGATCACCTTCTTGCCGGCGGAGCGGTCGTTGATGGCGTAATAGGCGACGTCGTTGCGGGTATAGAACGACACCGAGGTATAGGCCTGGCTCACGGGAACCGTGAGTTTTATCGAGCCGCCTGAGAGGTCGTAGCGGCAGACCGCCAGCGCAAACGCAGGATCCATGAACGGCAGCGGTTCGTTGTTCGGATCCGCCAGCGGCAGCGGACTCACCGCGTTGAGCCTGGTGGTCGCAGCCAGCCGCGAATAGGCATCGTTGGTCGCAATCCGCGGCAACGCCAGCACGCTGACCAGGTGCACGATGCCACCGAGCAGCAGCCCTGCGAGGATCGTGAACAGCACGCGGATCATGGGCACCCCGCCGTCGTGATGGTGGGCATCGGCGCGTCGCGCTTCGAGCGCGTCGCTACGCCGACCGGCGTATCGTAGAGCCGCAGCATCAGCGCGTAGCGCTCGATGCCTCCGGTCGGCAGCCAGTTGCCGGCGCGCGAGCGCGACGCCACCCGGATCTCGAAGCCGCCATCGGCGCCGCGGATGATTTCCTGGCTAGTAAAACCGTAGCGCTGCAGCGAATTAGCGACCAGCCGTCCCTTCTGGTCGTACAGCGTCAGCGTCCAGAACCGCGCCGCCGGCGTGACGCCACTGACCACTACGTCGCAGCGCCCGTCGAGCGGCCGCTTGCGGTCGTCGGTGGTCGCCGAAAAGGCGACGCCGTCGCCGGTGCCGACCGGCAGCTCGCCACTGCGGGCGATGGTGGCGCGCGAATAGGGATCGACATCGGCGGTGCCGGTTTTCGGCCGCGCCGTCCAGGCGCCGATCGTCAGCGTGCCGAGATCGGTGCCGCGGGTGGCCGTCATCCAGGTGGCGCCGAGGCCGACGGCGGTGGCGATGATCAGCGCCAGCAGGGTGATGAAGATCAGCCGCACGTCAGTTCTTGCGCGGCGCCGAGGGTGCCGCGCTGCCCGGTGTTGCCGCCGCAAAACTGTCGGGGAACGGAACGGAGGTCGACGACACCGGGCGCACGGGTTTCGCCGGCTCGCCCGCGGTCCTGGCGGCGTCGTCGAGCATTTTCTCCACCTGCACCAAGATGTCGGCGCCGCGCTTGGTCAGGATCGGCGGCGGGCCCGGTTTGGTCTCGAGAACCCTTGCAGCGCCATTGGCGGCAATGGTCGAGGCCACCGGGGCAGGGGCTCTCGGGGTCGCCGGGTAACCCGCGATATCCTTGACCTCGACGCCCTGGTGGGCCGCCATCATGATGTCGTGCCAGGTTTGCGCCGGCAGCGAGCCGCCGGTCATGCGGTTGGTCGGCGAATAATCGTCGTTGCCGTACCAGACGGCGCAGGTGAAGTTGCCGGTATAGCCGACGAACCAGGCGTCGCGGTAGGCGTTGGTGGTGCCGGTCTTGCCGGCGGTCGGAATGCCCTCGAGCGCCGCGCGCCGCGCGGTGCCTTCGCTGACGACATGGCTCATCATGCCGACCATGTCGGAGGCGACCGAGGCCGGAATGGCCTGCAGCGGCTTCGGCCCGTCGCGGTCGTAGCGCCAGACCAGCTCGCCGGCGCCGGTGCGCACCTCCAGCACCGCATGCGGCGTGACCGATTTGCCCCTGTTGGGGAAGGTTGCATAGGCCACCGAGTGTTCGAGCACGGTGACTTCGTCGGCGCCGATCGGCAGCGACGGCGTATCCGGCAGCGGCGCCTTGATGCCGAAGCGGCGCGCCACCTCGACGATCTTGGCGCGGCCGGCTTTCGGGCCGCCCTTGCCGCCGATCGCAATCGACAGTTTCACCGGCACCACGTTGATCGAACGGGTGATCGCCTGCGTCAGCGTCACCGGGCCGGAATAGGAGTGGCCGTAATTCTGCGGACACCAGTTGCCGATGCAGACCGGGCCGTCGACCACGATCGAGTTCGGCGTAAAGCCGTTCATCAGCGCGGTCGAGTAGACATAGGGCTTGAACGACGAACCGGGCTGCCGGTAGGCGTCGACCGCGCGGTTGAACTGGCTCGCGCCATAGTCCCGCCCGCCCACCATGGCGCGGACGCCGCCGTCGAGATCGGCGACCACGGTGGCGGCTTGGGTGGCGTGATAGTCGCGGCCGAACTGGCGCAGCTGGTTTTCGATGGCTTCTTCGGCGGCGTGCTGGACGTTCATGTCGATCGCGGTGCGGACCACGAACACGCGCTCGGTGTAGGATTTCGGGAAGGTATCGACCAGCTTGCGCATCTCGTCGAACGCCCAGTCGAGATAGTAGTTCGGCGAATTCTCGTCGCGGCGGTCGACCGCGGTGGCCGGGTTGCGCCGGGCCCCGAACACCTGGCCCTCGGTCATGAAGCCGGCGTCGACGAGGTTGTCGAGCACCACGTTGGCGCGGGCGCGCGCCGCGGGCAGGTTGATGTGGGGGGCGTATTTGGTCGGCGCCTTGAACAGGCCGGCCAGCATCGCGGCCTCCGCCAGATTGACGTCGCGCACCGACTTGTTGAAGTAGAAATGCGCAGCGCCATCGACGCCGAAGGTGCCGCCGCCCATATAGGCGCGGTCGAGATAGAGTTTCAGTATTTCATTCTTGGTGAGACGCGTTTCCAGCCAGATCGCCAGGAACGCCTCGTTGACCTTGCGCTCGATCGTGCGCTCGTTGCTCAGAAACAGGTTCTTGGCGAGCTGCTGGGTGATCGAGGAGCCGCCCTGCCGCACGCCGCCGGCCTGCGCATTGGTCAGCAGCGCCCGAAAAGTGCCGGCGACGTCGATGCCGAAATGGTCGTAGAAGCGACGGTCTTCGGTCGCCAGCGTCGCCTTGATCAGATTGTCCGGAAAATCCTCCAACGGAATGGAATCGTTGTGCTTGATGCCGCGGCTGCCGATCGGATTGCCGTAGCGGTCGAGGAAGGTCACCGCGAGATCACTCTTCTTCAGCCAGTCGTCGTCGGCGGTCTCGCGAAACGCCGGCACGGCCAAGGCCAGCATCAGGATCAGGCCGCCGAGCCCGATGGTGGCAGCTTCCGAAAGAGGCTCGATGAAGACCCAGCGCTTCCAGCGGCCGACATAGAAGCGATCCATGAAGGTCGAATAGCGTTCGTAGAGCTCGCGCACGCCTTTGCCGGTTGAGAACAGCGTGGAGTCGATGCGCGCGTCGAAATCCAGCATCCAGTGCCGGATTTTCTGCTTCCATTTCGCTGGCATGATATTGCGCACCGATGCCTTCGGTCAGTTGGAAAACGCTTTCGAGCACCCGGCCGGGCGCGGTCGAGACGTCTTGCGGGATGGTTGCGGCAAACCCAAGGCGCTTTTTTGGGCCCTCGGGGACTCCGTATCTATCTAGCCGAGCGGGGGATATAAACCAATGGTCCGCCTCAGGGTTTTCATAGGCAGGGATAACGCTGTCCCGCCGTTCAGGGGGTCGCCGGATCGCCCCGGCTTGCACCCTGACCACTGCGGCTCCTAGAAGAGCCCGGAGCCTGTCCGATCGAATCGATTGAAGCCATGACCGCGCGCCCCAAACTGCCCTCGAACCAGGAGGGATTCTTCTGGAAAACCAAGACGTTGGAAGAAATGTCCAACGCCGAATGGGAAAGCCTGTGCGACGGCTGCGCGCGCTGCTGCCTGGAAAAGCTCGAGGATGAGGATACCGGCAAGATCTATTTCACCCATGTTTCCTGCAAGCTGCTGGATGCCGGGCTGTGCGCCTGCAAGGATTATACGAACCGCTCCGCACAAGTTCCCGATTGCGTGCGGCTGACGCCTGAAAACGTCCGCACCCTGAACTGGCTGCCGCCGAGCTGCGGCTATCGGCTGGTGGCCGAGGGTCGCGATCTCTATTGGTGGCACCCGGTCATATCGGGCGATCCCAACACCGTGCATGAAGCCGGCGTTTCCGTGCGCGGCAGGGTGCTGGGAACCGAGGACGAGATCGCGGACGCCGACCTCGAAGACCACATCGTGCGATGGCCACAGCTGCTGCCCAAGCGCGCGCGGTTGAAGAAGCGGCCACAATCCTGAAGTTGAATGGCAACGGCGATATCCCGGGTTCTGATCAAATCAGAGCATCGCGCTCGATGTTTTTGTTTTACCTGATATTTCCGGGGAACACCGGGCGTCCGCTTCGCTCGAAAGCGCTTTAGCTGATCACGCGAATGCGATTGGCGGTCGGTGGGACGCACCCATGCGCGTAACCCGCTGCCGCAGAGGGGATTTGTCGCTTAAATTGCAGGTGAACCAGCGATTCCTCGCATCCCCTCGCGCTACGCCGATCAAAATATTCCCCATGAACAAGTTCGAACGGCACAGCCGTCACCCGGCCGATCAACGAGCCTTGCCCCGAGCCATCGCGCGCGACCTGCCGCGGATGCCGGGCGAGGTGATCGAACTCGCCGACGCGCCGTCGCTCGCCCCCAAGGCGCCGCTGACGCCGGGCGAGGTTCGCACCATCCTGATGAGCCTGCTGCTGACCATGTTCCTGGCAGCTCTCGACCAGACCATCGTGGCGACTGCGCTGCCGACCATCGGCCGGCAGTTCCGCGATGTCTCCAGCCTGTCCTGGGTGATCACGGCCTATCTGCTGGCCTCGACCGCGGTTGCGCCGGTGTTCGGCACGCTCAGCGACATCTACGGGCGCCGCGCCATGATCATCACCGCGCTCAGCCTGTTCATCGCGGGCTCGATCCTGTGCGCACTGGCGCCGAACATGCCGGTCCTGATCCTGGCGCGCGGGCTGCAGGGGCTCGGCGGCGGCGGCATCATGCCGGTGGTCCAGACCGTGATTTCCGACGTGGTGACGCCGCGCGAGCGCGGCCAGTACCAGGCCTATTTCAGCGGCGTCTGGGTCGCCGCCGGCATCGGCGGGCCGGTTCTGGGGGGCTTCTTCGCCGAACACCTGCACTGGTCGATGATCTTCTGGATCAACGTGCCGCTCGCGCTCGCGGCCCTTGCGATGCTGCTGCCCAAGATGGGCAAGATCCCGGTCTACCACCGCCTGCGCAAGGTCGACTGGCTGGGGGGCGTGCTGCTGATGGCCTCGGCTGTCGTCTTCATGCTGGTGCTGACCTGGGGCGGCAACCGTTTTCTCTGGCTGTCGCCGACCATCATGGCGATGGTCGGCGCCGCGGTTGCGCTGATGCTGGCCTTCGTCTGGCATGCCCGGAATGCCGATGAACCTTTCCTGCCGCTCTCGCTGATGGGCGGCACGGTCGTACCCTACGCGATGGCCGCCGGCGGCTGTGCGCTGGGGGCGATGATGGGACTGACGGTCCACCTGCCGCTTTATTACGAGGTGGTCTACCACCTCAGCGCCAGCGAAGCGGGGCTCGGGCTAATTCCCTTGGCGGCGATCTCGACCTGCGGCGCGGCGGTCGCCGGCCGCACCATGGCGCGCGCCAGGCACTACAAGCGGGTCGCGATCATAGGAACCATATTCGCGGCGGTCTCGGGCTGCGCGCTGGCGCTGACGACGCCGTCGCTGTGGGGACTGTTGTTTCTGCTGTCCGCCTTCTCGCTCGGCCTTGGCACGGTATTTCCGGTCAGCGTCGTCTCGTCGCAGAATTCGGTGACGCGCGCCCAGGTCGGCACCATCACCGGCGCGATGAATTTCTTCCGCGCGCTGATGGCTTCCTTCACGGTGGCCGCGTTTGCCGCGATCATCCTGATGGCGCTGGGCGCGGATATTTCGCTGGCCGGCGAACATCGCGGACCGGTCGGTTCGATTCCGGCCGCCGACATGATCCTGGCCTTCCGCTACGTGTTCGGCGCCGCCGCCGCGATGCTCGCCGTGGCCGCGGTGTGCATGATCCTGATGGAGGAACGGGTGCTGACCGGCCCCTCGACGCCGGTGGAGATGGCGGAGTAGGGCAGGTAACTCAGCCGAAGCTGGCTCCGGGCCGTGAATTGATCTAACAGCGGCGCAAGGCAGTCAGACATCGATTCCGAAGGAGCCGGCCCATGAGCAAACCCACCGTCGAGCAAGCCAGGATGGGCACCGAGGCCATCGCCTTCTGCATCGCGCGGACCCTGATCGAGCGCGATCCCTCGCTGAAGGCGCCGATGCGCGCCAATTTGCGCAAGATGTGGGAGCTTCTGGAAGAGCGCGAGGACCATGGCGCCGCCGACATGGTCGACACCATGATCAAGGCGCTCAACGATCCCGCGTTTTTCAAGCCGTGATTTGCTTAAACGGCCGCCTGCAGCCTTGTGTCGATCTCTTCCCGCAGCAACGTGAAGTCGATCGGCTTGGTCAGTAATCCGCTCGCGCCGCTTTCGATCGCCTTGCGCTTGGTTTCGGCATCGCCGTAGGCGGTGATCATGATGACGGGAACCTCGGGCCTGATCTCCTTGACCCTTGGCAGCATCTCCAGCCCCGTCATGCCGGGCATGTTGATGTCGGAGAGGATCAGGATCAGCGACTGCTCGATGGTGGAGGCAATCCGCGCCAGCGCGTCGGCCGCCGAAATGGCAAAATCCATCACGAAGCGCTGCGCGCGCAGATCGCGCCGGAATTGCTGACGAAACAGCGCCTCGACATCGGGTTCGTCATCCACCACAAGAACCAAAACGCTCACGTCTAACCTCTGGATTTATTTGAAACATTGCCTGTTCGCGGCAAAACGATGGTAAATTCGGTAAATTCGCCGGGCTCCGTCAACACGTCGATGGTGCCACCGTGTTGTTTCACGATGATGTCATGGCTCATCGAGAGGCCGAGCCCGGTTCCTTCGCCCGCCGGCTTGGTTGTAAAAAACGGGTTGAACATCTTTTCCTTCACCTCGTCGGGAATGCCGGTGCCGTTGTCGCGGATCCGGATTTCGACGGTGTCGCCGAGATTTTTCGTGGTCGCGCGAACGATTGGCTCAAAGCTTGAGCCGCCATTCTCGTTCTTGCGCTTGGTGACGGCATAGAATCCGTTGGAGATCAAATTCAGGAAGACGCGGGTGATTTCCTGCGGGAACACCTCGATGGTACCGGCTTTTTCATCGAAGTCGCGCTGCAGGGTCACATTGAATTGCGGCTTTTCGGCGCGGGCGCCGTGATAGGCGAGGTTGAGGCTTTCGTCGACCAGCGCGTTGATGTCGGCGGGCCGATGCTCGCCCGATCCTTCGCGCGAATGCAACAGCATGTTTTTGACGATGGAATCGGCGCGTTTGCCGTGCTGCACCACCTTTTGCAGGTTGTCCTTCAGGGTATGGGTAATTTCGCCGACTTCCTCCCGGGTCTTGTCGTCGAGCGGAGCCGGCGCGAGCACGTCGTTTAACTCGTCGGTCAACTCGGCCGAAAGTGCTGCAAAATTGTTGACGAAATTCAGCGGGTTCTTGATCTCGTGGGCGATGCCGGCGGTGAGCTGGCCGAGCGAGGCCAGCTTTTCGGTTTGCACCAGCCGATCCTGCGCGGTGCGCAGGTCGTTGAGTGAATTGGTCAGATCGTCCGTGCGCTGGCGCAGCTCATTGAGAAGGCGGGCATTCTCGATGGCAATCACGGCCTGGGCCGCGAAATTCCGCACCAGCTCAATCTGCTTGCCGGTGAAGGGCCGGACTTCCTGCCGATAGATGCCGATCGTTCCGATCAGTTCGTTTTCCTTGAGCATAGGCACCTGCAGGAGCGTCCGAGCGCCCCCGAGTTCTGCTACGCCGACGATTCCCGGATTGCGTTGAAGGTAGGATTGGTCCGTCAGAACATCCGCGACCTGACTCGGCTCCCTGGTTATGACGACCTTGCCCAAGGGAATCATCGGGTCGGCAGGGATGGTATTCTTGCCCAGGAACTCGCCATACGCGGGCGGCAGATTCCACCTTCCAACGGCGCGAAACTCGTTTTTCTCAGTCTCATAAAAAAACAGCATCGCAAATTTCGCCTCGCAGAGGCGCACCGCGTTCTCCAGCAAGGCCTCGAAAACCGGCTCCAGGTCGCCAGGTGAAGCGCTGATGACCTTGAGCACGTCGGCGGTCGCGGTTTGCTGCTGCAGCGATTCAGTGAGGTCGCGCGTTCTCGCCTGCACCTCGTCGAACAGGCGGACATTGCCGATGGCGATCACGGCCTGATCGGCAAACGTCTGCAACAGGCCGATCTGCTTGTCGCTGAACGGCTCCACCTCGGTGCGGCGAAGCACGATGGCGCCGATGCTTTCGTTTTCGCGCAGCAGCGGTACGCTCAGAACGGTGCGAACACTGGTATGGCGTGCCAATTCCTGGGAATCGGGGAACGGTTCGCCTTCGTTTGCATGAAGATCACGCACATGGACCGGCTTACGATCGACAACGGCGCGGCCGGAGGCCCATTGACGGTTGATTGGCATTCGCTCCCAAGCGACAGGGATTGATCCGTGCTGCGCCTTGAACAGGAGGTCGTCGCCATCCCTCAATGTTACAAGGGCGTCATCGGCCTCGCAAAGTTCGCAGGCACTTTCCACAATGGCCTTGAGGACCGGCCCGACATCGGTCGGCGAAGAGGCGATCACTCTCAGGATATTGCTGCTCCCGGTCTGGTAGGTCAGCGCTTCCGTGAGGTCGCGGGTCTTGGCCTGCACCTCGTCGAACAGGCGGACGTTCTCGATGGCGATCACCGCCTGATCGGCAAAGGTCTGGACGAGTTCGACCTGTTTTTCGCTGAACGGCCGCACCTGCTCGCGCACCAGGATGAAAACGCCGATCAGTTCTCCGTCGCGCGTCAACGGGACACTCAGTCTGGTCCGCGCTGGATTGGGATCACCCCTGAGATCATAATCGGGCTCAGCCAGTACATCATGGATGTGGGATGTCTTGCGGGTCAGCAAAGTTCGACCCATCGATCCGCCATCCCCGGGTGTAAACGAGATTCCCTCGAGAAATGCCTTCTTCCGCACTGTCAGCCCGAAGCTTGCAGTCAGGACGAAACGGTCTCCCCGCGGATGCCAAATGGTTCCCGCGTCGGCGTTGCACAGGCGAGCCGCGGACTCGACCAGCGTATCGAGCACAGTCTGCAGATCGAACGCGGAGCGGCTGATCACCTTGAGCACGTCGGCGGTCGCGGTCTGCTGCTGCAGCGATTCCGTAAGGTCGCGAGTCCTGGCCTGCACCTCGTCGAACAGGCGGACGTTGCCGATGGCAATGACTGCCTGGTCGGCGAAGGTTTGCAGCAAAGCGATTTGCTTGTCGATGAACGGGTTGACCTCGGTGCGGCGGAGCAGGATCGTCCCGATGCTCTCGCCCTCGCGCAGCAAGGGTACGCTCAGGCACGTCCGGGTCCCAAGAGGACGAGAAATCTCCTGGGACTCCGGAAATCCGTCGCCTTCTGCGGAAAGCACGTCGCGCAGGTGCACTGGCACCTTGTCGATGACAGCGCGGCCGCTGATGAAATTCGGGTTGATGGCCCGTCTTTGCAGGCCCACCGGTATCGATCCACGATGCGCGGCAAAGACCAGATCACCGCCGTCACGCAATTGCACGATGGCGTCGTCGGCTTCGCAAAGCTCGCAGGCACTTTCCACGATGGCCTCGAGAACCGGCCCGACATCGGTCGGCGAGGATGCGATCACTCTCAGGATGTTGCTGCTGCCGGTCTGATAGGTCAGCGCCTCCGTGAGATCGCGGGTCTTGGCCTGCACCTCGTCGAACAGGCGGACGTTGCCGATGGCAATGACCGCCTGGTCGGCGAAGGTTTGCAGCAAGGCGATTTGCTTGTCGCCGAACGGAGCCACCTCGGTGCGGCGGAGCAGGATCGTTCCGATGCTCTCGCCCTCGCGCAGCAACGGTACGCCGAGAAGTGTCCGGGTCCCGAGCCGGCGAGACATCTCCTGGGCTTCCGGAAATTCGTCGCCCTCGGCGGAAAGAACGTCACCCAGGTGCACCGGCGCCTTGTCGACGACAGCGCGTCCGCTGACGAAATTCCGGGTGATCGTGCGCCGTTGCAGGCCCACCGGTATCGATCCACGATGCGCTGCATGGCGAAGCTCGTCGCCCTCGCGCAGCTGTACCTCGGCGTCGTCGGCCTCGCACAGCTCGCAGGCGCTTTCCACAATGGCCTCGAGAACCGGTCCGACATCGGTCGGCGAGGAGGCGATCACCTTGAGGATATTGCTGCTGCCGGTCTGGTAGGTCAGCGCCTCGGTCAGGTCGCGGGTCCTGGCCTGCACCTCGTCGAACAGCCGCACGTTCTCGATCGCGATCACGGCCTGGTCGGCGAAAGTCTCGACCAAAGCTATTTGCTTATCCGTGAACTGCCGGACCTCATTGTGGTAAACCAATATCACGCCCAGCAGGTCATCGCCTTTAAGCATGGGGACACCGAGAACGGTGCGGAACGGCTCGACATCTTTCGCCCCGTAGGTGTGCTCAGGATCGGCGAAGACATCTCGAACGTGGATGGTCCGATGTTCCAGCGCGGCACGCGCGGCGACGCTATGGCGACCCGGGCGAATCGGATTCCGCTCAAGCCAATCCCTGAGATGATCGGGAGCATTGAACGCCGCCGACACCCGAAGCAACTCGCCGTCGAAGCGAAAAATAAGAGCCCTGTCGGATCCGCAGAGGTTGACCGAGTTTTCGGCGACCGTTTCAAACACCGGGTTGAGGTCGAACGCCGAACGACTGATGACCTCGAGCACGTTCGCGGTCGCGGTCTGCTGTTGCAGTGATTCCGTGAGATCGCGGGTTTTGGCCTGCACCTCGTCGAACAGGCGGGCGTTCTCGATGGCGATCACGGCCTGGTCGGCGAAGGTTTGCAGCAGTTCGACCTGGCGCGGGGGGAACGGACCTGCCTGAGAACGTGCGATCACCATCACACCGGTCACGACGCCGTCGCGTGTCATCGGTACCGCCAGTGTGGAACGAAGCGCGCCGACGCTTGAATCCTCGCCAGCGGCGTTCCGAATGGTCTCCCTGACCTTGGGATCGAAATCCGGATCGGCGAAGAAATCGGTAACGCTCTGCACCTCTCCGGTCAGGATCACGCGCTCCGCGGCGGTGCCACGTCCGGCGCGGATCGGGCGTCCCTTGAACAGGTCCGTCGCCTGCGCGACGCCTTCGCCGGCGATCGCCTTGCATTCGAAGGCCTCATCGCCCCTGAGGTAGAGCAGGCCCAGGCTCGCGCCGCAGAGTTTGTAGGCCGACTCGACCAGGGTATCGAGCACGGTCTGCAGATCGAACACCGAGCGGCTGATCACCTTGAGCACGTCGGCGGTCGCGGTCTGCTGCTGCAGGGCCTCGGAGAGATCGCGGGTCTTTGCCTGCACTTCGTCGAACAGCCGCACGTTCTCGATCGCGATCACGGCCTGGTCGGCGAAGGTTCGCAACAACTGGACATGATGATCGGCGAACGCGCCGGGCTGAACGCGCGTCACCGTAATGAAGCCGATCGACACGCCGTCGTTCATCAGCGGAGTGAACAACATGCTGCGGTAGCCGCGCGCGCGCGCGATGTCCAGAAGCTCGTCGGACAGGGCTTCGGTGTCGGGGATTTGCGTGACTTCGCCGGCTTGCGCCATTTTGAACGGCGGGAAATCGGCAACGGGCCGCGGGAAGGTGGCCTGCAACACTTCATCGGCGGCGGGTGTTGTTGGCGTGAATGCCTTCAGGTGAGCGACGCCATCGATGAAGCGGAACACGGTGCTGGAGAATCCGCCGATCAGCCGGTTGGCGCTGGTCGCAATCGCATCGAACACCGGTTGCACGTCGGACGGCGAAGATGCGATGACCTTGAGGATGTCGGCGGTCGCGGTCTGCCGCTCCAGCGCCTCGCGCGTCTCGTTGAACAGCCGGACGTTTTCGATGGCGATTACGGCCTGGTCGGCGAAGGTTTGCAGCAGCTGGACGTGATGGGGTGCAAAGGAGCCCGTCTCGACCCGCGAGATGGCGATCATGCCGATGACCATCCCGCTGCTTATCAGGGGACAGAACATGTTGCTGCGGAAGCCGCGCGCTCGCGCAATCTTGGCCGTGACTTCCTCGGCCATTTCCGTGTCGGCGATCTGGACGGTTTCACCCTTCAGCACCTTTTGGAACGGTGCCGAGTCGAAGGCGAGAGGCAGGGGAAACATGCTTTTCAGGACTTCGTCGGCCGTCGGGTTGGTCGGCGTAAATGCCGCAAGGTGACGGCTGCCGTCGAAAAAGCGGAACACCGCGGTCGAGAAGCCGCCAAGCAGCCGATTGGCGCTGGCCGCAATCGCTTCGAACACCGGCTGCACGTCGGATGGCGAACTGGCGATCACCTTCAGGATGTCGGCGGTCGCGGTCTGCCGCTCCAGCGCCTCGCGCGTCTCGTTGAACAGCCGGACGTTTTCAATCGCAATCACCGCCTGGTCGGCGAAGGTCTGCAGCAGCAGGAGCTGCTGATCGCCGTAGGCGGCAGGCTCGGCCCAGCCCACCGTGATCGCCCCGATCGGCTCACCCTTGCGCAGCATCGGGACGGTGACCTGGCTGCGCGTTCCCAGCGCCTCGATCATCTGCCGCGAAAGCGGCGGCGCGGATTGGTCGGATTCGATGTCGGTGACGAAGTAGGGCTGGCGTGACCGAATCGCCAGTCCCGCGGTAGTGTCGTCGGCCGCCGGTCTCGGAAACACCTCCTGCACCTTGCTCAGGCCCGGCGTGCTCAGATTGTGCCCGGCGACCATGTGAATGATGCCATCGTCGTAGCGATAGACCCGCCCCATGCGCGCCCCGCACAATCGCACGGCGCGCTCGACGATCACGTCGAACACTGGCTGCACGTCGGAAGGCGAAGAGGCGATCACCTTGAGGATGTCGGCGGTGGCGGTCTGCCGCTCCAGCGCCTCCTTGGTCTCGTTGAACAGCCGGGTATTTTCGATCGCAATCAGCGCCTGGTCGCGGAAGGATTCCGCCAGCGCGATATCGCTCTCACCGAAGATAGCCGGTCGATTTCCGCCAATCACAAGCACGCCGATGCATTCGTCATTGCGCAGCAGCGGCAGATACAGCGCCGAAGTCAGGCCGTACAACTCGTGGACATGGCGCTCGTAGTCGGGCAGATCAATCACCGACCAATCCGGCAGATGCAGGTTTTTCCCGCTGAGGATGGCGCGCGACGGGAAGTTGGCGTCGGGGTCGATGGGCACCTTCCCGGGATTGAGGATCGGGATTAGCCCTTCCGGCCCCGCCACGGACGCCGGCCAAAATGCGGCGGAATCGCATAGCACGATGAATCCCATCTCGCGGTCAAGCAGCCGTTTCGCAGTCAGCACGATGGCGTCGAACACCGGCTGCACGTCGGTCGGCGACCGGCTGATGACGCGCAAGATATCCGAGGTCGCGGTCTGCCGAGCCAGCGCCTCCTGGGTCTCGTTGAACAGCCGCGAATTCTGGATGGCGATTACGGCCTGGTCGGCGAACGTCTTGAGCAGTCCAAGTTCCTTGGGGGTGAGCCCTGTATTCGGATCGCGCACGACCGAAATCATCCCAATGCCCTGGCCTTCCCAAATCATCGGGGTGATCACGAGCGAGAAGTTGCCTACGGCCTGCACGACCCGGCGCAGGCTGGGCGGTATGTCCTCACCATTCAATGCGTCGGGAACAAAAATCTGCCGCTGCTCGCCGATGACGAGGGGAGCCATCGTCTCCTTGATCGGTAGCGGGTACACATGGTCAAGCGCCTCACTCCCGACCCCGTGGCGCGCGGCGAGGTGCAGCAACCCGTCGCCGGGGGCGAGGAAGATCGCAGACTGCCTGCAATCGAATAGCCGTTCGGTGCTGTCGAGAATGCGCTCGAACACCGGTTGCCTGTCGGCCATAGAGCTGCCGATCGCCTGCAGCACTTCGGAGGTTGCGGTCTGGTGCTTCAATGCTTCCTGGGTCTCGTTGAACAGCCGCACGTTCTCGATGGCGATGACGGCCTGGTCAGCAAAGGTTTGCAACAACTGGATGTGATGGTCAGCGAATTGACCAGGCTCTGCTCGCGTGACGTTGATCACTCCTATGGCCTGACCGCCGCGCAGCATCGGGACGCGGAGAATGCTGCGAAAGCCGCGCATCCGCGCGACGTCCCGAAAACCCGGCAGAGTGGCCCATTCGACCTCAGTGTCACCGACCAGGACGATCTCGCCCTCGCGGAGCCGGCCGCCCCAGGGAAGCGTGGACAGCACTCTGGGATAGGAGGCTTGCAGGTTTGCATCTCCTGCGGGGTTGGTCGGGGTGAACGCCATCAGGTGCAGCGTGTCGTCGGTCAGGATGTGTACCGCGGTCGACAGGCCGCCCAGCAGCGCATTGGCGCTGGAGGCAATGGCACTGAATACCGGCTGCACGTCCGAGGGCGAAGAGGCGATCACCTTGAGGATGTCGGCGGTCGCGGTCTGCCGCTCCAGCGCCTCCTGGGTCTCGTTGAACAGGCGTGCGTTCTGGATGGCGATCACAGCTTGATCGGCGAATGCCTGGATGAGAGCCAGCTGCCTTTCCGAGAACCTGAATCCGGCCTGCGGGTGGGTAAAGATGATCGTGCCGATGCCTTGCTCCTGATCGACCAGCGGCACGAATGTGATGGATCGAAAGCCACCCGCGGCCGCTGCGTTGCGCGTAAACTCCGGCGTATCGGGGGAAGCGACATCGGGAATCTCGATGATGCGACGCTCGTGAATGGCACGCGCGGAAGGTGCGCGGTCGCGATCGAACGGAATCGGATATACCGCGCGGGTCCGGTCGACATCAAAGCCGGAGATCGAAGCTGCCGTCGCATTCCAGTGCAGCTTGTCATCCTTCAGAGTTGTAATCGTCGCCGAGCAAGGCTCGAACAGCTTCGCTGCGCTGCCGACGATCGCCTCGAACACCGGCTGCACGTCATCAGGCGAACCCGCGATCACTTTCAGAATTTCGGCCGTGGCGGTCTGCCGCTCCAGCGCCTCCCTGGTCTCGTTGAACAGACGGACGTTCTCGATGGCGATGACGGCCTGGTCGGCGAAGGTCTGCAACAATTGAACATGATGGTCGGCGAACGCGCCGGGCTGAACGCGCGTCACCGCAATGAAGCCGATCGACACGCTGTCCTTCATCAGCGGAGCGAACAGCATACTGCGGAAGCCGCGCGCCCGTGCAATGTACATAATCTCGTTCGACAAGGTTTCGGTGTCGGGGATTTGCGTGACTTCGCCGGCCTGCGCCATTTTAAACGGGGGGAAATCGGCAATGGGGCGAGGGAAAGTAGCCTGCAATGCCTCATCGGCGGCGGGGTTTGTCGGCGTGAATGCTTTCAGGTAAGCGATACCATCGATGAAACGGAATACGGTGCTGGCGAATCCGCCAATCAGCCGGTTGGCGCTGGCTGCAATGGCATCGAATACCGGCTGCACATCCGACGGCGAGGAGGCGATCACCCTGAGGACTTCGGCCGTCGCTGTCTGCCGCTCCAGCGCCTCCTTGGTCTCGTTGAACAGCCGCGTATTTTCGATCGCGATCAGGGCCTGGTCGCGGAAGGATTCGGCGAGCGCGATTTCACTCTCGCCGAACATGCCGGCTTGTTTTCCGATGATCGCGAGCAGGCCGATGCATTCGCTCTCGCGCAGCAGGGGCATGTACAGCGCCGAGTTGGTGCCGTGCAATTCGCGGATGTGGCGCTCGAATTCGGGCAGCTCGATCGATGACCAGTCCGGCAAGTGCAGCGTTTTTTTCGCCACGATCGCACGCGACGGGAAGTTGGCGTCGGGGTCGATCGGCGCTTTCTTGAACTGTGTGATCGGAAGCGGGCCTTGCAATCCGGCTGAGGCCACGGTCCAGAAGCCGGTGGCGTCGCAACGCTGGATGAATGCCCTGTCGCAGCGGAACAGCCGCGCGGCGGTCAGCACGATGGCGTCGAACACGGGTTGCACGTCGGTCGGCGACTGGCTGATGACGCGCAGGATGTCGGAAGTCGCGGTCTGGCGGGACAACGCCTTCTGGGTTTCGTTGAACAGCCGCGCATTCTCGATGGCGATGGCTGCCTGGTCGGCAAAGCTTTGCTGAAGCGCGAGCTCGTCGGCGGTGAAAGGTTCGAGGCGGTCGCGGTGCACGATGAGCGCGCCGATGGCGCGTCCCTCGTGGCGCAGCGGCGTGCCGGACATGATACGGGTGCCGACCGCCCGGGCCGGAGCCAACCCCGGCCACCGGGCCATCGCCGCGGGATCATCGGCGTCCACGACGTGGACCTGCCGGTTTTCGAGATAGACCGCACCGGGCATGAACTGCGGCGTGATCGCGATATGCGCCAGCGGGATCGCTGCGGCGATCCGCTCCGAGCCGGCGCCGACGCGCAGCGTCCGGCCCCAGCGCTCGCCGTCGGCGATCAGCACCGTGACGCTGGATGCGCCGAACAGGCGCTCCGTCGTCTCCGCGATCTGCTGCAATGCGCGCCCAGCATCGCCCGAGGTGCTGGCGATGGCGGTCAGGATCTCGGCGCTGGCGGCCTGGCGATCCCGGGCGGCCCGCAGCTCGGCGTGGAGCCGTGCGTTCTCTTGCCTGAGATCGTCCGTCACATCAGGGGGAAGCGCCGTCATTCACCCAAATCCATTTGCGCAGGCACCGAGCATAGCCGCAGCCAGCCAAAAGCCTCCGATCCGAGCCCGGCTAAGGGGCCGGCCGGTCAATACGGCAGCACAATATCCGATTATCCCGATCCGGACCAATCCGGGCCAGCGCCGTCTTGGGTTGCGGTTAAGGCGAAGCCGAACCGGGGTTAGGTCCCCGGCCTGGAAACCTCCGTTTCCTTCGACGTGATGAACTCCAGCAGCACCGGGATGCCTTCTTTGGTCTTGGCAATGCCGCGCTGGATCGCCGGGATGATGTCTTCCGGCTTCGTCACCCGCTCGCCATAGCCGCCGAAGGCGCGCGCCATGGCGGCGTAGTCGCCTGAGATATCGGTCGAGCGATATTTTTCGGTCGAAATCGGCATCACCTTCAATTCGATCGCCATGCTGAAATTGTTCAGCAGGATGGACATGATCGGAATCCGCTCGCGCACCGCGGTCTCGAAATCCATGCCGGTAAAACCGATCGCGGCATCGCCCCAGACGTTGATGCAGAGCTTGTCGGGTTTTGCCAGTTTGGCGCCCATCGCAAGGCCAAGGCCATAGCCGAGCTGCGTGGTCTTGCCCCAGCCGATATAGGTCAGCGGCTCGACCGGCTTCCAGAACGGCGACAGCTGGTCGCGCGGGCTGCCGGCGTCATGGGTGATGATGGTGTTCTTGATGTCGACGGTGTGCTGCAGATCCCAGAGCACGCGGTAGGGATTTAAGGGCGCGTCGTTGCTGGTTAGTTTGGGCAGCCATTTTGCCAGCCACTCCTTGTGCGACGCCGCGATTTCGGCGGCGACGGCGGAGGCATCGCGATCCGAGGTGACGCTCTTGCCGATCTCCTCCAGCAGCGCGTCGAGCACCAGCCCGGCGTCGCCGACCAGGCCGATTTTGGCCTCGACGTCCTTGTTGAGATGGGCGGGATCGAGCGTCGAATGAATGATGGTCTTGCCCTTGGGCATGGCGATGCCGAAATTGGTCTCCGTGAACGAGCAGCCGATGCCGAAGATCACGTCGGCTTCCGCCAGGAATTTCGGCACCGCCCGCGGCACGGCAAGGCCGCCCGAACCCAGCGAAAGCGGATGCGTTTCGGGGAATGACGACTTGCCGCCGAGGCTCGTGGTGACGGGAATGGCGAGCCGTTCGGCCAGCCGCCTCAGCTGCGGCCAGGCCCTGGCGTAGTGCACGCCCTGGCCGGCATAGAGCACGGGACGTTTGGCTGATATCAACAGCGCCGCGGCTTCCTTGACATGCACGGGATCGGCGCCGTAGCGGGTACGCAGCACCGGGGTGTAGTTCAAAGGCTCCGCCACCTCCTCATTCCACATGTCGGTGGGAATCTCGACGATCACCGGGCCGCCGCGGCCGTTTTTCAACTTCGTGAAGGCGCGGCGGAAGATGTTGCAGACCTCGCTGGCGATCGTGATCGGCTCGGCGGATTTGGCGTACGCCTTCATCGCCTGGCTGGAATTGAAATTCGGGTCGATGTTCGCGATCCGCCGCGGGTAGCCTTGCGGCAGCACCAGCACGGGGACGGACTCGCCGTAACACTGCGCTACGCCGCCCATGGCGTTTTCCGCGCCGGGGCCGTGCTGCATGCAGAAGGCGCCGATCTTGTGCCCGGAAGTGACGCGCGAGATCGCGTCCGCCATGTGGATGCCGATGCGCTCCTGCCGCACCATGATCGGGCGGATATCGGCGTTGGCGGCATGTTCGATCAGATGATTGACCGGATAGCCGCAGAGGATTTCGATACCCTCGCGTTTCATGATTTCCGCGATCGCGGTGCCGAGCTTCATGCCGATCCCTCCCAGGAAATGGCCGATGTTGGGCTCGGCCTATGCGGGGCTAGTTGGAACAGGAATCGGATGGTTGGTAAAGCTGGCGCGGGGTATTTCCCGGAAGCTCTGCCATACGGTTTTGCATCTCAATCAGCAATCCGGGGGCGCGTAACCCCCATCCGGCCCCGCGAGGGGCTCGCGCCGGCGCGTCGGCCGCCCGGCAAGACCGACCAGGGCGGATGGCCGGCTTAACCGAACATTCAGCCTGTTTGTCGACGCGCCGGCAACCAATCCGATTTAGGTTGCGCACACGGAACGGGCGCGGGAGAATCCCCCAGAAAGCCTCGACAGGAGTTTTCGGATGCGACGGCTGTTCTCAAACTTCCTGGCGGATCAATCCGGCGCTACCGCGATCGAATATTGCCTGATCGCGGCCGGCATCAGCATCGTGATCGTCGTCGCCGTCAACGGGATCGGCACCACGCTGAACGGCAAATTCACCTCGGTGAATTCGTCGCTGAAATAGCGGCGGGGAGCCGCGGTCATCGCGCCCGGTCATCTCCGTTCAGCGCCCGCAGCACCGCGATCCGTGCGAACATCAGCCATCCGCCGCCGGTCTCCGCGGCGTTGATCAGGTTCTCGACCGCGACCTGCCAGCGCTCCTGCCGCTGCGCGTCGTCAGGCAGTTTCATGATGTAGTCGGCGGCATCCTGCAGCGTTGAGAGGCTGCGGCCGCCGCGCAGGCGGATCGGTTCGCCGAACGGCGCCGACCAGGGCATCTCAGGCGGCGGCTGGCACTATCCGGCCTTCTTCGATCGGGCAGGCGCGCGTATCGGCTTCGCCGCCTTCTTCGGCTCCTGCACCCTGGTCTCTTCCTTGGCCGCGCGCTTGCCGCTGATCGGCAGCAGCATCTCGCGCTGGCCGGCGGCGGCCTTGCGCGGCTTCTTGCCCTTTGCCTTGGCGTCAGGCGCGGATTGCCGTTCGTTGGCGAGGCTCTTCTTCAGCGCGTCCATCAGGTTGATGACGTTGCCGCCGGTCTTTGGGGCTGCCTTCGCCGCCGGGCGAATGCCGGCGCGCTTCTGGTTGATCAGATCGGTCAGCGCGGATTCGTAGTGATCCTCGAACTTTTCCGGCTCGAATTCGCCGGACTTCTGCTCGACGATGTGCTTGGCGAGATCCAGCATGTCCTTGGTGATCTTGATGTCCTGGATGTCGTCGAAATATTCGTTCTCGCTGCGCACCTCATAGGGGTAGCGCAGCAGCGTTCCCATCAGGCCCTTGCCGAGCGGCTCCAGCGCCACGATGTGCTCGCGGTTGGTCAGCACCACGCGGCCGATTGCGACCTTGTTCATGCTGCGGATGGTTTCGCGGATCACCGCGAAGGCGTCGTGGCCGACCTTGCCGTCGGGCACCAGGTAATAGGGGCGGATCAGGTAGCGGCTGTCGATTTCGGTCTTCGGCACGAATTCGTCGATGTCGATGGTGTGGGTCGATTCCAGCGCGATGTCGTCGAGTTCGTCCTTGGTCACCTCGATATAGGTGTCGGTGTCGACCTTGTAGCCCTTCATGATGTCTTCGTTGGCGACTTCCTCGCCGGTGTCGGCATCGACCTTGGCGTATTTGATGCGGTGGCCGGTCTTGCGGTTGATCTGGTTGAAGGAGACCTTTTCGGTATCCGAGGTCGCCGGAAAAAGGGCGACCGGACAGGTCACGAGCGAAAGGCGCAAAAAGCCCTTCCAGTTGGCGCGGGGGGCCATGGGATACTCCGGCTGACGCAACAGACGACCATCAAGAATACCACCGGGCAAGGAGGTTTCAAAGCTGACGGGGCGGGGAATCTCGAAACGGCGTTAACCGTAACGCGGCCATGGGTGGGCAAGGCACCGTGATATCGGGCAAATCCGGAACATCGAGAGAACTCACGCGTTGTCGGATACGCCAGAGGCGTTTGCGAACATCCAGGGAAATCGAGGGCACCATGGCTACCAGGCGGCACGACCAGATCGTCGAAACCCCGACGGAGGCACGCCAGGCCGAGCCCGGGCCGTCGGTGCTTGCCTTGCTCACCGTCTCGACCGGGCTCGCTATTCTGATCCTGGGGGTGGTCTGGTTCGTGTTCTTCCGCGTCTGAGGGACGAACAGGCCGGAAGGTCGGCGCAGGGTTGTGCAACAGCCAATTTTGTCAGGTCTTCGGTTCCGGATTGGAACCCAGCGATTTGACGACTTTGCTCGAAGGTAAGTTTGCATTCGTGGCGCCGCATCGAAGCTCTCAAGACGTTGGCTCAGCTGGCTGCTTCGGAGGCCGCAAACGAGTTCACGTTCGACGATAGCACGCGCGCAACGCCACTTTTCGCAGTGATTATTTCAGCGGCGTCGCACTGGCTGGAAGTTTTCGCGCTGCACGGCGTCGCACCAGCAGAAGTTGCGAGGAAGAACGTACGCGTGCCAGAGATGTCGCTTCCGTCTGAAATTCTGAAATGAAGCTTGTTTATCCGAACGAGCCGGGTTTTAATGGGCGATCAGCAAGGCCGGCTATGCCGTCGTTTTTTCCAGGCATAATGGCGAAAAGTTGGGTTTGAATCGGTTTTAGCGGGCGCTTTGTTTTGTGCGATCGTCCACATTCTGGGCAGATCGCACGGTTACCGTCTCGACGAAAACGAGAAAATAGCTTTCGGGTTTGATCATCAGCTGCATTTCCGGCTCGTATTTGAGGTCGGGCCGCAATAACGTTGAACAATCATTTTCATGAACCTCCATATTGGACTTTCCTTCGACCGTTCGACGGCTGGCTCGGGAGCGATCGAATGGTGAAGCGTCAAAAGGCAGGCCGGTTTTCCTTCAAGGAGGAACGGCTGCTCCTGCAAATGGCCTCGGAACGAGCCTCCATTGAAACCGCCGCCGCCAAGTTGAGGCGGCCGGTATCGACGATCCGGAAGAAGGCCCTGAAAATGGGAGTTTCCCTGAAGGAGAATAGGCGCAAGCGAACGATTTAGTCTGGCCGACGGGGATCAAACAAGATCGCCGCTCATGAATCCAGTATTGACGGAGGTCCCTGTCCATCGCCTCGCAACATGGCCAGCATGGTAAACGATTCATCTCCAGTACCTGCGGCATTTGAATCGATTTGAACGACAAAACCGTTCGAAATTTCAAATCCTGGCCTTTAGCTTCCTTCGGGATCAGGGGGGATCAACATGCGTAAAATTTCGATTCTGGCGGCCGTGGCCGTCGCGGCACTGATCGCCGGTTTCCAGGGAGCCAGTGCCGGATTGTTGGGGATGCCGATGGAACTCCATGCGGCGATCCAGCACATCAGGTTCGAGACGCCGGCGCCGATGGCCTTCACCGGGTCTTGCCTGTGCGATGATAATGGCTGGCTGCCAGGACTGATGTTTCAGCGCGCTTCGGCTCAGCTTACGGCCGAACGTTGGGCTGCCCTGAAGGTCGTCGATATCGCGATGATTTTTTCACCGGGCGCAACGACTCGCTGACACCGCCAATCGAGGACCGTCGCATCTTCCCGGCTGCCTGGGCGCTGCCGGACCGGCCGCGTCGGCGTGCGTCCGTCAGCCGGGAAGGGCCCGTGTTAAGCTTGATCGTTCAGCTTAACGGGCAGCTTTCGTTGAAGAAAATTCAGCACTCGTTAATCTCCGATCGGACAGGGCCAATTGCGTAATCGGATCGCCGATTTTGCTTGCGGTGCTCTTGTCCCCGATGGAGCGGAAACGCCGATGGCTGAGCGACGGCAGGTAGAGCGGTTGAAGACCACGAGCGGGGCGCTGATCTTCTCCGATCAGCAGCGCGGTATCCTGACCTGCGCCTTGCGCGACGTCAGCGACGCCGGCGTTGGCCTCAGGCTGAACGACCAGGACGTCATCGCCTCCACCTTCAAGATTACGCTCGACAATTTCAAGAACGTCCAGACCTGCCAGGTGAAGTGGTCACGCGGCCGCTACATCGGTGCGATCTTTCAGGGCTGACGCGTCAAGGGCGCGATCGATATTTTTGGGGAACAGGGTCATGATCTGGGGCCTGGCCATTTTATCGGCATGTGGAATGATCGTTTTCGCCGGCAGGCGCCACAGCCGATACCTGGACGAACTCGACCGCAGGCGCCAGCAAGTCTGGCCGATATCGGACAGCTAGAGCATGATGCTTTCAGGATTGGGCATAGCCTTAAGTTTCGGAAATGGGTGGCGCATTAGGCGAGGCGCCTAACGTGATGTGAGAGGAACATAATCGTAGTCACCGATTCCCTGAAGAACCAAAAACGTGAGTGACTTGGTGCCGCCGTTGGTCACTAGATGAGGTCGCGCTGCCCTGACTGCGTGGGTTTCGCCGGGCTTCAGATTCACTTCCTCTTTCGGGTCGTGCAAGAACAGCCTCATGTGGCCTTCCAAAACGTAAAAAGTATCGGTGATATTGGTGTGGCTGTGCCACGGCACCGTCTGCGTCGGCGAGAGCTGCAACTCCATAATGCGAAAACCGGGGCGCGCGGCGTGCTGAACGCGACGCTCCACTTCGTAAAGATGACTGGCGTCCCGAATTGACTGCCCTTGGCTCATATCGACCTCCCTCAATAACTGCCGCGGCCGCCAGTAAATCCCACGCTGCGACGCATCGCAACGTGAACGGTGTTCTTCCGATGTTGGCACACATGGCCGGCTTGGTCGGCGATGCCCGGTCTCGGGGGTAGAACGGAAGTCGCGTTTCGGGGTCGGCAGGACCGTCGTTGACCCCTGAACGGACGTTAGCCCTGGCCCGGCAGCACCCCGTCGCGCTTTGATGACCCTCTCAGCTTGTTGGTTCAGGCGAGCCGCGCGGGCGCTGCCGGCACGGCGTTTTCGTTTCGCAGTAGAAGCCAGAACATGCGTCCGTGCGTGATCACAAAGAGCGGCACGATAAAGGTTGGGAGAAAGTAGGCAGCGCCCAATTGACCGGCCTCGACGCCCAAACGAATGCCTTCGTAATTGGCATGAATGATATCGGCGAGGCCCCACAGGTTGAATACCCAGGCCGCGACGATGCCAGGCTTGCTGGGCAGCAAGGCCAGCGTCAACAGCGCGAGCGCCGCGGCGACGATATCGCCGTAGGCGGCGCTTTCGGCGAACATCGCCGGCAAATCGGGGGACACGACGCCGGGGACCAGGAACGACAGGCCGACGAAGCGGAAGGAATGAAACATGAGCAGCGGCCGCAAGGCTTCGTTGCGGCCTCGGCGGCGCAGGTCCGGCCAGATCACGCTGCCGGCAACGACGCCCCAAGCAACGAAACTGAAGACGATGCTGACATTAAAGCAGATTTGCGCCCGCATGACCGGATCCTCCGATGAAGTCGCTTTTGTCAATTCTGCAATAATCCAGACCGGAAGTCATGGCCCACTCCATCCCCCGGTGGCCTGATTTGATTTTCGCAGCGGCCCAAATTCGCATCGGAACGTGATATCCTGCGTTGCAGGATGGAATTGCCGTCCCGCGTCTTGGTGAGCGCGGGACGACTTCCCCACCTGCCTCCCTCAGTTCATTTGCCATGTCCGAATTGGAGTCATCCATGAACCAAGTACAGGTCGAGCAGAAAAGCTATCAGATGCCGCCGCAGGAGGGCATTACCGTCGCACACTTTCTCACCGTCGCCGACATCGAGCGATCGCTTCGATTTTACGAAACGGTCTTCGGTAGTCCCATTCTGAGCAGAGGCGATAGCAAGGGCGCGCCGGGTTACATCCAGATCGCGAACACGTGGCTCATTGTCAACGTCGGGGGCGGCCCGACGCCCGACAAGCCATCGGTAACGCTCAGCGTCCCCGCCAACCCCGATTCAGTCAACAGCTTCATGAATATCCGCGTTGCCGATATTCAAGCCTGCTATGATCTATGGCGAAGCCGGGGAGCCGAGTTTATCACGGAGCCAAAGGACAAGTACGGCGAGACGCGCTGCTACATTCGCGATCCAGATGGCTATATTATAGAAGTTGGGCAAAGCAGGACGGGCGTCGCTTACGGCTAAACCGACGAGGTGATCGAATACCCTCGCGACTTCCGTTGTTGGCACCGAACGAACATACCAAAGCAGTCGCTTCACGACTGTAGTTACGGGAATGCGGGGAGGGTGATGAAAACTCCAATCGTCGGTGATGCTGCGCAGGCTGCTTCGCTTGAGTCCACATCTGTTACAACGACCTATTACAGCATGAGGATTGATGGCGTCGGGGTCTTCTATCGGGAAGCCGGCCCGAAAGACGCGCCGACGCTGGTCCTGTTACACGGGTTTCCCTCCTCCTCGCGCGAGTTCGACACGCTCATTCCCTTGCTCGCCACACATTATCATCTGATAGCGCCGGACTTCCCAGGCTTCGGTCAGAGTGACGCCCCGCCACCATCCTCTTATGTTTACACCTTTGACCAGTTGGCGAAGACGATTGGTGATCTCCTCGAGCAACTGAAGATCGGCAAATGCAGCTACTACCTCCATGATTACGGCGGGCCGGTCGGCTTCCGCATCATTTTGGCGCATCCGGAGCGGGTGCAGGCTCTCATCGTCCAGAATGCCAACGTCTATCAGGAAGGCCTGGGCGCAAAGTGGGCTGGCATCGCGCAGTATTGGGCCGATCCAACAGCGCATCCTGAAGTATTCGATGCCTTTGTATCGCGAGCCGCGACCGAACAGCGTCACACGCTGGGCACCTCGCACCCCGACCGCTACAACCCCGATACCTGGACTGACGAATACGCCCATCTGTCGAAACCCGGGCAACACGAGATCCAGGCCGCTCTGCTCTACGATTACCGGACGAACGTCGCCTCATATCCGGCGTGGCAAGCGTGGTTGCGCCAGCACAAGCCGCCGACTTTGGTGATCTGGGGACGGAACGATCCCTCGTTCATTGCTCCTGGGGCAGAGGCTTTCAAGCGCGATCTGCCAAATGCCGAGATCCATCTGCTCGATGCCGGCCATTTCGCTTTGGATGAGAAGAACGACGAGATTGCAGGGCTCATTCTCACCTTCTTGGCCAGACACTCGGACTGACAAATCCGTACCTTGTGCCACGCGCTTGAGCTGACTCGCGTTCGGCCTCATGGTGCCCGCGACGTTGCTCGCCCAAGTCGATGAGGTCATCGAATAATTTCGCGACTACCGCTGTTGGGCGCCTTTCGGACATGTCTCCGCATCTCTGTTGTTGGGGAAAGAACGGACCTGGCTCGGATACGCCCTGAAGTCAGCGTTTCGACCCGAAGCAGACAACCCCTGGTTTTCAATGTCTTTAGTCTTTGACCGTCATCAGAGATGCGGGTGTCCGTATTGCAATGTCGAAGTTGGATGATAGGCTGGGCTGTTGGTCGAGATTCCTGTCGTGCACGCTTTGCACTATTGTCCTTGCCGTAAGGACGGTCAGAGGAGCGGAACAGGGTATGCAATGTCCCGCTTAGTTGACCGAATTTACGAATGCGCTTTTGTACCTGACCTTTGGCCGGAGATTCTCGCGGAACTGGCCCACCTCGGCGGCGCGCTGTCCGGCTGGTTATGTATCTCGAACGGAAGCGCCGTTCACTGGTCCGCTTCAAGCAAGGAGGCGCGAAATGATTTGAGGCCCTTGATGGAGAGCGGATGGATCACACGATCGGAACGCTTCAACCGGCTACTGCGCGCGGAACAGACTGGCTTCATATCCGACAGCATCCTCTATACGCCTGAAGAAAGGCGCAGTGATCCGGCCTACAGGGACCTGTTGCACCCCCGCGGTATGGGGTGGGCCTCAGCGACCGCGATAGCGCTGCCGACAGGCGATGACATGGTGATCGCGTTGGAACGGGCATATGATCAAGGATCGGCCTCGCCCGCGGTGCTTGAGACCCTCAACGAGGTGCACTGTCATTTGGCCAGGGCCTCGTTTGTCGCGGCTCGCATGCAATTGGAGCGAGCCCGGGCCGCCAGCCAGGTATTCGCTCTGCTTGGCATTCCTGCGCTCGTGTTCGCAGATAATGGAAAAATCCTCGCAGCGAACCAGTTGATCGAAACGCTGAGCGGCTTCATCGCGTGGCGCGCGAAGGACCAGATCGCGCTGATGGATGCGTGCGCCGACGCGTTGTTGCGCGACGCCATCGCGATGACGGATCAAGATGACGCCCCGAGTGTGCGATCGTTTCCCCTCCGCAATAAGAGTTCCGCGATGATTGCGCATGTTGTGCCCATCCGAGGTTCGGCGCGCGACGTATTTTCCCGCTGCGCCGCGATGTTGATGCTCACACCCGTGACCAGGCCGGAGGCTCCGTCGGTCGAACTGATACGATCCCTTTTTGATTTAACTCCCGCCGAGGCGCGCGTCGCCCGCGGCTTGGCCGCCGGCCAAACGGTGAAGGTCATAGCTGCGGAAAGCGGCACATCTACGAACACGGTCCACACACACGTCAATGCCGTACTGGCCAAGACCGGCTATAGCCGGCAGTCCGACGTGGTCGCGTTGCTGAATGGGCTCCGGCCGCCCGGCTTCGCGAACGACGCCTGATATCTGCGCGATCGGCCGTCACCGAGGCCGAGCGTATTGGGGATCATGAGAACAGCGAAAACGTCCAGCGAGCGCTCACCAAATCAGCTTTTGCTCGCACGCCGCTACAAGGAACTTGCGAACGATGCCATAAGCTTCACAAGCTCGGCCTGACGCTTCGTCCCCGTTTTTCCGAATACCTTCTTGAGGTGAGTCTTCACAGTCTGCTGCGAGACTCCAAGTGATGCGGCAATCTTCGGCACACCGCCAATCTCCACGACAGCCAACAGGATCTTCGTCTCGGTTGCGGTGAGATTGTAAGACCTTGAAAGGTTCTCGATTGGAGACGGGATATTCAACGCAGCCTCTCGCAGGAACACCGCGGCGGTGGTTGAATCCGCCAGACCGGAAGCGCGACGGGCTTCGAAGGTCAAAGGCAGCACGTGTGCGAGCCATCGGCGGCTCTCCTGCACATTTAGAACGATAGCGGTGCCGTTCGTGTCCTGCCGCGCCTGTTCTGCGGCACTGAGCAACGCCTGGCGAAGAAAGCGGTTGGCCTCCGACTCGGCGAAGCGCAGAATTCCGCCGACCGCCTTGACAAAACCGGCCGTCAAAAGCTTGAGCGCGGGCTCGTTGGAAAAGACGATACGGCCGCTCGCCTCGACCAGAAACACCGCCGAAGCAAGCGAGTTGAACGCATCGGTCAGCACTGCCCGTTCAAGAGATCGCTGGCCGATCAATTGGCCGATCGACGCCCCACGTATCATGTGAGGGACGATCAGGTTCATTCGCCGTTTGGTATCCAGATCGATGGGTCCGTTCTGCTCACAACGCAGGACCGCAAGCGCAGCAACGGCGGTGACGCTTTTTTCGAGGTTGACCGCGAGCGAACCGGTGATGGCCTGCGGTTGCATCCATTCCTTGTAAAATCGTGTTTGCACCATCTCTGGCCAAGGAACGATATCGTCGCCCTCGAAAACCTGGCCGGTGTCGAGGAATGCCGCGGCCGGATAGAGTGGATTGATCTTGGCGTATTCTGAAAAATACGACGTCAGATAGGACTGCTCGATACCGACGCAATGAAAAGTGCCGGCATCCTGCTTCGACACATCCTGCCAGAAGAAGTTGGCGGCAAAGCCTCCGACGAAATCCCGGATGCCCTCAAGGGCCGCCGGCCAGAGCCTGGAGTCGAGGGCGGCGTCGTAAATCAAGCCGATCGCCATCGACAGCGATTCCGACTCTAACATGAGGCAACCCCCAACAATTCCATTTTCGCCCGGAAGCGTTTTTAGAAAATCGCCAGTCTGCTATCCGCAGGCTAGCTGATGCCTGGCCAAAACTGGGACTCGCGCACAATACACGCGCAGGGGTCGAATCTTCTCACCCGAACGGGTGATGACGGTCGCTGCTTAAGATGCAAGTGATGGTCCAAGTCCATCAAGACGAAAACGGCGCATTTTCCGCTCTGTTTCCATTATCGGGCCGCATTTCAAGATCGGTTCGATCTACGCGGGTCATTTGAAAACAGGAAAAGAAGAGATGCTCTGGCACACTGGGAAGTTGACGGACCGACATCCGGCCTCGATCGACGAAGTTAAAGGCAAGCTTGGGAATTTGCCGGGACGTGCGGCGCTGAGGATCGATTAAAAAAGAGGAGAAAGACACATGCCTGGACAGCGGGATCTGGTGTCGACTGCCCTGACCGCACTTGCGCTGTCACTGCTCCTTTCCTCGACGTGCCTTGGGGCCAACACCAAAGTTCAAGTGCCGACCGTTAGTGTCAAACCCCCTTCCGTCGTGGTCAAGCCAACGGTCGTCATGAGGCCGACCACCAGCCGTTCGGTATTGCGCAATAACACCAGGCGTGTGCTGCAAGGCAAATCCAGCGATACGCCATCTCCCGGCGTTGCGGTTTATGGCGTCAAGGCCGGCAGTCCGTCATCTTCCCCGGGCGTTGCGGTTTATGGCGCAAAGGCCGGCCCGCCCGTCGCGACTGCCGGCGAGAAGGCCGGCAATTCCTCTCCAACACTGGCCACAGTACAAGCAGGCACTGGTGTCGAGCAGGTGCCGTATTGGCTCCTTCGGAACTGGAGTTCCCCGACCCAGTGCGATACGACCGGCCGAGACGTCCGCTGCTCCAATAAAGAAGGCGCTTCGAAGCTTCCCAAGGGTAAATTGTGGGCGGACGTTCAGACCCTTGTCCACGAGGCGACAGCTCCGGTTTTTGGGCCCATCCTCAAGATCACTAAAGCAGCGAACACCGTCCTACAAGACCTCGATCAAGAAGGCTATATTATGGGTCCGATCGGCATGGAAAACACGGTCAATCTGGCAGCGGCAAAGTACGACCAGTATCAGGCGGAAGCGGCGGCATCTCAGAAGCAAACGGCGGCATTTCAGAAACAACTTAACGCCGGCCTTCAGCTTGGGTCAGAGGCGTTTGATGCTGGTGCGCCCGCGCCGAACGGCGGTAGCTCTGGCGGCGGCCCTGCAACATCCAATCTAGGTACGCCGTTAACCGCCGAGCAGGCAACGACTATATCGGGCCTCGCCAACGACGCGCCTGCGAGTACAACTTCAGCCAATAATGAGCCTGCGGATACTGGTGGAAGCACTGGCGGCGGCGCTGGATCATCAAAACAGTTCATGCCCAGCGAGAGCGTGATGGAAGTCCTTCCCGACGGTTCGTGGGTCGATGACACAGGCTGGCACGCCGCTCCAAGCCAAGGCGAAGGTGGTGGCGGAGGTGGAGGCGGAGGCGGAGGCGGAGGTGGCGGTCCCAGTGGCGGCCCGCCCGTAAATACCGTTGAAGAAGCAGAGACGGTATCGGGCGGCAGCGCGACGGCGGACAGCCCCGGCTCGACGACGACAACTACTACTGAAGGTGTTGACGATAACCCCAAGACCGAAGGCGACACCGGCAAGTGACATCAGATGGATATCGGGTTCGGAAGAGTGAGCACCGGTCTCTTCCCAAGATGACCTGGGACTGAATTGACGCAGCAACTCATTAGACCAGCGGAGAATAATCATGTCCGGCAAATTGACGATGGTTTCGGCGATCTGTTTCTTGCTACCAGCGAGCGTCGCGGACGTTCAGGCGATGCCCGGTGGATTCGGGCAGCCGTCGACAAATCCTGATTTGTTGAAGGCGGTCGTCAAGGTAACAACGCCAACGCCAAATGTAACGACACCAAAGATAAGCACAACGACACCGAAGACGGGGATGGGACCGACGTTACACGGAATCACGCCGAGAAACGGCACCCCGAAGTCGTCGATAGATCGGAGGGCAGCGGGTCGCAAGCCGATGGTGAATGGCATAGGCCCCGTGGACCCCGTGTTGAACAACGCTGGGCCAAAGTAACCCATTGCAACCTTATCATGATGGTGCGCGGGCAAGGATTTCCGGTACGTCATCGCGCGCTCATCCTTCTTGCGTTCGTGTTGAGTCTGGCGTGCTGGACTGCATCGGCAGGAGATGCAAACTTCGGCGAAGCGGCGCTTGAGGATTTGTTGCGGGCGAAACCCCTAGCGGGCAGGCCTGTCGACTCAATTCGCGAACTGATCCCGCTCCTGCCGGCCGAACTGCGCAAGAATTTCACCTTCGTCTACGACAGTCGCAGCCCATTCCACGGCAGTATATCTCCCGACTATCCGCGCGTTATTTTATTTACAAACGACGCTCGATTGGTTCTGACTTTCACGGGCGACGAGCAAAAGCCAGGTTCGGATCTGCTCGAAATCTTGTCATTTGACGACCGTACCGCGAGGTTTGAGCCGAAGTCCTACCTGCTTCCCATCGCCCAGCGCCGGAACGAGCAGCTTGCTTCCGAAGCAACAAACTGCGCGCGATGCCATGGCTCGGATCCGCGACCGATTTTCGACTCTTATCCGCTTTGGCCAGGCTTCTACGGTTCGGTTTTCGACACGTTTCCCCGCGGCGCCGAGGAAGGCAGGCGTTACCGACATTTCCTGGCGACCTCTGGGCGCACAGGAGTATATCGAGACTTGATATTTCCAGAGGGCAGTCCCGTAAGCCCTTATCTCGATCCGAGGAATCTCGGCAAGGGCACGCTGAATATCGACTATAGGACTATGACTTTTTTGCCCAACGCACGCTTGGGCATGGCCTTGACGGAGCTCAACCGAAAGCGGATCTATCGAAAACTCAGTAGCGGCGCCAATTTTGCGACAAAGGAAAAGCAACTCTTGGCCGAGCTTCTAGAATGCAAAGGCGTTGCGGGTCCTGATCCCGAAGCCGAGCGGCTTATTCGAAGCGAATTGGAATGGGAAAATGCTCGCCGCCTAGAACGCCTTGGACTTCGTTCTCAAGACGACAGGCCACGCCGTGTAAATATGCAGGAGCTCGAACTCACCCGCGAAATTTCGGAGATCGATCGAGTAGCCAGAGAGGCAAGCTCTGATCGATCCGATTGGTCCATGGCACTTGAGCCAGGCTCGTGGTCGTTTTTCGACGGCATCTTGAGCGGAATGTATCGCGACAAAAGCTATTATCTCAAGGAAGACCTGATCTTCGAATTTCTGTCGCATCTCAGCGACAGAGAGCCTGCTTTTCGTCGCTACTTCGTCGTGCGCGATGCGTTTGGCAAGGACTATCCATTTGGTCATCGAATTAGCTTGGGCGATGCGCAAAAGAGCTGCCGTTTGTTGAACTAGCACAAGTGGCAGCTCTCAGTGCCTCGCTTGCGTCCGGAAAACAGAAACTGAAAATCCTGAGGTAGTGCCATGCGACACAAGGTTCTTTTGGTGCCGACCGCTTGGACTAGGTACAAGCCGACGTTGTTTCCCGTAGCCGCCAACATGCGGACGCTGATCGCGCTCGCGTTTTGTTTTTTTGCGACCCATCAACTGTCCATCCAGCCGTTGCGGGCGGAGACGACGGACCCCGTCGTCGCCAAGGTGAACGGCGCGGAGATCCATGAAAGCGACGTGGCGTTGGCGAATGAGGAACTCGGCGCTCCCGCCGCGCAGACGGACGCCTCAACCAGGCGTCAGAATATCATCGGCTTCCTGATCGATCTCAAACTCGCCGCCAATGCCGCCGATGGCAAGAAACTACGGGGCACCGACACGTTCAAAAAGCAGGCAGCTTTCGCGCTCGACCGCCTTTCGATGGATACGTTGCTCGCCAGGCAAAGCGAAGCCGCGACAACCGACGCGGCCCTGAAGCAAGCTTACGAAGATGCCACCAAGGCGACCAACGGCCAGCAAGAAGTGCGGATCCGCCATATTCTGGTCGGGACCGAAGACGCGGCGAGGCAAGCGATCGACGAGGTGAACAAGGGCGGCGATTTCGCAGCGATCGCCAAGAGAGTGTCAAAAGGCGGCAGCGCGGTGAGGGGCGGTGACCTCGGCTTCGTAAGCCGGGGGCAACTCGATCCGGATATCGGCAACGCGGTTTTCGCCCTGGATGTCGGAAAGATCTCCGACCCGATAAAGACCAAGGCCGGCTGGCAGGTGGTCCGGGTCGAGGAAAAGCGGGACAGAAAGATGCCAGCTTTCGATCAGATCAAGCCGCAACTCGAAGCCTTCGTTATCCGCAAGGCGCAGGCCGCATACGTGGCAAAGTTGCACGAGGGCGCCAAAATCGAGCTCTTCGACCTCGCGAACGCGCAATCGAAGGACGCGTCCGACGCAAAAGCTTCCCCTACGAAGACCGACAAGAAATGACAAACCGAAGGAGCCTACGATGCGCTACAAAGGTCTTCTAACGTCGACAACTTTATCGACCTACGCGCTGTCATTGTTGCTTTCCTCCGCAGCCACGGCCGCCAATGTGCATGTTGAGGTGCCCGTGGTGCGGCCGAAGGTGGTGCCCTCGGTCGTGAACAGATCGAACGTCGTCGTCGTCAAGCCGGGAATGGTGAGGCCAACCGTCAACGGTTCGCGGCTATCGCACGCTAACGTCAATCGCTTGCTCAACCTCAACAAAGTCAAACAGGCCAACACCGACGGAAATAACCAGCTTCCACCACCGCCACCGCCTGGTGGCCCCGGACCCGGCAGTGGGCCCCCTCCGGGGTCGCAACCAGAAACGGATGCCTCATCGGCCCCGTTTACACCGAAGGTGCCGTCGAGGTAGCCAATAGCGGCGGCACGCTCGTCGAGGGGCCAAATGGATCCTTCGGATATATTGACGAAAACGGCGCCTTTCACACGCTGCTGGCGGGGAAGGGCGCGAAAGACGGCGCGGGCCCGGTCAGCAGCAGCAGCGGAGGTGGCTCTCCCGGTGGTGCCCCGGTCGTCAATTGTCGAACAAGCAGACACGAAATCGGGCGACAGAACGACGACGGACAGCGCCGGCTCGACGACGACAACTACCACAAACGCTAAGGACAACCCCAAAACCATAGGCGATACCGGCCAGTGATGCCCGCAGACGCGGACCGAAATTCCGGCGGCGGCTATTTGTTTTCTTCTTTCCAACCAGGGACGGAGCTCGATAACACCAACAACGACAAGCCCACGAAGGTCGACGGTAAGGGCACGGGTGGCGCGCCGATCCCGGAGGTACCAACGATAATCGAGGCGACCGGGACAGCTTGTTGAAAAGTCACACCGGGAGAGAATCGCACGCTCTCACCCGAACGGGTGATGCCGGCCGCCGCAATGTTTCCGAAGAAAGCTGTTCGACGTGGGGTCGTTTCCGCGCCTCTGCGTCAAAAGCGCATTTCACAGCGGGGGCACTGCTTGCTCAGGGGCATATTTCGCAGCTTTTTCGCTCTCGGCGTTTTGACCTTGCTGGTGGCCATCGCGCCCTCGCCGGCGTCGGCACAATTGGCCGCGGGCTGCACCTGCCCGGCAGGCTCGGTCCCGATAGGCCCGGCTATCTGTTCCGCCATTGGTGTCGGTCGGTTTCCGGCCACTTGCCGGGCCAATCTCAATCAAAGCTTCAACCACATCGCCGCGAGCGATCAGCAGCTTTCATTCTTCGGCGTAGAGCAGGTCCTGCAAGGCCGCCGCGACCAGCTTCAGGGCACGCTCGGCGGGCAGAGAACAACCTCAACCATTACCGGCTATTCCGAGTCCGCATTCGATGGACCTTTCGGAGCGATGGGCTATGCAAGCCAGTCGCAATCGTCCAACCCGCTCGCCTCGCCTGTCTACACCAAGGCCGCACCATTGCCGTCGCCGACGACAAGTGGTCCGAGCTTTGCCGCGTGGACGCAAGGGCTCGGCGACTGGGAGCACGACGATCCAACCTCGCCCACCGACTCCGCGCATTCCAGCTCGACCTACGCCAGCCAGATCGGCGTCGACGCGACCTGGAAGGCACTCGCGGCCGGCGATGACGCGCTGGTCGCAGGCGTGGTCGGGAGCTGGACCGGCACGCATGTTACCTACGCCGGGACGCCGACCAACACCCGACTGGAGGGACCGGGGGTTGGCGTTTATGCAACATATGTGAAAGGCGGCTTCTCGGTGGATACGACCGTGAAGTTCGACTTCCTGCGGATGACGACGGAGACGGTCGGCGCTCCGCCGCCCTTGCCTGTGAACCTGACCAATGCCGGCGCGAGTGGCAACATCCAATACAAGCAGCAGCTAGCGTCCAACGTCTTCGTCGAGCCGACCGCCGGCTATTCCTTCACCCGGACGATGTATGGCGCCAATGCCGCCCTCAATGGCCTGTCGGACGGCAACACGCTGCGCTTGCAAGGCGGCGCACGGTCCGGTGTCTCCTGGGTGATGGGCGCCGTCAACGCCGAGTTCTCGCTCAAGGGGCTTGTCTATAGCAATGTCGTCGCCGACGGCTCGCCGACGACCGCCGATCCGATGTCGCCGAACGCGCCGACCGATCAAGGCAAGATCCGTGGCGAATTCGATCCCGCGCTCAATCTCGATTTTGGCCAAGGCTATTCGATGGCATTGTCGGGCAGTGTCCGCTTCGGCGAGGGCATGACCGGTGGCTCGGCCAACGTCAACTTCCGCAAGCAGTGGTGAAGTTCTCTCATTTCGGCAATGAAAGCCAAGCGAGTGGTGGCCGAAATTAGCGAAGTTGCAACCGCAACGCAGGCGTTAAATCTCTCTGCTGGGGTTTCAAATTGCAAGATCTCACGTGGTCGTTGGTTTGGCTGACGAGCTGCCAGTGCCAGTAGCAATTCGATCGCCTTCCGCGAACGCAGCCGGTCTAGTCGCGCCGCGGCCGCTGCAACGTAAAACTCTCGAACGCGGCCAGCTGACCGTCCGGCCCCACCACGTCGTAATAGGTGACCTTGATCGTGCTGATGCCGCCGGGCTGTGACCCCGGATCGACGGCGAATGCCGCAAAACCGTAGGAATGAGCCGCGTTGCGCACCGCAAACCAGGGCGCCAGCTCCTTGACGTAAACAGGCGGACGCTTGCCGGTCGCGGGATCGGGCTCTCCCACGGCGGTGATCACCCGGCATTGCGGCGGGTTGAAGAACAGCTGGTTCGAGGGGGCGGAAGTACCGCCGCCGCCGATCACCATGTGCACCGTGCCCTTGGTGGTATCGATCACGTCGGTGGCGGTCGCCGCCGGGAGCGGGGTTAGCGTCGCGTTGGATTGGCGGCCGCGAAGCGGGTGCGAGCGCTCGTAATGGTGTTCATGCCCGCAGACCACGAGGTCGACGCCGTATTGGTCGAACAGCGGCACCCATTCCTCCCGGATCCCGAGGTCTGCGCCGTTGAACAGGTCGGCCGTGGAGATGGCGACCTGGTGCATGCACACCACGACCCAGTCGACGTCGCGATCGTTGCGCGCAGCAGCCAATTGTTTTTCCAGCCAGGCCTTCTGGGCGCCTGCCGAATAGCCCCGGACATAGGAGTTGCCGCCGTCCTGGTAACAGATGTCGTCGTTGGCGATGCTGATCACGCGCACCGAACCTGCGGTGAAAGCGTACCAAAGCCCGCGCGTCACATCGGTCTGGCCGGCCGTCTCCGGCACCGAGAAATAGGTCTGGTAGGCCTGATACCCGATCGGTCCGTTGCCGAGTTCGTTCTCGTGGTTGCCGGCCGACGGCATCCAGGGCCGCTTGGAGGCGCTGCGGCTGTTGTTCTCCCAGAAATCCCACCAGGTCCGCACGCGATCGTCGGCGAGATTGGCGTAGCAGAGATCGCCGTTGAACAAATGAAACAGTGGCTGCAACCGCTCCACGCCGAGCGTGGTGTCGCCCGCCGCCGGCGAGCCCAGATTGTCATTCACGAACGGGGGATTCGCCAGGGTGACGCCGGCGGGCGGCACGAACTTCTTGCCAAGCGTCGGCGTGCCCTGATCGCCGAAGCTCGTGAAGGTGAATGGCGCGCGGCGGCGCGGCGAGGTGCGGAAGGTTGCGAATTCCGGCTCGGCGCCATCATGCATGGCCCCGTACAGATAGGCGAAGTCGGCCTGCAAGGCGCCGAGCTTCGCATGGTAGGCGTAGACTGTCTGCTTGGACTTGGCATCGGTGTAACTGACCGCCTTGGCTTCGACCGTTCGCTCGAGCTTGCCGTCGAGCTGTCCGAGCAGGACACGGGGATTGCGAACGGGTTGCAGCGTATGCCAGGACACCACCATCTCCGAGGAGGCATCCGCGCCGAATTGCAGATGCAGGCCGGCGACCGGGGGCGTCGCCACCGGATCGCTCGATCGGGCTGAGGGGGCTGCGGTCTCGGCTGATGCGCCTCCAATCAGCGACGCCGCCACTACGGCCCCGCCTCCGATGCCCGCGGCGGCGAGCAGCCTGCGGCGGCTGAGTTCGAGATTGAATTCGGGGTGCTGCGCGGTCATGGCGGTAAGCTGCTCCACGGGGGCCAGCGAGAGCCTATCGCAACTTGACGACAGTTCGACAAAACGGTCTTCGGCCCACAGGCTCGCGATCAAACTCGCGGATGCTCATTGACACGCAATGTGCGAAAAGGCGCCGCAGAAGAAATAGTCGCAGACCTTAACGGAGCTCTGCGGATCCTGGAAAATGGTGGGATGAACCCTTTCGGTGTTCCACTCGACCGCCCGCTCGAACCCCTGTGACCGGCACCAGTGATTGGCGGCCGGCGCGCCGCAATCGACGGGTCCCCATTTCATGCAGCCGTCGACCCGGATGCCGGCGATCATGGGGTTTTCGAAGATCTTCGATCTGGCAGCCGGCGAGGGGGCAGGGTGAGGTTTCTGCCTTTGCGGCTCGGCCTCCGCGTCGCCCGAAATCGACTTGTTGGTCTTTGCGACAGAGCCGCCGGTCGAGCCGGCCTGGGCAAATGCGGTTGCACTCGCCCCAAGGCAAGCCAGCATTCCCAATAGAAGTATCGATGCAATCCAACGGCCCGCTTGGCTCAGCCCTGACATGTCGCGTCCTCCCGCGGCAGAGTACCCACCGCCGCATTTGTTGCAACGGTGTTGAACGGGCTTTCGCGCGTCTCGGGCTCAACTCGGGCGTGCTGCTCTCTTCCGGTACGGAAGCGGTTGTTGTAGCGTTGCTTGAAGAAGCGCGAAGCGTCACGGGTCCGACATTGAAAAACAGTGTGGGCAAACCAGGGGGATGGAAATGCATCGAAGTGTCTGCCTGTCTTTGGCTGTCGTATCCATTTTGATCGGCTCCGGCGCGCGCGCCGACGATGTCCGCAGGGTTGTGACCGGACTGGACGAGAGGAATCATGCGGTGGTCTTGTTCGACAGCCGCATCCCGCTGAAACGGGATAGCCCGGTGCTTTCATCCACCAATTTCTGGATCACCGACAGCACGCCGCCGAGCTTGTCCAAACAGGATACGGCCAACCGGCCGATCGGCGTTTCGCCCCCCGACAACGGGACGAAATTCCGTCTCGTCGAGTTCGCCCCGCTCGATCCGGCGACCGAGGCGAAATTGCCGCCGGAGATGATCATGAAGGGTGTCAGCCACCCTCCGGAAAAGGGCATCCCGGTCAAGCATCCGATGATGCATCGGACCCGGACGCTGGACTACGCCGTCATCCTCTCGGGCGAGATCGACATGATGCTGGACGATACTTCGGTTCACCTCAAGCAGGGGGATGTGATCGTGCAGCAGGCGACCAATCACGGATGGGTCAATCACGGCGCCGTGCCGTGCCGGATTCTGTTCGTGCTGATGGATTCGAAGGAGCCTTGAAAGGGCCAAGGCGCGCCGCCGCCGCTCCCGTTCGGATCACTGCGGGAGCAGGTCGGGTGCGTGTTGCAGTGCCGACATGGCGGACCGTCTTGCCGCATGCCTGCAACTGACGGACGGGTAACCCTTGCCTCCAAATTGCCTTGCTCTCGTCTTCCGGTTGGGAGACAATCGAACTCGATGGAGGTCGCGTATGGAAAAGAATTCCTGGTTGGACCGAGATTATGAAGTCGCGACAGCCTTCGACCTCAGGAAGATTGCGCTTCTGTTGCTGGCGCCGCTTGTGATCGCCGGCGCGCTCACAGCGCTCTATCTGGTCATGCACACGCCGGCGAAACCGTGGTGACCCTATCCAGGGCTTCGTCGAGGCGGCATCTGCGGAATCGGGTTTGTTGCTCCGACCGCCTGTTTGATCCCGCCCGGCGGTGCCATCATCGTTCCCATTACCCTTCGCCTGAATTCCGCGCCTGACGCGGCCTAAGGCGGGGATACGGAAAATCAGCTTCCACCACGGGTCTTCTCGAGGGGCGGTCCGAAAACCGGGTACTGGTATGCGTCGAAACTATGCGTTTCTTGCGATCCTCTGCGGGCTGGCGATGGCAGTTCTGTTCCTCGCCATTCACCTCTTCACCCTCTACATCGCTTATCCCGGCGGCGCAGGGCAGACGCTGCTGACCTTGCTGCTTCCTGTCGCCGCGCAAATCTATTGGATCTTTCACATCGAGCACCTGACCGGGACGTTCCTCAACGCGCTGACCGTGCTTTGCCTGGTGTGGGTTGTGCTGGCGATCTCCACCTTCGCCCTTTCCCGCGCGTCCCGAGAGACGGCTTAGAAGTCGTCTGGCTTGCGCGTTGGCGCAGCGCGGGATTTGGCGTTGTTTCGCCCGCAGCCGGCACCAAATCGTGTTATCCGGCGCGGTCGGTTTCTGCCCGCAGCACCAGTTGTCCGAACTGACCGATGGAAATCCCGCAGATGCCGCCCGCCGCTTTGACCAGCGCATCCAGCAGGCGGGCGTGACGATCAGGCGTCAGCAGCTGCAATGCTTCCAGCCCGAACGCACCCGTCAGGATGATGGCGGCAATCAGAAACAGGCGCCTCGGATACGCTAGCGCGAACGCGATCCCGACAAAGGCAAAGGCCGCGAAGCGCTCGAGCTGCGGGCCGGCAATGACGGGACGGTGATTGATCGGGGACAGCGTCGCGTAGACAATGAAGGCGAGCGCCAGCCAGCCTGCAACAGAGGATATCCTTTGGATCATCGCGGGTTGATAGGCTACAACGCCATCGACCTCAACCTGTTGGCGGGCCCGGCACGGCGGTTCCAGCAACGAAATGACCGAACATCGTTAACCCTCGCGTCAGCAACGCAAGCCGCCCCATGAGCCTGACCTACGTCATCCCCGACCTTCATGGCCGCTGCGATCTGCTCGACGAGGCCCTGGCGGAGATATCGGCGCGTTCGCGCGGGCAGGCCGGCGTCATCGTCACGATCGGTGACTATGTCGACAAGGGGCCGGACAGCAAGGGCGTGATCGATCGGTTGTTGCCGGGTGCGATCGGCGACTTCAGCCTGGTTGCGTTGAAAGGCAACCATGATGCCATGATGGTCGAGGCGCTACGCGATCGTTCGAAGATGGCGGCGTGGCTGGACAAGGGCGGCGACGCGGCGCTCGCCTGCTATGGCGGGGACCCCGCCGCCGTGCCGCCCTCCCACATCGCCTGGCTCGACGGGCTCAAGCTGATCCATGTCGATGCGCACCGTCTCTACGTTCATGCCGGCGTCGATCCGCAAGTTCCCCTGGACCGGCAGAGTGCAACGACGCTGCTGTGGAAGCGCTATGCCAAAGGATATCCTGATGGCTTCGGCAAGTTCCACGTCGTCCATGGTCATGATAATTTCCCGGACGGCCCGCTGCTTTACGAAGGCCGCAGCAATCTGGACACGCTGGCCTGGCGGACGGGACGGCTGACGGTCGGCGTGTTCGACGACGACAAGCCCGGCGGTCCCGTCGATCTCCTGGTGATCAGGGGCAGGCCGGCCGCACCTTAGAGCGTTTTCGAGCGAAAGCCTGCCCCGCACTTGATGCGGGGTGGTCACCGGTTCGCGTGACGAAAACGCGTCAAAACAAGAATCTAGAGCCCCGTTTCGATTCCATCGAAACGGAAAAGGCCCTAGCCGCAGTCCTGCGCGGCTATTGGGGCCTCCGATTCGGCATGTTAGGTCTCTCGGTCGGCCGGCCGCCGGGTCGTGCGGCGGCGAGGGTCGAGCAGCCGGAAATACCGGTGATGGAGAAAAAGTAACATTGCGATGTGTGCCTGTTCATAGCCCGTTCACGCCGGCAAGGCTCATTTGATGCCGGAATTCTTGCAGCTCATTTGCGGAGGCCAAGGTGCGCCTGCTCGTCGTTGAAGACGATCCCGATCTCAACCGCCAACTCACCACGGCGCTGACGGATGCCGGCTACGTCGTCGATCGCGCCTTCGACGGCGAGGAGGGGCACTATCTCGGCGACAGCGAGCCCTACGACGCCGTTGTACTCGACATCGGCCTGCCCAAGATGGACGGCATCTCGGTGCTGGAGGCCTGGCGCCGCAACGGGCGTTCGATGCCGGTCCTGATCCTGACCGCGCGCGACCGCTGGAGCGACAAGGTGCAGGGCTTCGATGCCGGCGCCGACGACTATGTCGCAAAGCCCTTTCACCTCGAGGAAATCCTGGCCCGCATCCGCGCGCTGCTGCGCCGGTCCACCGGCCATGCCCAGTCCGAGCTGACCTGCGGACCGGTCGCGCTCGACACCCGCACCGGCCGGGTCAGCGTATCCGGCAATCCGATCAAGATGACGTCGCACGAATACCGGCTGCTCGCCTATCTGATGCACCATACCGGGCGCGTGGTCTCGCGCACCGAGTTGGTCGAGCATCTCTACGACCAGGACTTCGACCGCGACTCCAACACCATCGAGGTTTTCGTCGGCCGTATCCGCAAGAAGCTGGATGTCGATATCATCCAGACGGTGCGCGGGCTCGGCTATCTCCTGACGCCGCCATCGCCCGGCACCTGATCAAGGCTGTTGATCGGGCGCCGGTCTTGTTCTCTTGTAAGAGCATGAACCTGTCCGAAACCCGGCATCCCTGATGCGCGCCAGCTCGCTCGCCACCCGGCTGTTCCTGTCGGCGACCGCCTGGGTGGTGGTGATCCTGCTCATCACCGGGATCGTGCTGTCGTCGGTATACCGCGACGCCACCGAGCGCGCCTTCGACCGAAGGCTCAACCTCTATCTCCGCACCCTGATCGCGGAAGTCGCAACCCCCGACGAGCCGCCCGATCATCAGTTCCAGTCGCTCGGCGAGCCGTTGTTCGAACTGCCGCTGTCGGGCTGGTACTGGCAGATCACCCGCACCGATTCCGAAAAGCCGGACGTGCGCGCCTCGCGTTCGCTGTGGGACAAGAAGCTGCCGAAACTCGAGGATAACGGCGCCGACTTGACCGCGGCCGGCATCCGCCTCGGCTATGTCGAGGGTCCCGAGGGCCAGAATTTGCGCATGGTGGAGCGGCCGGTCGATCTCGGCGCCGATGGCAAGTATCTCGTCAGCGTGGCCGGCGACGCCAGCGAGATCTTCGACGAGACCCGCACCTTCGACTATTACCTCGGCGGCACCTTCGCCGCGTTGTCGATCGTGCTGGTGCTGACCACGATCTTCCAGGTCCGCTTCGGGCTCGCGCCGCTGAAGCGCATTTCGGAATCGATCGCCGATATCCGCTCCGGACGCGCCGAGCGGCTGGAAGGCGAGTTTCCGGTCGAGATCGCGCCGCTGGCGCGCGAGACCAACGCGTTGCTCGACGCCAACCGGGAAATCGTCGAGCGCGCGCGCACCCATGTCGGCAATCTTGCCCACGCCATCAAGACGCCGTTGTCGGTCATCGTCAACGAGGCTGCGACGCATGCCGCCGATCCCTTTGCGAGCAAGGTTCTGGAACAGGCCGATGTGATGCGCGACCAGGTCGCCCATCATCTGGAACGCGCCCGCATCGCCGCGCGGCTGACCATCATCGGCACGGTCACCGAAGTCGCGCCCGCCATCGAGGCATTGCGGCGGACCATGGAGAAGATCCACCGCGGCCGCGGCATCGCCATCGAAGTCAAGGCCGACCCGCGCGCAAAATTTCGCGGCGAGCGGCAGGACCTCGAGGAAATGGCCGGCAACCTCGTCGACAACGGCTGCAAATGGGCGGCGTCGCAGGTGTTCGTCGAGGTGCTGGCGGAACCGCCGCGCGAGCCCGGCGCCGGCCCGAGCTTGCGGATCATCGTCGATGACGATGGACGCGGGTTGTCGGAGGCCGAGCGTGCGCAGGTGTCGCGCCGCGGCCAGCGGCTGGACGAGACCAAGCCGGGTTCCGGGCTGGGACTGTCGATCGTCATCGATCTGGCGGCGCTTTATGGCGGCAGCCTGACCCTCGGTAACGCACCGATCGGGGGATTACGGGCGGAACTGGTGCTGCCGGGAGTATGAGAGCCGCTCATCTCGCATCGCAACGGACGATTTCCGACCGGCATCGGCTCCGCTGTGGCGTCCGTCCATCTTGCTATTCCTAACGACTTCTTAACGCCGGGGCTTTTATGATGGGGGGTGGACGGTTTTGCCGCCCGCGCAACACAAGCCTGCTTTCCGGACGCATGAGCCAGACATCGATCGAGCGGCTGAGGGATTATCTCGTGCAGCTTCCGCCGCAGTCGCAGGCGCTGCTGATGCGGGAATTCGAGCGTGCCATCGAGCGCGGCGACGACACCACGGTTGCCACCATCGCGCTCGAGCAATTGCGCAAGATCGTGCGTGGAGCCGACGAGGAGGCGCGGCCGCGCACCGACGATCCGGCGCGGTTGCTGTTCCGGCCGCTCGAGGCGTTTCTGGTCGAAAGCAATGTTCCGGTACGGCCAGGCCAGATACGGCGCTCGTCGCTGCTTCCGGTGTGGCAGTGGCTGAACCGCGACGGCGCCCCGGAGCAGGCGCGCGAATTCGACGCGACGCTGGCCGGGATACGGGAAACCGGTTCCTCGCAGGATCTCGAAGTGGCGGTCCGCAAGCTGCAGCGCGCCGCGGCCGATGCGATCTTCAAAATCACCGCGCCCGGCGGCGACAAGCAGCGCGCGCTCGCCCGTGTCGGTCATCCCGAGGTGATCGAGGACCTGCTGCCGATCGGCTCGGTGCTGCACGCCCGCGAGGCGCTCGACACCTTCAGCAGCAGGGTGCCCAGCTATTTGCGGGTTTTCGCCGAAGCGCAGATTGCTTCGGTCGGAACCGCGCTCAATGTTGCCGCGCTGCAAACGCCGCAACTGCTGCCGTTTGCGCTGTCGCTGATCGTCCAGCGGCTGACCGCGCCGTGGCAAATCATCCGGCTTGCGATCAAGATGGCCGCGTCCGACGATGAAATCCGCGTTGCCGCGACGCCCTACGGCATCGCCGTCACGATCGCGCTGCACGATCTGTCTTGCCTGGCGGCCAGTCTGCGGACCGATATCAAGCGCGGCCATTTCGAAAATGTCGCCGAACAGCTCAAAACCCTCCATGACGGCGTGCGTGGCTTGCGCACCGAACTCGACCTGCGCAACGATTCGATCTGGGGCAGGCAATTGGCGGCGATCCGCGCCGATATTTCAAACGCCGTGCAGTCGGAGATCGACAGCGTACCCGGCCGTGTCCGGCGCCTCTTACGTCAGCGCGCCGACAAGGACATTGCCCCCGGTGCCAGGGTCGACGCCGGCGAGGTCGACGAGACCGCCGCGCTGATCGATTTCGTCGCGGTGTGCCGGACCTATGCAAGCGAACTGGCGATCAACGAGGTGACGCTGCGCACCTATTCGGACCTGCAGCAATATGTCGAGCACTCCACCGAGGCGCTGGTGCAATCGCTGCGCGGCGGCGACGCCAAGGCGCGCGCCTATCGGCAGATGCAGGTCGCCGCGGCGATCCGCTTCTGCGACGTCCTGTTTGGCCACGACTACGCCTCGCTGATGAGCCGGGCCGCCGAAAATGCCGTGACCGGCGAACGCAAGCCCTCGCGCGCCAGTTAGAAAAATAGTGCAAGGCTCCATTCACAAGTTGTAGTTGACCGAGCCGCGTGGGAAACATACCGTTTTGGTATGAATGCAGTGATCAATTTCGTCGAACTCGAGAACCAGGTTGTCTCGGCGACCTATCGAAACCTGATGGTGAGGGCGAAAGTCGTCGTCGTCAACAAGACCAGCGGCGAACAATTGCCCGATCCGGTGGTCACGATCGCCTCTCCGGCCCCTGTGGGCGCT
>Ga0210388_10000257_pt1 | contig 46335 bp, 45 predicted proteins | sample IncBWC19OmetaG_FD_155485 | JGI IMG/M metagenome (GOLD analysis project Ga0210388, IMG submission 155485) | Forest soil microbial communities from Barre Woods Harvard Forest LTER site, Petersham, Massachusetts, United States - Inc-BW-C-19-O ...
CTATTTGCGGCGATAAAACATATTTTCAAACGAAACGTGTTCAAACGGAACGCGGATTGCTTAGAATGATTGAAAAGAAGAATGGTTTGGCGCTTGAGTTTGCGCCTTGCTGCATTTAGCGGTACGGTAATTAATAGCTATCAGATGGAACAAAGGAACAAAATCTTGGTGCTGGATGATGACGAGGACTGGTTGCTGCTCTGTCGCGACCTGTTCAGCTCGCTGCCCAGCCAGCCGGAAGTCTTCACCGCCAACTCCGCGCGCCGGGCGCTGACCATCATCGAGGCCGAAAAAATCCGGCTGCTCATCTGCGACCTGAAAATGCCGCGCATCGACGGATTGCAGATGCTCGCCATCGTGCGCCGGCGCTTTCCGGGATTGCGCACGATTGTCTTGAGCGGCCTGGAGGACGAGGAGTACCGTTCACGCGCCTACGCGCTGGGCGTGGACTTGTTCTGGTTGAAAACCGAGATGCAGCGGAACACGAAGTTCTTCAACGAATGTCTCGAGTCGCTGATGAGCAATAATACGGTCGAAGGCGACACCGGCTTCCGCGGCATCCAGAGCAAAAGCCTCATGGACATCATCCAGATGGAATGTCTTTCCCGCAGTTCCACGGTGTTGCGCATCACGCGCGGGCCGCTGGTGGCTAAAGTGTGGATCCAGGATGGCGATTTGATCGATGCCGAGTGCGACGGCGCGCGCGGCGAGGCGGCGTTTCAACGACTGCTCGCGTGGAAATCCGGGTCGTTCGAAAATCTTCCCCCCGAGCCGAACCGCGAACGCACGATCCAAAAATCCGTGAACGGCCTGCTGCTTGAATCCGCGCAGACGATGGATGAGAACGCCAATCCCGTCGGCCAGGATTCGATGGAAAGCGCGGCGCACCGCAAGACGATCTGGAAACTTTCACAACTCACGCGCGAGGGCGCGGATTTCATCCTGTCCGTGCCGCCGGAGGGGCAGGGCGAACCGGAAGCCATCGGCACCCAGAGCATCGCCTCGATCGCACACTGGTCGCGGCGCGCGGACGAGATCGCGCGGCGGCTGGGCGAAAAACTGGAGGCCGGGCCGTTGTCGCACGTCAGCGGGCAGAATTTGGAACGCCAGGTGCTTCTGGTTTCACACGGTGACAAGGCATTTTTGGTCGGCTGGCCTGCGGACGCCGGCGGCAACCTGCCTGAAAAAACACGAAAAATTGCTGCATCATGGGATTCTTAAAAAAATTATTCGGCGGCCTCGCGACCGTCCAGCAACTGCCCTCCGGCACGATCACGGTGGACAGGAGCGGACGCATCGTCGCCTCGACCGTGTCCACCCAATATCCGAAAAAGCTGCTGCAGATCATCGGGCACGACGTGCTCGAACTGCTCAGCGAAGCCCGGGCGGCGCAGATGCCGCTGGCCGAGTTGAGCCTGCATTTCGGCAGCCTGCGCATCACCGCCCGCGAACTGCGCGGCGGTGCCATCATCTTCCTCCTCCCGCAATCCGCGTTGCTGCCCGTTCCGCAACTGTCCAACCACCCACACGCATGAGCACCAAAGACATCAACCAGCTGGTCACCCAGATCGAGACGCATATCGAGTGCTGGAAACAGTTCAACCAGTTCATCGCCTCGGCGCGCGCCAAGAAGTTCGGGCCGGCGGACGAGAACCATTTCCTCGAGATCAAAAGCATCATCGTGCAGGAGCTGGAATTGATCTATTCCAGCATCGAGGTCCAGTCGCCCACGCGCGAAGAGATCCACCATCTCATCACCAACGCGCCCTCCCTGCGGTTCTTGAGCGAGATGAGCGAGGGCGGACTGCGCGGCCTCGAAACGCAATGGCACAAGATCTACATCGGCTGGCATGCCATCCTCGGCCAGTTGAAGGTGAAACAGCGCGTCGTGGAGGAGAAAACCTTCTGGGGCAAAAAATAACCCGCCGGCGCAAACCATAGGAGGAAAAATTTCACCGGCAAAAAAATATTCCGCCCTGCGGTTTTTTTTGCTGCTGCTCGCGGCAGTTTTTTCGCTGCCGTCACAATTCAGCGTCGCGCCGGAGATGGGCATGGATCCGTCCTGGCGGCTCTCGCTCCAGCTCGCCACGCTCCAGTCCAAGATTTTCGGGCATGACTTCGTTTTTACCTACGGTCCGCTCGGGTGGCTGATGGTCCGCACCGAATTGAGCAAGGCCGGGTTGTTGTTCTACGATTTTTTTATCCTGGCCGGGCTGGTTTCCATCTACCGCGAGCTGCTGCCGTTCCGTCCAAAACTGATCGATGCCGTCCTGCTCATCGTGCTGGCGCTGGTCACGCGGGCCTGCCTGCTGGAAGGCTCGGTGGTGATCCTGTTCACCATTCTTTGCCACTGGCTGTGGCGGATCTGTGAACGCGGCGGGTTTTTTCCCGTGGTCGCGAGCCTGGTCGCCGCGACGCTGCTTTTTTTTGGCAAGGCCAACTATGGGTTGATCATGGCCGGGCTCATCCCCGCCTTTGCCGTGGGATTGGTGATTTTCCATCGCGCCCGGCGGCGGTGCGGCCTGGTCCTGTTGTTCGGGTTTATTTCCGCCGTCTGGCTCGGCGCCCGGGTTTGGAACGTGGACCTGCCGCAATATCTTGGCTCCAGCCTGCAGATCGTCTCCGGCTATAACGATGCCATGATGAAGATCGGGTTGCGCACTTCGTTCAAGGTGGAGTTGTATTCCCCGTTTCAACTGCCCTTCGATTACCAGCTCGCCTGTCCGTTTTTGCTGGCGCTGGCCTTGCTGTTTTTTTGGGGACGCCGCCGGCTGCCGGCGCGTGAACAAATTTTCCTGCTGCCGCTCGTCGCTTTCGCCGCGTTCCTGCTTTTCAAAAACGCCTTTGTCCGCTCCGATTCGATGCACGACCTCTTGTTTTACCAGGGCCTGCCGCTGTTGCTGGCCTTTTTCTGTATCGCGTGGCGCGGGGCGGCACCGGTGAAGGTTCTTTTGCTGTTGAGCCTGCCCTATCCCGTTGCGCTCGCCGGCGTGGGGGGGGATTTCTTCCAACCCGCCAATCTGGCCTCGGCATTTCCGATGAATTATTTTCAACAAGCCCTGGCTGCGCCGCGCAACGAAAGTGTGGAGGATTTGCAGCGCACGCTCGCAGCCGGGTATCCCGAGGCCGCGCTGCCCGCCGCCATCCGCGCGCGCATCGGTGCGTCCTCCGTGGACGTGATGCCGTGGGAATCCTCCATTGCCGTGCGCAACGGATTGAACTATCGCCAGCGTCCCATACCGCAATCATATTCCGCCTACACCGTCGCGTTGGATACAATGAACGCGGAATTTTTACGGTCAACCAATGCCCCCGACTGGATTCTCTATACCGGTGCGGAGCCGCTGGCGATGGATAGTCGTCCGGCGGCATGGGATGAATCCATCACCAAACGCGCGCTGCTGGAAAATTATGCCCTGGAAACAGAATTTGAACTGTCGCAGCACAACGCGTTGCACACCAAACTCGCTCCTTATCCGGTTTTCTTGCTGAAACACCGGCCCGGTTGCCGGCGGCTGGTCGCCGTTGCCACGAACAATGTCACCCTGGAATTTGACCGGCCATTGGCGATTCCGGAGAGCACGAACCTGATTTTTTTGACGCTGGAGATGAAACGTTCGCTGCCTGGAAAACTTCAGGCCGCCGTTTTACGTCCGGGGCCGATGTGGGTGGCCTTTTCGACCCCCGGCGGCGAGATGGTGAACCGTGCGATCTCCGGACTGCTCGGAACCGGCGTGCTGGTGAACCGCCGGGTCGAGACCGCCGTCGAAACCCGCCGCTGGCTGTCGGGCGCGGCGGACCAAAATCCCGCCGTGAGTGCCATCCGCTTCCGCAATGCCGCTGCCTGGGCGTTTCAACCGCCTTTTGAAGGAACGTTGGTGGAATATCGCCTGGAGGAAGCCGGAATTACAAACGCGCCGGCGGCAAAATAAAATCCGCGCCGTCAGCCGTTGGAAATTTCCAGCCAGTTCGGGTTTTGCTTTGCGTGTTCCGCGATTTCCTCCAAAACCTTTTCCAGTGAAGTTTTTGGCGACCAGTTCCAGGCCTTTGCCGCGAGTGACGGGTCCAAAATCATCCACGGAATGTCAAACGGACGCGGCGTCGCCTCCGCCGCCACGGCGTGTTTGCCAAAACACATGTCGCACCAGTCGGTGAGCTGTGCGAGTGACATGGAGTTTTTCACACCACCGCTGAAGTTGGCCGTGCGCGGTTTGTTTTGGCCATCGCTTTTCATTTGCGCGAGCAACGCCGGGACGAGATCGCGTGGATGCAGGCAATCGCGCACCTGATGGCCGCCGCCATCGAAGCCGATGTATTTCAGCGGACGACGGCGCAGATGCGAGTTGAGCCAAAAGGAAAAAATTCCCTGGTCGGCCTTGCCGAACTGGCCCGCGCCCGCCAGCACGCCGCAGCGGTTGATCCAGACGGGAAAATTGAAGGTCTCGCCGTATTCCAGCGCGATGGTTTCGCTGGCCAGTTTGCTCGAGCCATAGAGCGAAATCGGCGGCGCAGTGGAAAATTTTTCACTCACGCCGGCAACCGAAATCCCTGCCGGCAATTTTACCTTGGGTTTCGGACGGAACGCCTTTTTGTGAACCTCCACCGGCAAGGCTGCGAGCGGGGGCACGGAATAGACCCGGCTGGTGCTCAACAAGATCAGTCCGGCGCGGCGGGCTTTGCAGTATTCCAAAATATTGACCGTGCCCCAGAGATTATGTTCGAGCAACTGGCGGGAGCTGGTTTTTCCATCCACCCCGGCGAGCACGCTGGGATTGGCGGCGGCATCGATCACGAAATCGGCAGCGGGGAGGGTTTCAAAATCCGTCGCGCTGCGGACATCGGCATGAAAAATCTTCACCCCCAGCTTCGCGAGTTCGCGGCGGTTAAGCTCGCTGCCGGGGCGGATGAAATTGTCCACGCCGAAGATCTGGACCTTGGCCGACGACTCCAACAGCGCCTTCGCCAGCGTGCTGCCGACGAACCCGCAGATGCCTGTGATGAAAATTTTCATTTTGATTGAGTGCGCTTCAATTTCGTCGTGCGTGTCGTGCGTCAATAGTTTAGCAGGGTGATGTCAAACGGGGCAACATAGCACGTCGGAAACAGGGCGCTGCCCAGCAGGGCGCAAAATGTGATCCGGCGGCATTCATTGGTCTGGCATTGCCGGGCGAGGACCGCCGCGGCGATGAAAAGCACCGGAAATGCGTAGAACAGGCTGCGGGACAGGTCAAAAACCAAAATCGTCGCCAGCAGCACGGGAATGACGGCGCAAACGGCCAGCGCCAGTAAAAAATATTTCCGGCGGACGAGCAGCAGGGCCACCGCCAGCCCCACGATCACCAGGCCGCCCTTGAGACCGGTCAAAATAGCGGTCGGGAGAAAGTGGATGGATTTTTTTGTCATGGACCATTCACAGATGTCGCTGCCCTCGTAGAAGGTTCCCCACCGGTGAGCCAGCCACAACCGGACGGCAACAAACGTGATCACGCCGGCGATGAGGCCGATCTGTCCCGGCTGCGGCATTAAAAAGTTTTTCAGGCTGAAATCACCCGTCTTCAGGCTGCGGCGAAGTCCGATCCACAGCCAGATCAACGGCGCGGTCAGGATGGCACGCTCATCTGTCAGGCCGCCGGCCAGGATGGCTGCCGCCGCCACGAGGGGCGAGGTCGTCCAGACGGCCAGCGCGATGAGAAAATAGGCGTAGCCGTCATAAAAGAAAAAATCGCTGAATCCCCACTGGCCGGGAAATGACACGGCCACCATCATCGCCGCCAGGAGGGCGGATAACTTGTCCTGAAAGATTTCACGGGTGATGGCCAGCACCAGCAGCAAAAACAAACACGCGAGAACCTGCTGCAACGCCAACGCCGTCGTCGGACTGAGGCCCAAAACATGGGCGACCAGCGGCACGAACACGCGGTAGGACATTTTTTCCATATGCGAGATGACGCCTTCCCGGTCCTCGTGCATTTGCACGGCCATTTCCTTGACCGGTACCGGTTGCAATGGATGGTCAAACTTCCATTGCATCACGGCGGTGCCGAATTCTTCTCCGCCGTAATGGAAATGGCGGTAGTTCGGCAGGGCAGTCATGATGGCGAAGATGGCCAGCAGCACCGTCAAGATCATGATGTTTTTCTGCGCCAGTCCCCATGAATCAATCCGGTTCAGAAATCCGTCCAACCCTCGTGCCGCCGCCCGCAGTCCGTCCCGCGAAACGTTTGGTGTCTGGCTGTTCATGGATTCGGGGTTCGCCGGCGTTATCCGCAAGGCGGCAGATCAGTTCAACGCCTCGAAAATTTCCTTCATGATTTCCTGCAGTCCGTAGCGGTATTTCCAGTTTGGATAATGCGATTGGAATTTGCGCACGTCGCTGATGTACCAGATATGATCGCCGATGCGGTTGTCCTCGACGTAGGTATGGGACAGTTTTTTGCCGCTGATCTGTTCGCACAGATCGATGGCTTCGAGCATGGAGCAGTTTGAATGGCGGCTGCCGCCGGCGTTATAGACTTCGCCGGAGCGCGGCTTGAGAAAAAATTGCCAGAACATCTCCACGAGGTCGTGGCTATGGATGTTATCGCGCACCTGCTTGCCCTTGTAGCCGAACACGCGATAGGGCCGGCCCGTGGCGGTACATTTCATCAGGTAAGCCAGGAAGCCATGGAGTTCCGTGCCGGCATGCGCCGGGCCGGTGAGGCATCCGCCGCGAAAGATGGCCGTCTTCATGCCGAAGTAACGGCCATATTCCTGCACCAGAATGTCCGCCGCCACCTTGCTCGCGCCGAAAAGTGAATGTTTGGTCTGATCGATGGACATCGTTTCATCAATGCCGGTGTGATAGGCATGCGCGGGATCGATTTCCCAGCGCTTCTCCAGTTCGCGCAACGGCAGGCGGTTGGGGGTGTCGCCATAGACCTTGTTTGTGCTGGTGAAAATAAAAACAGCTTCGGGGCAATGCAGCCGCGCGGCTTCCAGCAGGTTCAGCGTGCCGACGGCGTTGACGCCGAAATCAGTGTGCGGCTCGCGCGCCGCCCAATCGTGCGACGGCTGCGCGGCGGTATGGACGACGACTTTCACGGAACCGCCGAGTTTGGCAAAAACCCGGTTCACTCCGTCGGAGTCGCGGATATCCACGGCTTCGTGACGGTAGTTCTTCAGGGATTTTTCCAGCTTGGTGCGGGTAAGCGCGGTGGAGGCTTCCGCGCCGAAAAATTTCGCCCGCATATCGTTGTCCACGCCGACGATATCCAGACCTTCGTTGTGAAAACGTTTGCTGGTTTCAGAACCGATAAGTCCGGCCGAACCGGTGACGAGGGCGATGCTCATGACGCGGCATGATGCCTGTGAACCGGATTTTTTGCAATGACGACAAATTTTCGCGCATTGATTTTGCATCTGTCGGGTCAACGCGATAACTTCGGCGAAGTTACAACTCGTCCGCCCGGTTTTGCTGGAAATCAAACATATGATGCCCGCAGAGGAAAAACTATCCGCCAGTCTTCCGGCTCCGCATGCCGGACGTTTTTTTTGTCCGTTCGCCATGTTTCTCTTCATCGCCGCGCTGCACCTGTGGTTTTACACGCACCTGCCGGAATCACGTCGCGACGATGGCTGGCCCAGCATCGTGATGCGCAACTGGCACGAATACGGCTATGCGGCGCTGCATGGGCAACTTGTTGCCAATCCCGGCGGCCTGGTTGCTGGCGAGGCGCAGTTCGTTTATCCCGGCCACCGCCCGGCTTTTTTGATCGCACCGTATCTGTTGAAGGAACTGCCCGGGGCGGCCTTCGGCGATGGCGCATTATATGACTTTGCGGTGCTGGCGGCGACTTTTGCCGCCATGCTGGGACTGTTTGGCAATAACTGGCGCGGGATATTTTTTGGCGCGGTCATTTGCTTCACCCCGGGTTTCATCAACAACGTTGCGGCGATTGACACCATCAATGTCCCTGCGCTGTTCAGCTTGTCGGTGTTGGGATTCGCCGCCGCCGTTTTTTCGCGGCGTGATTCAAGTTTGATGCTTCGCGTCGTCGCGCTGGCGGCCACGCTTGTATTCATGTGTTTGAACTGGTCGACCCTTTTTCCGCTCGGGGTCGCGGCGGTTTATATTTTTTGCAAACGGCGTGACTGGAGACCTGCGGCGGTTTTTTTTATTCCGGCGCTGTTGGTTGGGCTTGCTGTTCTGGTTGTGTCCATGCAAAGCAAACATACGGGTACGGGAGCAACCGGCGGCGACTTTTGGAACGCCTATCTTTTTGGTCCGCTGGGCTATGATCACGGCGGCATGACGTGGGGCAAGGCTTTCGTGCGCATCGGGGCGGTGAACTCGATCGCATGGCTGTCCCTGGCCGCGGCCGGACTGGTCGCGCTGTTTTTGAACGGGCGTGGCGAAAACTGGCGACGCGCACCCTGGCCGCTGCTTGCCGGTATTGCCGCCGTGTTTGCGTTGCGCAATTATAACGCACACCATCCGTGGAACTCCGTTTGTTACATCGGTCTGGGTCTGCTCTTTTCATTGGAATTGCTGACTGCGAACGGGCCGGATTCCGTCCCGCACCGGAGCCGGTTCGCGACCGTGGCCGCGCTCGTTTTTACCCTGGCCTACGCCATCGCGTGGATGGCGCTGGATGATTTCAACGCGCGCGACTTGCGGACGGTGCGCGACCTGGTCGTGAACAACACGCCGCGCCATGGACTTGTCCTCGTCGCGGGCGACCTCCTGCCGGCGGGGCCGGCCGACTTGAAAAATTTTACCGAGATGTTCGACCGCAAGCTGGAAATGTTTGAGGATTGGAATCATCAGGCCGATGGTCGCGAGGTGTTTGTGTTAACGCATGGCGAGCTGCCCGCGGGCGCTTCTTTCGTGGCGAAAAGTCATCTGGAGCAGAAGGGCACGGACAAGGTCGTCGCGGTGTTGTTCGATTTTTATCGCGCGAATATCGCGCGCCGCTCCCCGGGGATTCGCCGGACCTATTTTGACGACTACCAGCTCGGAAAATTCTGATTTCAGGATCGACCGGCCTCTTGGCGGATAAGCGCCGCGATCTTTTCACCCTCGCGCACGGCGAAGTTGGTGCCGCGGTCCTCGGGGAACACCTGTGAGAAATTTGCGAGGAAAACCCCGGGCAGCGGGGTTTGGTAATCGGGGATCTTTTCTTCGTAACTGGTGTCCACGATGTGCTGGGCGGCCCGGAAACGGAAAACAAATTTTTCCTCGACCTGCTTCGCATCGAAATGCGGGAACAGCTTCAACAGATAACCGAACCAGAGCCCGGTAAGATCCTCGTCGGTCAGGTTGAACGTTTTGCCGTCCGGTGCCAGGTACGCGCCGATGTAGTAAACGTTCTTTCCGCCGTATAGGTTTTTATCGATGAAATTCGTGTGCTGGATGAAGACCAGAAAGGGCGCGCCCGGTTCGTTGACGTTCACCCAGTAATTGTTGCCGAGGCTTTGCCCGCTCGTGAACACCAGGCAGGCCGCGCCGAGATACTCGATGCTCCGCAAGTTGGCCGCATAGTCATTGAATTTCTCGCCGACCGGCAGGAGTTTTGCGAGCGCGGGCGACGGGCCGGTGAAGAGGCAGAAGTCGAACGGCATTTTTTCGCCGTTCACCTGCGCGGCGCGTTCATCTGCAAAAAACTTTTCCACCGGCGTACGCATCAGGATTTTCACCCCGCGTTCGCGCAGGATTTTTTCCAGCGCAGCCGTGACACTATTGAAGCCGCCGTTGAAGTAGCCGAGTTTTTCGCCGCCGCCGCCGGAGCGCGAATTGGCGCGGGTATGGATGCGCGCCCAGAACCAGGCCATGGAAACCTTGTCAAAGTGCCGGTCGAATTTGCCCTTTAGCAACGGCGTCCAGATCGAGTCCATCGCGCTGCGGCCGCAGGCGCGGGTCATCCAGGCATGCGCGGTCTGGCGCGTGAAGCCGCGCCAGTTCTTCTGGTGCTTGAGATACAACGCGGTGAAGCCGGTGCGGAGTCGTCCCCAAAAACTGCACGGCGAAAATTTCAACAGGTCGCCCGGCGTCTTGAACGGGTGGATTTTTCCGTCACGAAAAATTCCCACGGAACTGGCGCGCCACATCAATTTGTCCTCGAGGCCGAGTTCCTTCACCAGACCGAGGATCGCCGTGTCGGTGAGGAAAAGATGGTGGTACGTTTTTTCGAGCGACGTGCCCTGGATCTGGAATCCGCCGGCCAGGCCGCCGAGGTCGCCGGCCAGCTCGACGATGGTGACGGAAAAGTTTTTGTCCGCGGACAGCCGCAGCGCGGCGACGAGGCCGGTATAGCCGCCGCCGACAATCAGGACTTTTTTCGGTTCGCTCATCAACTTTTGCGGAAGGAGACCAGGCGGTTCAGATTGTATTGCAGCAGCACGACGGCGACGATGACCACGCCGTATGCATAAAGCGCGTTCCAGTGCCAGTGCTCGACAAATAGCTTGAGCAGCAACGCGGAGGCGATCCAGCCCAGAAATGCGACCAGGAAAAACAGGGCCAATCGCCGGCCGATGCGGTCGCTGACGCGGAAATTGAACCGTACATTCAAAAAAAAAGATAGCAGGGTGCCGGCTGCATAACCGATGGCGTTGGCGGTTTGCACGGCCAGTCCCGCGTATTGGACCAGCACCGCGTAGAGCGCACACGTCAGCAGTGTGCCGGAACCGCCGATGGCGCAGTAGATCAAAAATTGCCGATACTCGAGCTGGCGGTTTTTCACGCGGGAATCATTGGATTATCGCCGCTGCCTGCTCATGATAGCAACAATAGCCGATCCACCGGAATTTAAAGCCCGTGGTGGCGATGAATTCATTGAACGCCTTGAATTCGCCCTGCTGCCAGCCGGGATAATTAAACAGTTCGTCGAACACGATCACTGTGCCCGGACGGATGCGGTCGAGTAACAGTTCAAAAATGGTCCTGGTCGAGGAATACAGATCGCAGTCAATGTGCAGGAACGCCGCGTGATCTTTGTGCCCGGCGAGGAAGGGGGGGAGTGATTCATTGAACCAGCCCTTGTGCAATTTCACGTTGGCGCGGACGGCGGGCAGTTGGGCCAGGGCAAAACGTCCTTTGTCAAAATTCGGACGCCAGAATTCCGGCAGTCCCTCGAAGGAATCGAATCCATGGATTGTGCGCGTCGTCAGCTGGGCAAGATGGTTGATGGTGGTGCCCTGGAACACACCGAATTCACAGATGAGGCCGTTGTCATCTTTCATCTGCTTTACGGCGTGAGTCAGAAGTTCAAAATCGTTTTTGAAGGCGGGCACATCCGCCATGTGTTCGGCCACAAAACGCGCCGTTTCTTCCAGGGCAAGATCTTGCAATTTGCGTTCAATATTCTGGCCGTCCAAAAAATGCAGGAACCGGGGGTACAACCGCCGGGTGACCGGATTGGTCAGGATGAAATGCTTGGTCATAGATTTTTTTTCTCCGGTGGCACGATACCGGCGGTGTCGCGCAAAATCCACAGCGGCCGGCCCTTGACCTCCTCGTAGATGCGCCCGATGTATTCGCCGAGGATGCCGAGGCAGATGAGTTGCACGCCGCCGAGGAACAGAACGGAGATGACGATGGTCGGGAAACCGGCGCCGGGCGCGAGGCCGATGCGGGAGAATTGCGCGGAAAAAATTTTTTGTGCGAGCGTAAAAATAACGCCGAAAAAGGCGAACGCGGAAACCCACAGCCCCAGATACGTCGCCAGCCGCAACGGCGCGGCGGAAAATGAGAACAGGCCGTCCATCGCCAGCTTGAACGATTTTTTGAACGTGTATTGCGGCACGCCGGCGGCGCGCTCCTGACGATCAAACTCGATGGAAATCTGCCGGAAACCGCACCAGGTCCGCAGACCGCGCAGGTAGCGGCTGCGTTCGGGCAGCGAGTTCATGACGGCGACGACCCGTTTGTCGAGCAGGCAGAAATCGCCCGCATCGCGCGCCATGGGCAGCGGCGTCATTTTCTGTAAAAGCCGGTAAAATCCCCACGCCAGGATTTTTTTAAACAGGGGATCCCGGCGTTTTTTGCGGGTGGCGAATACGACTTCGTAGCCTTCGCGCCATTTTTCCAGCAGCCGGGAAATTTCCTCGGGCGGGTCCTGCAAATCGGCGTCAATGATGACCGCACAGTCGCCCGTGGCGAAATGCAGCCCGGCGCTGACGGCGGTCTGGTGGCCGAAATTACGCGCGAAACACAGGCCAAGCCAGCGCGGGTCTTTTTGGTTCTGCGCCTTGAGGATTTCCCAGGTGCGGTCGTGCGAGCCGTCGTTCACACAGATGATTTCATAGTCCGTGTTCCACGTCGCGGCGACCGAGCCGAGCCGTGTGAACAGCTTCGGCAGCACGTCCTCTTCGTTAAAACATGGGACGATGATGGAAATCTTCGGCATGATTGACCTCGGTGGAGGATGACAGATTTCCATTCAGCCCGCCAAAACTTTTTCGTAAATGGTCTTGAACTGGCGCGCCACGTCCGGCCATGTCGCGGGTTTCGGCGGCGCGGGCAAGGTCGGCGCGTCCGCATAAAATTTTTTCAACGCGCCGGCGGTGGCGGCCACGGAATCCGTCACCGGGCAAAATTGCACGCCGGCGTCGAACGTGCTGCGCGCCCAGGGCAAATCACTTAATAAAAGCGGGCATTCGCAGGCGGAGGCCTCGAGCGCGGACAGGCTCAGGCTTTCCATCGCGCTCAGCAAAACAAAGCCCCGTGCGGCGCGGTAAACGTTTGCGAGCGCGGCCCGGTCGGAGATGCCGCCTTCGTAGCGGACGAGTTTTGGGTTTTGCTTCGCGAGCGCGAAGAATGCCTGTGCGTAGGCATCGTTTTCCGCGTAAGCCTTGCCGATGACCCATACCGGCGTTTGCGCGGTGACCGCGGCTTGCGCGAGTTCCAGCACCCGTTTGCGTTCGGTGATCGTCGCAGTGCACACGAGCCATTCACCGCGTTCGGTTTTGGGCGCGGCGAAGAATTCCGGCTCGACGCCGTTGGGCACCACAAAAATCTTTTCCGGCAACGCGCCGAATTTCAACTGCATCAATTGTTTTTCCCACGGCGTCAACGCCACGAGCGCGTCGGCGAGCCGGAAACTTTCCCAGCCGAAGGCCGTGGCGAGCGCCTTCGGGGCGAAGGTTTCAACACTACGGCGGAAGACGCGCCGGAGGTTCCGCTGGAAAGGAGTATGCGAGCCGGCGGCGGTCAGGAGTTCGGCCATGACGACCTTGATGCCTTTTTGTCTGGCGAACTGCATCTGGTCAACCGGCATGCGCCCGACAAAATGGATCACATCCGCGGTCTGGGTGCCGTCCCACCAGCGCATGAATTCGGCTTGAATCCCAATCCCCTGCAACGCCAGCCGGGTCTGGTCAATCTGGGTTTGGACGCCGCCATGCGCCAACATGGCGGGAACATGGCGGTCGAACACGATTTTCATGATCGGGAAGTTTTCATTCAATCCACGACGCGGCCGGCGATGACATCCTGATAAATGGTTTGTAACTGCCGGGCGACCTGCTGCCAGGTTGCCGGCGGCGGGGGCGGCGGCAGCGCGGGTGCTTCGGCATGGAAAATTTTCAGCGCGCCGGCGGTTTTGGCGGCGTCAACATTTACGGGGCAATAGCGGGCATGTTCCCCGAAGGTGCTTCGCGCCCAGGGCAGGTCGCTCAAAAATAGAGGGCAGCCGCTGGCGGCAGCTTCTTCCGCCGACAAACTGCGCGTTTCCATGGTGCTTAAAAGCACGAAGCCGCGCGCCGAGCGGTAAATCCGGGCCAGCTCCGCGCGGTCGCTGATGCCGCCGGCATATTTGATGTAACGGGGATTTTTTTCCGCGATCGAGAAAAAACGCTTCGCATAAGGATCGTCTTCCGAGTAAGCGCGTCCCAAAACCTGCAATGGCGTTTGGGCGATGACGGCGGCCCCGGCCAGTTCCAACACGCGTTTGCGTTCGGTGATGGTGGCGGTGCAGACGAGCCATTCATTGCGGGGAACCGGCGGTGTTTGAAAAAAAACATCCTCGACGCCGTTGGGCACCACAAAAATTTTCCCGGGACGGACGCCGAACTTGTAATGGAAAAGGTATTTTTCCCATCCGGTGTTGGCGATGCAGGCGTCGGCGATCCGGTAACTTTCCCAGCCGAACGCCTGCGCCATTATACGCGGCGCAAAATGTTCCACCCCCCAGCGGAAGACGCGACGCGCGCCACGCTGCCACGGTGTCTGGGAGCCTTGACCGGTGAGGATGTTGGCGTGGACGACCTTGATCTTTTTCTGCCGGGCGAAGTTGATCTGATCCACGGGCATGATGCCGACGTAATGGATCAGGTCACCCTCTTGTTTTTCATCCCACCAGCGGAGCGGTTCGACGTCGACCCCGATTTCGGCAAGCGCCGCCATGGTGCGTTGAATTTGCACGGCCTGTCCACCGTGGGCGAGGGAAAACGGCAGCGAACAGTGGAACAGGATCTTCACGCGCCGAGGTTAATGGTTTGGAGGCATTCCGGCCAGCGGGTAAAAATTTTACGGGTCATTTTCCGAGCAGCAGGGTTTTCATCACGGGAATTTGCCGGATGCCGCTCCCGATCAGGCAGGCGGCGAAACATAGGCCGGCCGCATAGGCCGGGGCGGCCAGCAGGCTGAACGCGATGGAATTTTTCCAAGGACCGGCGTATGTCATCAGGCCTTTGAGAAGGAAGTCCTGGATGATGTAGATATCAAGGCTCCGGCGTCCCCATTCCGCGAGCAGAGGAGACTTTTTATACCGGTAAATTGTGAACGCGACCAGGGTGAACAAGGCGGAGGCCAGCCCATTGATCAACCAGCGCAACAAAACATTGTGCCAATTTCCGGCGAGCCGCATCCGGGTGGTATAGATATAGGTGTCCACGTTCCACAGAAAATAACCGGCGGCAACCGCCGCGCACAGAAAGACCCAGACCGTCCAGGGAACACGCGCCGGCAGGCGGATTTGACCCTGCCCGGCCAGCGCATACCCGAGGCAAAAAAACGGAAAGGTGTATTTGAAGAGATAGATGCAGGCGCCGTCGGGTGCCAGAAGAAAAAGCGCCGTCGCGAGGGCAAAATATTCCAGGCGGTCCAGTTTGAATTTTTTTAAGATGGCGACAACGAGCGTTGAGCCAAAAAGCGCCCAGAGAAACCACAGGCCCGGCCGGAAATGCCTGACCGTGTCCGACACGCCCTGCCAGCCGGCGGCCGGCTGTTGGCACAGTTGCCAGATGAGGACCAGCGACAGCGCGAGCAGCGGCCAGCAGATGGCCGGCAACAGGATCTGACGGAACCGTTTTCGAAGGTAGCCGGCCCAATCTGCGCCCGCCATGGAGTGTTGCGAAAGGTAGCCGCTCAACAACATGAACAGCGGCATATGAAACATGTAGAATGCCTTGAAGATCGGATCGTCATAATACCTGGTCACATCGCCGCCGTAACCGATGTATTGGATGGCATGCCCCCACAACGTCATGAAAATCAAGGCGCCGCGCAAACAATCAATGAAATCGTTCCGTGATCCGGCGTTGGCTGGCATAATACGTACCGGTATAATGGAACTCCCGCGTATCCGACCGCAAAACATTTCTGCGCCCGGCTCCGAATTTGCGGGTGTTTTGAATTTGAATTGAGTTCTACGGATGGTGCCGGAAGAATGGGGGAAATGTCGTCCGCCGCCAGCATCCGCGTCATCCATGTGTTTCCGAACAGCGCGCGCCTGACTTGCGGCCCTTGCAACGCGGTCATCGCCTTTATTGAATGCCAGTTGCAGCACGGCCTGGATGTCCGGGCGATTTCACCGGCGGACCCCCACATTCCGGTTGACCGGCGGCAGGCCATCGAACACCTGCCCATCACGGAATTCGACCCGGCAGGCGCCGCCCCTGAATCCGTGGCGCTGGCGGCCGCAGGCGATGCGCCGGCTGTCTTCCATTTCCACGGGCTCTCGCCGTGGTCCGATCAGCTTGCCCGGACGCTACGGAAAAAAGGCATTCCCTATGTCTTCACTTCGCACGGCCAGTTGAATTTTCACGGAGCCGTTCACGGGCTGAAAAAAACCGTCTATCTCAACTTCGTCAACCGCTTTGTCAGAAATGCCGGCGGGCTTCATTTCTTCACCGGCTGCGAGGCCCGTTGGTGCAAACTTCTGCTGCCGTTTTGGCGCGGCAAAAGCCTGGTGCTGCATAACCTGATCCGCCTGGAAGAAGTGCCGGCGGCGGCCGCCCGCCCGCGCGGACCGCTGGGGATTGCGGCGGACGCATTTGTTTTCGCGTATTTGGGGCGGCTTGACGTGGAATGCAAGGGGCTCGACTGTTTGATGGCGGCTTTCGCCCGCCTGGCGGCGGACAGAAACGTTTTTCTGGTGCTGATCGGTCCGGATTTTAAAATGGGCCGGCAAACTTTGGAGGCACAGGCCCGCCGGCTGGGATGCGGCGAAAAAGTGCGGTTTACGGGTCCGCAAACCGGCCGGGCAAAATGGGAATTTCTGAAGCTGGCGGATGCCTTTGTGTTTCCTTCCCGCTGGGAGGCCTTTGGCATCGCGCTCGTCGAGGCTGCCGCAGCCGGTCTGCCGGTCATCGTCTCCCGGCAGATCAATATCGCGCCCGAACTCAAGGCTTGCGCCGCCGCGTTGGAAAGCCCGTTGTCCGCAACCGCATTGAGCCAGGCCATGTCGCGGCTCCTGTCTGACGAAACCCTAAGACGGTCTTTGTCCGCTGCCGCCCGGCGTTGGGTGATGGATACCTGCTCCTATGAGCCGGCCGGACCGCGCTTTGTGGAATTCTACCAGTCGGTCTGGTCCGGCCGGAACAAGCACGGGACTTGAGAACTGCCGGGTGCATCAGCCCGTCACGCAGGGAGCGGCGAGGTGTTTTTCCACGAACGTTTCCACGCGCGGCCAGACTTCGTCCACGGTGACGTCGTGCAGGCAGAACGGTTTTTCAAAACGGCAATAATCGGCGCAGGGTTTGTAAGGGCAGGCGCGGCCTTCGAAAATTTCCGCCGCCGGGTGAAGCGGCCGCCACCATTCGTGCATGGACGGGCCGTAGAGCGTGAAGGTGGGTACGCCGCTGATGGCAGCGAGGTGGGCCGGGCCCGAACAGTTGCCGATGAAGACAGCGGCCTGGTCAATGTGCGTGAACAGTTCACTGACGGTTTGCGGGCAGGCGGAAGGTTCACCGTGATCCTGCCACCACGCGAGCTGATCGGGATCGCAGGCTATCCGGACGGAAAAATTATCTTTCCGCAGCCGCGAGGCAATGACATGAAAATTTTCCAAGGGCCAGACGCGGGCGGGCAGGCGGGCGCCGGAATGGATCAAAACCGCGGATTGCCCTGGACGCGCCGGGACGGCGAGTTCATTTTGCGCCGGCAGATCAAGACCGAGCGCGCGGCCGGCTTCACGCCAGTATTCATATTGGTGGGCGAGCGGTCCCGGGCGGTTTAGCGCATGGGTCAGGTACCGGCGGCTTTTGAGGCGGGAGAAGCCGAACCGCTGCCGCGCCCCGGTGTATTTCATGAAGAGATGATCGCGCGGGTCCCAACGGGCGGAGACGGCGTAATCAAATTGTTGCGCGGCGAGGCGGCGGCGCAGCCGGGACATTTCCAGCCACGGCCAGCGCCACATCTCATATTTGCCGTGGAATACGGTCCACGGCGCGTGAAATGGCTCAACCTTTACAGACGGCCAGAGGCGGGGAGCGAGTTCCCGGGCGAACGGTTTGGCGACGAGCGTGACGGAAAATTTTTTTTCGGCGGCCTGCAGGAACGGCGTGGCGACGGCCAGGTCGCCAAGACCCCAAAATTGCAGGACGAGCAGCCGGGGTTTCACGGTTCAAACAGGCGCGGCGACAGCCGGCCGGGGCAGGCGGCGGATGGGCGTTGGGACGACGGCGGGTTTTTTCGGGCGGCAGACACCCCAGTTGAAGGCCACGCTGAAACCGGTCAATTTGGCGATTCCGCCGACATTGTCACAATAGGCGCCGAACATGAAGAAGTAGCTGAACAAACCAATAATGGTCATTACCAGCCAGAAACGATTGAAAGTTTTTATTTCCTCATCGCCATAACGATAGTTGCATATAAGTATGTACAGGCTTGCCGCCGTCAGCCAGAGGTAGCTGATCATACCCCAGATACCAAACGGCATCAGCGTGGACAAGGGGCCGTTGTGATAGTCCATGGAGACGGCCAAGCCTTGTCCGCTGGCATCGAGGTTTTCCCCCGAGTTGACAAAAGTGCCGCCGCCCATGTAATTGAAATCGTCCGCCTGCAACGAGTAGCCTTTCCCGAGCAACAGGTATTGCGGCACCTTCGGCCAGACATCGCGCCACATGGCTTCGCGCCAGGCCTTGCTGCCATCCGCATCAATTTGAACCTGGGGGTCCAGTTTGAGCGGCAGGAAAGAAATGGAACGCTGCAGCGTGACCGGCAATTTATCAGCGAATGGAAAAATCATCGCCGCCCCGACAAACAAGCCCAAAAGCACCACCGGCAGCAGGCGGGAACGGTGCAATCCTTCCAAGAAAAACAGCAAGGTGAACATCATGCCCATGCCGATGAAAACGATGCGAAAACCACCAAGCAGGGACACGACAACGGAAAAGACGAACAACAACTGCCGCCAAGTCGGCCCCATCAAGACGCCCCGCAGGCCGTATTTTACCAGCATGAAAAGGTACACGACGCCGGCAGAAGACGCCAGCGCAGTAAACCGGACAGACGCGATTCCCTGCGTCTGGTCGACCTGGTCCATCGCCACCCCCGACGGCGGAAAAAGCAAGTTGACGTAATTCAACGGCGCGGGCAGCAACGGAAACAGGTCGCTGATAAAGCCGGGCGAAGCCGCCAGACAAATCAGCGCTATGTAGAGGCCGCGTTTTTCCTTCGGGATTTTCCGGCTCGTGAGTGCGAAAAAGGTGGCTATGCCCAAGAAAACGTCCAGATACTTTTTCCCTCCCCCCGTGCTGCCGCCAAGCGAGTGCAGACCGATGCCGCCGGTCAGATACGCGGTCAGGTACACCATCCCCAGCGTAAACATGAGCGGCCAGACGAATACCGGCGCGCTGATGAACCGCCGGTCGCTGTTCAACGTCCGTTCGATGACGGACAGGCCGAGGCTCAACATGACCACCGCCTCCCACAGCGGCGGCTTGCCGGGCAGAAAAAAACATACCGCCGGGCAGCCCAGGCCGAACAACAGGATGGGATAATGCCACTTGATAAAAATTGGCGAAGCAATCAGGACCGCCAGAAATGCGAAGAATCCCATCGTGCCATAGTCCAGCGGATCGCACAACAGCCAGCCCACCAGTGCCGCGAGCGGAATGATCACCACGTAGGTGACCAGCAACCGGATGGCTTGGGCGGGATTTGTCATGGCTTCAACAGACGGCGGAAGATAAACCACGTGCACGGCCGCTTCAACTGCAATCAACCTAGCGGGGCCCGCACCCGCTCACGCACCCGGTTCAAGATCGGCAATGAAAAATACCGGTAAACCAACACTGCCAAGCAAAAAGTAAAAACGACTGGAACAACGACTTTGCATACATATACCGGGATACTTCCCTTCGAGGGCCCCCAAATGTTATGCCACCATCCAACCAGTGGTCCATGGAGCAAAAACCATTCAAAACTTACGATGCCAATAAAGCGCAACCAGCGCGATGACAAAAGCCGGGCTCCGAAACAATTTGCGTCATAAACAAAAAAAAGGAGCAAAAAAGTCGAGAAGGTCGGGAGATACTTAAATGTTTCAATGCTCCAATACTGAGCATAGTCCTGAACGCTTGGGTTCAAGCTTACACCGTAAGCCCAAAAGCAAAGCGTGAAAACAAGCAATCCAGCGCCGGCGTAACCGAGTACGGCCAGGTTTTTTTTAGCGTTTAAGCGCGGTTTATTTTTGACATAGCTGGCTGCGAAAACCACCCCGAAGGCAAAACTATCCACCACACAAAGAGGAAAGCGTTGGATAAAAAAACTTATCTCCGTGTTCGTGTGGCTGTGGGGCAGAAAGGACATCCCTGCCGGCCAGGCTACTAGCCTCAAAAAAAAGGGCGCCAAAAAAAGTGGCGTGACGATTGCAATTGCAGATGAGCCCAGAGCAAGCCCGCGCGTCAAATAGAAAAGAATTGGCAGCAAAATATAAAAATGCGCCTCGACCATGAGGCTCCAGTATGAAAGGTTAAAGGGAACCAGCGACAAGACATAGCTGTTCCAGCCGCTCGCCCAACGCAGCCCGTCAAACACGTAATTTATATCGTGGAACTGAATCCAATAAAAGGGGATGAACAGTGCGATTGACAGATAAAAGGGTGGAAGTATTTTTGCAAGGCGTCGCCTGGCATAACCTTGCACATACCAGGAGGCGGGATTTTTCTCCCGCTCTTTAAAAAAAGGATAAGAAATCAAAAAACCGGATAATACAAAAAAAACCGGCACGCCCATCCATCCTGAAAAAATAAGATAGCTGATAATGGTCGCGAGATGTGACGTGGAAGGATTCACGTAAAAGCAATGAAATAAAATTACCAGCAATATGGCAACACCCCGCAACCCATCCAGCACATCGAAATGGCTGCCGGTGCTTGGCAGGATTTCCCATCGTTTTAGTTTGGCCTCTGACATCGCGCGGATTATCAATTGTCCGCGCGGAAGTTGAAAGTTGAAAACACAGCCGGTTTTCCGTCAAGATGGGCGGCCGCAATGCAACAAAACGTCAAAGAAAATATCGCCGGACTCAAAGCCCGGCTTTTGGCCGGCGACCCGCAATTTTGGCCCTTGCTGAAACCGGCCTCACGGGAGGCGCTCGATTTTGAAGAATTATTTTTACTCTCGTCCCTTCGCAAAAAGGCGCACGCGCGCAACCTCGCCCGGCCCGGACCACCGAAGGAAAAACTCCGTTTCGCCATTGTCGGCGGGTACAGCCTGTATCCGCTCCATGAACTCATCGAGCATCTTTGTGAAGTGGAAAATCTGCCGCTCGAACTCTGGCAGGGCGACTACGACAATTATATTTCTGAAGTCATGGATGACGGCAGCGAACTCTATTCGTTCGCGCCCCAGGTCATCTTCATGCTGCCGGCCGAACGCCGCTGTGTTTATACCGGCAAGTTGACCGATCCGCGCGAAACGCAACAGGCGGAAGCTAAAAATGTGGTGGACTCGGTTTTGGAACTGGCGCGCAAGGCGAATGAAAAAAGCGGCGCCGAAATCATCACCACCAATTTCATGCTGCCCGCGCGGCACGACCTTGGTGCCTTTCGCGCGCGCACCCTGGGCTCGGACTGGAGTTTTCGCAAGTGGACGAACCTCGAACTGGGCTTGAACGCGCCCGCCTACCTGCATCTTTGCGATTGGGAGTTTTTGGCAAACCGCCTCGGCGGCCTGGCCGCGCGTGATGAACGCTCGTGGTTCGAGAGCAAACAGCCTTGTTCGTCCGCGCTGCTCGTGGAGCTGGCGCGCGAGGTGGCGCATCTTATTTTTTCACTCAAACGCGCGCCGAAGAAAGTTTTGGTCCTGGATCTGGACAACACGCTTTGGGGCGGCGTGGTGGCTGATGACGGGCTGGAAGGCATTGAGCTGGGGGACACTTCGCCGCGCGGCGAGGCCTTCAAGGCCTTTCAAAGATACATCGCCTCGCTCAAGCAGCGCGGCGTGCTGCTGGCCGTGTGCAGCAAGAACGACCTGGCGAAAGCCACCGAGCCCTTCCAGAAACATCCCGACATGGTTTTGAAAATGGAGGACATCGTCAGCTTCAAGGCCAATTGGGAGCCGAAATCCGAGAATATTCGGGCGATGGCGCCGGAATTGAACCTGGGTCTCGACAGTTTTGTGTTCGTGGATGACAACCCGGCGGAAATCGAGATTGTCCGGCAATTTGTCCCCGAAGTGACCACGATATTGCTCGGCCCCGACCCGGCGGATTACGTCGCACAACTTGCCGACTCGCGGTTGTTCGAGCCGCGGAACATCACGAGCGAGGACGCCGAACGCACCCAACAGTATCGCTCCGACGTGCAGCGCAAGGCGCTCGAAGCCAGCGTCATCGACATGGGCGCGTATCTCACATCCCTCGAAATGGAAGGCGTCATCAGCGAGTTCATGCCGGTGGACGTGCCGCGCCTGTCGCAACTCATCAACAAAAGCAACCAGTTCAATCTCACCACGCACCGGCGCAGCGAGGCCGAAGTCATCGCGGTGATGAACGACCCGCAATTTGTGACCTTTTCCGTCCGACTCAAGGACAAGTTTGGCGATCACGGTTTGATTTCTATCGTCATCGGTGAAAAAGCCGGCGAGGTGATGAGGATTGATACGTGGCTGATGAGCTGCCGGGTGTTGAAGCGCGGCGTGGAGGAGGAGGTTTTGAACGAATTCGTGCGGCTGGCAAAATTGAAAAATTGTTCGCGACTTGAAGGGGTTTATCTACCCACGCCGAAGAATGAAATGGTGCGTGATTTTTACGGCAAGATGGGGTTTACTCTGCTTTCCGAATCGGAAACGAAACGCGAGTTCAAGCTGCGGCTGGAAAGTTTCCAACCGCTGCCGACCAAAATCAAGATCACACGCCGAGCTTATGACGCAAGCTGAAGCCATCGCCAAATTGCAGACGATATTCGACACGGTTTTTCTGGAGCCGGTGGTGCTCACGCCGGCCATCAGCGCCAGGGACGTGCCGGAATGGGATTCGCTCACGCACATCTCGCTGATGGTGGCCGTGGAAAAGGCGTTTGGCGTGCGTTTCCGCGTCGGCGAGGTGGAGAACGCGAAGAATGTCGGTGAATTTGCGGACTTGATCATCAAGCGTCAGCAGGAGCGGTAAATGCGACCGGCTTTCTCTTCAACGAGGCAGGCGGTGGCATTTTTGGTTTTATTGTCCTTGCTGTTGCTTTCACCTGTGCTCGCCGGGAAATGGTTGTTACCACCGCGCGAGGAAGTATATACTTCAACCCCGCTGCATTATGCACCCAGCCATTACCTCTTCGATCAAATCTACAGGGAAAAGCAGGATATTGACATCGCATTCATCGGTTCATCCCGGATCCGGTATGATATTGATACTCCTTATGTGGAAAAAAAACTAAGTGAAAAATTGGGACGCAAGGCCGTTGTTGTTACGCTGGGGTGGTCTTGGTCGGGTTGTGATGCGCTTTATTTTATCACCCGCGATCTTCTTCAAAACAGAAAAGTTCATCTTATCGTTTTCACCGAGGAGCTTTATCAGGAAAATGCTCCTCATCGGGCGGCATCTTACTGGTTTCGTTATGGCGATGATGCCGGAGCGCTGAAGGATCTATCGTTGCCACTGCAATCAGCTTATTATTACGGTGCAGTACTGCGGATCCCCCGCAATTTGCTTGGCTTGATCAGGCCAAATGACCCGAGGCTTCAACCAATCGCAGCAGCGGTTTTTGACCACGGGGATCCGACTGACATGTTGGGAGCGGCCTTTGTTCCCTTCAACTTTAATGAAAATCCCGGTACAAAGTCGCTTTTTGTCCATTATTCCCCGATAACAGCAGCCGATCCAGATGAAGTCTGTGTCTATTCCAAGACGAATCGTCTTTTCAATTTTGAACATTCGGCAGCGCCGCTGCAACTTCACTTCGCCCATGAGTTTGGCGAAGTAATTAAAAGATCTAATACCCCCTTGGTTTACCTGCACCTTCCCGCCCTCAGTGAGGCTAAGGCCAAGATGATTTCTGAACGGGAATATTGGCCGGATGTGGTTGGAACCAACTTGACGATGTTTGGTATTCCGCCGGCAACCATGTTTTCTGGTTTGAATGAATCCGAAATCAAAAAATTATTTTTTAACCCGCTCCACTTGAACGAGAATGGTCAGGAATACTTTACCCGGTTAATCACGCCCGGCTTGTTACAAATCTATGAATCCAAAGCCGAACGTTGAGCTGGCTGTTTCCATATTGATCGTTGTTTTGTCATTGATTGCCTTGTGGCTGGCGACGGTCGCACCACAATATTTCGCTGACAACCAGGTCGTATATCAAGGTTTTTAGAACATGGAAACGACGTGGTTAATCCTTGGAATTTTTGCCTATATCGCGGCCGGAAAGCTGATAGTCGCGCGATTACGCGGGCGGGGCAGGGACATCGCCTTTGCTTTGCTTAATCTCGCCGGTTTTTATTTCTATTTTGTGCTGGGCAGGGACGCTCGCGCCCCAATTTTTTTTGCCGCCTATTGCTTCATAATTTCAGCACAGTATTTGTCCTTGTGCGTTTTCGTTGGAAAGAAGGGCTGGCTGCCTTGGCTGGCGTTTTTTACTCCGATTTTTTTTCTGGTCGTAATCCGCTATTTTCCGGCCGCTTTCCCGTCCCACCTGCATGGCTTTAGTGCCGGCTATTTCCTGGGGATCTCCTATTTGGCTTTTCGCACCAGCCGGCTGGTGCTTGAGATTCGTAACGGCGTCGTCCAGCAACCGTCGTTGTGGCAATATGTGAGCTTTTGTTTTTTTATTCCCACCATGACCGTCGGCCCCATCAATTCGTATGCTAATTTTCAGCGTGGATTCGACGCCTGTCCGCCGCAACTACCTTTTAACCGTTGCGCAATGCGCATCCTGATAGGATTGGTCAAATTCAAATTTTTTGGCGCCGTTTTTAACCAGCTTTCTTATTCAGAATTATTATTGGACGGTTATTACCACCACTGGGTGGATTTGCCGGTGGCGATGGTGTTTTACTATCTGTTCCTCTATTGCAACTTTTCCGGCTTCTGCGACATGGCCATCGGGATTGCCGGCTTCATTGGCATTCCCGTGCTGGAAAACTTTGATAACCCTTTATTGTCGCGCAACATGAGGGAGTTTTGGAACCACTGGCATATAACCCTTTCCGGCTGGATGCGCGATATCGTGTTTGCGCCTTTGTCCAAATTTCTGGTGCGGGTCATGGGGGGGCAAAACACCAATCACGCTGTTGCTGTGACCGTGTTCACGGTTTTTTTGCTCATTGGTATTTGGCACGGCGTCGGCTGGAATTATGCTCTTTTCGGCCTGGCCCAAGCGGTTGGGGTGGTGACGGTGCATTACTACACTATTTTTTTAAAAAAGCGCCTGGGGCGTGAAGGTTTCAAAGCTTATAATGAAAACCCATGGATTCATGCTGCCGCCGTGGTCATCACTTTTTGCTACTACGCTGCGACCCTCTTTCTATTTGCCAACACCCTGGATGAAATGAAACAAATCTTCTCCGTCCTTCGCTGGTAGGAGGGCAGAATTCATGGTCTGTCGGTCCTGGATTGGAGAATTATCTGATGACGCAAAGAATGAAATGGTGCGTGATTTTTACGGTCGGATGGGATTTACTTTGCTTTCCAAATCGGAAATGAAACGCGAATTGGAACTGCGGCTGGACGGTTTCCGGCCGCTTCCGACGAAGATAAAATCACACGCCGAGCCTATGACGCAAACTGAAGCCATTGCCAAATTAGAGTCGATATTCGGCACGGTTTTTCTGGAGCCGGCGGTGGGAAAGGCCTCCAATCTGCGCTTCCGCATAGGCAAAGTGGAGAACGCAAAGAATGTCGGCGAGTTTGCGGACTTGATCATCAAGCGACAGCAAGAGCCGTAAATGCGCCCGGCTTTTTCCTCCACGAAATCGGCGGCGGCATTCGCCTTGATGTTGCTTGTCATTTTGCTTTCGCCGGTGCTCATGACGAAACGATTTTTGCCGCCACGGGAGGAAATCTACTCCGGCATGACCTGGCGGTTCGGTCCGTTCAGCACTTTTATCCGGAACCAGATTTTTGAAGAAAAGGGCGACGTAGACATCGCCTTCATGGGTTCTTCCCGGATGTGGACTGGAATCGACACGCCGTATGTTCAACAGAAATTGAGCGAGAGCCTGGGACGGAAAGCCACGGTGTTGACGCTGGGCTGGGCGTGGCCGGGGTTCGATGCGGAATATTTCATCACACAAGATCTGTTGGAACATCGGCGGGTGCGGATGATCGTATTTGATGACGAGTATTGGGTTGCGCCACATGTGGCCGCAACCCATTGGTTCAGGCTCGGCGAAAACGGAGAGGCCTTGGCAGAGATGCCCCTGGAGATCCAGTCACCCTATTATTTCGCCTCAATCATTGGCATGCCCCGGAATCTCCTCGGTTTGCTGCGATGTGAGATACCGGGAGTTATAGCTTCCGAAGATGAGGAACATTGGAAAAGGTATTTTCATTCACAAAACTCGGCGGAGAGACTGGGAGCGCTCACAATCGAAGTTTGGGCTGATACCAATGCCACATTCTCCATTGATGTGCCGGATGGAAACACGAAATCGTCCGACGTATGCGTGTATTCGCCGGAGACGAGCAGCCAGTTTCAATTTACGGGCCCCCCAACAAGATCCCAACAGCTGAAATTCGCAAAAAATTTCGCCGATACCGCCGGGTTTGCAAGGCCGCCGGTGGTGAGGGAATCATCCTGGGATCTTAAATTTGCAAAGTTGGCGCGTGAATATAATGTCAAATTGGTCTTTCTCCACGTTTCTCCGGTTTTTCCCGCTGATGAACCAGCCACACCGGAAATTCAGGAAAGAGTATGCTGGCCGGAAAGACTGGGGACCAATGTGTCCATGGTTGGCATAGCGCCAGCAAAATTATTTTCCGGATTGGATGAAGCGGAAGTCGCCAGGCTGTTCGTTGCCCCCGACCATTATCATTTTAATAAGAATGGCCAGCAATTTTTCACATCCATCATCACCCCAACCCTGCTGCAACTTTATGAAAAACAAGCCGCTCATTGAGTGGATTATCTATGCCGCGATTCTCGTCCTGTCGGCGATAGTCATCGCACTGGTGGTCAGTTCGCCGCCGGACTTCACCAAAAGCAAACCGGTTTACGGAGGATTTTAACCAATGTCCGTGATCATATGGGGGGGCGTTTTTTTTGCCTACGTTCTGGCCGGCCGGCTTTTAATCCGGCAATTGCGAGGCGTCTGGCGCGACGGGTTGTTTGCGCTGATGAATATCGCCGGCTTGTATTTTTTTTGGATGAAAGGGCTGGGATTTGTCTCGCATCTTGATTTCCTGATTTATGTTCTGCTGGTGCTGGTGCAATTCGCCATGCTTTACGCTTTTGCGGAGAAGCCAGGAGGGCTGCCGTGGCTGGCTTTTTTTACACCCATCGCCATGCTGGTTTTAGTGCGTTACTTTCCATCCGCCTTTTCTGCGACGGGACATTTTTTATTCCCCCAAAGGGTGAGCACCACCACGGTCATCTCGCTGATCGGCATCTCCTATCTGGCATTCCGCAACAGCCTGCTGGTATTGGAGATCCGGAATGGCAAGGTGAAACGTCCTTCGTTATGGCGCTTTCTGGGCTATTCGTTTTTTGTTCCGACCATACCCGTGGGTCCGATTAATCCATACAGCAACTATTGCCGGGCATTTGAAGCATCCCAGCCGGAGATTCCGATTGGCCGCGCCGCGCTTCGGGTCATTGTCGGCCTGGTGAAGTATCAATTTTTGGGGAGCCTGTGCAATCGCCTGACTTACGATGGTTTGTTGCTCGACGACCATCTGCACCACTGGCTGGACCTGCCGGTGGCGATGGTATTTTACTACCTGTATCTTTATTGCAATTTTTCGGGCTTTTGTGACATGGCCATCGGTGCCGCCGGTTTGATGGGTATTCCTGTTGCCGAGAATTTCGACAATCCTCTGGTCGCGCGCAACATGAGGGAGTTTTGGAATCGCTGGCACATAACCCTTTCCGGCTGGATGCGTGATGTGGTTTTTGCACCCCTGTCCAAATTTCTTGTGCGGGTCATGGGCGGGGGGAATACCAATCATGCGATCGCGTTGACCATCTTTGTGGTATTTCTCCTGATCGGCATCTGGCACGGCGTCGGCTGGAACTACGCGCTCTTTGGCCTGGCCCAAGCGGTGGGAGTGGTGACGGTGCATTACTACACTATTTTTTTGAAAAAGCGTCTGGGTCGTGATGGCTTCAAAGCCTACAACGATAGCCCATGGATTCATGCGGTTGCCGTGGTCATTACCTTTTGCTACTACGCGGCCACTCTTTTTCTGTTTGCCAACACTGTGGATGAAATGAAACAAATCTTCTCCCTCCTGCGCTGGTAGAAGAATGGAGTTCAAATGATGGCGATTGCCGATTTTGGACTGTGAACCGGCTTTAAATCGAAGCGGGGGGTGGGCCCGTCAGAACCACCGCCCGCCGGCGGTTACGGAGTCAGGCCGCTTATGCTTGTCACTGTCAGCTTTCTTTTCAGGTTTGAATCAGCCCGAAAACCGAGGTCGAGCGACGAGCCCGACGGGCGAACTAATTAAAAAGGTAAAATGAAAAAAATAGAGGGGCGGGGTGGTTCTTTTATCGGCAAACTTTTCCAATCAAGTGTCTTCCACCGGAAAAAATAATTCAAAATCGGTTGCGCGGCGCAACGGGTAGGTTGGCGGGGATTGTGTTATCATGCAAGTTGCAGGTTGTTCTTTGACATAGCCACGAAGTGGCAGTTGGGAGATTGGCACATGCTGCGAGACGGCGCGGGGCTGGGTTGGAATGGCTTGAACCAAGCCATTCCATCTAGGCACCAACCTGGTGTCGGGCAATGGAAAATGGTTGCTGGTTGCACGTTGCCGGGTCTGAACGGCTCGCGGGGACGGATAAAATCTATGCTTATGTTCGCTTATCAAATGGAGAAATCTACGCATATGTTCGGATAAATTCGCTTATGTTCGCTTAACGGGAATTTTTTCGCGCGAAGAAGCGAAGGAAGCGAAGGGTCCGGGCCGGACCGGCAGCCCGCCCTGCTACCAAAAAAGGCCGGAATCGGGCCGAATCAAGGTAAATCAAGGTAAATCAAGGTAAACGGGTGGCGTCGGGGGATCTCGCATCTCGCTTTTCGGGAAATGCAGGCGGGACGTCTGTGAGAACGATGAGGACGGGTAGAAGAATGATCCTATGGAGGCATGAGACGGCAGCCAATTCTGATTTTCCATCTTTCACATTTCTGTTATGCTCCGGTTTTGCCAATGAAATCTGCTTACGAACTCGCCATGGAGCGGCTGAACAAGGCCGCCCCGACCATCACGCTCACCGCCGCGCAAAAAGCGGAGATCGCCGAATTGGAATCGCAATATGCCGCCAAAATCGCCGCCCGCGAAATCGCGCTCAAGGGTGAAATTGCCAAAGTGGCCGATGACCCGGTGAAGGCGGACGGGTTGCGCGAACAGCTGGCGCACGAACGGAAAAAATTGCAGGCCGAGCTGGAAGAAAAAAAGCTGGCCATTCGGGGAAAAAAGTCGCGCGGATGAATTCCGGTTTTCCTTCGCCGTTTTCTGCGGCACAATCAGGGCCGAAGTGCAAACCTCCCGCCTCAAAGTCATTCTAGACATCGGTTTTCTGGGCCACGCCCACGATGAGCGGTCGGCGCGCCGCGGCGCCCAGCGGGTGGCGGGCAATTTGTTCGCCGGCCTGCAGGCCTCTGGAGCCTGCGACTTGTCGTTTGTGGCGACCACGCATCTTGCCGGAGCGTTTGATTTTTTAGCAGCACAACAAATTTCCCCCGGCGGAAAACTGCGCTGCGGGAAGTTACAGTTGCAGCGCAGCCGGTTCGCACGGTCGTTGCGGGAAAAGGTCCAGCGTTCCAAGTCGGACCGGCGCCTGCCGATGCGGGCGTGGCGGCGCTTTTTATCTGAAATAATTTGTACGGCAACGGCGGGTGAAGGACAGTTGGATGACGCAATGCTGGCGGGTGCGGACATCTACCATACGCCGCACACACCTTTTCCTGCCGCCGTCCGCCGGCATCCACGGCTGAAAAAATTCATCACGCTGCATGATTTCATTCCATTGAAAACCCCCGGGTATTTCCCCGGCAACACGCGCCCGTTCATGGATGCGGTGTTGGAGTGCCTCACGCCGGAAAATTTTGCCTTCTGCGTGTCGGAGGTGACCCGTGCCGACGCGTTGAATTTTTCGAAGATTCCCCCGGAACACGTTTTCGTGGCGCCGCTCGCGGCGGATAAAAATCTTTTCTATCCGGAAAGCGACGTGGAAAAGGTTGCGTCGGTCTGTCGGCGGCTCGCCATTCCGCCTGAACCGTACTTTCTCGCGCTTTCGGCGCAGGACCGGCATAAGAATTATCCGCACCTCATCCGCTGTTTTGGCCAACTGGTCGAAAGCGGCGAACTAACGGACACCAACCTGGTCATCGTAGGGCCGAATCCGGATCAAAATACAGAGGTGGTTGAAGCGCTCGCGAAATTTCCCCGCGCGCGCGCCCGGGTCCTCGTGCCGGGTTATGTGGCCGACGAGGATCTGGCATCGGTTTATAGCGGTGCCACCGCCTTTTTGTTTCCCTCGCTGGCGGAAGGTTTTGGCATCCCGCCGCTGGAGGCGATGCAATGCGGTACGCCCGTGATCGCGTCGAACACCACATCCATTCCGGAGGTCGTCGGCGACGCCGGCATTCTTCTATGCCCGACTGACGAAGATTCCTGGTGTCAAGCCATGCTTCAAATCAACCGCGAGTCCACGTTGCGAACTCAACTTCGGCAAAAATCTCTCGAACGCAGCAAGCTTTTTTCCTGGGAACGGTTCATTGCGGAGACCCTGCGCGGCTACCGGACGGCGATCGGATTGACCTGATGAAAATTCTCGTTGTCACCAACCTTTACCCGCCGCAGCACATCGGCGGTTACGAGCTGGGCTGCCGCGACGTGGTGGAAAAACTGCGCGTGCGCGGCCATGTTGTGCGGGTGTTGACGGGCGATTTTCAAAACAGCGGGACGGAGAATCCGCTGGAAGAAAAAGACGTCGCGCGCGTTTTGCGATTCATCGCCTGCGCGGACGATGCGCGCCACGACAAACCCGCCGAGAACGCAAAACTCATCCGCGCGTTGGAAGATTTTTCACCGGACATCGTCTATTTCTGGAATCAGGCCGGCCTCTGTCTCTGGCTGCCATTCACGGCGCACTGGCACGGCGCGCGCATGGCGTTTTATCTTTCGGATGCGAATTGCATTTCCTGGCGCATCGCGGCGTGGTTGTCGGGCGCAGCGCAAAAAAATTCCGCCATCAAAAAACTGTTCGGAAACACGTTTCTCGTGCGCGGCTGGCCGGTGGTGGAAAACCGGACCTGTCATTTTTGCAGCGATTTCATCCGGCAGACGGCGTTGAAAAACGGTATCACCTATGCGCCGAAAAATTCGGTTGTGGCGCATTGGGGTATTGAACTCAAAAATTTTTCCGCCGCGCCGCGCCCGCCCCGTCCGGCAAAAAGAATCCTCTACGCGGGCCAATTGATTCCGCAAAAGGGCGTCCATACTGCCATCGCCGCCGTGGGGATGCTGGCGAGGGAAAAGGGTTGTTCCGAAATCACGTTTTCAATCGCCGGCGGCGGCATGCATCCGGACTATGAAAAAGAGTTGCACGAAATGGCGTCGCGTCCCGGTCTCGCGGGGAAAATAAATTTTCTCGGAAAAGTTCCGCGCGCGGACCTGCCCGGGATTTACCGGGACCATGACATTCTGGTTTTTCCTTCCGAATGGGACGAGCCGTTCGCCATCACCCCCCTGGAAGCCATCGCGAGCGGGCTGGCCGTGGCGGGCACGACGACCGGCGGCAGCAGCGAGCTTTTTCGCGAGCGGGAGACGGCGATGACGTTCCGCGCCGGGGATGCGGCTGATTGCGCACGGGCGATCCGCGAATTGTGCGCCGATGAAAACTTGCTCCAAAAAATCTCCGCGAACGCGCAGCGCGAGGTGCGCGAAAAACATACGCTCGACGCGATGGTGGACAAGATCGAAGCCAGCCTGCTGGCGGAAATCAAAGACTGACTTCAGCCGGCATTTCCCATTTTCCAGAATTTCCGGCGCCAGTTTCCAGCCTGCCCGGGTGGAGATGACGACGCGGACCCAAATGATGTGTCCCGGTGAAACGTTATTTGGTGATCATATCTGCGCGGTCTGTAGTTCGAGCAGTGTGCCGTATTTGGCGATCTGTTCGGCGGTGGCGGCGACGACCTGCGGCACGGTGATCATATCCATGCACTTGCGGTCAAAGTCACACGGGTTGCGCAGCCAGCAGGGCGCGCACCGGACCTGCTGATACAGATTTTTGTTCGCCACATAGCCGATCTGCGAGGGTTTGATGCGCCCGCCGTAAACGATGACGCTGCGGCAGTCCACCGCGCGCGCCAGATGCATGAGAAAACCTTCCAGCCCCACGAACACGAGCGAATTGGCGAGAATGGCGGCTGACTGGCGGATGGTCGTACGTGCGCGTAAATCCATTGCGCCCTCGAGCTTCGGGTCATTAGCGGAGCCCAGCTGGATGACCTGCACATCTGAGCGCAACTCGGCGCAGACCTCCTGAAAGCGGTCGATGTACCACTCCTTGTTGCGCATCGGCCACGGTGCGCCGAGCGCGGAAGATTGCATCACGACCTGTTCTTGCGAATGACGGCCGGCGGCAAATTCTTCCTTTGTCAAAAAGAGATACGGCCGCAATTCCACGGGTCCGCCGATGCCGGCCAGCTTGCAGAGCTTGATGAGAACGTGTTCATCCAGCGGTGTGTCGCGGTCGGTCATCGGGTCATATTCCGAATAACGCATCCGCAACAGCGGCAGGCCGAGTGTCTGCCAGTCGTGGAGGCGCTGGCTCGGATGGTGAACAATTTTTTCAACGTCCGCATTGTTCTCGAACAGTCCGGGATGCCGGGTGGCCATGGCGATGCTGCCGCGCCCGCGTTTTTTCAATTCGCGGAAAACGGTGGTGCACATCAGGTCGTCACCGATGCCGCCGGTACCCATGAAGTAGCGTCCGGGAAAGCCCAGCCGCGTCCGGTTGTAGATCCCGGCGAACGGCGTGGCGACTTGTTTGGCGATACCCACACGTAGAATTTCACCGCCCGCGCGGCAAAATTCAACGCAATTTTACACCGCCAATTTTCGGTTGCACGAGCGATACGCCGAAATTCTGGTCAATCGTGATGACCGGATAGCCCGCCGCCCGCAGTTCATCCACGAATTGCGGCACGCCCATGTCGGCGCGGGCGATGCGCTTGTCCGGTTTCAAATCCCAGATGGTATCGTGAAAAACGACAACGCCGAATTCGCTCAAATGCGGCAAAAACAATTCCCAGTCGGTCTTCACTCCCTCATAGCTGTGATCGCCGTCAATGAAGATGAGGTCGATTTTTTTGTCCCAGTCCTTCGCCGCCTCGACGGAGGTTTTGCGGACGATTTCCACATAATCCGTCGCGCCCGCTTTTTGCAGATGTTCGGTGATGACCGCGAAGGAATCGACGGACTTTGTGTCGTTCCAACTCGTCGGGCTGTGCGGGTCGATGGCGTAAAGTTTTCCGAAACCGTTTCGCCGCAGCGCGAGCCCGACGGTGCAGGCGGACTTGCCGCGCGCGGAACCGGTTTCCACGCAGACTTTCGGCTTGAGGGAGCGCGCCAGCCCGTAAAGCAACCAGGCGGAATCGCCGAGACCGGATTGGAAATCGAAGGTCTCGACGTAAAATTCGCGCGAGCGGAGGCGGGGAAAGCGGCCGAGGAAGTTTCTGAAAAACGTGATCATGATAAATCAATTCTGCGGTGGAAGGGTATTCCAGGTCCAGTCACTCGTCAGCCGCACACCGGCGCCGGGGACGTTGATGTAACCCGGCGTTTTCGGCCCCATGACGACTTCGACCTGGCCGGCTTCGGGAATATAATCCAGGCCGAAGGCGTCGCCGGAGCGGCAGCCGACACTGAAATTATAAAGGCCCGGTGCGAGCGGGAATTCGTGGCCATGCACATCGACGACCATGCGGGAATTTTTTTTTACATCCGGCCGGCAGCCGTTCTGAAAATCCGTGTCGTAACTCAACAAACGAGTGCCTTCGAGGTTGGAGAAACCAATGCCCGCGGAGACTTCATGAACGTCATCGCGCGTGGAAAAATGCACGCGAAGGGAAAATTTTTCGCCATGTTGCATCGGCAGGCCGGAGAGCCACTCGACTTTTTCCACCTTCAGGCGGCGGCCCAGGTCGCCGGAACGCTTCGTTTCGGACAAATCCACCACCGTTTTCAGTGTTTCCGAGTTATTCGTCAGATATTCATCCACGATCTGCCGGGCGGGGCCGGATTTGACGAGTTTTCCCGACTGCAACCAATAGCCGGTTTTGCAGAGCGAGCTGATCGCCCCCATGTTGTGCGAGACAAACAGAACCGTGCGCCCGCCCTTGCTCACGTCCTGCATTTTGCCAAGGCACTTTTTTTGGAAGGACGCGTCGCCGACGGCGAGCACCTCGTCCACGATCAGGATCTCCGGCTCCAGATGCGCGGCCACGGCGAACGCCAGCCGCACATACATGCCGCTGGAATAACGTTTCACCGGTGTATCGAGGAACTTTTCCACCTCGGCAAACGCCACGATGTCATCGAATTTGCGCGAAATCTCGGCCTTGCCCATGCCGAGGATGGCGCCATTGAGAAAAATGTTCTCGCGCCCGGTGAGTTCGGGATGAAAGCCGGTCCCGACTTCGAGCAGGCTTGCGACGCGCCCGCGCAGGCGGATTGTCCCCGTCGTCGGCTCGGTGATGCGGCTCAGCAACTTGAGCAGGGTGGATTTGCCCGCGCCGTTGCGCCCGATGATGCCGACGACGTCGCCATGGTTGATTTGAAAAGAGACATCGCGCAGCGCCCAGAATTCCTCGGTGGCCGGACCCTGGTTTTGGGGCCGGGAGCCCGGCACCAGGGCCTTCGCCTTGCCGGCAATGACGTCGCGCAGCGCCTTATATTGCCGTCCCTGCTGCTGGTGTTGCAGCAGGTATTTTTTACCGATGGCTTCGGCGATGATGGCGGCGGAACTCATTTCATTTGCCGCTTTTGGCGACGAGTTTTTCCAGTTCGAGCAGCCGCAGGTTCATGCTGTTTAAAATCAAGCCGAGGCCCAGCGAGAAAAACGAGAGGAGCATCAGTGCCGACGCGAGGATCGCGCTGGGCACGCGGTGAACGAAGTGGTTCGGGTCGGTCGCAAAGTCATAAACCGGCAAGGAGCCGACCGCCAGCCCGAGCAAAAAGAGAATCAGGCTGATGCTGCCGAAAAATGTCAGCGGCTTGTAGGATTTTACGATCAGAAAGAGCCGCAGCAAAACGAGAAAGCCGTCGGAAAAAGTGTTTAGCTTGGAAAAACTCCCCTCGGGCCGTGCGCGATACGGCGCCGGCAGTTCCTTGATGACCTGCCCGCGATACAGCGCCTGCAGGGTGAGTTCCGTCTCGACATCAAAGCCGGCCGCCGTGATGGGAATCCGCTTCGCCGATTCGCTGGTGAAGGCGCGGTAACCGGAAAAAATATCCGAGACATCCGATTTGAACATCCAGTTGATGATGCCGCAGACCACTTGATTGCCGGCAACGTGCAGCGGGCGGAACGAACCCTCGCCGTGCGAGGTCAACCGCGTGGCCGAGGTCATGTCCGCGTCGCCGCATAAAATCGGTTCAAGCAGTTTGTGGACGTGGCTGGCTTCATAGGTGTCATCGCCGTCAACCATCACCAAAATGTCCTCGTCAACCTGTTCGAATATCGCGGCGACGACGTAGCCTTTGCCCTGGCGTTTTTCGCGCCGCACGATGGCACCTGCCCGGGCCGCGATTTCCGCCGTGCCATCGGTGCAGTTGTTGTCATAGACGTAAATCTTCGCGGCCGGCAGTTCACGGCGGAAATCGGCGACGACCTTGCCGATGGTCAGCGCCTCCTGATAACACGGAATCACCACGGCGATGGTTGGTTGGGCATTGGCGGCCATAGTCATTGTCTGGTGCGTCCGACCATCAGGATGGATTGTCCGACGGGCGGGCGCAAAATTTTTTCCACACGGGAAATGACCGGCACCAAAAATTTGTCGAAAAACCGGATCTGCACATCGCTCTGGTTCTCGCGGCCGGCAAATCTGGCGTTCCACCACCAGCCCCAGATGCCGATGAAATTATAGTAGCGCAGAAATTCCATCCCGAGACCGAGCCGCGAAAACAATGCGCGCGCGCTGCGTTTGTCGTAACGGCGGTAATGACCGAGCCGCTCATCGGTGCGTCCGAAAGCCCACGGGCCGGCGGGCACCAGTACGACCATCCGGCCGCCGGGCTTCAGGCGGCGCATCAGCGCGGCGAGCACCGCGTGGTCGTCCTGGATATGCTCCAGCACGTTCATCAAGACCACGGCATCAAATTTATCGCCGGCGGGCAGGACGCTTTCCATCGACTCCACGGTGGCCTGGAGCACGGTCACGTTGCGGAGGCCGTGCGTTTTTTCCGCCAGCCGGCGGAAACAATATTCATTCGGCTCGAGGCTCACGACCTCGCCGGCGACGGCCGCGAGTTGCGGGGTGAAGTTGCCGATGCCGCCGCCGACTTCAAGCACACGGCCGTTGAGAAATCGCGCCACCATCTCGAGCTGCCACCGCCGGTAGTTGACCGCCCGTTCCATCTGCCGCAGGTCCTCGGCGAAGAACGGGTCGATCTCCACGGGATAAAGTTCAGTGGAATGCGCCATTAATCTTGGGAATTTTAGTTTATCGGACCGGTGTAGGCGAGTGAAGTTTTCAGGGGAACCGCACCAGCCGCCAGTTTTCCGGCGGCTGGCCGGCGCGGATTTTCAAAACGAAAGTCGCGACGGTTTCGCCACCGCGCTCCTCCTGCCAATGTTCGCACCCGCCGGCAACGTGCCGGTCCAGATAGTCGGCGCAGATGAGGGCATACTGGAGGTTGAGGCTGCGGATGGCGGCGGCGGAATCGTCCGCGCAAAGGTGCACGACCTGCCGCGAGCCGAACGGTTTCCATACCGCACCCTCCGGCTCGTCAATTCCGATGAAGCCGAGGATCGAGCCGTGGTCCGGCAGGCTTTCCAATTTTTCCAGCGCCGGCGCGAAGCTATCCCCGCGATGTTCGTAAACCGAGTAAACCGTACAGGCACGTTGAAGCAGAACATTTTGCGAGCGCTCCGCGTCAAATTTTTTCAGCAGTGTCAACGCGGGCCAGAGCGGGCGTTGCGGGGCGGCGACGACCAATGCGCCGGCAATAAAAAAAATCAGGAATCCCGCCGTCCGCCAGGATCCGCCTTGCAATTTTGCGCCGCCGTCGAGCAGCGGCAGCACGAGCAGCGGATAAACCGGTAGAAAATAACGCGCCGGACCCGCCGCGCCGGACTTCATCATCATCACGATCGCGCCGAGCCACGTGGCGGCAAAGAATAAAAACTCAAATTTGAAACCCCCGAGCCCCGGCCAGCGGACCCGGGGAAATTTTTTCAATTTCCAAGCAAGCATTGCCAGCAGCAGCACGCTCACGCCGCAGCCCAGACCGCTGATTTCTTCCACCTGCAATTCCGACAGGCGGTTTTTCGCGAGGCCAGGCTCCATATTCGCCCGCAATGCATTTGAAAGGTTCGCGGGCGTAACACGGTCCATTAAATTTTCCCATTGGCGCGTGAACGGGAAAACCGGCGGCACCAGATTCATCGTGGTCAAGGACACAAGATTGGCCGATAGCCGCAGCCCTTCCGCGCCGCCGCCGATGGTCGCCTGCTCGGCTTTCAATCCCGTCCAGTCGCCGCACGCGCGCCAGTTCAGATAGGCCGTCGGCAGCATCGAAGCCGAGGCCGCAAAGACCGCCAACACCACCGTCGCCAGCGGACGGCGCGGGAAAATTTTCAACCCGGGCAAAAACAGGGCCAGCGCCCACGGCAGCAGCAATACGATATTAAATGCCTTGACCGCCGTCATCAGCGCGGCGGCGAGTGTGGAGGCGGCAAAATTGGAAAAATTGCTTTTTTCCCGCGACCGCAAGGCAAATTCAAACGCCGCGAGCGTCAGTACCGCGCCGAACATGTCGTTCAAGATGCTGCCGGCCTGCAAAACATAGCCGTAGCCGCTGGGCAGCAGCCACATCCAGTGCCATGCCGCCCGCGGGCGCACGCCCAGCCGCGTGAGCACGGCGAAAATCCTTCCAGGCAGCAGCAAAAACGAAACGGTGTTCAGCAAAAAAATGAACCGGTCCGAGTGCAAAAATAAAAATTGCGGCGCGGTGAGCCACTCGAAACCGGCCGTGCGCGTGTTCAGGCGGTTGAAGTCGGTGTGAATCCAATGCCATTGCCCGGCGGCGAGCCAGTTCAATACGCGCGGCGTGCGATACGCCAGGGCGTCGAAATTCACCGGCGCATACAGCGCACCGCCCAGGAACGCCAGCCCGGCCAGGATCAAAAACGCGAGCGGGAAGGCCTTTTTAAAACGCCGGCGGAATTTCAGCGGATGGATTTTGGGAAAGAGCCGTGCGCCGGAAATTTTTTTCCAGGCCAGCACGCCCAAAATTCCGATCGCAAAAACGCACAGGTAGCCGCGCGCGTTTAGTTCATGTAGCGTGGATAGCGTCCAGCCTGCGCAGTTCAAATATGCGCAAAACCAGATCCAGATGGCGGCGACCGATGGCATCGCAGCGGAGGATTTTTCCCGCCATACGATGCGAAAGCAATCAAATTGGCCGGCTTTTTCCGGCTGTGGATAAATACTTTTTGTCCGCGCGGGGCGCGACGGTTACGATGCGCAGATGTCATCCAATTACGGCGAGCTGCTGGACGCGACCATCCAGCATCTCGAAAGCCTGAAGGCGCGCGGCGTCCGGAATGTCGCCGTGTCGCCGGAAACGTTGCGGGCATTGGCGATGCCGGCTAAAAGTTTTCCGTTTGAAGTTTCAACTATTCAGTCTCAAACTCCCCCGCCGGCACCGGCGGTAAAAAATAATCCCCCGGCACCTCTCCCGGTGCCAAAGCCAGCGGAGCCGAAAACTAATGGTCTGAAACTGGAAGCTTTCAACGCCTTGCGGGAGCGCGCTCTTGTCTGTGTAAAATGTCCAAACCTCGCATCGTCGCGAAAGAATGTCGTGTTCGGGGTCGGCAACATTGATGCGCAATTGATGTTTGTCGGCGAGGCGCCGGGGGTGGATGAAGATGCGCAGGGCGAACCGTTTGTCGGCAAGGCGGGCGAACTGCTCACAAAAATCATCACTGCCACCGGCCTCCGGCGGGACGACGTGTATATCGCGAACATCTTGAAATGCCGGCCGGATACGCCCGGGCAAACTGCCGGCAACCGCAAACCTACGCCGGAGGAGATGCAGACATGCATCCCATATTTGCATGAGCAGATCGATTTGATCCAGCCGAAGGTGCTCGTGGCGCTGGGCGGCACGGCGGTCGAGGGGCTGCTGAACCTGAGCGGCATCACGAAGCTGCGCGGGCAGTGGCAGACGTATCGCGGCATCCCGCTCATGCCGACCTTTCATCCGTCGTATTTGTTGCGAAGCACGGCCATGAGTGAAAAGCGCAAGGTCTGGGAGGATATACTGCAGGTCATGGGAAAATTGGGGATGCTCATCAGCGAAAAGCAGCGGAACTTTTTTTTGAGGGCATAAACTCTGAATGAAACTCCGCGGGAAAATTTTGATCGGTCTGGGAATTTTCCTGCTGTTCGTTGCGTTGAGTGCATGGTTCACGGGCCATCACCAGCCTGCCAGCGAAGTTGAAGCCTACAAAAAATTTCTACGCGAGCAGGGCGAGAAGTTGGACTTGTCCGAAGTCATCCCGCCGTCCGTACCGGCGGCGAGCAACTCCATGGACGCCGTGCAGAGTGCGTTTGCCATGTTTGGTTCCGGTGCCGAAAACGTTCCTAATGCGATGAAAATGGTCGCGCCGGGCAAGGCTTTGGTCGGCTGGATGCAGCCGGACGCGCGCGGGTACGATTTTACCAATTCATGGGAAGATTTTTCTGCGCGCGTTGCCTTGGATCGACCGGCGCTGGAGCTCTTGCAACAGGTTTTGGAAAAACCGCACCTGGATTTTCAACTGGACTACAAAAAGGGAGTTTCTTTGTTATTGCCCCATTTAATGTCGTTGAAAGAGGCGGCGCAAAAGTTGACTTCCGCCGCCGTTCTTGATTTACACAATGGCGACAACGGTGATGCCGTGACCAATATTCTCACCTTGCTGGCCTTGGTTGAGAAAGATGCAAATGACAACCTGCTTATCTGCCATTTGGTGCGAACTGCCATGGTCAGCATTGATATCGCATCGACCTGGGAAGTGCTACAGGCCACGAACGCCACCGGCGCACAACTTGCCGCCGTGCAAAGAGGCTGGGAACAACTTGATTTTTTGGGTGATGCCACGAATACATTTGTTTTTGAGCGGGCTTGGGGCTTGAATGAAATCCGACAACTTCGAGCTACACCCAGCTCAATATATGGAACCTCTGGTTTTGGGCCTGCCAGTCCGGGCGGTTCCAGCGGGGTCTGGAGCTGGCCACCGGATTGGGAAGCCATCACCGAAACGGCGCGCAATGCCATTGGCGAAACGATGTGGCGCACTTCCTGGAGTTATTCTGACGAACTACAAACCCTTAAAAGCGAGCAGGTCATCTTGGAGGCGTTGCGCGCAATGAAGACGAATGCGGATAGTTGTTTAAAAACCAATTACGATGCGATGCAGTCACAATTGTCGCGGATGGGTTTGACCAATGTAAGTCCGAGCCGCGCGTTTTGTCGTGCGCTGAAAATTCCCGATTTCAGTGAACTGGCTGACTATTGGAGTTTGAGCAGTACCGTTAACATAACCCTCCGCATCGAGGCCGCGCGACGTGTGGTTATCGTGGCGATTGCACTCAAAAGGTATCAGTTGAAGCACGGTGCATGGCCGCAAACGCTTGGCGAACTTGCGCCGGAACTTTTTCCAACGGTCCCCATTGATCCCTATGACGGCAAGCCGCTGCGTTATCATCCAAATCCGGACGGAACCTATTTGCTTTATTGCGTCGGCGAGGACGGGGTGGATGACGGTGGCGATCCGTCTGTGCCGGCGTCCGTTACGACCGCGATTTTTTATTGGCAAAACGCCAAAGCCCGCGACTGGGTCTGGCCGCAACCGGCGACGGAAGCGGAAATCAGATATTTTTACGAACATCCGCCGAAATGACGGTATAAAAAGGCCGTGAATTCCTTTATTCTGTCGGAAAATCAGGAATGAAACTCCGTTGGAAAATTTTGATCGGGCTGGGAATATTTTTGCTGCTCGTGGCGTTGAGCGCATGGTTCACGGCGAACCGCCAGCCGCAGTCCGAGGTTTCCATCTACCTTGATTCACTCCGGGCGCGCGGTGAAAAATTGGAGATTGCCGAAGTCATTCCACGGTCCGTGCCGACGGCGGATAATTGTGCGGATGCGGTGCAGATGGCGTTTGGCTCACTCGGCTCGGCGGGCGTGATGATGCCGACTGCAATGCGGATGGTCGCGCCCGGCAAGGCGATGGCGGCGTGGCAGCAGCCGGACGTGCGCGGTTGGAACAACTATTCAGGCGCGGTCAACGCTTTCACCACCAATTCGTGGGACGATTTAACGACGAATGTCGCAACGTTTCTGCCGGCGCTGGATTTATTGCAGGAAGTTTTCGACCGGCCGGAACTGGATTTCAATCTCGATTACAAAAAAGGCGCTTATATGCCGCTGCCGCATCTCTCGCCCTTCAAACGCTCGGCGCAGGCCCTGTCGGCGGCGGCGATTTTGAATTTGCACAACGGTGACACCGGCGGTGCGGCAACTAATATCTGTACCCTATTGGCACTCGTGCATGCCAACCACGACGAAGGAACTGTGATTTCGCACCTTGTGCACATCGCGATAGTCGCCATCACCGTCAATCCAACCTGGGACTTTCTGCAGAGCACGAATGCAACGGACGCACAGCTGGCATGGCTCCAAAAAAATTGGGAACAACTGGAGTTCGTCGTTTCGACCGAAAAGGCCGCCGAAATGGAACGCGCGATGATGAAGCAAAACCTTGAGCGGGCCCGCGCGGACAGCGCAGAATTCGACCATATGCTGGGCGTTTCGTCCGGCGGCGGCCCGTCCTCATCCGGTTTCGGGTCAAGCTGGCCGGTGGATTTGGACCATGTCAAATACCAGGTCGGCAAGGCGGTCTGGCGCGCGTCCTGGAGCTACACCGAGGAGGTCCGTTATTTGCAGGCCGACCAGATCATGCTCGAAACGATGCGCACGATGGAGACCAATAGCGAGTTTTTGAAGCCGCAATACGATACGATGCAGACGAACATTTTGGCGCTCGGTCTTACCAATGTTGGCGCGGCATTTTTTAGCAGTTTAAAAATTCCCGATTTCAGCGATGATTTTGGCGGCAACTGGATGGGTGCCCTGGTTGGCAAAACCATCCATATCGAGGCGGCACGACGGGTGGTCATAGCGGCGATTGCGCTGAAAAGATTTCAGTTGAAACATGGTGCGTGGCCGCAAACGCTCAATGAACTCGCGCCGGAATTTATCGTATCCGTACCCGTCGATCCGTTTGATGGCAAACCGTTGCGGTATCATCCGAATCCGGATGGGACGTATTTACTTTATTCCGTGGGCGAGGACGGCGTTGACGATGGTGGTGATCCGACAAGTCCGGCAACCGGCAGCGGCAGGGTAAGTTATTGGAACAATTCAAAAGCCCGCGACTGGGTCTGGCCGCAGCCGGCGACAGAGGCGGAAATAAAATATTTTTATGACCATCCGCCAAAATGAAGGTGCAAAAAAGCCGTGAGTTTTTCCGGCGGTGCGGTTAAAACCATTGGGCATGAGCGAATCCCTGCGACTCAAGGACCAGCCGGTGAGCGAACGTCCGCGCGAGCGGTTGGTGGCGCGCGGACCGGACGCGCTCACGCACGCGGAACTCATCGCCATCCTGTTGCGGACGGGTTTGAAAGGCACGAACGTCGTTCAGGTCGGGCAAAACCTTGTGCAAAAGTTCGGTTCTTTGAACGCTCTGGCCTTGGCGCCGGTGGATGAACTGCGGAAAATCCCCGGCATCGGGCGGGACAAGGCGGCGACGCTGGTGGCGGCATTCGCGCTGGCACGGCGGATGGAGCAGGAGCGCCGCGAGGAATCGCCGGTGCTGGACAATCCGGTAACGGTGGTCGGTTTCATGCGCGAATCCAGCCGCTTGAAGAATGTCGAGATGTTCCAGGTGTTGCTGCTGAACACGCGCAAGAAATTGATCCGCGTGGAGGAAATCTCGGAGGGCACGCTGGACACGATCTTGATCCATCCGCGCGATGTTTTCCGCGCGGCGATTTCGGCGAATGCGGCGGCGATCATCCTGGTGCATAATCATCCGAGCGGTGACCCCACGCCGAGCGAGGCGGACATCAAGGTGACGCGGGATTTGATCCGCGCGGGACAGCTTTTGAAGATCGAGGTGGTGGACCACGTCATCATCGGCCGCGCGACCAGCGAGCGGGCGAAAGACTATTGTTCGTTGCGCGAACTGGGTTATTTTTATGCGTAAGCAAATCATGCGCTTGCATTCAAGCGCACTTCCGCGATGATTTAACCATGTCCGATAGTTACAAGCCTGCCTCTTATAAAGCCCTCGGTCCGGTGGTGCTGACCCAGGAGCAGATCCTGGCGCTGCACCGCCGCCTGCGCGACATGCGGCATGATGTGAACGGCAAGCTGGCGAACATGGCCGCGGCCGCGGAACTGATCCGGCTGCGCCCCGATACGGCGGAGGAACGGATCAAGGTGCTGCTCGAACAACCCCACCAGGCGGCGGAAGCCATCGCCCATTTTTCGCGCGATTTTGAAACGGCGCTGGGCTTGACGCTGGACTATTAAAATTTATTCCGCGCATGGAACGTTCGGAAGCGGAACTTATTTCGGCGGTGCTGGCGGGCGACAGCGCAAGCTTCGAGCCGCTGGTGGCAAAATATTCGCCGCGCGTGTTCGCGACCGCGCGGCGTTATGCCCGGCGTGAAAGCGAGATCGAGGACATCGCGCAGGAGGTCTGGCTCAAGGCGTTTGACAAGCTGAGAACCTTCCGCGGCGAAGCCCCGTTCGAGCATTGGCTGATGCGAATGGCGGTCCGCACCTGCTACGATTTTTTGCGCGCGCACCAGCGCAGCCGTGAATCGTCCTTCAGCGAAATCTCCGAGCCGGAGGAGGACTGGCTGGAGCGGTTTGTAGCCGACCCGGGGGGCGCGCCCGAGGACGCGGATGCGGCTAAAATGCTTATCGACCGGGTATTGGAAAAGCTTTCGCCGGACGCGCGGATGGTGATCCAGCTTTTGGAGATCGAGGACCGTTCGGTGAAGGAAATCGCTGAATTAACAGGCTGGTCAGTGCCTTTGGTGAAGGTCCGCGCCTTCCGTGCGCGCGGCGAAATGCGGAAAATTCTGGCCCGAATAACGAAAGACAAGTATTTGTAACCCCGTGCAAAATTTGCGCGTCCAACGAAATGGAGCGTGTTATTATGAATCTCCCTGAACTCCAGAACAAATTGATCACCGCCGCCCGCTTGCAAAAGCCGGATGACCGCGTGCCGTATGCGTTTGAAAAGCGCATCACGGCGCTCATCGCCGATCGCGGCGCGAATCATTGGGTTTTCTGGACGCGCGCGCTGTGGCGCGCGGCGGCGTCGTGCGTGGCGGTCGCGATGGTGTGCGGCGCGGTATCGCTGTTCACGCCGGTCACCACGGACAGCGGCAACGACCTTTCACAGGATTTTGAAAACACGCTGCTGGCTTCGGTTGACCAGGGCGATTCCACGCCGTGAACGACTGGAAAGTCATCCCCACCATCGCCCTTACGACCGTGCTGATTTTCGGCGCGGGCGTCTTCACCGGCGGTTTTCTGGTTAACGCGTTCAAGCCGGCGCACAATAATTCCACAAAAAAAGCCCAACACGTGGAAAATGCCGTATCGACAAATTCCACGACGACCTCGACGCAACGACCGGCGAACGCGCATCTGCCGGATATTTTGAACAAGCCGTTCCTGCAACGCCTGGATGACGAATTGCACCTATCTCCCGAGCAGCACGATGCCATCCAAAAAATCATGAATGACGGCCAGAACGAGATGCACAAAGTGGTGCTGGATTCACGGTTGGAAATCCGTGATGTGTTGTCGTCCGACCAACAGAAGCAATTTGACGACCTGGTGAAACGACCGGTCAAAAAACCGCCGTTCAGCACCAACGCGCCGGCGGGTTCGATTACAACCAACGCGCCGTAATCATTTACCCAGCAGCGAGCCGATTTTTTTCCGTAGTTCCTTCGTTATGGATTCCATCGGGCGATTGGCGTCCACGATGTCGAAGCCGTAGATTTTTTGCAGTTTACGGAACGCCTCGCCCATGTGCTGCTGATATTTCAGGAAGCTATCGAACAGGTCGCGCGACAGACCGAGATCCATGCCGCTTTCCCAGTAGTCGAGCGTGGCGGTCTTGGAGAGATTGCGCTGCACGAGCTCGTTCGGTTCGACGGAAAGGTAAAAAACAGCGTCCGGTTCGGGCGCGATGCCGTAAAGGTTTTTCAGCCACTTCTCGTCCATGCCGCGGACCATGTCGCGCGCCATCAAGGTGTAGATGTAACGGTCGGCCAGCACGATAAACCCGGCCTTGAGCGAGGGAATGATGATGTTTTCGAGCTGGTCGGCAAAATCCGTAGCATAAAAGAGCGCCAGCGTGGTGCGGCTCAGGACGTTTCCATTTTGCGCCTTTTCCAGTTCCTCGCTGACGAGCGTGGAGCGTTTCAAGCCGACCTGCACGGTCGGGTAACCACAGGTTTCCAGCCAGTCGACGAGACTCACCAACTGCGTGGACCGGCCCGAACCGTCGGCGCCTTCGAAGACGATGAGCTTGCCGGCAAGCTGCTCCGGCTTCACATTCGGGATGCCGTGACCGTAAAAACGGCGGCCATTTGGGGAATCGATTTTTTTCATGCGGCCTTGTCTCCTGCAAACTCGTCCGGCGCGTCGTCGCCGGTTTTCACCGGCAGCGAGGGCGGCAGCGGCAGCGGGCTGCGGCGCTTGAATTTCTTCAGATCGATCTTTTCACTCACGAGCTTACGAACGATCTTCTGCTGCGACTCGACGTCCCGGTTCGCATCCATCACCACGAAGTTGAACTCTTTACTCATCGCGAGATATTGTTCAAGGATGCGGCCCTGGAAGATCCTGAAACTTTCATAGGGGTCCGTTGAGAGGCGCAAGTCCATTCCGGCCTCGAAAAACTTTAATTTTGGCCGGCCTTCGAGGATGCGGTTCAGGGACACTTCCAGGTCCGCCTTGAAAAACATCGTCATGTCGGGCCGCGCGGCAAAACTGTAAAGCCCGCGTACCCATTCCGGCGGGCAGCCGCGGGTGACGTCGCGGGCGAACGCGGTGAAGATGTAACGGTCGCACAGCACGACGTAGCCGGCGCGCAACAGGGGAACCAGATGGCGTTCGTAGCGGTCGGCAAAATCCGTTGCGTGGATCAGACTGA
>Ga0210388_10000259_pt1 | contig 46208 bp, 46 predicted proteins | sample IncBWC19OmetaG_FD_155485 | JGI IMG/M metagenome (GOLD analysis project Ga0210388, IMG submission 155485) | Forest soil microbial communities from Barre Woods Harvard Forest LTER site, Petersham, Massachusetts, United States - Inc-BW-C-19-O ...
TCTGTAGGTCAAACGCATGTTCAAGCCTTCGAGCGGATCCTTGTGTCGTCGAGGGAGCCGGGGGCGCTCGACGCTCCGAGCCTCCAGCGGCGGTCTCGCCAGTTCCCGCTGCGCCGCGCGCGCCCCCAGATACGGCAGCACGATCATGCTCATCAGCGAGCCCAGGAGATCCGTCAGCGGCTGCCGACCGTTCTCGAGCACGCGCGTGTGGAGCACCGCGAAGATCGCACCGACCACGCCTTCGGCAGTGACCTGCGGCGGTTCACGCGCCGCGTTGTTGGCCGCTCGCCCGCGATCAACGATCTCTGCCAGTTCGTCGAGCACCTTCCCGCGACACTCGAGCACTCGCTCGCCTGCGCCAAGCGCCTCGACGATGCACAGCCGCGCGAGCCCGGGCTCCTCGTCCATGAACATCAGCACCCTCGCCAGCGCAGCGCGGACGCCCTCCCGCCAACTCGACTCGCCGGAGTATGCCTCCTGTGCAATCACGCTGGCCTGGCCGAGAGCCTGTTCGAACGCAGCCAGGAAGCAGTCCTCGCGGTCTGCGAAGACGTCGTAGAACGTCTTGCGTGAGACCCTTGCGCGGCTTATGACCTGCGCGACGGTCATCCGTGCGTAGCCCACCTCCTCGACCGCTTCCACCGCCGCAGCGAGCATCCGGCTACGCTGGATCTGTGTCACCTGCCCGCGCGGCAGTCCCCCTGGACCCGGGCGCAGTCGCGGCGAAGCGGTGCGGCTCTTGTACACGACAGTCATGTCTACCCCGTTAGTCGTCTGTTTCGCCATTGCAGGTTCACGGGTCTAGACCGTTAAGTCGAGGCGCGTCTCCGACTTTTTCCTGCATATTGGAACGTCCTTGCCCTAATGTTCATGCGGGGTTGACCCGGCGCACCGCAGCTCGCCACGCGCCGTGGCCATCCGCTTAGAAGTCCACTATCCAGAACCTATCCGATTTCCCTAGAGAGCGCAGCTTCGTCGTAGCACGACTGCTCTCGGGCTCGTGCCGACGGGATGTGAGACGCTACGTAGATGCCGTGGGTCCCTGAGGTGTTCTCGGCGCCTGCGCTCGCGAAAGTGCTCGATTCGCGCGGGCCGGAACTCGCATCCGTGCCCTACTTCGACGGCTTGATGGCGGGGGAGACCGATGCGTTGGTCAAGTCGTTCGCCGGCGTGCCGGAGGTGCACGTGCCGCTGCGCGGGCGTGTCAAGGGCGCACGGGCGTTCGACGCGTACATAGCTGAAACATCCTCGTGGCTTAGGAAGCACAACGTGTCGGTCGAGGACGTCGAGCACGTCATCACCGACGAACACGGCTTCGAGGAGGTGGTCCTGCACCTCGACGGTCACGGCGGACGCGTCGATCTTCCGGTCGCGGTCGTGGCCGACCGCCGGCATGACGGGCGGATCGATGAGCTGCGGATCTACTTCAGCAACGCGCCACTTGGCCGCCACGCCCATCGTCCCCCCGTGCTGCAGCGCGATCCGGACCTGCGCCTCTCCGATGTCGTGGGCGAGTATCACCGCGCGCTCGCGGCGGGGGACGTCGACGCGATCGTGGCGGCGTTCGAACCGGACGGTCTCGCCCGCGAGCCCGCCGGCACCCGACACGTGAACGGCGACGATGACGGCCTGCGCCGGTTCTACGAGCGGTTGTTTTCCAACGGCGGCGGCGTCGCGTTGGAAGCATGCGCCGTGATCGACGACGAACGCGCCTGCGCGCTCGAGTACAACGTGGCGCGCTGGGGTCAGACAGAACTGGCGCCCGAGGCCGGCTTCGCCGTATACGTGCGGGGGCCAGGTCGGAGGCTCGCCGCAGCACGCACTTACGACGACGCCGATTTTCGGCTGCATCCACAGACGTAGCCCGCAGCCGCCGCGGCCCTCGCCCCCGCACGCCGGCCGCGAAGCCAGTTGTAACTGCGGGTCAGCTCGACATCGGCGGTCGAGCACCGACCGCCTTGGACGCCGCCGCAATCTCGCCACGCAGCGCCTTCAACGCGGCGACGTAGATCTCCGAGAACGTCGGGAACGGCTGGATCGTGTCGGCGAGAACGTCGAGTGGGACACGGGCATGAATGGCGAGCGTGGCCTGTTGGAGCCACTCGCCCGCCTCGGGGCCGAGCGCGTAGGCGCCCGTCAGACGCTCGCCATCGCTGAGGAGCGTCAGGAAGCCGTTCTCCTGCGCATACGCGCGGGTGTAGGTGGCGGTCTTCGCCACCCCTGACACAGGGACCATGGCGCTGAAACGGCCGGCGGCGGCGCCCACCGCCGCGGCCTGGGGGTCGGTGTAGACGACGCGCGGAACGGCGTCGTAGTTCGCCCTGCGCGAGCCGCCGAGGATGTTCGCCGCGACCACCTCGCCCTCGTACTTGCCGACGTGCGTCAGCGGCCATGCGCCGTTGACGTCGCCGATGGCCCACAGGTTCTCCGCCGCCCGCAGGTGTGCGTCCACCGGAACCCCGTGAGCGTCGGCCTCGACGCCCACGGTCTCGAGGCCGATTCCCTGAACGCGCGGACGTCGCCCGGTCGCGACCAGCAGCCGGTCGCCGCGTACCTCACGACCGTCGTCGAGCTCGAGGACGTACTCCTTGCGATCACGACGCGCGGCGGTCGCGTTCGCCGACAGGAACAGCTCTATGCCGTCACCGCGCAGGACCTCGCCGAGCATCTCACCGAGCGGCGGCGGCTCGTGCGAGAGCACGTGCTCACCCATCTCGACGATCACGGTCTCGCCGCCCAGTCGCCGTACGGCCTGGCCCATCTCCACGCCGACTGGGCCCCCGCCGAGGATCAGCAGGCGGCGCGGGACGGCCTTCATGCCAGTCACCTCGCGATTGGTCCAGACGCCGTCGAGCTCGCGCAACCCCGGCACCGGCGGGACGACCGCATCGGCGCCGTTGGCGAGCACGATGTGCTCCGCGGTATGCCGCACGCCGTCGACCTCGACGACGCCCGGGCCGGCGAGGCGCCCGCTGCCGCGGAGCAGATCGATGCCGTTCTCAGTCAGCCAGCGCTCCTGAGCGGCGTCGGAGTAGTCGGAGACCATGAAGTCGCGCCAGGCAAGCGCCGCCTCGACGTCGACCTCGGCCTTCGCCGCGGCCTCGCGCGCCCCGTGAACCGCCTCGCCGGGGCGCAGCAGCGTCTTCGACGGGATGCATGCCCAGTAAGAGCACTCCCCTCCGACGAGCTCGCGCTCGACGACAGCCACGCGCAGCCCTCCCTCGGCCAGCGCGTTCGCGCAGTGCTCGCCCGGCGAGCCGCCGCCGAGCACGATCACGTCATAGTCGTTCTTCATGTAGACATCTCCTAGGCCCGGCCCGAGAAAGACGCCAGTCCCCCGCCAGCGTACCTTCTACTGGCGTGAGCCACGAGACCAACCTCATCGCATGACCCAGTCGCCCGCGATCGGCGACGCGAAGGTCGCGATCATCACCGGCGCCTCGCAGGGCATCGGCGCGGGTATTGCCAAGGCGTACCGTGAACTGGGTTATGAGGTGATCGCGACCGCACGGGCGATCGCTCCGCCCACGGACTCCGGGATCGTTGCCGTGGAGGGCGATATCGCCGACCCTGACACGGCCGAGCGCGTCGTAGCGGAGGCGATCAAGCGCTTCGGGCGGATCGACACGTTGATCAACAACGCCGGCATCTATATCGGGAAGCCCTTCACCGATTACACCCTCGAAGACTTCAACGCCCTCATCGCCGTGAACCTCGCGGGTTTCTTCCACATCACATCGCGAACGATCAAGCACATGCTCGATCGTCGCCGCGGGCATGTACTCAACGTGTCAACGACGCTCGTCGAGTACGCGGAAAGCCAAACACCAGCCGCGCTGCAAACTCTCACCAAGGGCGGTCTCGTCGCGGCCACCAGATCGCTCGCGGTCGAGTACGCCTCGCGCGGTGTACGGGTCAACGCCGTCTCGCTCGGGGTCATCAGGACGCCGATGCACGAACAGAGTTCCTACGCGGGGATGGGCGCGTTGCACCCGATTGGTCGGGTGGGCGAGATCGCGGACGTGGTCGGTGGAGTGCTCTACCTCGAGTCTGCGCCGTTCGTCACCGGCGAGATCCTGCACATCGACGGCGGGCAGAGCGCGGGGCGCTGAGGAAGGGATAATCGGCACGCTCAATGAGGAGCTCGCCGAGTCCTAGCAATCTTCGCGGCGCTCGATCTCGAGTGGCACCGGCGGCAGGATGAGGATGTGCAGCCCGACGAGCGGGCCCGACTGGGAGTCCCGCCGGACCTCCCGCAGGACCGTGCCGGTGAGCTGTTCGCCCGATCGGATCCGCCGAGCGACCTCGGCGCTCAGCTCGGCAGGGACGTGCCCCGCCTGTACGCGTCCAAGCTCGTCCCAAACGCCGACGGCGTTCACGTCGTGGACGTTGTCGGGCTCGAGCTTGAGCTTGAGGTGTGATCCCGGGGCTGGCCGCCGATCACCAAGTGCCTTCGCGTAGAAACTGATGCCGGCGACTTTGCAGTAGATCGCCCGACGATCGGGGAGCTCCTGCCCAAGCTGAAGGTAGTGAGCTTCGCCATTCGTGTCCTCGTAGACGGGCGCAGGCCCGATGCACCAGTAGGTTCTGCCGTCGTTTCCCTCGAACGGGTGCGTGTCGTCCTTGACAAGAAGCCTGATCGGCGGGCCCTCTGAAACCGGCTGCGGTCTCTTACGACGAAACAGCGGCACACTCGCGATCGTAACGCGCGCGACCAACCTGTGGGGCGGCCTGTTCCGGTGTGGTGCCACGCGTCCGGTCACCGGGCCGTCGTGGGCGCCTTGAAATGCAGAACGCCTCATGAACACGGGGCGAGTCAAGTACGCCTAACGGGGCGACGATCGAAACAAGCCCCTGTCTGGAGCTGCATCTCAGTCCTGCACTCCGCGCAACGCTCCGACAACCAAACAGCGGCTCCCGATTGACTTTGCCGACGTCATGATGCCCGCCGCTCACCCCGCCCGCCGGTAGCGGATGTGTGTGGCGAGCGGAGAGTGGAGCACCTCGACCGGCTCGAACCCGAGGGACTCGACCCCGTCGAACAGCCGCTCGCCGGACCCGAACAGGACGGGGACCAAGTCGAGCGTGAGTTCGTCGATCACTCCGGCGGCGAGCGCCTGACGGACGGTCGAGGCGCCGCCCGCGATATCGATGCCATCCTCGCCGGCCGTCTCACGCGCCTGCGCGTAGGCGGCCTCGAAGCCCTGGGTGACGAAGTGGAAGCGCGTGCCGCCCTCCATCTCGATCGGCTCGCGTGCGTGGTGGGTGAGCACGAAGACCGGCGCGTGGTAGGGCGGCTCGGAGCCCCACCATCCATCCCAGTCCTCATCCCACTCGCCGCGGATCGGCCCGAACATGTTGCGGCCCATGACGTAGGCCCCGCGCGGTCGCATGAGCCAGGTCTCTGCCGTCGCGTCGGCGTCGTTCGCGCGCTCGTCGCCGAGGTGCCAGCTATGGACCTCCCTGCCGCGCTTCCCCAGCGGATTCTCCCGGCTCTGGTCCGGCCCGGCGACGAAGCCGTCGAGCGAGATCGACATGTGGCAGGTGGTGTCCGGCATTGGGGTCCCCCAGTAATTGCGGATTTGCAAGCGTCGGCACCGTACTTCACGGGAAAGGTGGTGGCGCGCTGCGAGTACCACGTCGTGGCGACACGCACGGTCGCATCGGAGCGCACGCTGACCATGCAATCCTCCCACGCGGCGCTCGCGCGATCGAGTTCCGCTCCAACTGTCGCGCACTCGCCCTGAAACGCCAACCGCCATAAACACGAGGGGCAACGAGTACCACTACCGGATTCGAAGTCATCGCTACGACGTAGCGTCGCCAGATCACTCATCGGACCCGTCCGCGATACTCCCTGCCATGCTCGAGGAGTCCACGACCCCCGATCCGGTTGAGCTTCTGGGCAGGGCGTTTGAGGCCGCGAATCGCCGTGATCTCGACGCGGCGGCCAGCATCTTCGCCGAAGATGCGACGTTCGACGGAAGGGCGTTGGGTGACCACTTCGAGGGGCGGGCGGCCATTCGCAGCTTCTTTGACGACTGGTTTGGCACGTACGAGGACTTGGAGTACGGGCTTGAGGAAGTCCGCGACCTCGGCAATGGGGTTGTGTTTGCCGTGGTCGTTCAGAACGGTCGTCCGGTTGGCAGCGCCGGTCACCTTCGACAGCGCGAGGGATGGGTCTTCGTCTGGGCACGAGGCTTGATCGCAAGCCTTACGGTCTCCGAGGCCGACGAGGCCCGTGCAGCCGCTGAACGCCTCGCCGAGGAACGGGCCTAGCCGCTCAAGCGTCGTCGTCGCCAAACTGGTCCCGTCCGAGGAGGAAGAGGAGGCGGCGACTGGCACTCACTTCTGGCACTCATGGCCCCTGGTAGGCAACACGCCCCGTACCAACGGGGCGTACGCAATACCGCTACCGGGATTCGAACCCGGGTTTCCGCCATGAGAGGGCGGCGTCCTAGTCCCCTGGACGATAGCGGCGCAAATCGATCGGACCCGAGGCTAGCAAAGCGTGGCGTTGCGTCTCGCGCGCAAGGTCTGTTCGGGACGGGACCCGAGCCGACCTCGCGGCTGCGATATCTTCGCATCCCACGCGGATGTGGCGGAATTGGTAGACGCGCACGGTTCAGGTCCGTGTCGGGGCAACCCGGTGGAGGTTCGAGTCCTCTCATCCGCATTTTCGGGGCCAGGTGATGGTTCCATGAGAATGGGCCGCGGTGCGGGGCTGACCGCCGGCGCATCTAACGGCGCCTGCGCCTCGACCCGCGGTGCGCTTACCTGAGGCTCAGCGTCAGGGTCTTTGTGAGCTTCGTCGTGTGGTGCTCGATCTGGGTGGAGACCAACGCGGAGACCTTGAAGTGACCCTTCTTGCCCTTCAAGAGCTTGTGAGCAGCGGAGGAAAGCTTGAACTTGAGCTTCTTGTCGCCCTTGGTCTTGATCGTGATCGTCCCCTTGCCGAGCGTGAGCGTCTTCCCCTTCGTGTGATGCGCACTGGCGGCATGCACCACTACGGTCTCCGGCGCGGTGAGCACGATCGTCACTGTGCACGGGAACGAGGCGCAGGTTACGTTGAGCGTCACCGTCGACCCTTCGCTCGTCGCGCCGCTACCGATCGTCGCGGCGGAGATCGCGTCCGCGGCCTGGAAGGACTCGGCGAACACGGAGCCGTTTTCGGCCCAACTCGCCCAGCCCTGTCCGACGGCATTGACCGAGCTGGCAACGTCGTTGATGCCCCCGGAGGCGTTCGCATTCAACACGGCAGTGGCGAAGCTGTTGCCGCCGTCGCCGCTGTAGGACAGGTCGACCGCGCCGCCGGCGCCCCCGAGATACGTCGCGTAGATCCCACCGGTACCGTCCTGTGAAAGGGCCGGATCGAGCTCGCCATGGCCGGAGACGACGGTCACCGGGGCCGAGTCGAACTTCAGGGTCGCCTGGTCGAAACGGTGGTAGACGACGCTGCTCGTGCCCAAGTCGTCCTCCAGGATCCCAAACCCGCTCGGTCCGCCGCCGACGGTCGAGTACTCCGCGTTGCAGTCGGCCTGCGTAAGCGGGACCCTCCAGGCGCTGTTCGGCTGGCCGGGAGAGACGTTGTAGTTGTTCGTCGAACTCTGGTCGCCTGAGCCGTAGACGTAGGCGGTGCCGAAGCTCTGACTGCAGCCAAGCGGCCCGTTCGTGAACAGGCTGTCGAAGACTCCCATCACGCCCGCAGCGGCGCCCGACTGCGAGGCGAAGTGCCCCGGCTCGTTGCCCAGCGTGTCCGGATTCGTTTCCGGCTCCAGGGTGGCGTGTCCGGCGGGGCACTGCGTCACGGAGCACTCCGGAGGCGAGCTCAGCGGGAAGGCGTTGAACGTCGGCGCGCCGGCGGCGGTGTCCCAGCCGTACCCGAGCACGCCGGTCCCGGGAAGCATCACGGCGCTCAGCGGCCCTGTGTCGGCGTTGACGATGCCGCTCGTCACGGACAGGCCGTCGTTGACGAAGCTCCAGGTCTGCCCGCCGTCGGACGATTGCCACTCCTGCTCGGGCTCGTAGTCGGCAGCCATGCCGCCGGTCGTTCCGAAGACATCGGCCAGGATGACGAACGTCGAACCCTCGGCTATCACCTGGACGCCGTCGATGTACTGAGCCGAATCGCCGGGGGTGAGATTCCCGCTGTGTGCACACGCCACAGCGCCGACCGGCAGCACGCAGTACTGCACGAAGTTGTTGGCGCCGGCGAGATCCTTGGTATTGGCCCAGGCAATGACGGCGTCGCCCGCGCCGTCGACCGCGATCGCGGGCTGACCGCTCTCAAACGGTGTCCCGACGTTCACCGGCTGGCCCGCAGCGAGAGCGCTCGTCGCCAACACGAGCGCGATCGCGCCGGCCAAGCCGCTCGTCAGCAGAATCCGCTGGAGCGGAGAGGAACCGATGACCGTCGCCCTGCTGCGTGTGCGTTGGCGCCACATGGCTTTCTCCCTTGTCAATTGGGCTCCTTGACCGGGCGGCATGCTAAGGCGTGCGACGCGCCGCTCCCCCCACCTGCGGACGAATGTTACCGGCATCACTCCGCGAGCGACTGGAACCGACGGCCGCGGACGGACGCGTCGTTGGACAAGGTCCGCGGGGAGGTTGCCATCGCTCGGTGTTGTTGGCGGCGCCGCGACAGCGCGCGGCCGATGCGCTTCGACACCCGCCTGTGCCTCAGATACGCCCATCGGCCGGCGGCGCCTGTTTAGCACGCGCTTACAGCCTGCGCTATTAACCACTTCGTATGTCTGGGCCTATCCAGCTCTGCGTGAGCGTGCGCGCAGCTCCGTGAGCGCCACAGGCGAAACCGTCGCCGTCGAGCCTTCCGAGACGGCGCTTGCGCTCGACGACGCCGTCGCGGATGACCGTCGCGCGCCGTGGCGGTCGCTGCTGGCGCGCGCCCGTCCGCACCATGCGGCGCTCGGCTGCATTCTCGCGCTGTCCGCGGTGCTGAACACGCGCAATCTCAGCCAGAACGGCTATGCCAACACGTTCTACTCGGCCGCCGTGAAGTCGATGCTGCACTCGCTGCACAACTTCGTGTTCGTGTCCTTCGACCCGGGCGGGCTCGTAACGATCGACAAGCCGCCGCTCGCCTTGTGGCTGCAGGCTGGGAGCGCGAAGCTGTTCGGGTTCTCGCCGCTCAGCCTGCTGCTGCCAGAGGCGATCGTGTCGGTCCTCTCGGTAGCGGTGCTCTACCGCGTGATCTCTCGGCGACTGGGAGCGACGGCTGGGCTGTACAGCGCGCTCGCTCTCGCCGTCTTCCCCTCGTTCGTCGCTGTCTCGCGCGACAACGGCGTCGACCCCCTACTGATCATGCTGATGATCCTTGCGTGTGCAGCAGCGCTCGCGGCGATTGAAAGTGGACGTTGGCGCTCGCTCCTGTGCTGCGCGGTGCTGATCGGGTTGGCGTTCAACACGAAGACGCTTGCTGCCTACCTGATCGTCCCCGGTATCGCCCTCGCGTACGTGTTGTGCGCGCCCGGAACCGCGCTCCGGCGCATCACGCGGCTGCTCGCAGCGGGCGTGGTCGTCGCGATCGTGTCGTTTTCGTGGATCGCGTTCGTGGAACTCACCCCCGCCTCCCAGCGCCCGTACGTGGGCAGCTCGACCAACAACACCGAGCTCGGCCTGACGTTCAACTACAACGGGTTCGGCCGCGTCGAAGGCGAGATTGGCGGCCCCGGCCAGATCCTGGAAGCCGAAGGCGCGGGGCTGCACATCGTCCCCCGACCCCGACCGCCGCAGTCGACGAGCCGGGCAGCCTCCGGCGCTGCGCGCGCGGCGCCCGTCGTCGCGAAGGAACCGCCGCGTTTTCTTCCCGACGGGCGGCTCGCGAGCCCCCAGTTCTTCGCGGCCCCGACTGGACCCCTGCGGCTCTTCAAGTGGGGGCTTGCCGATCAGGGTGGATGGCTGGTGCCGTTCGCCCTGATCGGCCTGATCGCGCTTGGTCTGCGAGCGTTGCTCGGGGAGCGCTCGTCGCGCAACCCGCGGCTGGCCACCGGGATCGTCTTCGGCGGATGGCTGCTCGTGGAGGCGGCGATCCTCAGCTTCTCCAAGGGCATCGTTCACCCGTACTACGTCTCGGCGATGGGACCCGCGGCGGCGGCGGCCGTCGGCGCGGGCGCTGTGTCGCTCACGTGGCTGGCGCGGCAGCGACGGAGGTGGGGGCTGGTGCCGGCTGCGTGCGCGATCGCCGCGACCGTGGTCGTGCAGATCGTGATCCTGCAGGAACAGCACTACATGCGCTGGTTCATCCCCGTGCTGATCGGTGTCGCCGTCGCCGGTGTGTGCCTGATGGCGCTGCCACGCCTGGCACCAGCCGGGATGGTGCTCGCGTCGGGCGTGCTGCTGATCGCGCCCAGCGTGTACGCCGCGACGGCGTCGCTCGCGCCCGTGGAAGGGACCTTCCCCGCCGCCGGCCCGCACGAAGCGGCCGCCAAGGGCCCACTCGACAGCGATCCCGGCGAACTGCGTCTCGACCACAACCTGATCCGCTATCTCGCCACGCAGAGGACGGGGACGCGTTGGACCGTGTTGGCCGATGCGGCGCCGACGGCCGCCCCGCTGATCCTGCTCGGCGTCCACGCAGGCGCGCTCGGCGGCTACGGCGGCACCGATCCAGTCCTGAACGGTCCCAAGCTTGCGCGTCTCGTCGCCCGACGCGAAGCGCGATACGTCCTGCTCGGCGGCGAATACGCCTCACGTGGAGGCAACCTCGCGACGAAGGCCGTGCTGCGCGCCTGCAAGATCGTGCCCGCGCCGATCTGGCACGGGCCTCCCCCCGCCACCGTCTACACGCTCGTGCTGTTCGACTGCGCCGGGCGTGAACGCAGGCTGGCGAGCTGAGCTCAACGACAGACGGCCGCCGGCGCTCGAGCCGACGGCCGCCGTGAAGCGTTTGGAGTTGCGCTCAGCTGCCGCTGTCGCGGCGCTGCCGGCGCTGCATCGCCACGATCGAGAAGCCCGCGGCCAAGAGCAGCAGGCCAAGGCCGATATCCCAACGCAGGTCGAACCCGGTGAACGGCAGCGTGCTCGATTTCGCGGTGGTCGTGGTCGGGGTGCTGCTCGTTTTTTCCGGCGACGTTTCAGTCGTGGGCGTGGTGGTCGTCGGTTTTTCTGCTTCTTTCGACGGCAGCGTGCCTGTGCTCGGCGTGGTCGGAGTGGCCGCTGTCGTCGGCGTCGTCGGCGTCGTCGGCGTGGTGGGCGTCGTCGGCGTAGTGGTCGGGGTAGTCGGGGGGGTTTCGTAACCGCTCGTGGGTTCAGCCGCGAGCGCCGCCCCGGGTGCAAGCGCCAAGGCCAGCATCAGGAGCAAGGAAGTGATCGACAGCCCAAGCAGGATCCTGGACGACCTCCCCCTCATCGAAGCTGCGTGTGCGTTACGTGGCCTGCTCGAGGCCATGACATCGGTCCGAGTCATGCCAACCTCCTGTTGATGGTGTGGTGAACGCGGCAACCCCGTATCGGGGCTGTCTCCGTACTTGTCCCGTCGGCTGTCTGTCGCAAAATATCGATCTCTGGTTCGCCGTTTGCAGGCTCATGCCTGCCTTCAACGAGCAAGGTCTATCAGCTATGGCGGCGTCAACAGCGGTCCCTGGCCGCAGTTTGCGCCTTGGTAGGCCAGGTGTTTACGACCTGTGCGGCCCGCGGCGCTCGCTACAGGCGCACTCGACCAGCCAGTGTCCCCTCTGCCAGACGACTGCGCAGCACCTTCTTGTCGAACTTGCCGACGCTCGTCTTTGGGATCTCTGCAACGAACGCGAACTCGTCTGGGAGCCACCACTTTGCGACGCGGCCACGGAGATGCTCGACGAGATCATCGGCGCTCGTCTGCGTTGAGTCCCGCAGCACGACACAGCACAACGGCCGCTCGGCCCAACGCTCATCCGGCTTGGCGATCACGGCCGCCTCGACGACGTCCGGATGCGCCATCAGCTCGTTCTCCAGCTCGACCGAGGAGATCCACTCGCCGCCCGACTTGATCACGTCCTTGGAGCGGTCTGTGATCTGCACGTTCCCACGCTCGTCGACGGAGGCGATGTCGCCGGTGCGCAGCCAGCCGGTGGCGAACTTGTGATCTTCGGAGCTGTCGTCAAAGTAGCGCGACGCGATCCACGGGCCGCGCACTTCGATCTCTCCGGTGGAGGAGCCGTCCCACGGGACCTCGCCGCCATCGTCGTCGGCGAGTCGCAGCTCCACCCACGGCAGCGGCCGACCCTGCATCGCGCGCTCGTCCCAATAGGCGTCGTCGTGTTCGCGCTCGCGCGGACGCGAGTACGTGGCGACGGGACTCGTCTCTGTCATACCCCAGGCCTGGAAGATGCGCACGGCGTGGCGCTCCTCGAAGTCCTTCATCAGCTGCCGCGGCACCGCCGAGCCGCCACAGGCGGCGTTCGACAGCGAGGACAGGTCGATCTCGGGGTGCTCCTCGGCGTAGCTGAGCAGCCCCTGGAAGATCGTCGGAACGCAGCCCATCAGAGTGGGTCGCTCGCTCGCTATCAGGGCGGCGAGCGGCTCCGGCTGGAGGTGACGATCAGGCAGGATCAGATCGGCACCGGCGAGCGCCGCCCCATATGGCAGCCCCCACGCGTTGACGTGGAACATCGGCACGACCGCGAGGATGCGGTCGGCGCGGGAGATCCCGGTGCCGTCCTTCGCCAGCGTGACGGTCGAGTGCAGGCTGATCGAGCGGTGTGAGTACAGCACGCCCTTCGGGTTGCCGGTGGTGCCGCTCGTGTAGCACAGCGCCGCCGCCTGGCGCTCGTCGAGCTCTGGGTAGGCGAACGGCCCGTCCCCCGCCTGCTCGAGCAGATCCTCATAGCGCACCGCGTTCGGCAGCCCGCCCACGTCGCCGTGGGTGGGCGGGTCTCCCATGATCACGTAATGCTCGACCCTCTCGAAGCTTGGCGCCAGCTTTTCGAGCATCGGCACCAGCGAATCATCGACGAAGATGATCCGGTCCTCGGCGTGATTGACGATGTAGCTGACCTGCTCGTCGAACAGGCGGATGTTCAGCGTGTGCAGCACGGCGCCAAGGCACGGCACCGCGAAGTACAGCTCGAAGTGGCGTTGGTTGTTCCATGCGAACGTCGCGACGCGCTCCCCCTGCTCGACCCCGAGCGTCTGCAGCGCACGTGCCAGCCGATCGATCCGCGCCGACACATCTGCGTGGCTCGCACGCGTCACGCTCGAGCCGTCTGGGGCGAGCGTCACGACCTCCGCGCCCTCGTTGCCGACGGCCAACCTCCGTCTGACGTGGTTGAGGGTCAGCGGAAAGTCGTTCTGCATCAGGCCTTCAAGCATCTGCGTCATCCTCTCCCGACTCCCTCCCGTGGCTCCTGCCGCGGCGCAAGCTGGCGCAGCCCATCGTAGATGGCGCGCGTGCGCTCGGCGATGTCGTCCCAGTCGAAGCGCAGCACGTGCTCGGAGGCCTGCGTCACCAGCCGGTCGCGCAGTCCCTCGTCGACGAGCAGCCGCTCGATCATGACCCCGAGATGCTCGGCGTCGCCCCCGTTGAAGCGCAGCCCCACGTGCTCGCCGAGCGGCACCACCTCACGGAGCCCTCCGGTGTCGGCGACGATGCACGGGCAACCGGAGGCCATCGCCTCGAGCGCCACCAGCCCGAACGGCTCATAGATCGACGGAACGACACACAGATCGGCGATCCGATAGAGCGAGTGCAGCACGTCGTCGCCGATCCAGCCGAGGAAGGTTCCGTGCTCGGACAGGCCCAGCCGCTGCGCCTGTGCCTTCAGCTCCGCCTCGTGCGTGCCGCTGCCGGCGACCAGGAAGCGCACGTTGCCGACCTGCTCGATGACACCGGGGAGCGCGTCGAGGGCGAGCTGGAAGCCCTTCTCGTAGACCAGCCGCCCGACGAGGAGCACGAGCTTCTCGTGCGGGGCCGCGAACTCGTTCCTCAGCGCGCGCAGGTCCCCCGTCGGCTGGAGTTCGCTCGGGTCCACGCCGTTGGGGATCACCGCAACCCGCCGCTCGTCGATGTCGAAGATGTCAGCGACGTGTCCGCGCATGTAGTAGGAGCAGACGATCACCCGATCTGCGCGACGGGCCATCCGTCGCTCGAGCGAGTGGATGTGCGATTGCGGCGGCTTTTCCACCCAGCCCTGGTGACGTCCGTGCTCGGTGGCATGGATGGTCGTCACGTACGGCACCCGCAAGCGGTCCGCCAGCGCCGTCGCGGCCTGCCCGACGAGCCAGTCGTGTCCGTGTACGAGCTCGTAGGAATGCTCCTGCGCGAGCGCCTCACCCGCGGCCAGCATGTCGCGGTTCATCTGCTCGACCCACGCGACGAAGCGATCGAGGTCGCGCGGCCAGCCGGGCTCGGGCACGCGGTGGACACTGACTCCGCCGCCGTCACCGACACGCGCCCGCTCGAGCTCCGGTTCGCGCGGCACACCGCGCGTCAGTACGTCGACAGCCACTCCCTGGCGGACCAGCGCCTCGGCGAGCTTGCGCACGTGGCGCGCGAGACCGCCCTCGATCACGGGCGGGTACTCCCACGAGAGGATGAGCGCACGGGTGCTCATTCCCGAGACCCTATATCCCAGCGCCCAGACATCCGCCGCCGGCGCGCTCGCGGGCTCGTCAAATACCGATCAGCCCCAGCTCGTCGATCCGCCGCGCAGCGCGCGACGCGCGTGCGTCGGCGCCCGCGAGCTCGACCACACCCGCCTGCGCGAGACCGTCGAGTGCTCGCTCGAGCGTGGCTGGATCCGCCTTGAGCTCGGCGTTCAACTGTCCCCGCGACCACGGCTGCGGGTGTCCGTCGGCGAGCAGGAGCAGCACGATTGCGCGTTCGAGCCGCTCGCCGCCATCGCCATGCCGTTGCCCGAACGATGCGTGCATGCTGACTATTGTCTACATTTCTTGCCGCGCGTGCGCTGCGGTACCTCACCCGTCGCGCGGAGACTCGTCGTCCGGCGCGAGATCGATCTGCAGCTGACGCGGCGACGGGCGCAGCGGCTCGCTCGTCGACCGCGGCCTCCCCCGCTTGGACCAGTGCCCGACGACCTCTCGGCTGCGGCACGAGTAGTGGTTGACGCGCCGGTCCGTCGGCTGGATCGCCAGGCCGCCGGGCGCAGCGCCCGTGACAATCGCGTGGAAGCGCCGGCCGCGAAGATCGACCTCGACGATGTCCCCGGTCTGAATGCCCTCGAGCCGCATCGAAGGCGAAGTCCAGCAGGAACGCGCCCGCGAGGCGAGCTCCACCTCGGCGCGCCGCACCGCGGCGCGCCGACGGCGTCGCGGTCGAGCCCGTACGCTTGCCGCAGGTGCGCTGGCTCGTGGACGGAATGAACGTGATCGGGACGCGACCGGACGCGTGGTGGCGAGACAGGCACGCGGCGATGGTCCGCCTCGTGGGAATGCTCGAGCGCTGGGCCGCCAGCAGCGGCGCCGACGTCACGGTCGTGTTCGAGCAGCCGCCGACTCCTCCGATCCGCTCGACGGTCGTCGAGGTGGCATTCGCACCGCGTCCCAAGCGCGACTCGGCGGATGACGAGATCGTCCGACTGCTCGTCGCCGCCGCGGAGCCGGGGGCGATTCGGGTCGTCACCTCAGATCTGTGGCTGTCCGACCGCGCCCACGCCGCCGGCGCCAGCGTCGAGCCCTCGGCGGCGTTTCGCGCGCTGATCGAAGAGCTCTGATGGGTCCCGTCACCCGCTATGCCCGCAGCGGCGACGCGAGCATCGCCTACCAGGTCGTCGGCGACGGGCCACTGGACCTCCTGTTCCTGACCGGCTGGTTGACCCAGCTCGAGCAGCTCTGGGAGGCGCCCGCCAACCGCCGCTTCCTGGAACGACTGACCACGTTTGGCCGCCTGATCCTCTACGACAGCCGCGGAACCGGGCTGTCCGAACGGATCATCGAGAGCTACACCGTCGAGCAGGAGGCGAGCGACGCACTCACCGTGCTGGACGCAGCGGGCAGCGAACGCGCCGCGCTGATCACCTATGCGCAGGGCGGCCTCGTCGGCGCGTTGCTAGCCGCCGAGCACCCCGAGCGGATCGGCGCGCTGATCATGTACGCCTCGACCGCCCGCACCTCGTGGGCGCCCGACTACGACTGGGCGATGACCCGCGAGGAACGCGAGGCGCTCAGCGAGCGCAACATCGCGTCCTGGGGTGAACCGAACAGCGAAGCCATGGCCGCGTGGGCCCCGTCGATGGCCGAGGACCCTGCGCTGGTCGAATGGTTCGCTCGCATGCAGCGCCTCGCCGCGAGCCCGAACGAGGCACGGATCATCGCCAACGCGATGGTCGACCTCGACGTGCGCGACGTGCTGCCGAAGATCCGCGTGCCGACGCTCGTGATGCACCGACCGCGGGAGCGGGTGTGGGACGTGCGCCACTCCCACTACCTCGCGGAGCACATCCCCGGTGCCCGTTACGTCGAGCTGGAGGGCGAGGACTCGTTCCCGTTCGTCGGCGACAGCGACGCGATCGTCGAGGAGGTCGAGGAGTTCCTCACCGGCGTGCGCAGCGGCGGAGAATTCGCGCGGGCGCTGCTCACGGTGCTGTTCACCGACATCGTCGCGGCGACCGCACGTGCGGCAGCGCTCGGCGACGGCCGCTGGCGCGACCTGCTCGCGCACCACGACGAGCGCGTGCGGGCAGAGCTCGCACGCTTCGGCGGCCGTGAGGTCAAGACCGTTGGAGACGGCTTCATCGCAACGTTCGACGGGCCGCCGTCGCGCGCGCTGCGCTGCGCGCTGGCGATCACCCGCAGTGCACGCGCGCTCGACATCGAGGTGCGTGTCGGCATGCACACGGGCGAGTGCGAGCTGATCGGCGACGACGTCGGTGGCATGGCGGTCCACATCGCCTCGCGCATCAGCGCCCTCGCCGCGCCCGGCGAAGTGCTGGTGTCCGGCACCGTGTTCGGCACGGTCGTCGGTGGGCCGTTCGTGTTCGCGGACCGCGGCTTTCACGACCTGAAGGGCGTCCCCGGTCGTTGGCCGCTGTTCGCGCTGGGCGCCTGACGCCGCGTTGCTAGCGTGGCTTGGATGCGCCGCCTGCTCCCACTCGTCGCGGCGGTGGTGTTCGTGGACACGATGCTGTTCGTCGCGCTGACGCCGTTGCTGCCGCACTTCACACGTGAGTTCGGGCTCTCGAAGCTCGCGGCCGGCGTGCTCACCGCTTCCTACGCCGTCGGCGCTCTGCTCGGCGGCCTTCCAGGCGGTTTCGCGGCCGTTCGGATCGGGCCGAAGCGAGCGGTGCTGGTGGGTCTGACGCTGATGGGCCTCGCGAGCATCGGCTTCGCGCTCGCCGACACCTTCCCGACGTTGCTGGCGGCGCGGGTGCTGCAGGGATGCGGCAGCGCGTTCACGTGGGCGGGTGCCTTCTCGTGGCTGCTCGCGGCGGCGCCGCGGAGCCGTCGCGGCGAGTTGATCGGCATGGCGATGGGGGCGGCGGTCGTGGGTGCGCTCTTCGGCCCGGTCGTCGGCGCCGCCGCCGCGATCGTCGGACGCACGGCGATCTTCAGCGCGCTCGCGGGCGTCGCTGCGCTGCTGGCGATGCGCACGCTGCTTACCCCTTCGCCGACGCTGAAGGAGTCACCGACAGGACCGGTCATCCGCGCATTTGCGCAGCCGCGTCTGGCCAGCGGGCTCGCGCTTCTGTCGATCGCCTCGCTGCTCGCCGGGATGCTCTCGGTGCTCGGTCCGCTGCATCTCGCGTCGGTCGGCTGGAGCGCAAGCGCAATCGGAGCGGTGTGGCTGCTCGGCGCCGCCCTCGAGGCGGCCGCGTCGCCGTTCATCGGGCGGGCAACCGACCGGCGCGGCGCCTTCGTGCCGGTCCGCTTCGCGCTCCTCGCGGCCGCGCTGCTGTCGCTGACGCTGGCGCTCGCCGGTCGTCCGCTGCTCTATGCAGCACTGGTGCTGCTCGCGTCGTGCGCCTACGGAATCCTGTTCACGCCGGCGTTCGCGTTGATCGCGGAAGGCGCCGAACGCGCCGGCCTGGCGCAAGGACACGCCTTCGGCGTGATGAACGCCGTGTGGGCGCTGGGTGCGATGCTCGGACCCGTCGCGGCGGGCGCGATCGCGGGACTCTCCGGCGACTGGCTCGTATACGTGCTCGCGGCGGCGGTCTGCGTGGGCACGCTCGTGGCGGTCAGCGCATCGGCCCGCCCGGACGGCGCTCCCGACCCGATCACCGCGCCTGCGCACAGGACCGTGTAGCGGGTGCCCGGCTACTTCGACGAGCGCTCGCTCTTCCGCAGGGTCCACCGCGAGCGCGCCGTCGCGCTTTCGGGCCCCCGGGCGCTGCTGATGCAGGCAGCCCACCCCCTCGCCGTGTTCGGGTTGCTCGCCCACTCGACGGCGCTTGACGAGCCTTATGAGCGACTCGCACGTACGGCGAAGACGATGAACACGATCGCATTCGGCTCGCGCGCCGAGGCCGACCGCGTCACCCGGCGCGTGCGCGCGATGCACCGCCGCGTCAGCGGCAGCCTGCCCGAGCCGATCGGCGCCTATGCGGCGGGCACGACCTACCGAGCGGACGACCCGGGACTGTTGCTGTGGGTGCTGTTCACGCTCGCAGACTCGGCGATGGTCGTCTACAGCCGCTACGTCCACTCCCTCTCCGACTCCCAGAAGGCGGCTCTGTGGGAGGACTACAGGATCGTCGGGGCCCTGTTCGGCCTCGAGGACAGCGACATGCCCGCCACGCTCGATGACCTCCACGACTACCGCACGCGGATGCTCGAGGGCGACGAGCTCGTCGTCACCGACTGGGCAAGGAGGCGGGCGCGGCAGATCGTGCTCGAACCCCCCGTGCCGCTGCTCGCGCGCCCGCTGCTCGAGACCGTCAACTTCGTCACCGTCGCCCTGCTGCCAGACTCGATCCGCGAGCAGTACGGCTTCTCAGCGCTGCCGCCGACGCTGATACGAAAGGCGCTCGTGGCCGGGGGCGCGGACTACCTCAAGCGCGCGGTGATCCCGTTCCTGCCGGGCCGGCTGCGGCTGGTTCCGAGCGCACGGGCGGCGTAGGGGAGCTCGCGCTGCGCGGCGGCTGACCGGTGCGCGGCGCCGTCAGGCGCCTGGCGTAAGGCCGACGAGCCGAGGCTGGCAAAGTGTGATCAAGGACTGTCCATAATCAACGTTAACTGCTAAGCTTGAACACATGCCGGAGCTGATCAAGCTTAGATGGAGGTCCTCGGTGCCCGCGGGGCTCCCCCGCAAGGACCGCCAGGGCTGCGACTACGAAGCGTATGTGCCCGACCCGCTCGTGGGCCGCGCGATCACGCTCGACGGCGCGAGCGCCGCGGACGTCGCCGACGCCGAACGCGCCGTTGGCCGCCTCGAGGCGAACGCACGCGACCTCGCGGACTCGGAGGCGATCGCGCGTCTGCTGCTCCGCGCCGAGGCAGTCGCCTCCTCGAAGATCGAGGGTCTGGAGGTCGGCGGCCGGCGACTGCTGAAGGCGCAGCTGGCCCGCGCGCTCGACCAACCCGCCAACGACGTGACCGCCCAGGAGATCCTCAACAACATCGAAGCGATGTCCGCCGCGCTCGCCGACCAGCAGCGCGGGTGCCCGATCACGCTAGAGCGGCTGCTCGAGACCCACGCTCGGCTGCTCGGAGCGACCAGCTTGGAGGCGCAAGCGGGGCGGCTGCGCGAGCAGCAGAACTGGATCGGCGGCAGCTCGTACAACCCCTGCAGCGCCGAGTTCGTCCCGCCGCCCCATGAGCGGGTGACAGAGCTCATGGCCGACCTCTGCGAGTTCGCAAGCCAGGACGGGCTCCCTGCTCTTGTGCAGGCGGCGCTCGCGCACGCCCAGTTCGAGACGGTCCACCCGTTCATCGACGGCAACGGCCGCGTCGGCCGAGCACTGATCCAGCTGATCCTGCGCCGCCGCGGGCTGACGGTCAACGTCACCCCGCCGATCTCGCTGGTGCTCGCGACCTGGTCGCGGGATTACATCCGCGGCCTGACCGCGACCCGCCACAACCAGCCGAATGGTTCGCCCTCCGCACAGAAGGGCAGCGACGACTGGATCGCGCTGTTCGCCGCGGCGACGAGCAGAGCCGTCGCCGACGCTGAGATCTACGAGCAGACGGTCGCCGAGATCAAGTCGCATTGGCGTGAGCGCCTCGGCCGCGTCCGGCGCGACTCGGCGGCTGCCCTGCTGCTGGACGCCCTCCCGGGGGCGCCGATCGTGACGGTGGCAAGCGCAGCCGCGCTCACCGGCCGCAGCGAGCAGGCTGTCAACACGGCGATCCCGAGGCTGCTGGACGCGCAGGTCCTCACGCAGACGACGATCGGCAGGCGCAACCGCGCCTTCGAGGCCCCTGAGATGATCGACGCATTCACCGCGCTCGAGCGCCGGCTCGCGAGCCCGGCAGGCGACACGCGCCACTCGCTGCCCGCCCGTAGGGTGCCCCGGCCGCGTCCGAAACGCGGACCAAAGCGGTCTCCGACCGGCTGAGCGAGCGAGCGAGCCCAATAGAAGGAAGACGGGCAAAGTCGCCCCAACCGGACGGCATCGCGACCGCCGCACCAACGGCGCGGGTCTAAGCAAAGCCAAACTATCGGGGCGGCGGGATTTGAACCCACGACCCCCTGCTCCCAAAGCAGGTGCGCTACCAGGCTGCGCCACGCCCCGTGCCCATAAGCGTAGACGCCAGGGCAACAATCGCCCGGGACGCCGCCGCTGCTAGCCTCACGAGCCGCCATGGCCGACGTCCAACCCCTACGCGCGCTCCGCTACGACACCGCCGTGGTCGGCGACCTGGCCAACGTTGTGGCGCCGCCCTACGACGTGATCGACGCGACGCAGCGCGCGGAACTGGTCGCGCGTTCGCCGTTCAACGTGGTCGCGGTCGACCTGCCGCTCGGCGCCCACGGCGAGGACCCCAGCACCGAGGATCCGTACGCAGCCGCCGGCGATCTGTTCGAGAGCTGGCAGGCGCAGGGCGCGGTGGTCCGCGACGAGGAGCCGGCGGTGTGGGCGCACACGCAGGACTACACCGGCCCCGACGGCAAGACGCGCACGCGCCGCGGGTTCTTCTGCCGGGTGCGGATCGAGGACTACGGCCCTGGCCGCGTACGCCCGCACGAGCGAACGCACCCGGGCCCGAAGGAGGACCGGCTGCGGCTCACGCGCGCGACGCACGCGAACATCTCGCCGATCTTCTCGCTGTACTCCGACCCGAGCGAAGCCGCGTGGCGGGCGGTCGCGCCGGCGACCGGACAGCCGCCGTGGGCGGACATCACCGACGCCGAGGGCACCGTGCATCGCCTGTGGCGCGTGTCGGACGCGGAGGCGATCGCGGCGGTGCAGGCGGCTACCCGCGATGCGGAGCTGCTGATCGCCGACGGGCACCACCGCTACGAGACGATGCAGGCGTACGCACAGGAGGTTGGTGGCGAGGGCGACCATCGCTACATCCTGATGTGCTTGGTCGCGCTTGAGGATCCGGGCCTGACGGTGTTCCCGACGCATCGCCTGATCGGCGGCCTCGACGACGAGCGTCGGGCGGCGCTGGACGCGGCGCTGGCGCGCGACTTCGAGATCACCGAGGTGCCGGTCGCGGAGATCACGCCGGCGCCCGGCGAGGGACCGCTGCAGCTCGGCTACATCGACGGTCGCGACGGACGCGCGTTGCGCCTGACGCTGAAGGACCAGGCGATCGCCGACGCGGCGCTGCCCGGACACTCCGAGGCCTACCGGCACCTCGACACGGGCGTGTTGGAGACGCTGCTTCTGAAGAACGCGCTCGGCTACAGCGACGAGGACATCGCTCACTTCAACGGCCTGTTCTACGCGCGCGACACGGCCGAGGCGCTCGCGATGGTGCGCTCCGGCGAGTACGACGCGGCGTTCTTGATGCGTCCGACGCCGGTGGGGCAGGTGCGCGAGGTCGCGGCGGCCGGTGAGAACATGCCGCCGAAGTCGACGTTCTTCTACCCAAAGCTCCTGACAGGGCTGCTGTTCAACCCGCTTGGCGCGTCCGGCCGACGAGTATCATGAAAAAAAGCATAAGCAGCGGCCGATCGAGGGGATCGAATTGACACATACGCCAGGGCTCACAAGGATGAAGGCCTCCGCACGACGCGATGGTGGAACACTCAGACATACGGTGCAGGTCCGCGACCACCAGGTGACGGTGGACGAGCCGCTCGATGCCGGCGGAGATGACAGCGCACCGGATCCCCAGGAGCTGCTCGCCGTGAGCCTCGCCTCGTGCACGGCGATCACGATCGAGATGTACGCAGCACGCAAGGGCTGGGACATCGGCCACGTTGAGGTCGACGTCGAGTACAGCCCTGCGGAGCGCGGCGCTCCCACCAAGTTCCAGCTGGTGATGCGTCTGCCGGACAACCTCCCGGAGGAGCAGGTCGAACGTCTGCGGGTGATCGCCGCGAAGTGCCCGGTGCACCGCGCACTCGACGGCGAGGTCATGTTCCAGGAGCGCATTGAGCGCGTTCACCTGGCCGCCTGACTCCTCCGACTCCAGCTTCGAGCGACCCGCCGACAGCGAGCAGATTCCGGCGGCCGTGCTCGTGCCGCTGTTCCTGGGAGCTGAGGCGCGCGACCCCCATGTGGTGCTCACCCGGCGTCGCGCCGACCTGCGTCGCCATGCGGGCGAGATCTCGTTCCCGGGCGGGCGCCAGGACGCCGAGGATCGGGACCTGACGGCGACGGCGCTGCGCGAGGCCGAAGAGGAGATCGGCTTGGACCGTTCGCGGGTGGAGCTGCTGGGAGCGCTCGCGCCGACCTCGACGTTCGCCACCAACTACGTGATTCACCCGTTCGTCGGGACGGTCCCGGCCGGGACCGCGTGGCAGCTGTCGGCGCGTGAGGTCGACGCGGTGCTGGAGCTGCCGCTGGAGGCGGTGCGCGCGGGCAGGACCAGGACGCGCATGGAACGGCGCGGCATCACCTTCGAGACCGATACCTACGTCGTCGACGAGCACCTCATCTGGGGCGCGACCGCCCGCATCCTCGAGACGTTGCTCGAACGGCTACGGACGGACGGCCCCGACGGGGGCCTGTCGCTGGCCTAGCCGGTTCAGCTCGGCTGCGGCACGAGCCTGATGTACGGGCGCGGCTCCTCCCACCCGTCCGGGTAGGTCTCTTTGGCCTCGTCGTTGGAGACGGAGCCGGCGATGATCACCTTGTCACCCTGCTGCCAGTTGACCGGCGTGGCGACCTTGTGGCCGGCGGTGAGCTGGAGCGAGTCGATCACTCGCAGCACCTCGTCGAAGTTGCGTCCGGTCGTCATCGGGTAGACGAGGATCAGCTTGACCTTCTTGTCGGGCCCGATGACGAACACGTTGCGAACCGTCTGGTTGTCGGCGGGCGTCCGCCCTGTGGCGTCACCGGACGTGTCCGTGGGGAGCATGCCGTAGAGCTTTGAGACGTTGAAGTCGGTGTCGCTGATGATCGGATAGTTGGGAGCCGTGCCCTGCGTCTCCTCGATGTCCTTGGCCCACGCCTCGTGGTTGTCGAGGGCGTCGACCGACAGGCCGATGATCTTGGTGTTGCGCGCGTCGAAGTCGGGCTTGATTTTTGCCATGTACCCGAGCTCGGTCGTGCAGACGGGCGTGAAGTCCTTGGGGTGGGAGAACAACACAGCCCAGGAATCGCCGATCCAGTCGTGGAATTTGATGCGGCCCTCGGTCGTGTCGGCCTCGAAGTCTGGGGCGATGTCGCCAAGTTGCAGCGCCATGTGCTTGCTCCTTTCTCGACGGCGACCGTCGAGTGCTGAGAGAGAATGCCGTCTCAGAGAAATCCTGATCGGCTTTACGGGGATTACCTCTCAGGATAGCGCGCGGGCCGCGCGTTCAGGCTTCGGGCGTCCACCCGGAGAGCCGCGACCAGACGTCCTCGAGCTGCTCGGGCGAGGCCTCGGCGGCGGATGCACGCCGTGGCCAGAGCCCGCCGGCGACCATCGCCACGGAACCGGTCAACGCGAGCCACGCGCCCTCGCGCAGCGACAGCGTCAGGAACGGCTCTTCACCGGCCGGTCGCGCGAGCATCCGGTAGAGCACGCACAGGAGGGCGGCGGCGCCGAGCAGCGCGACCCAGCGGCCGCTGGCGTCGAGCTCGGAGGGGCGCGCGCGGGCCAGCGAGTTCAGCGCGATCAGGATGCCGAGTCCCGCGAAGATCAGCAGCAGCGGCCCGATCCTGCTGAACGCCTGGTGTGCGCTGATCGATCCGATCTGGCTGCCGGCGATCGAGCTGAGCTCGGCGTGCAGGCCGCTCAGCTGTTGCTGAAGCGCCGCGTTCCCGAACTGCGCGACGACCTGGTTGTCACGGCTCTCGAGCGCAGCGACCCCCTGGGCGGTGATGCCGACGCCGTACCACGGCAGAAACACACCCAGCCCGAGCACGACCGCGCCGAGCGCCGAGGCGAGAAGGCCATATGGAGAGCGATCGCGCGCCATCGTCCGCAGCCATCGGAGCGCCGAGGCGCCGCGAGTGTCAGCTCCCGCCCGGTACGCCGGGCCAGATCCCCTGGACGCGGACCTCGGATGTCGCTGGAGGGCCGACGACGCTCCGCGGCCACATGCCGCCCAGCATCATCGTCAGCGCGGCGAGCAGCGTCAGCCAGGGCCCCTCGAGCAGCGTCAGCGAGACGGCACCGGCGCCGAGCGCGGGGGGATCGAGAATCCTGTACACAGCACAGGCGGCCGCTGCCATGCCAAGCAGCGCCACCGAACCGCCGGCGCCGCCGGGCACGGGCGCAGCGGCGCGCACCAACGGCAGCAGCGCGTCCAGCAGCGCGAGCCCGGCGAGTACGAGCAGGAAGCCCTTCATGTACGGCAGCGCCTGGTGATCGGTGATCCGCGTCAGGGAGCTCGGCTCCCCGACGCCGGTGCTCACGATCGAGCTCACGCGGTACCACGGCAGGAATACGCTCGCCACGAGTACGCTCGCGCCGAGTGCGGACATCGACAGGCCATATCGGGAGCGATCTGCGGCCATCCTGCACGCAACATCGGTCACAAACTCGGCGACCTTGACCCGGGTGGACGATCATGCGCGGCCGAGCAGGGAGCTGACCGCCGCGCGCGCCGCGGTCAGCCACGCGTCCTGGTCCTGCGGGTCGACTGTGAGGAACGCCGCCGGAATCTCGTTGCGCTCGGTCAGGCCGCGCGCGAGTGCCTCGCCCGCGGCCGGCAACTCGCTCGCGGGCGCTGTTCCGCGCGCCTCGTAGACGAGCCCGCGCACGGTCGTGTCGATCATCTGCGTCAGGAAGAACTCCAGTCGCGAGCTGTGAAGCGCCCGCAGCTCCTGCTCGCCGCCGACAGCGGTGCCGAGCAGCCAACAGACGATCGTGACGCTGTCGAGCGCGCCCCGCAGGGTCGCGAGGCGGTCGGGCGTGCCGACCCAACACTCCGCACCAGCGGCCTCGATTGCCGCGCGACCGTCATCGCTGCGTGTCGTGATGCGGACCGCGTGACCTTCGAGCACCATCGCCCCGGCCAGGCGCCTGCCCCTGCAACCACCCGCCACCAGCATTATCCGCGCCACGGCGCGCCATCTTACGTGCCGCGACGCGCGGCCTGCCCGACGCGCGGAGCCGGTGATGCTCGACTACCATCACGTGCCGCCCATGACCGAGCCATCGCCAACCGAACCAGACGTCGTGACAATGGAGAAGATCGTGGCGTTGTCCAAGCGCCGCGGCTTCGTGTTCCCCTCCTCGGAGATCTACGGCGGTGTCGGCTCGACGTATGACTTCGGCCACTACGGCGTGCTGCTGAAGACGAACGTCAAGAACGAGTGGTGGCGCGCGATGCTCCAGGAACGCGACGACATTGTCGCGATCGACTCGGCGATCCTGCAGCACCCCAAGGTGTGGGAGGCCTCTGGCCACCTGGCGGGCTTCACCGACCCGCTGGTGGACTGCAAGACGTGCGGACAGCGCTTCCGCGCCGACCACCTACAGGAGCTCGCGTGCGGTCGCAAACCGTCCAAGCACCCCGGCGAAACCGACGAGTGCGACCTGACGCCGGCGCGCGACTTCAACCTGATGTTCGAAACGACGATCGGCCCGGTGAAGGAGTCCGGCGCGACCGCGTACCTAAGACCGGAGACGGCGCAGGGGATCTTCATCAACTTCAAGAACGTGCTGCAGTTCTCGCGCAAGAAACCGCCGTTCGGGATCGCACAGGTGGGCAAGTCGTTCCGCAACGAGATCACCCCCGGCAACTTCATCTTCCGCACCCGCGAGTTCGAGCAGATGGAGATGGAGTTCTTCGTGCCGCCGGCCGAGGCGCAGCAGTGGTTCGAGCACTGGCTGAAAGAACGCGAGCGCTGGTACGTCGAGCTGGGCCTGCGCCCCGATCACCTGCGCCTGCGCGCGCACGATCCGGATGAGCTGTCCCATTACTCCTCTGGCACGAGCGACGTCGAATACCTCTTTCCGATCGGCTGGTCGGAGCTCGAGGGGATCGCCAACCGCGGCGACTTCGACCTCACCCAGCACGCGAACGCTTCGGGTGAGAAGCTCGAGTACTTCGACCAGGCGACCGGCGAGCGCTACGTGCCGTACGTGATCGAGCCGGCCGCCGGGGCCGACCGCGCGACGCTGGCGTTCCTGGTGGACGCGTATGACGAGGAACTGGTCGAGCGCGAGGGCACGGGCGAGGGCGAGATGCGCACGGTGCTGCGCCTGCATCCGCGGTTGGCGCCGGTGAAGGCGGCGGTGCTGCCGCTGGTGGGCAAGGACGGCCAGCCGGAGCTCGCGCACGAGGTGCATCGGACACTGCGCGCGCGGGTCCAGTCCGAGTACGACGCCGGTGGAGCGATCGGCCGGCGCTACCGCCGCCAGGATGAGATCGGAACCCCGTTCTGTCTTACTATTGACCACCAGAGCGTCGAAGACGGCACGCTGACGTTGCGCGATCGCGACTCGCTCGCGCAGGAGCGATTGCCGATCGAGGGCATCGCAGAGGAGATCGAGCGGCGCGTGCAGGCGCCGTGGACCACGCCGAAGCTGACCACCGGATAGGAGGGCAATGGACTTCGACCTGACCGACGAGCAATGCCTGATCAAGGACACCGCACGCGAATTCGCCGACAAAGAGATCGTGGTGCAGTCGCGCGAAAACGCGCGCAACCACCACTTCGACCTCGAGATGGTGAAGAAGATCGCCGACCAGGGCTACCTCGGGGCGATCGTCCCGCCGGAGTACGGCGGCGCTGGACTCGACTACCTGAGCTACGGCCTGGTGGTAGAGGAGATCGGGCGCGCGGACTCGTCGATCAGGACGGTGATCTCGGTGCAGACCTCGCTGGTGTGCTCGGGGATCTTGAAGTTCGGCACAGAGGAGCAGAAGCACAAGTACCTGCCGAAGCTGTGCTCGGGCGAGTGGCTGGGATGCTTCGGGCTGACCGAGCCGGATACCGGCTCGGACGCGGCCAACCAGAAGACGCGCGCTCGCAAGACGGACTCGGGCTGGGTGATCAACGGGGCGAAGATGTGGATCTCGATGGCGAGCTACGCAAAGGTGGCGTTGATCTTCGCGCAGACGGACCCGGAGCTCGGCTACAAGGGCATCGCGTGCTTCATGGTCGACACCGACGATCCGGGTTTCACGACGCAGACGATCGAGCACAAGATGGGGCTGCACGCCTCGGACACCGCATCGATCTCGCTCGACGACGTCGAGGTCTCAGATGAGCAGATGCTGGGCAACGTCGGCGACGGCTTCAAAATCGCGCTCTCGAACCTCGAGTCGGGGCGCTACTCGGTGGCCTGCGGCGCGGTCGGCATCTGCCAGGGTTGCGTCGATGAGTCGGTCAAATACGCCAAGGAGCGCGAGCAGTTCGGCAAACCGATCGCGAGCTTCCAGCTCGTGCAGGCGATGATCGCCGAAATGGTGCTCAAAACGGACGCCTCGCGGATGCTCGCCTGGCGGGCTGGCTTCCTCAAGGACCAGGGGCGCCCCAACAGTCTGGAGACTTCGATCGCCAAGCTCCACGCGACTGAAGCGTCGCTCGAATGCGCGAACCTCGCGATCCAGGTGCACGGCGGCGCGGGCTACGTCGATGACCATCCGGTCGAGCGCTACTTCCGCGACGCGCGCGTGACGACCATCTACGAGGGCACCTCGCAGATCCAGCAGATGCTGATCGGTCGGGCGATGACCGGCATCAACGCGCTCGTGCCCGTCTAGGCGCGCGCAGGACACGAGCGATGGCAACCGACGAGGGCACGAAGACGTCTTATGAGGCCGGCTCCGCCGGCGAGGCGGGTCGCGCGGCGACCGTGATCGGCGTGCTGGGTGCCGGCACGATGGGTGCCGGCATCGCCCAGCTTGCGGCTCGCTCGGGGGCGCGCACGCTGCTGCACGACCCGTTCCCGGATGCGCTCGCGCGCGGCATCGCGAGCGCCGAGGACGGGCTGCGCAAAGAAATGGTGAAGGGCAAGCTGAAGGAGGAGGACGCAGCGGCGGCCTCCGAGCGCCTGGAGCCGGTCGAGGACATGGCCGCGTTCGCGGACTGCGAGCTGGTGATCGAGGCGGCTCCCGAGCGCCTGGAGCTTAAGCACGAGATGTACGCGAAGCTCTCGGAGATCGTCAGCGAGGAGTGCGTGCTCGCGACGAACACCTCGTCGCTGCTGGTGACGGCGATCGCGACGGGCGCGAGCCACCCGGAGCGGGTGGTCGGCATGCACTTCTTCAACCCGGCGCCGCTGATGCGTCTGCTCGAGGTGGTCGCGGGCGTGGAGTCCTCACCGCGGGCGCTGGCGCTCGCGCACGCGACGGGCGAGGCGATGGGCAAGACGGTGATCGTCGCGAAGGACGGGCCGGGCTTCATCGTCAACCGCTGCAACCGCCCGTTCGGCTTGGAGGCCTTGCGCCTGCTGCAGGAGCAGATCGCCGACGTCGAGACGATCGACCGCATCTGCCGCATGGAGGGCGGCTTCCGCATGGGGCCGTTCGAGCTGATGGACCTCGTTGGCGTCGACACGGGCTTCGAGATCTCAAAGAGCTTCTACGAGCAGAGCTTCGGCGAGCCGCGCTGGCGTCCCTCGATGATCGCCGCGCGCTATGTGGCGGCGGGCCTTTACGGCCGTAAGAGCGGGCGCGGCTACTACGACTACGGCGACGCCAAGCACCGCCCCGAGGACCCCGCGCCACCCGCGGACGCCGCGCCGACGCAGGGCGAGGGCGTTGTGGTGATCGCGGGCGCGAGCGTGTTGGCGGACGAACTGCGCGACGCGGCGAGCGGAGCCGGCTATGAGGTGCGCTCGCCACACACGCCGACGGGCGGTGTGCTTCCGGGGCTGGTGCTCGACTGCGACCCAACCCCCGCGCGAGACCCGCACGCGGACGCGCTCGGTGGTGGGCTGCCGGACCGCCGCGGCGCGCCGCAGCCCCATGGCGGCGCGTGTGCGCTGCTGTGCGCGACCGGGTCCCTGGGCGCGCTCGATCCAGGCGGCAGCGCCGTCGGCTTTCACGCGTTGCCGCCGCTGTCACAGTCGCGGCTGGTGGAGCTGACCCGCAACGACTCCTCCTCGCCGGTGGCGGCCGCCCGCGCGGAGCGCTTCTTCGGAGCGCTCGGCAAGCACGTAGCCTGGGTAGGTGACGCGCCGGGGCTGGTGCTCGGCAGGATCGTCAGCCAGGTGATCAACGAGTCGACGTTCGCGCTCGGTGAAGGCGTGGGCAGCGCGCGCGACATCGACACGGGCATGGTGCTCGGCCTCAGCCACCCGCGCGGGCCGCTCGAGTGGGCCGATGCGATCGGGCTGGACCACGTGCTGACCGTGCTGCTCGCGCTGTGCGAGGAGTACCGCGAGGAGCGCTACCGCCCGGCGCCGGAGCTCCGCCGTCTGGCTGGTGCCGGGCGGCTGGGGCGCGCGACCGGTGCGGGCTTCTTCGACTACGAGGATTGAGCCGGCGCCGACGCGGCCTGATTGGATCTCACGTTTGCCGGTTGTGTCACGTTCTATGAGCGTGAGCTACGGTGTTTCCCGTCCGATCCGCAGCGGCCCGCGCGCCAGGACCATGGCCGGCGGCCTGCCGCCCTTCCAGCGCTTCCTCGACACGCACAGCGAATGTGTGTGGCGCTTCCTGGTGTCCTCTGTCGGCCCGACGGACGCGGACGACTGCTTTCAGGAGACGTTCATCGCGGCGCTGCACGGCTATCCGCGGCTGCGAGCAGGATCGAATCTGCGCGCGTGGGTGATGACGATCGCGCACAACAAGGCGATGGACACGCATCGCGCGCGAGCGCGGCGGGCGCTGCCGGTGGAGGACGTCGCGGCCGTGGACGACCGCAGCACGGCATCTCCGCGCGCGGTTGAGGAAACGCTTTGGAGCGCGGTGCGAGAGCTTCCCGACAGGCAGCGCTCAGCGGTGGCGCTCAGGTACATGGCCGATCTTCCCCACCGCGAGATAGCGGAGGCGATTGGCTGCTCGGAGGAGGCGGCCCGCCGTTCGCTGCACGAGGGACTGACGAAGCTGAGAAAGGTGGTGAGCAAGTGACGACCGTTACAGACACGGAACTTGGCAAGCTCGAGCAGGCGCTGCGTCGCGGCCGGCGCGCGCGGTCCGGTGAGCGCGAGACGGCCGCCGCAGCCGCCGAGCGCGTGAGCTCGCGGATCGCGAGCGAAGGTCTCGCCGACATCACCTACGCGCCGGTCGATTCCCCGTTCGGGACGCTGCTGGCGGCGGCGACGAGCAAGGGCCTCGTGCGCCTCGCCTTCCCGGAGGAGCATGTGGACGCGGTGCTCGGAGGTCTCGCGCGACGGATCTCGCCACGGATCATCGAGGCGCCGGCGTCGTTCGATGCAGTGCGCCGCGAGCTCGACGAGTACTTCGACGGCAGCCGCCGCGCGTTCGAGCTGGAGCAGGACTGGACGCTGATGAGCGCGTTCGGACGCAAGGTCCTCGGCGCGACGTACGACATCCCTTACGGGGGCGTGCTCTCCTACGCGGAGGTCGCGGCGGAGGCGGGCAGTCCGCGCGGCTCGCGCGCGGCGGGCAACGCCCTCGGCTCGAACCCGATCCCGATCGTGGTGCCCTGTCACCGCGTGTTGCGAAGCGGCGGCAACCTGGGCGGCTACGGCGGCGGCCTGGACCGCAAGCGTTACCTGCTCAACCTCGAGGGCGCCCTCCCTGACGGTCGCTGAGCGGCGCGAGACGGCGTCCTCGATCGCTCGTGTGCAGAGCACACTTCGCTCACTGCGTCCTTGTCTCGCTTGCTCAGCGACCGTCAGGCGCGGGCTGGATGAGCGCGAGACTGCGTCCTCGGTCGCTCGCGTACCGAAGCCGGGAGACACTCGCCTTCGGCTCGCATCCCCGTTTCGGCCAGCACGCCACGCGAACTGCCTGTGCCCCGGAGGGGTGCGTCCTTGTCTCGCTGCTCAGCGACCGCCCGGGTGCGGGCTGCCTGCCGGCGCACGCACGGCACGCGCAGCACGCGACGCTGCCGGCGTCCTTGTCTCGCTTGCTCCGCGACCGTCAGGGTGCGGGCTGGACGCACGCAGCGCTTAGGGCACGGGCACGGCGAAGCTGCCGACCGGCACGGCTACGCTGCCGGGGCCTTCGATGCCGCCGGGGCCGAGTGCCTGACGCAGGGTGACGCTGCCGTGCACGGTCCCGGCGCTGAGCGTTGGTCCGTATTCGCCGATCGTGCGCGTGATGGTCTGCCCTGCGGCGATGTTGGTGTTGGTGCTCATTCCGCCGTAAGCACCGGCCGCCATGCCAGGTTCACGCCAGTAGATGGCGTACACCCGGCGCGCGTCGGTGATGGGCAGCCGCGCGGCGAAGCTGAGCGTGATGATGTAGCGGCCTTGACGCCCGCGGCTAAGGCGGATGTGGATCGGCGTCGCGACTTCGGCGGGGGTGGGCGTTTTGCCGACCTGAACGTAGCCGACGGGCTCGGACAGCGACGGCGTGCAGGCGTCGGCGCCGCCGATCCAGCTCTTGCGGGTCAGATGGCAGGTGGAGCCGTCGCGGTAGTGGATTTCCTTGATCGGACCGTCGACGGGGACGATGTCAGAGGTGCCAGCGTTGGCGAAGTTCAGCAGCTGGTGGGCCGATGCGAGCGTGACGAACATGTAGGCGCCGTCGGCGCCCACGGTGGGCAGCGTGTGGCGATGGCCGTCGAGTACGTAGGTGATGCTCTGCGCCTCGGGACCAAGCAGGCCGTAGTAGATGTTGCGCAGGTCGGCCTGCGCGCAGATCGGCGCGGGTTTGGCTCCGTGTTCCCGTTCTTGGCGGGTCAGGCGCAGACCCTTTTCGTAGGGGCCCGCGCTCGGGGGCACGCAGCCGCCGAGACGCCCGCCCACTCCGATCCAAGCGCTCGCGGCGCGCTCGTCGGCGGTTATGTTCGTGAACAGCCGCCCCTTGGCGTCGAGCAGAGCACAGCTCCCGACGTCGAAGGCGGCGCTGACAGGCAGTTCGTGAAAGCGCCCGTCGTTGGCGAAGGCGCCGTCCTGGCCGAGCGCGCCGAGTTTGCCGTCGACGATGCGCCCGAGCTGCAGGCAGCCTTCACCCCTGGTGGTGCTCAGCACGCGCATGCCCCAGTCGGGACCTCCGGCCGGGTCCGGTGCGGCGATCGGCAGCATGCGCACGGTACCGGGGACGAGCCCGCCGGAGCCTTCGTGCACGTTGCCGTACAGCGAGAACGGCAGCTTCGCCGGTGCGCCGAGCTGGATCAGCCCGGCCCCGAACGCCCCGCCGACGAGCACGAGCCCGACGCCGAGCGCGATCAGCGGTGTGCGCCGCCAGCGGCCCTTCGCGCGCGCGGGGGCGAACCACCCGAACAGTCCGGTGCGGGTACTGCGCGCCCGGCGCTCTGCGGCGTCATAGAGCTGGCTACGGACTTCGGGCAGCAGTGTCATGTCGGGTTCTCCAGTTCGGCTCGCAGATTCGAAAGGCCGCGGCTGACGCGCTTGCGCACGACCAGCTCGGATGTCTCGAGCTCGCCGGCGATGTCCGGATAGGAGCGCTCGTCCAGGACGCGCGCGCGAACGGCCTCGCGTTGATCGTCAGGCAGCCGCTCGAGCAGCTCGAGCACCCAACCGCTCGCGCCGGCGGCGGACTCGACACGCTCGAGTTCGTCGCTGGTGAATGTGACCGCGTCGCTGATGCCGACTCGGCGTCGCGCCCGGGCCTCCACCCTGCCGCGGCGCAGGCTGCTCGTCAGCGTGTTGCGAGCGATCGTGAACAGCCAGCCGGCAGCGGTCGGATTCTCGGGCCGGTAGCGATGTGCGGCGCCCAGCGCCGCGGCGAACACCTCCGCTGCGAGATCGCCGGCAACCTCAGGGTCGCCGGTGCGACGTGTGAAGTAGCCCACGACGGCGGTCTCATAACGGTCGTAGAAGGCGGCAAACGCGTCAGGCCGCGAAGCCGTCGCCGCCAGCAGCTCGCCGTCGCTGAGTTCGCCGCGATCCATGCCCGATTAACGCCGCTCGCACAATTGTGTGACCGAGCGACGCCGGCCGTCACCGGTGCGCACGCGCTCTCAGCAGCGCGCCGTCGCAGACCCGGCGGCTACGCCGAGCGGGCCGGGGCCGACTCGGCGGCAGGCGCGTACTGCGTTTCGGCCGGGTCGCCGAGCGGCATACCCGACGGAATCGGGATGCCGGGCGTGTCGCGCAGATACCACTCGGCGTCGAGCGCCGCCTGGCAGCCCGAGCCGGCGGCTGTGATCGCCTGCCGGTAGGTGTGATCGACGAGGTCCCCCGCGGCGAACACGCCGGGGAGCTTGGTGCGCGTGGACTTGTCCTCGGTGAGGACGTAGCCGCCCTCGTCGAGCTCGACCTGTCCGCGGACGAGACCTGACTGCGGCTCGTGCCCGACCGCGATGAACACGCCCGTGATCGGGATCTCGCGCTCCTCCCCGGTCTCCGTCTGCGCCAAGGTGGCGTGGCCCAGCGCGCCGGTCTCGCCCGCGACGAACTCCTTGACCGTGTACGGGGTGACGAACTCGATGTTCGGCTGCGAACGCGCGCGCTCGAGCATGATCTTGGACGCGCGGAACTCGTCGCGACGGTGCACGACCGAGACCTTCTTGGCGAACTTCGAAAGGAAGATCGCCTCCTCCATCGCGGAGTCGCCGCCGCCGACGATAACGGTCTGGGCGTCGCGGAAGAAGGCGGCGTCACAGGTGGCGCAGTAGCTGACGCCACGACCGGAGAGCGCATCCTCGCCGACAACGCCGAGCTTCTTGTGCTCGGCGCCCATCGCCAGGACGACGGTGCGCGCACGGTGCTCGGTGTCGCCCACCCACACGCTGTGAATGCCGCCCGGCTCGCTGGCGAGCTCGACCCGATCGGCCTGATCGGTGACGAGCCGTGCGCCGAAGCGCTCAGCCTGCTCGCGAAACTTCTGCATCAGCTCCGGGCCCATCACGCCCTCGGTGAAACCGGGGTAGTTCTCGACGTCGGTTGTCTGCTGCAGGAGCCCGCCCCAGGCGAAGCCCTCGATCACCAGAGGCTTCAGATTCGCGCGGGCGGTGTACAGCGCGGCCGTGTAGCCGGCGGGCCCACTACCGATGATGATCACGTTCTCGACGTCGCTCATCTGCTCTCCCGTCTTGCCTCAACGCGCCCCAACCGGGGGCGCTTTACTTTGTAAAGTGTAGCACTGCCGCTGCTCTCGTCGCCCATTATGAGCCCTGGAGGGCGCCCGCCGGCTCAGCCGGGGACGCGCGGCCGGCGCTGCCGGCGGATGCAGGCGCTTCGTGGCGCCAGCGCGCCACCGTGCGACGCAGTTGGAAGTACGCCACGACTCCCGGAAGCGTCGGCAGCCAGAACGAGATCGCGCGATAGGACAGCACCGCGACGACCGCCAGGTCGAGCTGCACGCCGAAGGCGACGAACGCACCGATCATCCCGCCCTCGACGCCGCCCAGGCCTCCCGGCAGCGGCAGTAGGTTGCCGAGCGTGCCGACGAAGTACGCCATCCAGATGACGGTGAACGGCGGCGGCGAGCCGAACGCGTGGAACATGGCCCACAGCACGGAGATGTCAAAGCCCCACCAGGCGAGGGCGCCGAGCAGCCCCGGGTCGCGGCTGCGGATCAGCTCGATCGCGGTGCGCACGCCGCTGGCCGCGAGCGCCGGCACGGTCGCGGCCCGGGCCAGCCAGTGCGCGGCGCGCCCCGAACCCGAGCCGCCCCGCTGCAGCCGACGCTCGAGGTCGCCGGGAATCAGCGCGATCGCACCGGCCAGCGCGAACAGCACCGCCGCCACGATCGCCGGGACGATCGTGATCGCGAACGAGCCACCGCCAGGGAACAGGCCGACTCCGAGGCCGACTCCATCGATCAGCAGCGAGCCGGCGTAGACGACGTACAGCAGCACGATGAACGCGACCATCCGGCACGCCACCAGCCGCGGCTCCAGTCCCGCGCGACGCAGCGCCCAGGCGGTCAGCGCGATGCCGCCGGCCCCGCCGGCGGCGAACAGCCGCGTGGCGACGACGCCGGCCATCGTGATCTCGTAGCTCTCGAGCCAGCCGATGCGCTCGGACGGCAGCGGATCGCGCACGAACACGGAGCGGAACAGCACGACGTAGCCGACGAACGACAGCCCCTCGAGCACGACGCCGGCCGCCAGCCACCAGACGTCGCCGCCCTCGATCTTGTCGAGCGTCTTGCCGACTCCGGTGAGGTTCGGCAGCACGAAGTACAGAAAGCCGACGCCCGAGAGCATGAACACCGAGAACGCGACGATCTGCCGCCGCGTGAGGATCACGCGCGGCATCTCCTCCTCGTGTCTGGCGTTGCCCGACGCGGGGGCGCCCGTCTCTTCCTGGGGCTGCTCGGCCGCGTCCCGTCCGCTGCGCTCCATCTTGGTCGTGCTCACCCCCTTCTCCTCAGGCTCCCTCGTGGGCCAGTTCCTCCAGCGTCGCGACCGCGCGCCCCAGACGTGCGAGGGCGGGCCCCGCGCGCGGCCCCAGCCGACGCACCGCAACGGTCAGCGCGGCTCCGGCCAGCAGGTCGACCGCGTAGTGCTCGCCGAGGTACACCAGCGCGAATCCCAACGTCGCCGCGTAGCCGAAGCCCAGCGCGCCGGCGACCGGCCCCACCTCGGCGAGCAGGAGCGCGGCCATCACGGATGTGGCGAAGTGCAAAGAGGGCATCGCGGCGAGGGGATTGCCTCCAAACACACTGTAGAGCGAGCCCCAGCCGTCCTTCCAGAACACCTCTCCGTACTCGACCATCATGCGCCGCACCGCCGGTGCCGGCTCGCGCCCCTCGACCGCTGTCTCGGAGGCGTACCACGGCGGCGCGGTGGGCGCGAGCCAGTACACGCTGGCGCCGATGTCGAACACCGCGTAGGTGAGTACGGCGGCGCGGGTGAAGCGCCGCCGATCGCGCACGAGGATGTACAGCAGCGAGCCGTGCGGGACCATGAACCAGCTCCAGTGAGCCCACACGAGCACGCGGTCGAGCTTGCGCCAGTCCGCGACGCTCGGGCCACCGGAGGCGAATGTCCGCTGCAGGCGAACGCTCGGCAGCTCGCCCAGCCCGAGCAGGCGGTCGGCGGCGATCGGATAGTCGACGTGCACCCGCGCTCGCTGTGCGTCGGGGTCGTCGTGCGGGAACTTGTACGCGGCGAGGTAGGCCCACATCTGCAGTGCACAGGTCAAGACGTCACGCCCGCGCGAGCGGCGCACCGCGATGCACAGGCCAACGGGCGCCCCGAACGCCACCGCCTGCACCAGCAGCGGCGGCGTGCTGACCCGCTTGCGCACGAGCGGCGCCGCGACACCGGCGACCACCATCCCCCAGGCGGTTGCTCTGATCGCCCTGGACAGCCGCACTGGGCGGGGAGTATATGTGCGCGGTGCGGCGGCTACTCGGCGACGCGCGCCGCAGCGGCGGCGTCGATGAGGGTAGCCACCACAGAGCTCGCGAGATCGGCCTCGGGGTGCCACTGCACCCCGAGCACGAACCGGGTGGGTGGGCTTTCATCCGCGAGCTCGATCGCCTCGGGGAGCTCGTCGAGCGTGGAGATCCCGCTCACGATCAGTCCCTCTCCGAGCCGGTCGACACCCTGGTGGTGGTGTGACTTGGTCGGATGCACGAGCTCGCCGGCCCCGCGGGCGGCCAGCGAGCCCTCCGTCAGCACGACGTCGTGGTCGGACCCGTCGAAGGAACCCACGACGCGGCGGTGCTCGTGATGACCGAGGCGCTCGGGTAGATGCTGCACGAGCGTCCCGCCCAAGGCCACGTTGATCAGCTGCATGCCGCGACAGATGCCCAGCACCGGCAGCCCGTGCTCGATCGCCGCACGCGTCAGCGCCACCTCGAAAGCGTCGCGCTCGGGCACGGTTCCGGTCGTCTCGGGATGCGCCTCGTCACCGTAGGAGGCCGGATCGATGTCTGCGCCGCCGGCGAGGATCAGGCCGTCGATCAGCTCGAGCGCCTGCTGCGGATCATCAGCGAGCTCGGGGTCCGGCGGCAGCATCGCGACGAGCCCGCCCGCGCGCTGCACAGCGTCGACGTAGTTTCGCGGTAGCAGCGCCGCCTGCTGGTCCCACACGCTCCAGCGCGCGCGCTCGATCGCGGTGCAGATGCCGATCACGGGCCGTCTCATGCTGCACACCATAGGATCAACCCGAACACGATGGCGGCCGTGATGCCGATCGAGTCGAGCAGAGGAGACCGATGAGCACCCTGAAGGGCACCCTCCATGACGGAGGACAGGCAGGCGATTCGAGCACAGAGCTTGAGAGCGTCAACGTGCGCGTCGCGGACGGCGCCGCCACGATCGAGCTGAACCGGCCGCAGGCACTGAACGCTTGGAACGCGCAGCTCGGCGCGGACCTGCTGAGCGCGCTGCGCGCAGCTGCGGCGGACGACGGTGTACGGGCGGTGCTGATCACTGGCGCCGGGCGCGCCTTTTCCTCGGGCGCCGATCTGAAGGACATCAGCGGCGGCGCGAGCACCAGCGAGGGGCACCCAGACGTCTACACGACCCTGACCGAGCGCTACCACCCGATCATGGAGGCGATCCGCGACCTGCCCAAGCCGGTGATCGCCGCGGTCAACGGGCCCGCGGTGGGGATCGGCTGCTCGTTGGCGCTCTGCTGCGACCTGATCGTGGCCGCCGAGAGCGCCTACTTCCTGCTGGCGTTCGTCAACATCGGCCTTGTCCCCGACGGCGGCTCCTCGCTGTTCGTGCCGAGTCGGGTGGGCATGGCGCGCGCGAGCGAGATGTCGATGCTCGGCGAGCGCGTGGGCTCCGCCCAGGCGCTCGATTGGGGCCTGATCAACCGCGTGTTCGCCGACGAGGAGCTGCGCCCCCAGGCGGCGGCGCTCGCCGCACGGCTCGCCGCCGGACCGACGCGCTCCTACGCAGGCACCAAGCGCCAGCTGAACAGCTGGCTGTACGCGCGCATGCCCGAGCAGCTCGAGCTGGAGGCGCGCATCCAGCAGGAAATGGCCGGCAGCGCGGACATGATCGAGGGCGTGAGCGCGTTCGTGGAGAAGCGCCCGGCGCGCTTTTCCGGACGCTAGAAGCCTCGTGGCAAACGTCATCAAGCGCGTCCGGCCCGCGCCTGAATAGAATCCCCGCCGCCTTGGGCCACCTGCTCCCCGCAATGCTCGCGTTCTTCGGTCCTGCGCACGGTGCTTCGCCGAACGCGCACGAGATCAGCAACCTCTACGACATCACGCTTTACATAGCGCTGGTGATCTTCTTCGCGGTGGAGGGCGCGCTGGTGTACGCACTGGTCAAGTTCCGCAAACGCAAGGGCGCGCTGCCGGCGCAGATCCACGGCAACACGCGCCTGGAGGTCAGCTGGACGGTCGGGGCGGCGGTGATCCTGCTCGGGCTCGCGGTGTTGACCTTCGCAAAGCTGTCATCGATCCAGGATCCGCCCAACTCGGGACCGGGCGGGTCCTCGTTGGCAGACCTGGGCGAACAGAACAACCTGCTCTACGCGAGCAACCAGCGCAGGCTGCCGCCGAACGGCAAATCGTTGGAAATCACGGTGATCGGCCGCCAGTACGTGTGGCAGTTCGTGTACCCGGGGGCGAGCGAACCCGACGGTCTGGGCGCGCCCTACAGCTATGAGGAACTCGTGGTGCCGACCAACACGACGGTCACGCTGAACATCGTCTCAATGGACGTCGTGCACTCGTGGTGGGTGCCGGAACTGGGCGGCAAGTTCCAGGCCGTGCCGGGATACCACAGCTACACGTGGTTCAAGCTCAGCAAGCCGGGGCTGTTCCGGGGTCAGTGCGCGCTGCTGTGCGGGCGCGGGCACGCGCGCATGATCGCGACCGTCAGGGCGGTGCCGCCGGCGCAGTTCGAAGCGTGGCTGGCAAACCAGAAGCAGGAGATTTCGCAAGCCAACAAGGAAGCGGCGAAGGCGCGCGCCAAGCTCAACGGCGAAATCGGCCCAGGACAGGTCGAGAACCCCTAGGACACCAGGAGACCAGCGCACGACATGGCCACCTACGTAGCCCCCATTCCAGAGATCACCGCCCATCGCGCCGAGCGCGCGGCGAGCGGCTGGACGAGCTGGATCACGACCACCGACCACAAGCGCATCGGGATCATGTACATGGTCCTGACGTTCGTGTTCTTCATCCTCGGCGGCGTCGAGGCGCTGATGATCCGCCTGCAGCTCGGCGCTCCGAACAACACGCTCGTGACGCCGGAAATCTACAACCAGCTGTTCACGATGCACGGCACGACGATGATCTTCCTGTTCGTCGTGCCGATGATGGCGGGGATCGCCAACTACTTCCTGCCGCTGATGATCGGCGCGCGCGACATGGCGTTCCCACGCCTGAACGCACTGTCCTTCTGGCTGCTGCTGGCCGGCGGGATCGTCTTCTACGCGTCGCTCTTCTGGCACCCGCCGGAAGCGGGCTGGACGAGCTACCCCCCGCTCTCAAGCGCGCTGTACTCGCCGTCAGGCGGGCAGGACGCGTGGATCTACCTGATCCACTTGACCGGCATCTCATCGCTGCTCGGCGCGATCAACTTCTACGCCACCGTCGCCAACATGCGCGCGCGCGGGATGAGCTGGGGCCGGCTGCCGCTGTTCGTGTGGGCGATGCTGACGTACTCGGTGCTGCTGATCTTCGCGCTCCCGGTGATCGCGGCAGCCGTGACGATGCTGCTCACCGACCGCCACTTCGGCACGCACTGGTTCGACCCTGCCGAGGGCGGCTCGCCGCTTCTGTGGCAGAACCTGTTCTGGTTCTTCGGACACCCCGAGGTCTACATCATGGTGCTGCCGGGCTTCGGCATCGTCTCTGAGATCCTGCCGGTGTTCGCCCGCAAGCCGATCTTCGGCTACAAGGCAATCGCAGCGTCGACCGTGGCGATCGCGTTCCTGGGCTTCCTGACGTGGGCGCACCACATGTTCACGGCGCCGATACCCGAGGCGATCCTCGTGTTCGTGATGCTCAGCTCGTTCCTGATCGCGGTGCCGACGGGCGTGAAGATGCTCAACTGGATCGCCACGCTGTGGCGCGGCACAATCGAATTCAAGACGCCGCTGCTGTTCTGCGCGGGCTTCATCGCGGTGTTCCTGATCGGTGGTATCTCGGGGGTGTTCCTGGCGATCTTCCCGGTCGACTGGCAGCTCAACGAAACCTACTTCGTGGTCGCGCACATCCACTTCGTGCTGGTGGGCGGCGCCGTGCTGCCGATCTTCGCCGCGATCTACTATTGGTTTCCGAAGATCACCGGGCGCGTGCTCGGAGAAGGCCTCGGCAAGCTGAGCTTCTGGTTGATGTTCATCGGAATCATTGTCACGTTCCTGATTCAGCATGTGATCGGGCTTGACGGAATGCCCAGGCGCGTGTACGAGTACGACAACGTGGGCCACCTGCACCTCTACAACCTGATCTCGACCGTCGGCTCGTTCATCCTCGCCGCCGGGGTGCTCGCGACCGTCATCAACGTGTGGCGCAGCCTCAAGGTCGGCGTGGTCGCCGGCCCGGACCCGTGGAAGGCGAACACGCTCGAGTGGTTCACGGCATCGCCGCCGCCGGTCAACAACTTCGACGTCGTGCCGTTGGTGCGCTCGTTCGAGCCGATGAAGGACATCCGCCGCGAGATCGAGCGGGCGGGCGGCGGCGCGCGCGCGCCGGGAACGGCCACGGTTCCGGCAGGGGCGACGCAGGTCGGTCTGTAGATGAGCCTCGCGCCACACCCAGGCGCAGCGCCGACGATCGAGACACCGAAGCTGGCGATCGCCGATCGCGGGGCGGGCGGCGTGCTGCAGGTGCTGAGCGACTACCTGGAGCTGACCAAGCCGAAGGTCCAGTCACTGTTGCTGCTGACGACGATCGCGACGATGTACGTGGCGGGCGATCCCTCGGTGCTGCTCGTCGCACTGACGTGCCTCGGCGGCTATCTCTCGGCGGGCGGCGCGGGCGCCGTCAACCACTGGTTCGACCGCGACATCGACGCGCGCATGGCGCGCACCGCCACCAGGCCGATTCCTGCGGGACGGGTCTCGCCGCGCGCCGCGCTCGTGTTCGGCTGCACGCTCGCGGCGCTGTCGCTGCTCGAGCTCTCGCTGACCGTCAACCCGCTTGCGGCGGCGCTGTCGTTCTCGGGCTTCCTCGGCTACGTGTTCGTGTACACCGTCTGGCTGAAGCGGCGCACCCCGCAGAACATCGTCATCGGCGGCGCCGCCGGCGCGGTGCCGCCGCTGGTCGGCTGGGCGGCGGTCACCGGCACGGTCAGCGGCACCGCGGTGATCCTGTTCTTCATCGTCTTCTTCTGGACGCCACCGCACTTCTGGGCGCTGTCGCTGCTGATGAAGGACGAGTACGGGAAGGTCGGCGTGCCGATGCTGCCGGTGGTGCGCGGTGAGGCGGAGACGCGGCGGCAGATCCTGCTCTACTCGGTGCTGTTGTACGCGGTCACGCAGCTGCCCTTCTGCGCGGGCGGCTTCGGTGCGATTTACCTCGTGGCCTCACTGCTGCTCGGGCTCGGCTTCATCGCCGGCGCGGTGCGCCTGTACCGGCGGGCCGACCGGCGCTCGGCGCTGCGCCTTTACCTGTACTCGCTCTCCTACCTCGCACTGCTGTTCTGCGCGATGGTCGCCGACCGGCACCTCTAGGCGGTAATCTTCACGCCCATGATGACCCGTCGCCTCGCACGTAAGAACATCATCACCGGGCTGATCGTCGCCGCGATCTGCATGTTCATGTTCGGTCTGACGTTCGTCGTGGCCGCGGCGTACGTCTCATGAGCCCGCTGGATCCCGAGGTGCCGCCGGTCGGCGAGGAGATTCACCTCCCCGGGCCGAGCATCCTGCCGCTGCTGACCGCCGTGGGCATCACGCTCGCGCTGGTTGGCGTCACGACCTTCATCGAGTTCACCGTCGTCGGCGTGATCCTGACGGTCGTGTGCATCTGGCGCTGGATCAAAGACACGCGCCACGAAGTCAACGAGCTCCCGCTCGACCACCACTGACTGACTGTCGTTCGCACGCCCCGCTAGATCATCTCCAGCGGGTCGTGGACCAAGCGGGCCAAGGACGCAGTGAGCGAAGTGTGCTTCGCACACGAGCGATCGAGGACGCCGGCACGCGCCGCGTCCACGGCCCGCTGGCCGTGGTGGTGGCGGCCTGCTCCCCAAAGCAGGCCTGCCACCTCCCCCATCACCCCACGGCCACCCTGGCGGGCACCGGGCAGATCGCTCCGTCGTCGGTCCAGCAGCGCACGATGTCGCGCACGGACAGAACACCGACGGTCTCGCCACGCTGCAGGACGATCAGGTGACGGAAGCCGCCGCGAACCATCGCCGCCGCTGCCTCCTCCAGCGACCAGTCGGGCGCAGCGAAGACGACGTCGCGCGTCAGGTGGTCGGTGACCTGCTCGCTGTCGGGATCCTCGCCGGCGCCGAGCGCCACGAGGATGTCGCGCTCGGTAATTATCCCCGGGCCGGGGCTGTCGGGGTCCATGACCACGGCCGCGCCCACGCGTCGCTGGGCCATCAGCTTCGCCACCTCCCGCAACGTGTGGCTGGGACCGACCGTGAGGACCATCTCGCTCATGCCTTGTTGGACTTGCATGCTCGCTCCTACCTCTCGCTCAGATGCTCCATCGATGGCGCAACAGCAACGCTCCTGCGGTCGACCGGCTCGGAGAACCGTCGCTCCGAGCACTTGCAACTATTGCCTCAATCTAGTGCTCGAGAGCCTCGCCGTCAAGTGCTCGAGAGCCTCGACGTAAAGGTCTAGCTATCCGTCGGCGGACGGGTTAGGATCACCGGCGGATGGAGCCAACCGGCAGACAGGAGCCTTCGATGCGGGAACGCGCGGGCGCGCATGCCTAGCCGGCGTTCGCTGATCGTGGCGGGCGTCATGGCGGTGATCGCCGTTGCGCTCGGAATCTGGCTCAGCTACGAAATCCACTGGTTCCCGGTGCAGGCCTCGACCCAGGCCCACAACACCGACATCCTCTACCACGTACTGATGATCGCGTCGATCCCGATCTTCGTGCTGGTCGTCGCCGTGATCCTGTTTTGCGTGTGGCACTTCCACATGCGCCCCGGCCAAGAGCTCGTGGACGGTCCGCCGATACACGGCAATACGCGCCTGGAGGTCTTCTGGACGGCGATCCCGGCGATCCTGATGCTGGGGATGGTCGGCTACTCGTTCGTGATCCTCGCCGACAACGAAAAGAAACCGGCCCACGAGCTCCAGATCGGCGTCACCGGGCAGCAGTTCTACTGGTCCTTCCAGTATCCGCCGTCGGTGACCGGGGGCGGAACGATCAACAGCTATGACCTCTACCTCCCCGATAACCAGCCCGTGTACTTCAACATGCGCTCCAAGGACGTCATCCACGCCTTCTACGTCCCCGCCTTCCGCCTGCAGGAGGACGTCGTGCCCGGCATCACCACGCACATCCAGGCGACCCCGAACCGCCTCGGCAACTATGTCGCCGTGTGCAACCTGCTCTGCGGGGTGGGCCACTCGCTGATGCGCACGACCGTGCACGTGGTCACGCCCGCGCGCTTCCACGCGTGGATCGAGAGCCAGCTGAGCGCAAGCTCGAGCAGCTCGACCGGCGGGGGGGCGAGCGGATAGTGTTGGCCCGAGGAGGCGACCGCTTCATGGGAGACCGGATCGTGGGAGATGGGCACGTGCTAAATGGCTTCGATCTGATGCTTTCACCGGAGGCGCGCTGATGGCCGCGAAGCTGCGAGGCCCGGGCTTCTACCGCGCCGCCTGGCTGATGGTCGCCGCCGTGGGCTTCTCGGCGCTGCTGACGTGGCTGGTGCGTATGTCCACCGGACATACGACCTTCACGCACTTCCTTTCCGGCGAAGCGATCCTGACGGTCGCGCTGCTCGCGGTGCCGCTCGCGTTTCTCGTCGGCATCGGCGGCTTCGACTACTGGTTCTACTGGGCCACGGGCCGCCCGACCCGCCCCGAGGATCACTCCGGCCATGGTGCACACACGTGGAAGGACTACTTCCGCATCAACACCGATCACAAGGTGATCGGTGTCCAGTACCTGGTGAACTCGTTCATCTTCCTGCTGATCGGCGGGCTGCTCGCGATGCTGATGCGCGCGCAGCTGGCGCAGCCGGGGTCGCATTTCGTCAGCGCCAACACGTTCAACGGCCTGTTCTCGGTGCACGCGACGATCTTGATCTTCCTGTTCATGGTGCCGGTGTTCGCCGGCTTCGGCAACTACGTGATCCCGCTGATGATCGGCGCTCCCGACATGGCGTTCCCGCGCTTGAACGCGCTGTCGTTCTGGCTGCTGCCGGTCGCCGGGACGATCATGCTGCTCAGCTTCCTCGCGCCCGGAGGGGCGTTTGCGGATGGCTGGACCGCATACGCGCCGCTGTCGACCAACTCGCCGATCGGGCAGGACTTCTTCTCGATCGGCGTGCAGTTCGCCGGCGCCTCCTCGATCATGACCGCGCTCAACTTCCTGGTCACGATCATCACGATGCGGGCACCGGGGATGAGCTTCTTCCGCCTGCCGCTGCTGGTTTGGGCGAACTTCGCAACCTCGCTGCTGGTGGTCATTGCGACGCCGTTCATCGCCGCGTCGCAGTTCATGGTGCTGCTCGACCGCGCGCTCGGCTTCAACTTCTTCAATGCGGCAGCGGGTGGCAACGTGCTGATGTACCAGCACATCTTCTGGTTCTACTCACACCCGGCGGTCTACATCATGATCCTGCCGGGCTTCGGGATAATCAGCGAAGTCATCGCGGTGAAGGCTCGCAAGCCGATCTTCGGCTACCGCATGATGGCGTTCTCGCTGCTGGCGATCGTCGGGCTCGGCTTCACCGTGTGGGCGCACCACATGTTCACTTCGGGCATGGCTGCGTGGATCCGCATCCCGATGTCGATCACGACCGCGATCATCGCGGTGCCAACGGGCATCAAGGTGTTCTCGTGGCTGGCGACACTGTGGCGAGGGGTGCTTCACCTCGACACGCCGATGCTATTCGCGCTTGGCTTCATCACCACGTTCACGCTCGGTGGGATCAGCGGGATCATGCTCGCGATGGTGCCGTTCGACATCGACGTCAGCTCCACATACTTCATCGTCGCCCACATTCACTACGTGCTGTTCGGCGGCTCGCTGATGACGATCTTCGCGGGCGTGTACTACTGGTTCCCGAAGATGACCGGACGCATGTATGACGAGCGTCTCGGCAAGTGGCACTTCTGGACTACGTTCATCCTCATGAACCTGACCTTCGGTCCGATGCACGTCCTCGGCCTGCAAGGTATGCCGCGGCGCGTTGCCACCTACGCCGCCAAGTTCGCCGACCTCAACCTGTTCATCTCGATCGCGAGCTTCGGCCTCGGCCTGAGCATGCTGATCTTCCTCTACAACATGGTCACCAGCTGGCGCGGCGGGCCAAGAGCGGTGGCAAACCCTTGGCGCGGCATGACGCTCGAGTGGCAGGTTTCCTCGCCGCCGCCGATCTTCAACTTCGACCGCGTCCCGACGGTCGTGGGCGGCCCGTACGAGTACGGCGTTCCGGGCGCTGTCCACGGCATCCTCGGGCCGGCGCCGACCCCGGTGGGAGCGGGGTCTGGCGTCGCGCACGCACCAAGCCAATGAGGAGGAGGCAAACCCGATGAAGGAAGTCCTTGTGATCGCGAACCGCACGCTCGGCGGCGAGAAGCTGCGCGAGGCGGTGCGCGAGCGCGCTGCGTCGGGCGACGTCCGCTTCCGTCTCGTCGTCCCCGAGACCAACCCCTCCGCGGGTCTCGTGATCTACGACGAGGCGGTCCGCGAATCCGCCCAGGTG